>Ga0075012_10005083_pt1 | contig 12110 bp, 12 predicted proteins | sample All_14_2_FD_71474 | JGI IMG/M metagenome (GOLD analysis project Ga0075012, IMG submission 71474) | Freshwater microbial communities in response to fracking from Pennsylvania, USA - Allegheny Zone_MetaG_DW_15 | ecosystem: Environmental > Aquatic > Deep subsurface > Groundwater > Drilled...
GCCGAATTCAAGAAGGCGACGGAGGGCAAGATCCCCAACACCATCGTGATCGATTCCCGCACCAAGGAAGAGGTGGCGGAAAACGGGATCTTCAAGAACACCGTCAACATCCCGCTCGACGAGATTCCCAAACGGATGAACGAACTGCCGAAGGACAAGCAGATCTTCATCCACTGCAGCACCGGCGCTCGCGCCGACATGGCCTACCAGCAGCTGATCAAGAACGGCTACAACGTCAAGTTCCTGCTGCTCAATATCGAAGACGCCGAGTGTGACTGCGAGATCATCAGGCCGTAACAGGCAGTACTCCTCTCACCACCATGCCGGCGAGAACACCCGCCGGCATGGTCTTCCTTCCTGCACTCCCACAATCCATTGAATCCAGCCGAACTGCACCCTTTCTTCCTCGTTCTCCTTTTCCCACCGCAGCTGCCGCCATCCCGACATACCGCTGGTAACGCGACCTTCGCCTGAAATCGGGATGAGTTTCAACGCTGTATTGATCTTCCGGCATTGGTATCACCCGCACTTTTGCGGTATACTGAGTAGAACGGAAATGACCTCACCCACCGACAAGGAAAGGGATATGGCTAGGCTGCACAGATGTACCCTGGATTGGACCACCCTTCTGCGGCGAAGTACACTGAAAACGTCGACACTCTCTCCCCTGATACTCTGTTGCCTGATTCCGCTCATCGCCGAATCCGTTCCGGCCCAGACCACCGACTCGACGGCGGGACAGGAACAGGCGCTGATGGATAGTGCCCAACAGCAGACCTCGGTGGCGGTCGTTGACGCCGCCGAATGGCTCGACCAGTTTTTTTACGATGAAGCCGTCCGTCATGAAGAGAACAGGACCCGGATCAGGTTCGAACTGAGCGGCGGCTACACGAGATTCGAGGAGTTCGAGATCAAGCCGAAGATCAGCGGCAGGATCCATCTGCCCAATCTCAACAAAAGGCTGAATATCCTCATCGCCGCCGCCGACGACGAGGAGTTCAGCGCCGACGACAACCCCATTTCGGCCCTTCCCCGTCATCAGGGGGCGGAAAATCGTGAGATCAGTGCGGCGCTGCAATATTTTCTTCGCGATAACGAGGCAGAGAATATATCGGCAACCCTCGGCGCCTCTTTCGACTACCTCTACGCCGGCATCCGCTATCGCCGTTCCCATGACCTCGACTCGTGGCAAGGGCGCCTGGTCAACCGCCTGAACTACTACACCGACGATGAGTGGGAAGACATCCTCTCCTACGAGTTCTGGCGCCCGCTGGGCGAGCGATGGGTCTTCAGGACCAAGGCCACCGCCACCTGGCATGTCGAAGAGGACGGTCTGCCCCATTCCCTGGTCTTCGCTCTGTTCCAGAAAATCAACGAAGAAAAGGCCCTGCGCTATGAGATCGGCAACTATTTCGACACCGAAGAATCCTATAAGATGACCGACCTGCAGTTCCGTGTCCGCTACCGCCAGCGCTTCCTGCGGGACTGGCTGGTACTGGAAATCGCTCCCCAGGTAGGATTTCCGGAGGATCATGATCGCGAGGTCAACCCCGGAATCATCATCTCCCTCGAGGCCGACACCGGCAACCTGGACGGAACGAAGGTCTTTCCCCGGATATTCAATTTCTGACGGCCGGAAGCGACCAGCGCCAGCTCCCCGCATCCCGACCATCCGGCGCCGGGCCACAGAATTGTCTTTCCCCTCCTCCATTTTCCATCGAGGTCAACCATGCAGCGAATCGACCGGAACAGCAAGGCGGTCATCGAGTTCACCCTCATCTGGCACGACAAGGGCATAGATCATCAGGACGGCACCTGGGCCGACCCGGTCAGTTTCTGGCGCGACGTCCTCGACCCGGGACTGGTCGAGAACCTGTATGGGCAGGGAGTCGGCGGCCAGGCCATCATCGATATTCCCGCCAACCGCTTCACCCAACCCTACGACCGGAAAAAACTGATATCCATCAAGCCGGTGCAGTTCCGCGGCCACGATCAGTTCGGCAACGACGTCGTTCTCCGCCGCGGCAGGTTTTACCCTCAGGGCCTGCTGGAGGGTGTCGATAGCGTCTTCCGGGTCTCGACTGCCCCCTGCCGTTATCTCGGCGCCGAGGGCGACCGCCTGCTGTTCGACCTCAACCATCCCCTGGCCGGGCGTGATCTGCGCCTGCAGGCAACCGTCCGGGCCATCAACACCGTTGCCACAGAGCGGGGCGGCCGCTGCGAGGACTGGTTCGAGCGATCAAGCGCCGGCGGCCCGGGGATGCAGGCGCTGATAAAGACGGGAGTCATCGCCGACCTCACCCCGGAGGATCTGCAGCGGATCGATGAACGCCCGGACGACACCTTCTATCGCCAGCCACGGCTGGTGCAGCATCTCGACAGCAGCGCCCGCCGGGAAATCGCCGGCAACTACGGCCGACTGCTCCCCGCCGGGGCCAGGGTACTCGACCTGATGGGCAGCTGGGATTCGCACCTGCCCGACGATATCGCGCTGGGCGGCCTGACGGTGCTGGGGTTGAACGAAGAGGAACTGCGGCACAACCACCGGGCCGACGACATCCGGATCCACGACCTCAACGCCGTTCCTGAACTGCCCTTTACCGATTCCGCCTTCGACGCGGTGATCTGCACCGCGTCGATCGAATACCTGACCAAACCGCATGCCGTCGTGGCCGAGATCCGCCGGATCCTGCGCCCCGGCGGCCTTGTGGCGATCACCTTTTCCAACCGCTGGTTCCCGCCCAAGGCCATCCGGATCTGGAGCGAGCTGCACGAATTCGAGCGGCTGGGCCTGGTCACCGACCTGCTGGCGGCGAACGGCGGTTTTTCCGGTCTCTCGACCCTGAGCCGCCGCGGCCTTCCGCGGCCGGAGGACGACCCCCATCAGGAGTTGATGCATTCCGACCCGGTCTATATGGTCTGGAGCCAAGCCGGCTGAGGCGGGACCACGGGATACTGTCCGATACGCAGGAGCACCGATCATGTACACCCTTGTCCGCCGCCAGCACCTCGCCGCCCCGACCGCAGAGGTCTGGGCCTTTCTCCAGAACCCGGCCAATCTCGACCGGATCACCCCGCCCGACCTGCGTTTTCGCATCGTCACCGAGGTGCCGGAGATCATGCATGACGGCCTGATCATAGAGTACCACATCACCATCCCGCTCCTCGGCACCCACACCTGGGTCACCGAAATCAAGCATGTCCGTCCCGGCCGCTCGTTCGTCGACGAGCAGCGCCTCGGGCCCTATCGCTTCTGGCACCACTATCACGAGATCGAACCGGCAGACGGCGGCGTCCGGATGCTCGACCGGGTCTGCTACCAGCCGCCTTTCGGACCACTGGGCCGCCTGCTCCACCCGCTGTACATCGGCAGGACCCTGGATCGCATCTTCGCTTACCGTCACGAGCAGTTGGCCCAACTCCTGAACGGCAACAGCGCCGCAGGCTGAGCGAGGAGGACCGCCGATCTCCCGGGGACTGTACTTTGCCGCCGTTGTGCTTAACGTATAGGCCGTGGCGGAAAACATCCCCCTGTGGTACATTGGCGGGGGATTGACCTCACCTCGACCCGACATGCCAATTCAATTCCCGGCCGACCGTGACCGTCACCGGCCGGGTGAACCAACCCGTTCTATCCGTCAGGATCCGTACCATGAGTATCCGCAAAATTTTAGAGTATCCGGCCCCGGTCCTCCGCCAGGAAACCAGGGAGGTGACGATCTTCGATGACAACCTGCAGCATCTGGTCGAAGACATGGCCGAAACGATGTACGATGCGCCGGGCATCGGCCTGGCCGCCCCGCAGATCGGCGAGCCGCTGAAGCTGATCGTGGTCGACATGACCAAAGAGAAAGGGGGAGAACGCGACTATATGGCGATGGTCAACCCCGAGATCACCGTCAAGGAAGGCCACCAGCTCGACGAGGAGGGCTGTCTCAGCGTTCCCGGCCTGACCTCGAAGGTCAAGCGCTTCCGCAGGATCGCCGTCAGTTACCAGGACCTCGCCGGCAATCGCCACGAACTGGAGACCGAAAACCGTTTCGCCGTCGTCCTCCAGCACGAGATCGACCACATCAACGGCATCCTTTTTCTTGATCACCTCAGTCCGCTGAAACGGGCCCTGTACAAGAAGAAGGTCAAAAAATGGCACGCCGAGGACCAGACCTGAAATGACAACGCCGCCGCTCCGGATCATCTTCATGGGCACACCCGATTTCGCCGTCGCCAGCCTCCAGGCGCTGCTGGACGGCCCCGATCAGGTCGTCGCCGTCGTCAGCCAGCCGGACCGGCCGAAAGGCCGGGGCAGGAAACTCAGCCCGCCGCCGGTCAAGACCCTCGCCGCGGCGCACGGCATCCCGGTACTGCAGCCGCTGAAGATCCGCACCGAGGCCTTTCATGACGAGCTCCTGACCTTCCGTCCCGATCTGCTCGTCGTCGCCGCCTATGGCCGCATCCTGCCGCCTGGCCTGCTTCGCCTTCCCCCGCTGGGGGCGATCAACGTCCATGGCTCGCTGCTGCCCCGCCACCGGGGTGCGGCTCCGGTCCAGTGGGCGATCATCAACGGCGACCGGGAGGTCGGGGTAACGATCATCCAGATGGACGAAGGGATGGACACCGGCGACATCCTGCTCATGAACGCCATGACCGCCGATCCGGACGAGACCGCCGGCAGCCTGGTGATCAAACTGGCCGAGCTCGGCGGCCGCACCCTGCGGCAGGCGATCGAACGCCTCAAGGCCGGGAACCTGCCGCCGACCCCCCAGGACCACAGCCGCGCCACCGCCGCGCCGATGCTGAAGAAAGAAGACGGTATCATCGACTGGAGCCAACCCGCCGAGCGCCTGCACTGCCTGATCCGCGGTCTCGACCCCTGGCCCGCCGCCGCCTGCCGGATCGGCGATCAGCGGTTCAACCTGTTCTCGCCCGAGGTCATCCACAAGGACAGCGCGGCGGCCCCAGGGACCATCGTCGCCGCCGGCAAGGAAGGGCTACTGGTCGCCACCGGCTACAACCTGCTGCTGATCCGGGAGATCCAGCCGGAAGGGCGCAAGCGGATGGCCGTCCCGGCCTTTCTCTGCGGCCATCCGCTCATACCCGGCACGATCCTGGCGCCCTGAGCAGCGACCCGCCATGCCCCCGACCACGACCATCGCCTACCTCGACTGTTTTGCCGGCATCAGCGGCGACATGATGCTCGCCGCCCTGATCGACGCCGGCCTGCCGCCCGAAGTCCTGCGCCAGGGCGTGAACCAACTGGCCCTCGGCCCTGTCGACGTCGACATCGAGGCGACACGGCAGCACGGCCTGCACGCCGTCCGGGTTCAGGTCAGCGGCGGGGGCGATCAACCGCTGCGCACCCTGGCCGATCTCCTCGCCATCCTTCACCGCAGCGGCCTGGCCGAGGAGATCACCGCCCCGGCCGGCCGGGTCTTCCGCCTGCTGGCAGAGGCCGAGGCCAAGGTCCATGGGGTGGCGGTCGAAGCAGTCCATTTCCACGAGATCGGCGCCGTCGATACGCTCGTCGATGTGGTCGGGGCGGTGATCGGCCTCCACCATCTCGGGATCCGCGAACTTATTTCCTCACCGCTCCCTCTCGGTCACGGCTTCGTCGACTGCGCCCACGGCCGCCTGCCGCTGCCGGCCCCGGCAGTCTGCGAACTGCTGCGGCAGGTGCCGGTCTACGGCATACACTGCACCACCGAAACGGTCACCCCGACCGGGGCCGCCCTGCTGAAGGGCCTGGCCACGGGTTTCGGTCCGCTGCCGCCGATGACCATCACCGCCACCGGCTGCGGCGCCGGCAACCGAGCCCTCTCCGGCGACCGCCCCAATCTGGTGCGCCTGATCGTCGGCGCGCCGCGACCGGTGGCGGAGGCGCAGCGGGTGGAAATCATCGAGACCAACCTCGACGACTGGAGTCCCGAAGGCTTCCCTTACCTCAGCGAACTGCTGCTGGCCTCCGGCGCCGTCGACGTCAACATCGCCCCGATCCAGATGAAGAAGGGCCGCCCGGCCTTCCGCCTCCAGGTCATCTGCGATCCCGCCCATGGGGACGGGATCAAGGCCGCCATCCTGTCGGAGACCACCGCCATCGGCCTGCGCTTTCGGACGGAGGAGCGGCTGACCCTGGAGCGCGAGACGGTGGCGGTCGCCACCCGCTGGGGTACCGTCGCCGCCAAACGGGTGATGCGTCCCACCGGCGCGGTGATCTACCCGGAATACGAGGAATGCCGCCGGATCGCCGCCGATCACCGGGTGCCGCTGCCGGAGGTCTACCGCGAGGTCTTGCGGGCGGGGGAGGATAAACAGCGATGAACCGGCTGATCATGGCTGTGGCCACCGGGGGCTACGTCGGCCTGCTGCCGAAGGCCCCCGGCACCTGGGGCTCACTGGCCGCTCTGCTCCCCTGGCTGCTGGTGAAAAACCTGGCACTCGCGCCGTACCTCGCGGTGCTGGCGGTGCTCTTCGTCATCGGTTTCTTCGCCGCCGGCTCAGCCGAAAAGATCCTCGATCGCCCCGACGCCGGCGCCATCGTCATCGACGAGATCCTCGGGATGTTCATCACCCTCACCCTGGCCCCGGATCATCCCGCCGCCTGGTTCCTCGGTTTCATCCTGTTCCGGATCTTCGATATCGCCAAACCCTTTCCGGTCTCGTGGTTCGACCGGTGGATCCACGGCGGCATCGGCATCATGATGGACGACGTCGTCGCCGGCATCTATGCCCTAGTCGCACTGCAGCTGAGCTGGCCGCTGCTCGGCCGGTTGCTGAGCTGAGCCCCGACATGTTTATTGCCCCCAGATCCATCGCCCTCGTCCTGGCGCTGGCGCTGCTGCTCGCCGGTTGCAGCACGCCGATCGGGGTCAGGCAGATCGATCCCCGCGAGGCCTACCACAGCAGCACCGCCAGTCCGCTGGGGGGCGACGGCGCCAGTTCCGCGACGGTCGTCATCCTCCATCGCTTCAACCTCACCGCCCGATACCAGACCGATCCGGCGGCGGCCATCCGCGTTCTCCACGCCAGGGCCCTGGAGGACCAGCGCCGGGACATCCTCTTCGCCCTCGCCGAGCTGACCTACATCGAGGCCGAGCGCCTGACGCGCAGCGGTGACGCCGCCGAGCGTCGCCGATCGCCGGACTGCTTTCTCCTCGCCGCCGTCTATGCCTACCACGCCATCCTTGACCCCGACCTGGAACCAGCCCCCAACCTCTTTGACCGCCGCCTCCAGGCCGCCATCGACCTGTACAATCTGTCACTGTGGCAGGGTCTCAAAACCGGGGCGGACAGCAGGATCGAACTCAAAAACGGAACCCGGCAGTTGCCGGTGGGCAGGATCGAAATCACGGTGAACCACGACCACCTCCCCTGGGAATTCAGCCGGTTCACCCGCTTTGAGGCCGCCGACGGCTATGCCATCCGCGGCCTGAGCGTCCGCAATCGGAGCGACGGCCTCGGCGTGCCGCTGATCGCCGTCCGGCGTTCGGTGCAGGAGAACCTGTTCGGCAGCCAGGCGCTGCCGGTCACCGTCTTCCTGCGCCTGGAAGGCGACATGGTCCAGCTCGGCAACGGCGTGATGCCGGCCACGCTGGAACTGCACTCGGCCTACGAAAACGACACAATCGCCGTCGGCGGCCAGAAGGTGCCGCTGGAAAAGGACACCAGCATCACCACCGCCTACAAGCTGGCCGAAGAGGAGATCTGGTCGTTCGGGATCGATGCCTTTCTCGGCCGGTTGCACGACGTCACGAGCCGGCTGTACCGCTTCCAGCCCTACCAGCCGGACCGTATCCCGGTGATCTTCGTCCACGGCACAATGAGCAGCCCGGTGTGGTGGGCGGAGATGATCAACACCCTGAGCGGCGATCCGATCCTCGGCCACCGCTACCAGTTCTGGTACTTCTTCTACAACAGCAGCCGCCTGGTCACCGTCTCCGCCCTCGACCTGCGCCGGGCGATCACGGCGGAAACAGAGAAGCTCGACCCCGACAGCAGCTCGGCGGCGATGCAGCGGATGGTCGTCATCGGCCACAGCCAGGGTGGCCTGCTCGCCAAGCTGACGGCGGTCGATACCGGCGACCGGCTGGTGGCGGCGACCATCAATGGGAGAATCGAGGAGCTGAGAACCAGCGAGGACAACAAGGAGATGATCAGGGACAATATGGTTATCACGCCGCTGCCCTCGGTCAAACGGCTGATCTTCATATCAACGCCGCACCGGGGCAGCTACCTGAGCCGGAACTTCGCCCGCAACCTGGTGCATCGGGTCATCACCCTGCCGGTCGATCTGGTCAAAGGGCTGGGCGGAATCTACAGCTTTCTCTCCGACAACGCCCGTCATCACTGGCAGGGCAAGATCCCCACCAGCGTCGACACGATGGCGCCGAACGATCCCCTGCTCCTGGCCATCGCCGAGACGCCGCTGGCACCGGGCGTCAAGGGGCACTCGATCATCGCCATCGACGATCCCGGGGTCGAACCGCCCGATGGCGATGACGGGGTCGTGACCTACCGTAGCGCCCATCTCGAGGGCATGGAGTCGGAATTCATCGTTCGCTCCGGTCACAGCTGCCAGGAGCGGCCGGAGACCATCGAGGAGGTGCGGCGGATCCTGCTGCATCACCTCAGCGACAAGTGAAACAGCGCCCGCATCGTGCTGATCGGCGGGATTCTTCAGTCCAGCCGGGTCGGCCCGGCGTGGTAATGGCCGGCGATTGACCACCGGCAGGAAGAGCACCGCCGTTTCACATCCCCAGTTCCCGTTCCAGGCGGGTGATTTCTTCGACCAGCAGTTGCCGCTCCTCCGCCGAGAGGTCGGACAGGAGGAGTTTGCGCCGCAGGGCGAGAAGAATCATCTCCTGCCGGTACTCGGTACAGGTATAGACAAAGGGTGGGGCAGTGCTGTCGATCATGTCTGGTTGGTCTCCGTGGTCGGCCTCAAACCGGTCCTGCACCGACCCTGGCCGTCGGATCTCTGCTGGTGCCGGGTTTGCAGGCAACGGATCCTCGTCGAGGACCCCGTGATGGGCGATGCTCAGATCTTGCCGGCCCTGGTCAGCATCGACACCGCCAGTCTATAGGAAACGAAGATCAGGGCGACCCAGCCGCCAAGCAACAGTGCTGTCATGGATTCTCCTTGCTATTGGAATACATTTATACAGGGCCGGATCAATACGCCTTCCGGCCCTCAATATCTTTCGTCGAGATCGGCCTCGCGTCCATCTGCCGCCAGACCCAGGCGATATAGGCGAGGACCAGCGGAATAACGAAGGCGACATAGGTCATCGCCGTCAGGGTGTAGTGGCTCGACGAGGCGTTGTAGATCGTCAGGCTTGACTGCAGATCAACCTTCGACGGGTAAAAGGCGGTGTTGTTGTAGCCGGCAGTGAAGAACACCGCCAGACCGACCAGCACCGTGCCCAGGCCGCCGAACCAGATCCCCCTGGTCCCCTGCAGCAGGCTGGTCGACACCACGCCCCAGATCACCAGGACCAAGCCAAGCAGCAACAGTCCCAGTACCACCGGCATCGCCAGCAGATTCGCCAGGTACTTGCCGGCGACCAGCGATACGACACCGGCCTGGTCGAAGCCGAAACCATCCATCAGCAGCAGGCTGACCAGGACATAGAGGAGAAACGGCAGGGCGCAGACCAGGTTGACGAGGCAGGCGCGCCGCACCTTGGCCTCAAACCGGGGCCGACCGCTGAAATCGATGCTGCCGACCAGATACATCGCCCCGAGGACCCGGGCGTTAAAGACGAGGAAAAGTCCGAGCGAGAGATTGAAGAGGGAGAAGGCCGCTTCCAGTCCCCGCAGCGGATGGGTCCAGCGCACCTGGTTGTAATCGTTGAGGGTGAAGTTCGAGCCGGTGAAAAAAGTGCCGACCGCAGCGCCGATCAGCAGGATGCCGACCGAGCCGTTGATGAACAGGAACAGCTCGTAGACCCTGGAGCCGAGGAGGTTGTCGGGTTTGGTGCGGAACTCGTAGCTGACCGCCTGGACGATAAAGGTGAACAGGATCAGGATCCACACCCAGTAGGCCCCGCCGAAACTGGTGGCGTAGAATTTGGGAAAGGCGGCGAACAGGGCCCCGCCGAACAGGACCAGGGTCGTGAAGGTCAACTCCCATTTGCGGCCGAGCGAATTGACGATCAGCGATTTTTCCTCCTCGTCGGCACTGACCTGCCACAGCAGGGTCTGGCCGCCCTGGACAAAGGTCAGAAAGAGAAAGAGCGAGCCGACCACGCTTGCCAGCAGCCACCAGATCTGCTGCAGGGTTGCAGTATCAAGATTGCCGATCATATCACAGGCCCTCCGGTCCGATTTTAATCTGTTTCAGCATGATTTTGATCTCGGCGGCGAGCAGCAGCGTGAAGACCGCCAGGAACATGAAGAAGGTCGTCTGGACACTGCCGGTGCCGATGTCGGTCGTGGCGACATTGACCGGCAGCAGGCCCTGGATCGCCCACGGCTGCCGGCCGACCTCGGCGACGACCCAGCCGCTCTGCGAGGCGATCATCGCCAGGAAAAACGAGCCCATCCCGAGCATCAGCAGTCCCCGCTTGCCGGCCAGCGTGTCTTTGACCGAAAAAATCAGGAAGAGAAGGAAGAGAAGAAGGAAGAATGTCCCGAAAAACACCATGATATGAAAGGCGTAGAAGGTGGTGGCCACCGACGGCACGGTCTGCTCGGGGCTTTTCAGGTAGCCGTAGCCGAGAGAATCGCGGTTGGTGTTGAACCGGGCCAGTGATACCTCGGCGGTGCCGGCGTCACCGGCCTTTTTCGCCGTCTTGTAGGCGGCGAGGTCGCTGATCGCCGCCTTGCCCTGCTCCATCCTGGCGGCGACGCTGACGATGCCCTGCTGTTCGTTGCCGTAAACCAGATCGTTGATACCGGGGACGAAGGACCCGGGTTCACGGTTGGCCAGGAGGGACAGGAGACCGGGGATCTTGATCTCGAAAAGAAAGGGTTCCTGCTGATCGCCGGGCTTCTTGGCGGGATTGAGGACCCCGAGAGCGACGATGCCGGCGTTCTTTTCGCCATCGTACAGCCCTTCGTAGGCGGCAAGTTTCATCGGCTGAGTCGAGGCGTTGCTATAGGCCGACTCGTCACCGGTCCAGGCCGTATAGGTGGCCGACAGCAGCCCGAAGACCGAGGCGACGATGATCGATTTCTTGGCCATCTCGGTGTGGCGGCCCTTGAGCAGGTACCAGGAGGAAACGGCGATGACGAAGAAGGAGCCGACGATGAAGCTCGAACTGGTGGTATGGGTGAACTTGGCCAACGCCACCGGCGAGAACAGGACGGCCCAGAAATTCTCCATCTCGAAGCGGACGGTATCGGGGTTGAAGGCCATGCCGATCGGGTACTGCATCCAGCCGTTGGCGACCAGGATCCACAGGGCCGAGAGGTTGGAGCCGACCGCGACCATCCAGGTGGAGAAGAGGTGGAAATTTTTCGATACCCGATCCCAGCCGAAGAACATCACGGCAAAGAAGGTCGCCTCGAGAAAGAAGGCGACAATGCCCTCGATCGCCAGTGGCGCCCCGAAGATGTCGCCGACCATCCACGAATAGTTCGACCAGTTGGTGCCGAACTCGAATTCAAGGATGATGCCGGTGGCGACCCCGATCGCGAAGTTGATGCCGAACAGCGTCATCCAGAATTTGGTCAGGTTTTTCCACTCCTCCCTGCCGGTGCGGACATAGATTGTCTCGAAGAAGGCACAGAGAAACGACAGGCCGAGCGTCAGCGGCACGAACAGCCAGTGGTACATGGCCGTCAGCGCAAATTGCGCCCTGGCCCAGTCCACCATTTGCAGATCAAACATACACTTCCCCTCCTCTAGTGAGTATTTTCCGCCGCCCCGGTGATCTGTTGAAGCACATGGTCGGCGCGTTCTTCGTCCGTCGTAAAATTGCTGCCGAGATAATCCTGGAAAAAGAAGAGCTTGAGAATCGCAAACATGACAAAGAGTTTGATCAGGATAATCTTCCACAGGGTCCTGCCGACGGTCATCGACCGGAAACCGTCACGATAGAAGCGATACAGACCTGTGATGGACATGTTCATGACATCCCCGGGTTGACTATCCCGCGCCGAAGGGACGATGA
>Ga0075012_10005085_pt1 | contig 12108 bp, 12 predicted proteins | sample All_14_2_FD_71474 | JGI IMG/M metagenome (GOLD analysis project Ga0075012, IMG submission 71474) | Freshwater microbial communities in response to fracking from Pennsylvania, USA - Allegheny Zone_MetaG_DW_15 | ecosystem: Environmental > Aquatic > Deep subsurface > Groundwater > Drilled...
GGCATCGGCGTCATCCTGGACGTGGTCTACAATCACATGGGTCCCAGCGATCTGGATCTCTGGCAGTTTGACGGCTGGTCCGAGAATGACAAGGGCGGCATCTACTTCTACAATGATGATCGCTCCAATACCCCGTGGGGGGATACCCGTCCTGACTATGGGCGCGCTGAGGTTCGCAAGTTCCTGCGCGACAATGCCATGATGTGGTTGGAAGAATTCCACGTGGATGGATTGCGCTACGATTCCACATTGTACATGCGGACCATCGACATGGTGCGGGAAATTCCCGAGGCCTGGGAGTTGTTTCAGGGCTTGAATGGTGAGATTCGCAGCCGCTTTCCGGGCAAAATCCTGATCGCGGAAGACCTGCAGGACAGCCATGCGCTGACTTCGGCCGTAGAACAGGGCGGAGCCGGGTTTCATGCCCAGTGGTGCGCCCACTTTGTACATCCTGTGCGAGCCGCGGTGACCACACCCGAAGATGACCATCGTTCCATGGGTCAGGTGGCCGGAGCTTTGTTGCACCGTTTCAACGACGACGTGTTCCAGCGGGTGGTCTACAGTGAGTCTCACGACGAAGTGGCCAATGGCAAGCAGCGGGTCACCTCGGAGGTCGACTCGGAGAATCCGCAGGACTGGTATGCTCGCCGCCGTTCCACCTTGGCCGGGGCGCTGGCGCTGACCGCGCCGGGAATTCCCATGCTGTTCCAGGGTCAGGAGTTTCTGGAGGCGGGTTGGTTCGAGGATACCGTTCCACTCGATTGGGAATTGTCGGAAGACTTCCGCGGTATCGTGCGCCTCTACCGGGATCTGATCGCCCTGCGCCGCAATCTCCATGGCGTGAGTGCCGGGCTCACCGGCCAGGGAATTCAGATGATCCGCAATGATGAAGGCAAGAATGTGCTGGCCTTCTCTCGTTACCTGGAGGCTGGTCAGGAAGTCATGGTGGTGGCCCATTTCTCGGCTCAGGAAATGGAAACGTTCCGTCTTGGCCTGCCTGGACCGGGTAGCTGGAAGATCCGTTTGAACACGGCGGCCTCGATCTACAGCCCCGATTACAACGAACCCAAAGGCGGCGAAATCCAAGCCGAAGAAATTCCTTGGGACGAGCAACTGTGTAGCGCCGAATTCAAACTAGCGCCCTACAGCTTGATGATCCTGAGCCGCTAGAGAAAGCAAAAAGGCCTGGGGCATGCGCTCCAGGCCTTTTTTATTTTGGTTCAGACTAGTGCCACTGATCCTTGAGGGCGTAGGTTACGCCGACCAGGCCGCCGGTGAGGGCGCCGCTGACGGCCAGGGCGGCTCCGGCCCAGGCGCTGTGGCCCATGGCTCCGAGCACGGTTCCGGCGATTCCGCCCACGGCCATGGCTCCCATGCCGATGCCGAAGGACTGTTCCGAGAGGCCGACGCGGGCGGCGCCGACGGTTCCGGCGACACCCAGGCCGGTGCCGGCGACAGCGCCGGTCAGGCCACCGAGGACACCTCCTCCGCCGGCTCCGGCGAAGAGACCGACTCCGGCGCCGACTACGGCGCCGAGGATGACCGGGGCGAAGGTTTTCAGGGTGGAATCGGGTTTGGAAGGGGTGAATTCTTCTTGCGGTTGCTGCGGGGCCGGCGACGGGTCCGGCTTGTTGGCAGGGGGCTTCTGGTTGGGGGTCTGGTTGGATTGGATGAACGCGCTGACTTTCATGATGGGCACTTCCTTGCTCTCTTTGTGTGTGGGAATCATCCTAGGCCAGGGGTCTGAAAAGTTTCTGAAGGGCGAGTATGGCAATACCCTGCCCGAGGGATTGGGTCACCTGACCGCCCTTTGCCCACCGGACTAAGATAGTGCCAGAGACAAACTCGAAGCACACCGGGATTTTCTCGGGGACCAGGAGTAGACCAATGAACAATCCTATTGATCAAGAAAAAATCCAGCAGTTCTTGGACCGGCCGCTTGGGCAGGCCAAGGAGAAGCTGCACGACACCGGCAAGCAAATGGCCGACAAGGCCGATCAGGCTTTGACCCAGATTGGGGGCGTGCTGCACAAGGCGGCCGACCAACTGCAGGCCGGCAGTCAGTATCTCAACGACAGCCGGGTCTCGGACATGCAGGCTGATCTGACTCAAATGATTCGCAAGTATCCCACCCAGTCGCTTCTGGCTGGACTGACTTTAGGGTTCTTGACCGGCTCGGTTCTGAGCCGACGCTAAACAAAATCTACCGGTGGGAAACTCGCTTCGCTGGCGTAGCGCACGACGTGAGCGGACCCACCAGGGGTAAAGGGGAATTTGGTTATGAATAACACCGTTGAATTAAGAAAATTTGTGGAAGAAAAGCCCTGGACCGCCGTCACCGGCGCCGCGCTGGTAGGCTTTGCCTTTGGCTCAGGAATGGCTTTGCCTATCTTGATGGGCGCGGGCATGAGCCGAGCAGGCCTCGGGACGATGGTCAAGAGCTGGCTGGCAAAGGAAGTCGAGCAGGGCTTGCGCGACTACATGCGACCCCAGCAGGCAAAACTTACGGATGCCTCGGTGCAGGCCGGACCCGTAGAGGAGCACGGCGAAACCGATAGTGGAGCGCCGGGGGAAACCCCGCTGGCTCGCCAGGTTCGGCGAGAGCTCGGGTATTGAGGTACTGCCTGGCGGGTATCTCAATCGGTTCTAGCATATCCCGTGAATGCTAGCATGAGGTATCGCTCGGGGGATGGAGGTAGTGATGTCCAATTGGGCCGTCACATTTTTGCTGCTTGCCCTGATTTCAGGGCTTTTTGGATTTGTAGGGCTGGGAGCCGCGGCGGCGCCGTTGGCCCGCTTGCTTTTCAATGTCTTTTTGTTTCTCTTCTTGGGGGCTGTCTTCGTGCGCAACGTGTGGCAGAACGGTTCCCTGCGCGCTTTGCGGGATGATGACTAGCGTTTTAAAGTTTGACGCAGCACCGGCAACACCACCAGCGAAGTCAGCAAACTGCTGACCACTCCCAGTCCCATGATCAGGCCCAGGCTGGCGATTCCTCGATAAGGCGAGGTGACCAGGGAGATATAGCCGAGCACGGTGGAAACGCCGGAAACCAGCACGGCGTTGCCGGTCGAACCTGCGAAGACACCCAGACTCGGATTGCCGCGCAGCCGGTGAACTACATGGACGCCAAAGACCAATCCTATTCCCAGGGTTAAGGGGAGGGCGGTGGCGTTGGCCGGGTTGAAGTTGACCCCCAAGATTCCCATGGCGCCCAGCATCCACACCACTCCCAGGAGTTTGGGAGCCAGCGCCCAGAGGGCTTCGTCCAGCCGTCGGAAGGAAATCAGCAAGATCAGGCTGATGGCCACCAGAGCATTGCGTCCAGCCACCCAATAGGAATCTTTGATCTGTTCCAAATAGGTATGGGTGAGGAGTGGCAGGCCGGTGACTGCCGGATCCACCTGGGACAGTTCCTGCAGAAAGTTCTCCAACGGCAGCTTTTCCCAGACGTCGGCCTTGGGGTAGATTTTGATCAGCCATTGAGAGTCGCGACGGTAGCGCTTGAGCAGGCCGGGGGGTAGTTGCTCCCAGGACGGAACGGGTTCTTCTCGCTGGGCCGCCAGCCACTCTCGACGCGTACGCAAGTCGTGCTGAAACTCTCCGAAGAAGTGGGAGAGCCCGTCCTGGATCGGGCCGGGACCCAGCTGTTGCATGAGCTGGCTGACTTCAGCGTTGCCGCCGTTGAAGCGATCTTTCAGGCTGAGCAATTGAGCGGTGCTGAGGCGCTGACCCGGCCCCGGCAATTCGGCCAGCCAGGCCGGAGTTGCCGGCGGCTTTTGGGCCAACAAATCGTGGACTCTTTGACGGCGTTGCTGGGGGTTTTCCGGAATCCAATCGGCCGGACTCTCTACTCGGGCTACCCCGGGCAATTTGCGAAAGGCCTGGCTGCGGCGCCGCATCTCGGTTTCATCGCCGGCCAGGGAACAAGCGTAAAGACTGCACATACCGCAGCGTTGGTGGAACTCGCGGTCGTTGCGAATGGCCAGGGCTTCACGGGGCATCATATGGAGCAGGTTGTAGTCAAAGTGCGGCCGGCTCACATTGAGCAGGGCCACCAGCGTGATGACCGCCGCCAGGCAGAGCACCAGCAGCGGGCGGGACCGCCACTTTTGCTCCCAGGCCTGCCAGGGCCCGGGCGGGGGCGCCTTGCCCTGGGCGGCAAACAAGACCAGCAGACTTGGCAAAACGGTCATGGATGCCAGCCAGCACAACATCACCCCGACACCACTGATCAATCCCAGTTGGGCCACGCCCAAAAACGGGGTGGCCATCAGGCTAAAGAAGGCCGCACTGGTGGCCAGCGCACCGACCAGATTCTCTTTGCCGACGCTGGCCAGAGTGTGGGCCAGGGCGGATTCGGAGTCGGTCACCCGCTCGCGTTCCTCGTAGTAACGATAGAGAATCTGCACGTTAAAATCCATGCCCAGGCCGATCAGGGTGGCCATGAAATTGATGGTAATCAGATTCAACATGGGACTGGCCCAGGCCACCCAGGCGCAGCTCCAGCATAGGGCCAGCAGCACCGTTAAGAGCGCCAATCGGGCCGGTTGGGGGCGTCCAAAAGACCAGCGGAAGAAGCCATGGACCAGCAGCAGGGAGAGCAGGCTGACTTGTAAGGCGGTGCGTCGCGCCGAGCGTGCGTCGTCGCAAAAGCCTACGAAGTCGCCGCCCAAGACCACGTCCACGCCGGGGTGGTGACGTTTCACTTGTTCGACCAGAGCGCGCAGGCGATCGAGCAGAGCATCATCACTCTCCGGCCCGGAACCCACGCGGGCGGCCACCACCTGAGTGGCGGGGCCTAATTGCAGGTAGCGCCGTGCATTCAACTGCGGTGGGGGAGGACCGAAGGGACTTTGATAAGGTTCGTGACCGCGGCTCTTGAGAGAATGCATGAGCTCTTGGGTGACTTCCGGACTCAAGCGATCGCCGCCTTGCAGGCGGGTCTCCAGGCGCTGCAGACTGTCCTCACTGGCGTAGTAAAGCCCCTGCTGCGCCAGCAAAGGAAGCTCGACCACCCCACTCAGCTCCTGCAAACGTGCTACGGGGGCCAGTTCTTTGAGCAAAGCATCGGCACAGGCGCGGCGCAATTCTTCATCCGTGCTGCTGATCAGCAGCACCACTTCCGGGCTGGCGCCAAAGCTTTGGCGATACTCTTCAAAGCGCTGTTGGGCGGGATGATTGGGGTCGAGCATGCGGGTGCGGTCGTTGCTGAAATGCAACCGCGTGCGCGCAAAGAGCAGGCAGAAAACCGCCAACACGATGCCTGAGCCCAATATCCACCGGGGGTAACGGTGGAGCCACCGAGACCAACTCAGTTCTGCAGCAATCCCATCTGCCAAAGAACGTAGGCATAATCGAAGGCACGCTCTTTGATGCGGTCGTAGCGCCCGGAGGAGCCACCGTGTCCGGCTTTCAGGTTCGACTTGAGCAATAGGGGATTGTGGTCGGTCTTGAGGGCCCGCAGCTTGGCCACGAATTTAGCCCCCTCCCAATAAGGCACCTGGCTGTCGTTGAGCGATACCTTGACCAGCATGGACGGGTAAGCCTGAGCCTTGACGTTGTCGTAGGGAGAATACTGCACCATGTAGTCGAAAGCGGGCTTTTCATTGGGATTCCCCCATTCGATCCATTCGCCGGTGGTGAGGGGCAGGCTGGCGTCCAGCATGGTGTTTATGACATCCACGAAGGGTACCTTACACACTACCGCGCGGAAAAGAGCGGGGCGCTGATTGGCCGCGGCCCCCACCAAAAGTCCCCCGGCACTGCCACCCGTGATGACCAGCCCGTTGGCACGGGACCATCCGCTATCCACCAGGTTTTGCCCACAGTCGACAAAGTCGTTGAAGGTATTCATCTTGGTCATCATGCGCCCGGCCATACGCCAGGGTTCACCCATCTCGCCCCCACCGCGGATGTGGGCGTAAGCATAAACGACTCCGCGGTCGAGCAGGCTGACCAGCGTGGAAGAGAAATAAGGGTCGTCGATCGATCCATAGGATCCGTAGCCTTCCATGTAGAGGGGATGGCTTTTGTCCGGTTTGGTGCCGGCCCGGTAGACCAGCGTGACCGGTACCTGGGCGCCGTCGCGGGCGGTGACCATCCAGCGCTGGCAGCGGTACAGCTTGGCGTTGTAGTTGGGCACGGGTTGCTGGCGAATTTTGCGCAGGGCCCCGCTCTTGAGACTGACATCATAGGTGGTGGGGGGAGTGACGGGTGACTCGTACTCCACCCGTACATAGCTGAGATCGGGGTCTTCGTTCTCCCCCAGCGTGAGACTGCGCACCTGCTCTTTAAATTGAACCTCGCGCAGGCCTCCCCCCTGGGAATCGACCACCGCCAGGCCGGGCACTCCGGCACGTCGCACGGACAGGGCGATGTGTTGAGGAAACAGGCAGAACTGGTCGACCTGGGTGCCTTCGGGAAAGGTTACCAGGTCTTGCCATTGGGTCGGTTGCTGGGCCGAGGCCACCACCACCTTGAACATGGGGGCGCCCAGGTTGGTGCGGATGACGAAGCGTCCCTGGTAAAAGTCGGCCGTATACTCGTGGTCGGGTTGGCGGGGGCGTAGGAGTTTCAGCGGGCTGTTTGAGGCATCGGCGGGCCGGTAGTGGATCTCGCTGGAGGTTTTGGCATGGCAAAGGAGCAGCACCTGGCTCTGGTCGCGCGAGCCGCCGCAGGAGACTTCGAAGAGTTCGTCATTTTCGGTGTAGAGGAGCTTGCTGTCGTTGCTGCCGATGGTGTGACGCCAGAATTTGTCGGACCGCTTGGTCACCGGATCTTCGGTGGTGTAGAAAATGGTTTTGTTGTCCTGTCCCCAGGCCACGGAGGTGACGCGTTCCAGCGACTCAGGGCTGACTTTGTGCGTGCGCAGGTCCTTGAAATAAAGCCGGTATTGACGGTAGCCGGTGGTGTCGGTGCTATAGGCCAACCAGTGGCTGTCGGGACTGATATCGAAATCGCCCATTCCGAAGTAGTCGTGGCCCTTGGCCAAAGCATTGGCGTCGAGCAGTACCTCCACGGGCTTCTCTTTGCCCCAGGGCACCCGACAGTAGATCGCATAGGATTTGCCCTTTTTGGTACGGGCATAGTAGCCGTAATCACCGATGCGATAGGGAGCGCGCTGATCGTCCTCTTGCACGCGCGAAAGCATTTCCTGATAAAGCTTCTTCTGCACTCCTACGGTGGGCGCCATTACCTTGTCGCAGTAGGCGTTCTCCCGGCGCAGGTAAGCCAGGGTATCCGGGTCCTTGCGGTCGCGCAGCCAGAAGTAGTTGTCCACCAGTTCCTGGCCGTGAATCTTGGTGAGGTGGGGTACCTGTTTGGCTTGCGGCGGTTGCGGTTGGCTCACACCGGGTGCGCTCAAGGCCAGGAGTAAGGCTCCGCGGGCCATTTGCTTGCGAGTGCTCATCCAGGCGCCTTCGCAGGCGAAGGAATCGCCCCCTCTTCGCTGGAGGAGGGGGGTCCTAGGGGGAGACGCCAGTCCCCCCTAAGAACCTTTGGTCATGGATGCGATCATCGTGGGAGGCGGAGCCGCGGGCTTTTTTGCGGCCATCGAACTCAAACGGCTGCGGCCGGAGTGGCAGGTGGTTTTGTTGGAGGCGGCCGCGCGTCCCCTTAACAAGGTCCGCATTTCCGGCGGGGGCCGTTGTAACGTAACCCACGCCTGCTTTGAAGTGGCCCAACTGGTGCAGCACTACCCGCGGGGAGAGAAGCAGTTGCGTTCCCTGTTTTCACGGTTCGGCCCGGCCGACACCATGAAGTGGTTCGAGGACCGGGGTGTTCCCTTAAAGGTGGAAGCCGACGGCAGGGTCTTTCCCGTCAGTGACCGCTCCGAAAGCATCATCGATTGTCTCCAGGGGGAGGCCCAGCGTCTGGGTGTGGAGGTTCGGGTCAATACGTCGGTTAAGTCTATCGAGCCGGGATGGACAGTGCATTTGAAGGAGGGACAACTGCAGGCCCCCCGTCTGCTGCTGGCCACCGGGGGGGCTCCCAATGTCTATCCCTGGTTGGAGAAGTTGGGTCACCGCATGATCCCCTGCTGCCCTTCGCTCTTTACCTTTACGGTGGATGATCCTCGCTTGCGGGACCTCCCGGGGGTGGCTGTGGACAGAGTGCGAGCCGTGTTGGAAACCAAGCCTCCCCTGCGCCAGGAGGGTGCCCTGCTCATCACTCATTGGGGCCTGTCCGGACCGGTCACCTTGCGCCTGTCGGCCTGGGGAGCCCGCATGCTTCATTCCCTGAATTATCAGGCCTGGGTGCGGATCGACTGGCTGCCCGACCACTCGCAGGAAGAGGTGCGCGCCGTTTTAGAGCGGCGTCGGGCCATGTCCCACAAGAAGATCGCGGGCGATTGTCCCTGGTCGTTGCCGCGCCGACTCTGGAAGAACCTGGTGGACACCGAGGCAATCTGGTCTCAGGCCTCCGACAAGATGCTCAATCGAATGGTGGAGGCCCTCAAAGGCTGCCGCTTGCAAGTGCTGGCCAAGGGGGTTTTTAAGGAAGAGTTCGTGGTGGCGGGCGGCGTGCCGCTGGCTGAAGTCGATTTGAAAACGCTGCAGAGCAAATTGCTGCCAGGTCTTTATCTGGCCGGAGAGTTGCTGGATGTGGACGGAGTCACCGGGGGATTTAACTTCCAGAACGCTTGGGCCAGTGGCTATTTGGCGGGAGCAGCGATGGCGGCATCCAGCGCTGCGATGGCATGATCGAGCGAGGGGAATCGCTTGTTAGGGTCCGCCTGGCAGAGCAGGTAGAAGGGGCGGGCCAGTGGCCCCAGGCGCGGGATGTAGGCGCGCAGGCAGGCATCGGCCTCGGGGGATCCGAGGGAGCGCACGTGCAGGCGGGTATCCATGTCGGGGTAATGGCCTCCCATGATCACCTCGAAGAGAATGCGCCCTAAGACCGCCTGATCTGCCGCATCCGTAGGAAAGGGCACGTCGAAGATTTCCGGAGCGACGGCCAGGGCGATATTCTGGCGAGTTTGATGCATGCGGAGATAAGCCTCGTCGCTGAAATGGGTGATCTGGCAGGGTTGACCGGGAATGCAGTCGATGTCCTGCAACGAAAAACTGCCTGAGAATTTGCCGGCTCTGTGGTAGGCCTGCACCTGGGTAAACACCGGTCGCAGCAGCTTCCAGGCCTCGGCGGGTGGTAGACCGTCGGGGGGAAGGTTCATTTTGAGGGTGAGACCGTAGCCCTTGTAGAGCAGAAAATGGTGACCCATGCGTCGTTCCAGCAACTTGGCCCGACCCGACTTCAGTTCTTGCTCTTCCATGGGCTCGGTTTCCGGTGAGGAGGCCAGGCACAAGATCAGGTCGCCCTGTTTGTAGTGCCTTTCGTGCTTGGCCTCGTAGAGTCGCACCAACTGCCCTTCATCGCCCGATCTCAGTTCAACCAGGCTGTAGCCGCCCACGTTCAGCCCCACAAAGGGGTCGTCGCGTTTTTCACTGTTCTGCCAGAGCCAGTGGTAGGCCGAGTAGGCCTCCAACGATTCGCGACGGGATTCGGGTTGGTGGAGCAATTGAATGGCTTTGAAGAGGTGAACCAATTCGACCTGACCATTCATGATTTTGCTGAGGAGCTGTGCGAAAAGGGGAGCGGAGAGCGACTGCCTTCGAGGAGCCGCCGAAGGCCGTTGTCCGAAGCTTTCGTAAAGCTGTGTCAGGTTCTTCCATTGAGCCGGGCTCTGGGCTTTGAGATATTCCAGCTCCAGTTCTTCCCACTGACAAAAGATTCGATAGGCCAGCTCTTCTTTGAGATGGTTGGAGCGCAGCAATAGAAAGAACTCTTTGGTGCAGTTTTCCCGGGCCGCATTGAGCTTCTGCAACTGGGCGTCAAAGACCCAGCGCACGGCCTTCTGGGTGGCTTGACCCGGAGCTTCGGCTACGCGCTGAAAGAGGTTGCGGAAGTGAGATTCGCGCTCCAGCACGGCTTCTACGGCTTTGAGTAAAGTGCGTAATTTGAATGGCTTGTGCAGATAGTCATCGGCGCGTAAACGGGCGGCTCGCAGCGGCACTTCGGTGTCAGCGTAGCCGGTCATGATAATGCTGCGAATGTTGGGCTGGATTTTTTGAATGGCTTCCAGCGCCGTCACCCCATCGTCTGGGCCGGCGATGCGCACATCGGTCAGCACCAGATGAAACGAGCGTTGTTTGGCTTTGGCTATGGCTTCTGCGGCGCGTGTGGCCACTTCCACTTCGTAGCGGTTGTCTTCCAGCAAATCAGCCAGCGTGGCGCTGAAGAGGGGGTCGTCTTCGACGATGAGGATGGAGGGCACTAGGCCGCCTTCGTCGCGTGCCGCTCACTTTCCCAGGCCCCGGGGGCGAAGTGAGGGTTGGGCACAAATTTTCCCAGCCGATACTTCCCGTGGGCTTCGGAATAGCTTCCCACTGGAAAATAGCCTTCGATCTGACACGGCGGTTGATAGGAGGCGAAGGCGCTCTCGGTTTCTCCCGGCATGATGGAGCCCTCCAAAGTGCCGTGGACCAGATCCACGGTTTTGGGGCCGAGGGCAGAATTGACGTCGATACCACCACCCACCGGGTAAAGCTTGTAAACCCAGCCGCCTTCTCCGGCGAAGCCGGCCGGGGTGGCCGCCATCAGACAGCTGCCGCGCAAGGCCGATTGCGTCTCTTTGGCTTCGCCCGCCTGTATGAATTGGCGCTGGTGTTCCATCAGGTCAAAGTCCCGCCCACCGGTGGCCGGAATGCCCTCGCGCAGGACCAGGTCGGGCGCAAGGTCGGTGCCATGGAAAACGGCGCCGCCACAATAGGCGTGCGGGTGTTGCTGGCGCAGCTTGTACATTTCCTGGCGCTGCCAGTGCAGTGTTTGGGATTGGACCTGCATGAGTTCAGTCTAGTGTTTGGGTCGGGGGGGGAGAAAGTGGGAGCGTGTTACCAGTGCGACATTCTAGAGCGGATTTCTCACCTTTAGGGCTGGAAATCGGCTGAAGTCCCGATCAGCGCTCCATAATTCTCGAACGCCGTGAGAGAGGCATAGCGCCGCAATGCGAGCATCATGAACTTTCGGACCTGCGACCTTCCCGGCGATCAGGAGTTGACTCAGTTGATTGAAATACTCGGGGCCTTCACCTAGTAAGACCAAACCAGGCGATTCCAACCAAGCCTGAACCGTGTCCAGGGCTTCGTCAAGAGGACTTGCCGGTTGATAAATCCGAGGGTGAGTGACGATGGACAGAAACTCATGAATGCAGGGCCAGGGAATCGACCAGGAACCAGGGCCGCTGGCCAGGCCACTCAGGTTCTTCCAGGCACTGGTGTGAAACGGCGAGTCCTCTCGATGCGAATAGACGAGGATGTTGGTGTCGACGGCGATCATTCGTAGATGGCTTCGCGAATGGCATCCCACGAATCGGCGAATTGGGGATTGATGCCCTGGCCTGAAACGGTGACCCGGCGCAGTTGAAATCGAGTAGACGCCCTCTCTCGTTCCAAGAGGACTTTGCGCAGACCTTCCTCGATCAATGCCCGCACCGAGCTACCCTCACGGGCTGCAGTGACCTTAGCCCGCTCCAAAAGATCATCGGATAGCTCTACAGTTGTTTTCATACATATAGATGTATCAGCTTTTCAATACTGGTGCAAGAGTAGGGTGTTCCCGGTCTGTTAACCTGGTGAGGGCAGAAACTTCTTCGAGCGATAGTTATGCTGGCGGCATGAAGATTCACTCGCAACCTCCGCGCCCCCCCCGTCGTCCCGCGTCTAGCGTTCTCAGCGTAGCCGGCGGCACCATCGGCGCCGCCTATGGCGCCCTGGGAGGCACGGTGCTGGCTCAAACCTATGGCCCGCGCTTGCTGGCCGAGGCCGTGCCCCACGCTTTTACCCTGGTCCAGAACGGCGTGGTCGGCGCCGACACCGCCCTGCGCGCCCTCCACTGGGCCGCCCAACCCGCCAACCAGACCTTCGCCGGCGCCCTCAGTGTAGGATTGGTAGGCGCCGTTGGTGGGGCCGCGCTGACTTACGCAATGCTCAGCTAGTGCGCGCAGCGCAATAGCGCCCACCTGATTGTGCTAAAAATTGGGCCACAAAGTCTATGCCGCAATGGAGCGGAGACTTTGAGGCGAACCTGTGAGCCGTAAGTCTCCATACGGC
>Ga0075012_10005088_pt1 | contig 12108 bp, 1 predicted proteins | sample All_14_2_FD_71474 | JGI IMG/M metagenome (GOLD analysis project Ga0075012, IMG submission 71474) | Freshwater microbial communities in response to fracking from Pennsylvania, USA - Allegheny Zone_MetaG_DW_15 | ecosystem: Environmental > Aquatic > Deep subsurface > Groundwater > Drilled...
CCAATGAGTTTAACCAAGGATTATTTTTAAACCCAGAGACCCAATGGGGTACGAGCCATGGATTGAAAAGATTTATTGCTCGTTTTGCTAATAGAACAAATTATAGGGTAAACCGAAAAACTGCCGACAAAACAGATTACTTCAATCCATTTGTAGGCAGCATTAATGACAGCACATTGGTAACAACTAATTTAGGATTTTTAAACACCATCTTCTTTAATAAAACAAACACTAAATGGAGCATGGATTACACCTATCAAGACAATCAAGATAAATCACTTTTAACTAACGGAATTGAATCACGTCGAACCATTATCAGAACATTTAAAACACGTTGGAATATTACCAGAACTTTTACGCTTCAGAACTTATTCTCGAATGGTATTAAATCAAACAAATCTGAATTCTTTAACAATCAAAACTACTATTTAAGCAACTACGAAACCGAACCAAAATTAATCTTCCAACCCGATGTAAAATTCAGATGGAGCCTTTTATTTAACTACAAAGAGAAATATAACAGTGATTTGTATGGTGGAGAAATTTTAAAAGCTCAGAAACTTGGAACAGAAGTAAGATACAACATTGCGTCAAAAGGTAGTGTAATGTTAAATATCAATCTAATAAAAAATCAGTATAGTAGTCCATTAAATAACACGCTAATTTCTTATGAGATGTTAGAAGGATTGCTACCTGGCACAAACACTACTTGGGAAGTAGTCTATCAACAAAACCTATCCAAACACATGCAACTGAGTTTAAATTACAACGGAAGAAAATCTGATGAAACTCCCGTAATTCATGTTGGCGGAGTTCAGGTTAGAGCATTCTTTTAATTTATAGAGGGTGCTGATTTCTTATTTGCATACTGATAAAAACGAACACCAACCAATAACTCATGAGTACCATTACTGTAGTTTCTTAGGTTAGTAGTTGTAAAATCAAAACCATAAGCCACCGTGAAGTAGTTATTGATTAAATAACCAATTGAAGCCGTAATAGCATCTTTATCTCTATATGTTCCTGCTAACCATACTTTTTCTTGATAAATTAATCGCAAAGTACCTTCAACTTGAACTGGTGCTGGTTTTACATATTTTACAAAAACAGAAGGTTCTAAAACAAAGTCTTCTGCTAATTTAAATTTATATCCACCACTCATAAAAAAGTGACTTGGTAGCGTTCCTTCTGGATTTCTTCCATCTTTAAAAAATGTAACCCTACTATTTAATAATTGTGGCGCAGAAAATCCTAAATAATATTTCTCATGATATAAATACAAACCAAAACCAGCATCAGGCAATAAAACCGATTGAACTCCATTTGTAATAATATCATCATCACTTTCTCGTAAGGTAATTTTAGAACCATCAATCATAAATTGAATTACTCCTGCAGAAATACCCATCCCTAATTTTAGTTTATCAGAAACTCTTACATGATAAGCATACGATAAGTTAGCTCCAGTTCTTCGTGTAGGACCTACATTATCCGTAAACAAATAACCCCCTAATCCCATTTTTTGATTTTTAGTAGGGCCATTAACACTTAAAGTATAAGTTCTAGGAGCATCCGTTATACCCTCCCATTGGTAACGGTGAGCAGATTTTCCTTCAAAGTAAGGTCTTGATCCAGCCACAGCAGGGTTTATTAAATAGTCATTTAAATAATATTGGCTAAAATGAGGTAATTGCTGAGAAAAAACAACACCCACAGTCAACATCAACAATGATAGTACTACTATTTTTTTCATATAGTTCATCTCTCTATAATATTATCTTAGAACTGTTAATGGACCTGTAAATGGTTTTGTTTTACCATCATTTAATTCAATAACATAATAATAAGTTCCTACTGGTAAATTCTCCCCATTATATGTTCCATCCCAATCATTTTTGTATGCAGTAGAACGATATAATAATTCTCCCCAACGATTGTAAATTTCAACAACATGATTTGGATATTGGTCAATATAATCAATTACCCAAGTATCATTCTTACCGTCTCCATTAGGCGTAATACCATCTGGGAATCGAATGGTTGGAATTACGGTAACTATTACCTCATCTGTTGATGTACATCCTTCTGCAGAAGTTACTGTTACAGTATAAGTTGTAGTAACCAACGGATTTGCTATAGGACTTGAAATAGTTGTATCACTTAATCCCTCTGAAGGTGTCCAAACATAAGTGCCGCCACCTGAAGCGTTCAGTTGAGTCGATGTTCCTTCCAATATTGTCACATCGTTTCCTGCATTCGCAACTGGCTGTGGGTTATAAGTTACACAAACTGTATCAAATCCATTACAAACACCAAAAGCTTCAAACACATAACAAACTGTTCCTGCAATTGTAGAACTTACGACAACACTATTATTTGTTCCTAAAGAAACCATGCTTGGAAGAACAAACCATTCAACACCTGTAACTAATCCAATAGTTGTCCCATTTAATGTTACTGAGTTTGTTGCACAAACGGAAGTGTCGTTTCCTGCAAAAGCTAATACTGTATCAAGTGAACCTACATTTACCGTTTGTAAAATACTACAACCACTATTATCAATAATAGTTACTTGGTAACTACCAAAACACAGATTAGTTGCTGTAGCTGTATTCTGACCACTTGGATTCCAATTAAAAATATAGCCACCTGTTCCTCCATTTACAGTTAGAGTTGCTTGTCCGTCGCAAACACTACTACAACTGGCATCAGTTACAAGTGCTGACGCTGAAATTAAAGTAGGTTCTATGATAACAGCACTATCTTGAACAGTACATCCATTTGAATCAGTAACAGAAACAAGATATGTCCCTGGTGCTAAGCCTGAAATTGAATCGTTTACGCCACCTGGATTCCAAACAGCAGTATTATAAGGTGTTGAACCGCCTATTGGGTGAACAACAGCCCATCCATCATTAAATCCATTACATGTAACGTTAGATGAAATGACATTTGCCAACAAAACATCAGGATTAACAAGAGTGTCTACAACAACACCAACACAACCAACAGCATCAGTAACATTTAATGTATAAAAATCCGAACAAAGATTCACAACAGTTGAATCAAATAAGTTGTTTGGGGCTACGTTTGGTGACCAAACATAAGTATATGGAGCAGTTCCACCAGTAGCATTTGAAACAATGCTTCCATCACAACTATTGTTACAAGTTGGATTTATTATTGTTGTATTCGGATTTGGTGCATTAGTATTACTTAATGCAAAACTGAAGCTATTTGTACAACCATTGTCATCTGTAATATCAACAGAATAAACTCCTGCACATAAATTAATAACTGTTGCTGTATTTTGTGGAACTAATGGGAAGCCCCATGCAAATTGGTAAGGACCTGTTCCTCCTGATGGATTTAATTGAATTTGACCATCACACACATTACAAGCTGGGTCAATAAAATTCTCGTTTGCTAAAATAGCAGTTGGTTCTGATAAAGTTACAGTATCGGTTGCTGTACAACCACCAGCATCAGTAATTTCAACCCAATATGTTCCTGCACATAATCCAGAAATAACTTGTGTTGATTGACCATTACTCCATAAGTAAGTATAAGGTGCTGTTCCTCCTAAAGGAGATGCTATTAAACGTCCATCACACTCAGCATTACAAGTTATTTGAGTTTGTGTATTTATTGAAACATCTAATACATCTGGAGAGATGATTACTGTACTAATCGAATCACGGCAATTCATACTGTCAGTAACTACTGCAATATAATTACCAGCACAAAGGTTAGTAGCAACATCATTGTTCCCTCCTGTAGGATTCCATTGGTAAGTAAATGGTGAAGTTCCGACCCCAACAACTACTGTTGCACTTCCATCACAAGAATTAAAACAACTTTCAGGTATTACGTTAACAACAGATAAATCTAATCCTGAATTATTAATACTTATTGTATCAATAGAAATACAATTAAGTGCATCTGTTACAGTTACCGTATAAAAATCTGCACAAAGTCCAGTTGCTAATGAATCGATTCCACCAACAGGTGACCAAGAATACGAATATGGTAAATTACCATTAGAAGCCGATACAAGAGCTGTTCCATCGCAAGAACCCACGCAAGTTTCATCGGTTTTAGTAATCACTAAATCTGGTCCTGTAACACTATTTATAATTACATTGTAATCATAAACACAACCTGTGCCTTGGTCAGTTATTTGAAGTGTAATGATTCCTGCACACAATCCAGTTGTTGTAGTTTGTGTATTATCTCCATTACTCCATAAGTAAGTAAAAGGTCCAACTCCTCCAACAGGATTTGCCGTTGCAGAACCATCACAAACGCCGCAATTTGGCCCATTAACTGTAGTACTATCATTTAATGTATTGGGTTCGTTAACTGTTAACGTATCATAAGTTGTACATCCATTCGCATCAACAACTATCACATTATATGTTCCTGCAGCTAATCCAGTAGCAGTTTGCCCAGTTTGAATTGGAGTTGTACTCCATATGTAAGTATAAGGAACTACCCCACCAACTGGATTAGTTGTAATACTTCCATCATTTTGTCCATTACAATTTGCATCGGTAACAACTGATGAAGTAGAAAGAACATCAGGACTTAATACAGAGATAGTATCAGAAATTATACATCCTCTATTATCTATTACTGTTAATGTATACAGACCTGCACAAAGAGTTGTTGCTAATGAGTTGGTTTGAGTTGGGGATGTATCCCAAGAATAATTATATGGAGGAGTTCCACCATTTACAATTCCTAAAGCTGTTGCATCACAATCACTATTACAAGTTGTTGAAGTTGAAGAAAGAGATAAATTAAGAACAGTTGGTGTATTTATAGTAAAATTATGAACTATTGAACATCCGTTATCATCCGTTATTGTTACTGTGTGATTTCCTACACACAAATTTGTGGCAGTTAACCCAACATCTCCATTACTCCAAGATATAGTATAAGTCCCCACTCCTCCTGTTGGATTTACAGTTGCAGTAGCATCACAAACACCCGAACAACTAATAGGAGTTGAAGTTAAGTTTGCAATAATTTCTTCTGGTTCAAACACCCTCACTGAATCAACAGAAATACAACCTAAACTGTCTTGAACAACAACATTGTACAAGCCAGCACATAATGCTGTCGCTGTATCGTTAGTTTGTAATAAATTATCATCCCATTGATAAATGAATGGTGATGTTCCTGATACTATTTCTGTTTGAGCAGAACCATCACAAGATTCAAAACATGATGTACTATCTGATATACTTAGTAAATCTGGACCATTAGGATTACTAATTAATACGGTAAATGTTTGAGTACAACCAAAAACATTAGTAACCTCAACATCATAAGCACCAGGGCACAAGTTGTTTACCGAAGATGTTGTTTGTCCTGTTGGCAACCACAAATAAGTATATGGACCTGAACCTACTCCAACATTTATTGTTGCAGAGCCATCGCAAACCCCACATGCGGCATCAGAGATAGTGAATGAAGCAGTAAGTGCATTTCCACTAAATATAGTAACGTTATCTGTTGCTGAACAACCATTTGCATCAGTTACAGTAACTGAATAATTTCCAGTACTCAGTCCTACAATAGTAGGAGTAGTTAAGCTATTCGACCACAAGTAGGTATATGGAGCAGTACCGCCTGTTGGATTTGCTGTGGCTGAACCATCATTTTGTCCAAAACAAGTTAAATTGTTTGCTGATGCTGTAACGCTTAATACATTAGTTTCATTAATTACAACATTTATAGGTGATGAACACCCTAAAGCATCTGTAACGGTTACAATATAATTCCCTGCACAAAGACCAGCAACAGCATTATTGTTAGGAGCAGCACATGGTCCAGACCAAGAATACGAATATGGAGGCACTCCACCAGAAGGTACGACTGTTGCAGAGCCATCATTTCCACCATTACAAGTAACATCGTTTGTATTTACAATAGCTGTAATTAAAGAATTTTCACCTATAATAACGGGTGTAACTGTAATACAACCATTACCATCTGTTACTTGAACAGTATAATTATCAGCACATAATCCAGAAACTGAGGTTGTTGTTTGTCCTGTTATTCCTGTACCAGTCCATAAGTAAGTATAATTCGGAGTTCCAGAAACGATAGCAACTGAAGCAGTTCCATCACATACTCCATTACAAGAAGCATCTGTTGTTGAAACATTTACAACTGGTCCGTTTGCATTATTTATTGGAATTAAAAACGATTGCATACAACCATTGGCATCGGTTATCTCAACGGTATATGTTCCTGCTGACAATCCTGTTACATTTGGAACAGTAATGCCTGGTAATGAAGTCCATACATATGTATAAGGAGCATTACCTCCACTTGGAGCTACGGTAATAGTTCCATCATTAGTTCCACAAGTTGCATCTGTTGTAATTTCATTTGCAACCATTAAACTATTTTCATTAACTGTAACAACATCCGAAGTTGAACATCCATTTAAGTCTGTTACAGTAACTGTATAAGTGCCTGCTACTAATCCTGTAGCTGTTTGTGTTGTTTGAGAAAGAGCATCATTCCATTGATAGGTATATGGAGCAGTACCATCAGTTGGTGTAACTATAGCTGTTCCATCATTACCTCCATTACAACCCACATCGGTAGAACTTGTTGTAGTAGTTAAAACATTTGGACTTGTGATATCAAAATTTACAACATTAGTACATCCATTAAAATCTGTAACAGTAACACTAGTAGCTCCTACGCATAAATTAGAAACCGAAGAGGTGGTTTGTCCATTTGCCCATAAGTAAGTATATGGTGAGGTACCGCCTGAAGGAGTAACACTAGCAGTTCCATCACAGGTTCCACTACAAGAAACAGGTGTAAACGTAGGATTAGCAGTGATGCTATCTGTTTCTCCTATCACCACAAAAGTATTTAAAACACAATTACCTGCATCAGTTATTGTTAAATTATAAGTACCTGCACATTGCCCTGTGATTGTTGAATCTGTTTGTCCAGGAACATTCCAATTATAAAGATAATTTGGTGTCCCACCTATTGGAATAACGTTTGCAGCACCATCACAAGATCCAAAACAAGATGCATCTATTACTGTTGTAACAACTCCAGATGGACCCGTTGGATTGCTTACTGCAAAAGTAAAGATTTGTATACAGCCATTATTATCTGTAACAGTATCTGAATAAAATCCAGCTGATAGATTCGTTACATTATCCAAAATTGAACCATTACTCCATGAATGAGTATAAGTTGGAGTTCCTCCCGAAGGATTAACTGTAATAGATCCATCACTTGCTCCACAACCAGCACCAACAACTACTTCGTTTGCTAAAATTACATCAGGTTCTTCTATTGTAATTGTCCCATCAAAAAAGCAGCCATTGGTATCAGTAACATTAACCGAATATACCCCTGGTATTAAATTTGTGATTGAAGATGTCGTTGTTGGAATAGGTAAATTTCCTCCTACCCAAGAAATGGTATAAGGAGCAGTTCCTCCAATTGGAGTAACTGTTGCTGTCCCATCATTTTGCCCATTACACGTAACATTTGTACTATCTAAGGTAACTTGTAATACGGCAACATCACTAACTATATAACTACCCAAAGCTGTACATCCATTTGCATCAGTAACAGTAACATTATAGGTGTCTGGACATAGGTTTGAAATAGATGAATTTGTAGGGTTAGTTATAGGAGAACCTCCAACTGAAGTCCAAACAAAAGTATACCCACCATTTCCTCCTGATGGAGAAGCTGAAGCAGTACCTGTACACGCTCCATTACATGCTATTGATGTTCCTGTTACATTTGCATTAAACACAGCTGGTCCTAAAATAGTAACATTTTGAGTTGTAGAACATCCGTTTGCATCAATAGATATTGCAGAGTATGTTCCTGGACACAATCCATTAATTGTATCAGTAGTTAGAGTGTTAGACCAAGTTGTTGTATGAGGTTCTGTTCCTCCGGTAACGATAATTCCAGCAATCCCGTCACAATCTCCAAAACAGGTTTCAGGTACATTTAAAGGATTTGATGAAAAAACTGTCGGCTCAACAATATCGAAAGTATCTAATTTCGTACAACCCGTTGTATCAGTAATTGTTACTGTATATGTCCCATCTCCTAAACCGCTAATAGATGAATTTGTTCCAAGACCACCTCCCCATAAGTAAGTATAGCCTGGCGTTCCTCCAGAAGGTGTTAAACTAATACTTCCTGTGGTATTTCCATTACAATTTACATCAACTAAAACTTCATTTGGAACAATTGAATCGGGTTCAGTTATTACCAAGGTATCTGTTTGACTACATAAATTAGCATCGGTAACAGTTACCCAATAAGTACCAGGTGCTAATCCCGTTTGGGGCGTGTTTGAATAAGTTAATGTATAAGGCGGTACACCTCCCGTTGGATTTGCGGAAATTGTTCCATCATTTGCACCATTACATGTTACATTAGTAGCAATTCCATTTGGGACAAGTACACTTGGGTCTACAGGCATTGTTACTGATTGTGTTGCAATACAACCTGTTTGGTCAGTAACGGTTACTATGTAATTTCCTGGGCACAAACCATCAGCCGTTTGAGTTGTGTCTCCATTAGTCCAGCTATAGTTATACGGAAGTAATCCTCCAGCTGGATTTGCAGTTGCTTCTCCATCACAAGCCCCATTACAACTAATACCAACAGTATCAGTTAATATAGTAATTACTATAGATGGTGCAATGGTAACAGAATCAGTTCTACTACATCCTAAAGAATCAGTTACTGTAATACAATATGTTCCAGGACATAACGTTGGAGCTGTTGTTTGAGTTATATCCCCACTACACCACGAAAAAGTAAATGAGGAAATAGACCCTGTTCCTCCTGTAGGATTTACTGTAGCAGAACCATCGCAATTAGTTTCACAACTGGTACTAACAGCAGATGGATTAACAACAATTACTGGAGGATTAGTAATAGTGATAGTATCTCTTTCAACACAACCTGCTACATCAGTTACAGTAACATAATATTGTCCCGCAGAAAGTCCTGAAATTGGATTTCCAGGAATTATAGTATTTGCAGGGATATTTCTCCAAACGATTGTATAACCAGCTGTACCTCCTGTTGGAAGCGCTGTTGCAGTTCCATTATTTAAGTTATTACAAGTAATATTAGTAAATTGTACATTTGGGTCTAATTGAATCGGTTCTATAATAGTTACTGTATCAGTAAGTATACAAAGAGAGTCATCTGTAATTGTTACAATATAAGTGCCTGCACAAAGATTATTCACTGTTTGTGTTAATGTAGGAGCAGGAGTTGTATTCCAGCTAAAATCGTAAGGGGAAGTACCTCCTGAAGGTGTTGTAGTTACAGATCCTGAACACACTCCAAAACAACTTAAATCTGTTCCAGAGCTAACTGTTGTTATAGGTGTTGGTTCATCAATTGTAAAGTTTGATGGAATGATACAACCATTTGCATCTCTTATATCTACTGTATGATTTCCTGCACACAAATTTGTAATAGTATTACTAACCCCTACAACAGGAATAAAAGCAGCTCCATCCCATGAAACAGAATATGGAGAAGTTCCGCCTGAGGGTGTTGCTGTTGCAGTACCTTCACACAACTGATTACATCTTAAATCAGTGTTAACAACATTTACTGTTAATGCATTAGGCTCTACAACTGTAATACTATTACTAGCACTACAACCTCCTGCATCAGTAACTGTAACTGTATATACATTCGGACATAATCCAAAAATAGTATCTGTTCCTTGTCCATTTGGTGGTGCAGGTAACCAATTATATGAATAATTTGGTGTTCCTCCAGAAACAACGACACTTCCTGTTCCATCGCAAATCCCCTCACATGTCACATCTGTATGACTCATGGTTAAAATCATTGGAAGTGGTTCTTGAATTTCTATACTATCAATAGCTACACATGAATTTGAATCAGTAACTGTTATCACAACAAATCCTTCACATAAACCCGTTGTGGTTGTCTGAGTAATATCTGTATTATCCCAGCTATAAGAATATGGTAAGGTTCCACCTGTTGGATTTGTTGTTGCAATACCATCACAAACTCCAGGGCAAGACATATCTTGAACAACAGAAGGATTAGCAATCAATATGTCTGGTTCAGTAATCATAATGGTATCTCTAATTTCACAACCATTATCATCAGTAACTGTTACAATACACTGACCTGGGGCTAAGCCAAATATGGTATCTAATGTTGACGCGCCGCAAGACCAAGAAAAATTATAAGGTGCAGTTCCGTTTACTGGAGTTGTTATAGCAGTACCGTCATCGGCGCCAAAACAAGTTACATTAGTTATTACTGTAGATGTTAATAAGGTATCAGGTTCAGTAATAATAAAAGTTAATACCGTATCACAGCCATTTCCATCGCTTATCGAATCAGTATATGTTCCTGCACACAAACCAGAAATAGAAGAAATCTGACCTGCATTTAAAGTCTCAGAAAAACCTGTACTCCACGTATGAGTATAAGGACCTACACCTCCTGTTACAACAGTAGCAGTAGCAGTAGCATCACAATAGCCACCACAACTTACGTTAATCTGAGAAGAAGTAATAGTTAATGAATCTGGTGCTGATACTGTTACAGTAGTATCTCCTGGACAACCTCTTGAATCTAAAATATTAACTGTATAATTTCCTTCACAAAGATTAGTTATCCCAGGATTAGTTAGTACATTGGGTGCTGCATTTGCCGACCACTGATAAACATAACCTCCATTACCACCATTTGGATTAGCTGTAGCTGTTCCACTACAATCGTCAAAACAGCTAATATTCGTTACTGTTACATTTGGATAAACAAAATCTGGTTCTGGAACAAAATAATCAAAGGTGTCGATACAACCAAAACCATCTCTTACCTCAACAGAATAATTACCTGTGCATAAACCTGATACAGCTGAAGTGTTATCAGCTAGTGTAAACGGAGGAATTGGCAGCCACTGATAAGTAAAATTGGCGAAAGAAGCACCGGTAACAATTATACTTATAGCTCCATCACAAGTATCTTTACATTTGGTTTGAACAACATCTTCAAAAATAGGAACAATAGAAGGATGACCCTCAACTCTACCTTGTGGAGCTATTACACTTGCATCACAATCATTACGAACAACGGCAGTGTAAACACCAGGACACAACCCTGTAATGGTATTTGTTACAACTGGGCCAGGTACAGGACAGTTGAAACATTCTCCTGTATAAGTATTAACTCCAGAACCAGGCAACCAATCTACAGTTGCATTAGGACAAGTTGTATTAGCAGTAACAGTTAATGATCCATCACAATTGTTTCCACAAGAAACTGTATCTGTTGAAACAACCCCATTACTTACCGTTTTCTGAGTAGATAATCCTCCTGAATTCAATCCAATAATCTCATAGTTTCTTTTGTCAGCATTAGAAATTTGCTGATTCTGCCCCATAAAATAAATGGTTGTTTTAGAAAAATCGTAAGCGTTTTTCTTTTCCTCAACATTCCAACTATTATAAGCTAAAATGGATGATTTATCAGAAAGTAATGTTCTTTTTTGAGTAGAGTTAGAAACAAATGACCCACACAAAACATCAAACCCATTTAAGTCTAAAGTTCCACTTGCATGGTTTAGAACACTTGCATGGTTTTGAATCGGACTGGTTAATTTGTAAGTTCCTGTCCCTTCAAAATAAATATCCGTCTGCCATAAAAACCAACCTAAATTTATGTTTTCAATTTTACTACTTTTAAAACGGATGGAAGACTTGATTTGATTATTAAAGACTGAAGTAACTTGAGCAGAACCATGAATATTGATATCAGTATTTTTAGAAGAACTTATCGTAAAATCTTTTTGAGAAATAATATTCAAGTTATTAATTGAAATACTTGAACCTATTTTCACCTCAGCTTTAGTTTGAAAAAATGAGTTATTATCTATAAAAATGTTGTCGTTTGAAGTTGGAATACCTACTCCTCCTTTACCGCCAGAGGTATTTGACCAATGCGAAGCGTCATTCCAATTTCCGCTGTTTCCAACCCAATAAAAATCGCCTGCAAAAATCTGGCTAACAGCTACTAAAAACGTAAAAG
>Ga0075012_10005089_pt1 | contig 12107 bp, 10 predicted proteins | sample All_14_2_FD_71474 | JGI IMG/M metagenome (GOLD analysis project Ga0075012, IMG submission 71474) | Freshwater microbial communities in response to fracking from Pennsylvania, USA - Allegheny Zone_MetaG_DW_15 | ecosystem: Environmental > Aquatic > Deep subsurface > Groundwater > Drilled...
GTCACAAAATATTTCATGGATATTCTCCTAAGAGTGATATTGAATAGCAGACAATTCTAGTATGGATATTTTTACATCCATGCAAAGTTGTGTAGAGGAGGGCGAATTCCCTTGACTCTCCCTGATGGCAGTAGTAAACTTTCCCTACCTACCGTTCGGTAGGGAAGGAGCCATATGACCAGAGACGATGTTCTTGATGCTGCTGCCCAGGTCTTCCGCCAGAAGGGGTTTCATGGCGCGTCCATGTCTGACATTGCGGCGGCGGTGAACGTTCAGAAGGCGAGTTTGTACCATCATGTTACGTCCAAGCAGGAGATCCTTCTGGCGCTTCTAGACCGCGCTCTTGCCATGCTCACTGAGCATATTTCCTCTATATCTTCCCAAAATATTTCCCCAGAACAAAAACTTAGATTAATGATTCGTGCCTACCTCACTGGGCTTGCAGAAAATGCAGACCTGACTTCGGTGTTGCTTTTTGAGCACCGCTCGCTTGATAAGAAAAGCCACACCAAACATGTACCACTGCGCGACAAATTCGAAAAATTGTGGCGCGATGTTCTGGATGAAGGCGTTACCCAAAAAACCTTCGACTTGAAAGACACCGGTCTCGCCACCCGCGCCATTATGGGCACCTTGAATTGGACACTAACTTGGTATCACCCCGATGGACCCAAATCCATCGAGCAGATCGCAGATGAGTATTCCGACTTTATTTTGAAGGGTATGTTGAAGTAAATCTGACCACGGACGACAGACGATCGACCATCGTCAACCATCGTCCACGGTCTATCGTTCATCGTCTAAAAGGAGTGAAAAGAGATGTACTCGTTTGAACCCAATGAAGAACAACAGATGTTGATCGACGCGGTGGGGAAGTTCGCTTCCAACGACCTGCGTCCCGCCGCACATGATGCGGAAGAGAGTCATGAAATGCCGCAGAAACTCATCAACAAAGGCTGGGAGCTTGGTTTGCTGCAAGCGTCCACGCCCGAGGCGTATGGCGGTTTTGGTGACCGTAGTGCTGTGACCAACGTCCTCGCTGTGGAAGAGATGGCGTTCGGCGATCTCGCTGGCGCTCTCGCCGTGATGACCCCATCGCTATTTGCCACTCCCATTTTGCTGGGCAGCACCGAAGAACAGAAGCAGGAATATCTTCCCAAGATCATCGAAGGCGCATGGGCACCTTACACCGGCGCACTCATCGAATACAGTTTTAACTTCGACCCGAATGAACTCAAGACCACTGCCAACGCCGAAGGTGGTGCTTATGTTTTGAACGGCGAGAAAGCTTTCGTGCCTTTCGCCAAAGACGCCGAAGCGCTCATCGTGTATGCAAACCTCAATGGGGTCACTCAAGGCTTCATCGTCAAGAAAGAGGCGGCGGGTTTATCCATCTCTGATGAACGCGAAAAACTGATGGGACTCAATGCCCTGCCCATGTACCGCGTCAAACTGGAGAACGTGACCGCCGAACGACTCGGCGGCGCCTCAGGCCACGACTTTGGCTTGATCCTCGACGCGATGAGAGTTGCTTCCGCTGCTGCCGCTTTGGGCGTAGCCAAGTCCTCGCTGGATTATGCAAAGAACTACGCCAAGGAACGTGAAGCCTTTGGCGTGAAGATCGCTCAGAAGCAGGCAGTTGCGTTCATGCTGGCAGAGATGGCAGTCGAACTCGAGTCCATGCGCTTGATGACATGGGAAGCTGCTTGGAAGATCGATAACAATAAAGAAGATACTTGTGTGTCTGCGTATCTTGCCTTTACCGGTGCCTGTGACATGGCAATGATGGTGACCGACCGTGGCGTGCAAATTTACGGCGGTCACGGCTACATCCGCGAGAACCCGGTTGAGCTGCTCATGCGCAACGGGCGCGGTTTCCCAATGCTATTGGGATTGGCGATTGTCTAAGAAGGACCATTGACTATGGACCATAGACCACGGACAACCATCGTCCATCGTCAATGGTCTATCGTCATGATTTTAGGAGATAACACATGACCATCGAATTTGAAGCCCCGAAACCCATCGTCCAAATGAACGCGATGTTGAAGACCGTCGCAGAGAATATGATGCGCAGCACCTCGCGCGAAATGGACGAGAACGAACATGCGATCCCGTGGGATTACGTTGAATTTATGCACACTGCCATGCGCTCAATGGGCGGCGGCGGTGGTTTGACCATTAATGAAGAGAAACCGAAGGAAGGCGCGGAAAAACGCCCGCCGATCGGTTATCAGAAACTTGCTTCACAAATTGAAATGCTGGCATGGGGCGATGTAGGCTATTACCTCATCACTCCCGGTGGAGGACTCGGCGCGGCGGCTGTGGCTGCGGCTGGTTCCCCCGAGCAGAAAGCCAAATTCCTCGCACGCTTCAACGACGAGAAACCGACCTATGCTGCCATGTGTATGACCGAACCCGGCGCAGGCTCCGATACGTCTGCGATCCGTGCACGTGCGGTTCTTGATGAAAAGACCAATGAATGGGTTATCAATGGCGAGAAGATTTTCGTGACCGCTGGCGATAAATCCTTCAACGAATATGAAAAACTCGGTAAGGGTTTTATCGTTGTGTGGGCAAGCATTGACCCGTCTGCTGGACGCTCGGGGATGCGTGCTTTTGTCGTCGAAGCGGGAACGCCCGGTGTGAAAGTCACTAAGCTCGAGCACAAACTTGGCATCCGCGCTAGTGACACGGCTGCGATCTCCCTCGTCGATGCGCGTGTGCCATTTGAAAACGTGTTGGGCAGCCCTACAGTGGAAAAGAGCACAACGGGCTTCAAAGGCGCGATGGCAACCTTCGATGCGACTCGTCCGCTTGTAGCGGCATCCGGTATCGGTGTGGCACGAGCCGCGCTCGAATTTCTCAAAGAGAAACTGGAAGAGAACGGTGTCAAGATTCGCTATGGACTTCCACGCACCAAGTTGACTTCCATTGAAAAAGATGTGATTGATATGGAAATCCAACTCCGCTCGGCTTGGTTGCTCACCTTGAAAGCGGTTTGGATGGCAGATAACAAGAAATCCAACGCGCTTGAATCGTCCATGAGCAAAGTGCGTGCTGGCGATGTCGTCACCAAGATCACGCAGAAAGCCGTCGAGATCATGGGACCGCTCGGCTATAGCCGCGAGTTCCTGCTTGAGAAGTGGTTCCGCGATGCGAAGATCACCGATATTTACGAGGGGACGGGTCAGATCAATCGGCTCGTGGTGGCACGGCAGATCTTGGGTTATACAGGAGCGGAGTTGCGGTAGGTTGGTAAATTAGTAGATTGGGAATTGGGAAAAACCAATTTACCAATCTACTGGTTCCCAATATACCGATAAGGAGAACCTATGAAATACAACATCCACAAAGCAGTTGTCATCGGCTCGGGAACGATGGGTGCAGCGATCGCCGCGCATTTGGCGAATATCGGTGTGCCGGTCACCTTGCTCGATATTGTTGCGAAAGACTCGCCCGATAAGAACAAGATCGTCAAAGAGGGTTGGGACCGCTGTATCAAAGCCCGCCCCGCCAATTTGATGGGCGATGAGTTGAAGACCTTGGTCAAGCTCGGTAACCTCGAAGATGATTTTGGTGCCGTCGCCGAAGCCGATTGGATCTGTGAAGCCATCATCGAGAACCTCAAGATCAAGCAGGATTTGATGACTCGCATTGATGAGGTCCGCAAGCCGAATGCCATCGTTTCGACCAACACTTCGGGCATTCCCGTTGCGTCCATTGCGGAGGGTCGCTCGAAGGAATTCAAGAAGCACTTCCTTGGCACGCACTTCTTCAATCCGCCGCGCTATTTGAAACTTTTGGAAATCATCCCTACACCTGATACCTCGAAAGAAGTGGTCGAATTCATTTCGCACTTCGGCGAATATCGTTTGGGCAAGGGCATTGTGTTGTGCAAAGACACGCCCAACTTTATTGGCAATCGTGTGGCGTTCGGTACGGGCGCGTTTGCAATGGACTTCATACTTAACAACGAATACACCGTGGATGAAGTGGACGCTCTTACTGGACCTCTGATGGGTCGCCCGAAAACAGCCACATTCAGGCTGATAGATCTGGTCGGTGTAGACGTGTGGCATCACGTGGGCAAGAATCTTGCGCCCTTGATCCCGCATGACAAACTCGGGCAGAAATATCTCGCTGCGGAAAAGCCGCAGAAACTGATGGACACGTTGATGGAGCGAAAGTGGCTCGGTAACAAGACCAAAGTCGGTTTCTACAAGGAAGTCCGTGATGCGGAGGGGAAGAAGCAATTCTACTCATTGGATTTGAACACCCTGGAGCATGTCCCTGCAGGCAAGCCGCGCTTCGACTCGGTCAAGGCGGCGAAAGATGTAGAGGGTCTGGGTGACAGGCTCAAGGTCATGTTAGAGGCGGACGACAAGGCTGCCAAACTCGTCAAGGCGCTCACGTATCAAAGTTTCCAATATGTCTCATCCATCATCCCCGAAGTGGCAGACACCGCCAAGCCGATTGATGATGCGGTTCGCTGGGGCTTCATGCATGAAGCGGGTCCGTTCGAGATTTGGGACTTGCTCGGCGTGAAAGAAACCGTCAAGCGCATGAAAGCGGAAGGTTACCCCGCCGCCAAGTGGGTGGACGAGATGTTGAAGAATGGTTGTGAGACCTTCTATCAATACAAAGGCACGAATAAGATTGGCGCGTATGACGTTGCCAAGGGCAAGTATGTGAAGTTCAAGCAGCCTGACGGATTTGTGTTCCTGAAGGATTTGCGCGGCACGAAGAAAGAAGTCAGCAAGAACGCAGGCGCGACCTTGTTTGACATTGGTGATGGCGTCGGCTTGGTGGAATTCCACACCAAGATGAATGCGCTCGATGATGATATTTTTGCGATCACCTCTGAGGCATTAGATAAACTCGAAACCGATTTTGATGGTCTGGTCGTCGGCAGTGAGGCAGATAACTTCAGCGCGGGCGCGAATTTGTTCATGGTTGTGGTTGCAGCGCAGCAAGGTATGTGGGATCAACTCGATTATGCCATTCGCCGTCTGCAAAATATGAACATGCACATGCGCTACTCGCCGAAGCCTGTGGTCGTCGCTCCCGCTGGGCTGGCACTCGGCGGCGGATGCGAAGTGACCATGCACGCCTCGCGTGTTGTGGCTGCTTCTGAAACCTATATCGGTTTGGTGGAACTTGGTGCGGGCGTCATCCCTGCGGGTGCGGGTACAAAAGAATACATGCGCCGCATCATTAATCCTGTGATGAAGGTTCCCGATGCCGAACCTTTCCCATTCATTCAAAAGGCTTTTCTGCAAATTGGTCAGGCGAAAGTTGCCACCTCCGCAGAAGAAGCGCGCGGAATGGGAATCCTCGGTCCGCAAGACCGCATTGTCACTAACCGCGACCATCTGCTCACAGAAGCCAAAAAGGAAGTGCTGCACATGGTCAATGCAGGCTACAGACCGCCGACACCTGAACTCATTTATGCCGCTGGGCGCGATATGTTCGGCGCGATGAAGGTCGGAGCCTGGGCGTTCAAAGAAGGTCATTACATCACTGAATACGACTCGCACATCGCGACCAAACTGGCGCACATCATTGCGGGCGGCGACATCACCAAACCGACCTGGGTGAGCGAGCAGTACATCCTCGACCTTGAGCGCGAAGCCTTCCTGTCACTGTGCGGTGAAGAGAAGACGCAGGCGAGAATGTGGTCGATCTTGCAGAGCGGGAAGCCTTTACGAAACTAGTCGAAGGTCAAAAGTCGAAAGTCTTTTGACCTGTGACCTTCGACCTTTGACTCTCTGATAAGGAGATTATCTATGACAACAAAAGAAGCTGTTATCGTTAGCGCAGTCCGCACTCCTGTTGGCAAAGCCAAACGTGGTGGCATGGCGACGGTTCGTCCCGATGAGATGGGTGCTGCGGTGATCAAAGAATTGCTGAACCGCACGCCTAACCTTGACCCTGCCCAGATCGAAGATGTGGTCTTTGGCTGTGCCTTCCCCGAAGGCGAGCAAGGCATGAACGTGGCGCGTACCATTTCCATTCGCGCGGGTCTGCCAGATACTGTCCCTGCCGAGACCATCAATCGTTATTGCTCTTCAGGCGTGCAGTCGATTGCGCACATTGCGCATGCTATCAAAGCAGGCGATATTGAAATCGGCATCGGCGCGGGTGTCGAGTCTATGTCGATGGTGCCGATGATGGGTTACAAGTTTTCGCCCAATCCGCAGTTCGCGATGGAGTTGCCGCACTATTACACCAACATGGGTCTCACTGCCGAAAATGTCTCGCTCAAGTATGGCATCACTCGCGAACAACAAGATGAATTCTCGCTCAAGAGCAATCAGAAAGCCGCCAAGGCAGTTGAGTCTGGACTCTTCGACCCCGAACTCATTCCGCTCGATGTGGAAGTCAACGAGTATGTGGATGGCAAAGTCGTCAAGAAAAACTTTACGGTCAAACGGGATGAGGGTCCGCGCGGCGACTCGACCATTGAAGGACTCGCCAAACTCAAGCCTGCTTTCAAGGAAGGTGGTTTTGTCACCGCTGGAAATTCCTCTCAAATGTCAGACGGCGCTTCGGCTGTTATGGTCATGTCCGCGGACAAGGCTGCCGAGTTGGGACTCAAACCCTTAGCGCGCTTCGTTGCCTTCGCCGTGGGCGGGGTTGCCCCCGAATTGATGGGCATCGGTCCCGTAGCTGCTATTCCCAAAGTCTTGAAGACGGCTGGATTATCCCTCAACGATATTGACCTCTTCGAGTTGAACGAAGCCTTCGCGGCACAGTCCCTCGCCGTGATGCAAACCCTCGAGATGGATCCTGATAAGGTCAACGTCAACGGCGGCGCCATCGCCCTCGGACATCCGCTCGGCTGCACTGGCTCCAAACTCACCACCCAACTCATCTACGAAATGGGACGCCGCAAGTCCAAGTATGGTATGGTTACCATGTGCATTGGTGGCGGTATGGGTGCGGCGGCGATCTTCGAGAACCTTCAATAAAAAAATCTGTCTAAAGTCAAAGGTCAAAAGTCAGCGACCTTCGACTTTAGACTTTTGACCAATAAACAAAACTCAAGATAAGGAAACCTAACAATGGCTCTCACAATCGAAACCCTCATGTCCAAAATGCCCGGCGCGTTCATGCCCGATAAAGCAGCCGGATTGGATGCTACCATCCAATTCAAGTTCACGGGCGATGAACCCGGTGAATGGTACGCCACCATCAAAGACGGCAAATGCGAAGTTGCCAAGGGTGAACATGCTTCCCCCAAGATGACTCTCACCGCTGATTCAAGCGATTACGTCAAGATCTTCACTGGCGAGATTGACGGCATGCAAGCTTTCATGCAGGGTAAGCTCAAACTGGCAGGCGATTTGAATCTGGCGATGAAACTGACCCAGATGTTCAAGATCAAGTAAATCCTACCAAGACTTAAGTACCCTACCAACTGCACCTTGCTATTGCTATAGTGGGGTGCAGTTTATTTACTGGAGATATGTCATGGTAGATTTCTTTAGTTGGCAGGCAATGATCGTATACGCTCTAATCGCTTTAATTGCACTGCTGTACTTTGGTCGCAGCTTTTTAGAGGACATCCAAGGATATTTTGTTTCCAAACAGGAAAAGCAAAATAGGATTGATGAAATCAACAAAATAATTGATGACATATCGAGTTGTAAAGAAAACATATTTTTGAATGGTGGTGTTTTGGCTCCTGCCGTGATCATATCTGCCAATCGGGTGTTATCGTGGGGAAGTGGAACTCATCGGGGGCCATTTCCTTCCCACCTTATTGATTTTGAAGCGGATGTCACGCCAGCGGATGCCCCTGAGTTTCGGACAAAGTTCCGTAACGAAGTCCATAGGAATGAAACTTACAGAAATTCTTATACAATCATTGGGGATGAGGTGATTTCTGAGCATGGTCGAAAAATTTGGGTGACCTATGACCCCAAAGACCCTTCAAGGGCATATCTGGACCACTATGATGAAGACCATGAATTCGCCATGAAAGAACGTGAAATAAATGGTCGCCGGGCGGCTTTCAACAAGCTGACTGAAGGCAACGAAGACCTCAAAATCCATGGCGAACAGGCAGAGGCAATCATTACCCGTGTTGATGATCTAAACTTGCCTTACCCAATGAATAACGCACGTGCTATGCATATTTGTTTTGAAGTTACACCAAAAGTAGGTTTTCCGTTTGAGGCAGAAGGTGATGTATTAATAGGCGAAACTGCAATTAAGAAGTATTCTGTAGGGAAGAAGGTTTTTGTCCGCATTGATCGGAATAATCCCAAATGGGCTGTTTTGGATACTGAGCGAAATAAATCAATCGAATGAATTTCAAGTCAATAGTTATGATACGGCTCTGCAACCAGTCGGATACAGAGCCGTATATTTTTGAATACCCAAAATATCGAAATGTAAGTAAAATTCGGCATCATTTCATCAGGAGAACCAGTCGTGGACTTTAGTTGGATTTTCACCCCAGAGACGTTGATCGCCTTCCTTACTCTTGTTGTGCTAGAGTTGGTATTAGGCGTGGATAACGTCATCTTTATTTCGATCCTTGCAGGGAAACTCCCCAAACAGGATCAGCAGCGCGCCCGTACGACGGGTATTGCGTTGGCGGTTATTACCCGTGTTTTGTTATTACTTTCCCTTTCATGGATTATCAGCCTTGAAGAGCCATTCTTCTATATGCCTTGGTTTGGCGGCGAAGATTTGGGTATTTCTGGGCGCGATTTGATCCTTCTAGCTGGTGGTCTCTTTTTGCTTGGCAAGAGCACCTACGAGATCCACGAGAAATTGGAAGGTCACACTGGGCAGAAGTCTGCAGCGGTGGCTTCCACATTCACCAGCGTCATTATCCAGATCATGCTGTTGGATATCGTCTTCTCACTCGATTCGGTCATCACAGCTGTCGGCATGGTGGACCATATTGAGATCATGATCATCGCAGTGTTGGTATCTGCAACTGTGATGGTCTTTACTGCGGGGCCCATTGGCGAATTCGTGGAAAATCATCCTACCGTCAAGATCCTTGCCCTCAGCTTCCTGTTGTTGATCGGTTTTACCCTTGTGGTCGAAGGTCTTCACCAGCATATTCCGAAGGGATACATCTACTTTGCAATGGGCTTCTCGGTGATGGTTGAAATGATCAACCTGCGTATTCGCGGCAAGTCTGAACCGGTGGCATTGCATAAACCTTATACCTCAGAGGTCGCTGTGGCTTCGGCTGCTGCTCCAGTTCCTGCCAAGAAGCCAGCCAAGAAAACAAAGTCAACAGGCAAAAAGAAATAGACGAAACAAAAAGCGGACTTTCAAAAGTCCGCTTTTTATATTCTTTGGACACCCATAATGCTGGGTGCAGTGATAATCCCTTTGGTCTTGATGCCACGCTCCTCAAAAACAGATTGAATTTCCAACTTTGCCTGTTCTGCTTGTTGTGGTTGAGTAAAAAGGATGATGGATGGTCCTGCTCCCGATAAGGCAGCCGCTCCATAGTTTTTTGCACATTTATACGCCGCCATTCCTCCCGAGATATGACGCAGGCGGTATGGCTGGTGAATACGATCATCCATGACCTTTTGCAAGAGTTCAAGGTCATGGTTTCGCAGCGCGTCCACAACCATAACTGCACGCCCAATATTATGAATGGCATCAGCTCGCGATACGGACTTCGGCAGCACCGCTCGCGCCGTTTTGGTCAGCCACTCTACATCGGGCTTGACGACTACAACGGTCAACGCCGGAATTTCATAACGACGGGTGATGATCTCATCTTGCTTCATCACCGAAACCACCAGTCCGCCAAGAAGGGCAGGGGCAACATTGTCAGGGTGTCCTTCCATCTCTGTGGCGAGTTTGAGCAAATCTTCAGAACAAAGAGGTTTGCCAAGCATTTCATTGGCACCAAATAGACCCGCAACGATTGCCGCGGCACTCGAGCCAAGTCCACTGCTCATGGGAACTTCGTTTCGTGCCGCAATGCGAACACCATGCAATCTCTTGCCGCAAAATTCATGCAAACGCGCATAGGCTTTTGTAAGCAGGTTTCGGTTTCCTTTATTCAACTTCTCTGCACCTTCACCACTGGCGCGATACTTTAACTGTTCTGCTGGCTCGAATGCGATCTCGTTCCAAACATCCAATGCCAACCCCAAACAATCAAAACCTGGACCAAGATTCGCAGACGTAGCCGGGACTCGGATCTTTATCATGCGGGACATTATATAATACCTGCGTTGCAAATACAGAAAAATGCACGGTTTGTAACTGGGATGAGTATAATCGCCTCACTACATAACTCGGAGTTGATATGACCTACCAGGGCCTGATCCATCGCTACAGACAGTATCTCGACTTACCCGCCCATACCCAGACCATTTCTTTGCTTGAAGGGAATACCCCTCTCATTCCAATGCCAAGGCTTGGCAGGGAATTTGACTGTGAATTGTTCATTAAGTTCGAAGGCTTAAACCCGACTGGGTCATTCAAAGACCGCGGGATGACCGCTGCCATCAGCGAGGCTGTAGGGCGTGGCGCGAAGACTGTTATCTGTGCTTCAACGGGCAATACCGCTGCTTCCGCCGCCGCATACGCCGCTCGTGCCAGTTTACGCTCCATTGTGCTGATTCCTGAGGGGAAGGTTGCGGTTGGCAAGCTCGCTGGTGCCATCGCCTACGGAGCGGAGGTTATCCAAATCCAAGGTTCCTTTGACGATGCGCTTTCATTGGTGGTCGAGATCACGCAAAAAACACCAATTGCTTTGGTGAATTCCATTAATCCATATCGCATTGAAGGACAAAAAACTTCTCCTTTTGAGATCTGTGACGTGTTAGGTTCCGCGCCGGACTGGTTGTGTTTGCCAGTGGGGAACGCAGGCAACATTACCTCTTATTGGGCTGGCTTCAAACAATATTCCAAAGGGCTTCCACAGATACTTGGTGTTCAAGCGGCAGGTGCTGCACCATTGGTGTTAGGACACCCTGTTGAAAAGCCTGAGACCATTGCCACTGCTATTCGTATAGGCAAACCGGCGCGTGGAGAGCAGGCACTAGAAGCTGCACACGAATCAAACGGGCGCATCATCGCAGTGTCTGACGCGCAGATTTTGGATGCGCAAAAAATCCTCGCCTCAGAAGGGGTGTGGGTGGAGCCTGCGTCGGCGGCGGGGCTGGCAGGTCTGATCGCAGAATCAGCTGCCGGCAAGTTTGAGGCGAAGGGCAAGCGCATCGTCGTTGTGTGTACGGGGCACGGCATGAAAGATCCATCCATCATCACAGAATCGTTCAGCGCGCCGCAAGTCATCCCCGCAAACTATGAAGCGTTGGTTGAACTAGTTGGCAATTAAAAAATCTTTGTGAAAGTTAATTTTCCTAGTAAAATATAACAGTAATGTCTAATCAACCACTCGTCATCGAAAACCTTACGTTCAAATATAAAACCCGTCCTGAGTTGGCTTTGGAGGATGTCTCCCTTGAGCTAAAGCAGGGCGAGTTGTTATTAATTGCCGGCTCCAGCGGCTGTGGCAAGACCACGCTTGCGCGTTGTATCAACGGTTTGATTCCTCGCAGTTATCGCGGAGATCGAAGCGGTAGGGTACTGCTGCATGGCAAGGAAGTTGCTGATTTGCAAATTCCTGAAATGGCTCAGGTAGTTGGAACATTGCTGCAAGACCCGGAACGTCAGATCGTTGCCAGCAATGTGTTTAATGAAGTTGCGTTTGGTCCTGAAAATTTGGGCTTGCCGCGACACGAGATCATTTCCCGAGTGGATCAGGCGTTGAAGCGCCTTAAGCTCGAGTATTTGCGTGAGCGAGAGACGTTCAATTTGTCTGGCGGTGAAAAGCAGAAGGTGGCGCTTGCCGGTGTTTTGACGATGAACCCATCCATTCTTTTGCTGGATGAGCCCCTCGCCTCACTCGACCCTGCATCTGCTCATGAAGCCTTGGAAGTTTTCCGCAGTTTGGCTGATGAAGGCAAAACGGTCATTCTGGTGGAACATCGTGTAGAAGATGCCATTGCGATTAATCCTGATCGCTTGCTCTACATGGAAGAGGGCAAGGTTAAGTATTTGGGTCCGATCAAGGATCTGCCCAAAGAGATCGATCACACTCAGGTCAA
>Ga0075012_10005091_pt1 | contig 12106 bp, 9 predicted proteins | sample All_14_2_FD_71474 | JGI IMG/M metagenome (GOLD analysis project Ga0075012, IMG submission 71474) | Freshwater microbial communities in response to fracking from Pennsylvania, USA - Allegheny Zone_MetaG_DW_15 | ecosystem: Environmental > Aquatic > Deep subsurface > Groundwater > Drilled...
CTCCTCGACCAGGGCGTAGAGGTCCTGTTCGGCTATCCGGGCGGGGCGGTGCTGCCGATCTATGACGCGCTGTTCGCCGAGCCGCGGCTGCGTCACATCCTGGTGCGCCACGAACAGGGCGCGACCCACGCGGCCGAGGGCTATGCCCGCTCCACCGGCAAGCCGGGCGTCGTCCTGGTCACCTCCGGCCCCGGTGCGACCAATGCCGTGACCGGGCTGGTGGACGCGCTGCTCGATTCCATCCCGCTGGTGTGCCTCACCGGCCAGGTGCCGACGCATCTGATCGGCAACGATGCGTTCCAGGAAGCCGACACCACCGGCATCACCCGCCCCGCGACCAAGCACAACTACCTGGTCAAGAAGTCGGAAGACCTCGCCCGCGTGGTGCATGAGGCCTTCTACGTGGCGAAGTCCGGCCGTCCGGGCCCGGTCGTGATCGACCTGCCCAAGGACATCCTGATCCACAAGGCGCCCTATACCGACGCGCCCACCACCGAACACCGCTCCTACCGCCCGCAGACCGAGCCGGATGCCGAGCAGATCCGCAAGGCGATCGCGCTGCTCAAGGGCGCGAAGAAGCCGGTGGTCTATACCGGCGGCGGCGTGATCAATGCGGGGCCCGGGGCCTCGCGCCTGCTCAACGACTTCGTGCACATGACGGGCTTTCCCGTCACCAACACGCTGATGGGCCTCGGCGCCTTCCCGGCCGAGGATCCGATGTTCCTCGGCATGCTGGGGATGCACGGGACCTATGAGGCGAACCTCGCCATGCATGGCTGCGACGTCATGCTGAACATTGGCGCGCGCTTCGACGACCGGGTGACGGGGCGGCTGAACGCCTTCTCGCCGGATTCGAAGAAGATCCATGCGGATATCGACCCGTCCTCGATCAACAAGAACGTGCCGGTCGATGTGCCGATCGTCGGCGATGCCGGGCGCGTGCTCGCCGCGCTGATCGCCGCGTGGAAGGCGGATGGCCAGGCGCAGGACAAGCCGGCCCTGGCCGCATGGTGGCGCCAGATCGACGAATGGCGTGCAAAGGACTGCCTGCGCTACCGCCAGGAAGGGAAGATCATCAAGCCGCAGCATGCGGTGAAGCGGCTCTATGAGATCACCAAGGAACTCGGCCGCGAGACCTTCATCACCACCGAGGTCGGCCAGCACCAGATGTGGGCCGCGCAGTATTTCAGCTTTCAGAAGCCGAACCGCTGGATGACGAGCGGTGGCCTCGGCACCATGGGCTATGGCCTGCCCTCCGCGATGGGCGTGCAGATCGCCCATCCGGACGCGCTGGTGATCGACATCGCCGGCGAGGCGTCGATCCTGATGAACATCCAGGAGATGGGGACCCTCGCGCAGTACCGCCTGCCGGTGAAGGTCTTCATCCTGAACAACGAGTACATGGGCATGGTCCGCCAGTGGCAGGAACTGCTGCATGGCGGGCGGTATTCGGAATCCTATTCCGCCGCGTTGCCGGATTTCGTGAAGCTGGCGGAATCCTTCCATGCCAAGGGCATTCGCGTGACGGATGCCGCCGACCTCGATGCCGGCATCCGCGAGATGCTGGCCCACCCCGGACCCGTCATCGCCGATATCGCGGTGGCCAAGGACGAGAACTGCTTCCCGATGATCCCCTCCGGCGCCGCGCATAATGAGATGATCCTGGGCCCGGACCAGGAAGGCGGCGTTGCCGGCGTTACCGACGAAGGCAAGGTCCTGGTCTGAGGGGCGCGTATCATGTCGGAAGCAGGGAACGCGCAGCGCGCGGCGACGATCGCCGTGCTGGTGGAAAACGAGGCGGGCGTGCTGGCCCGCGTCATCGGCCTGTTTTCGGGCCGCGGCTACAACATCGACAGCCTGACGGTCGCACCGGTGGACGAGACGGGGCGGATCAGCCGCATCACCGTCGTCACCTCGGGCACCGAGATGGTGATCGAGCAGATCAAGGCGCAGCTCGACCGGCTGGTGCCGGTGCACAAGGTGTCGGACCTGACGCTGGAAGGCCCGCATCTGGTCCGCGAACTGGCGCTGATCAAGGTGGTCGGGCGCGGGGAGGAACGCGTCGAGGCGCTGCGCCTGGCGGATGCCTTCCGCGCCCGCGTGGTCGATGCGACCACGGAGAGCTTCGTCTTCGAGATGACCGGCGCGGCGGAGAAGATCGACGCCTTCTGCGCGCTGATGCGGCCGATCGGCCTCGCCGAAGTATCTCGCACTGGCGCCGTGGCGATCGCCCGCGGCCCGCGCGGCCTGACCTGATTTATTCGACAGACCCGTAGGAAGAGGGGAGAGCGCAGCCATGCGCGTTTACTACGACCGCGACGCGGACGTGAATCTGATCAAGGCCCGCAAGGTCGCGGTCATCGGCTTCGGCTCGCAGGGCCATGCCCATGCGATGAACATGCGCGATTCCGGCGTGAAGGACGTCGTGATCGGCCTGCGTCCGGGCGGGTCCTGGCAGAAGGCCGAGGCTGCTGGCTTCAAGGTCATGACGCCCGCCGATGCCGCGAAGTGGGCCGATGTCGTCATGGTGCTGACGCCGGACGAGCTGCAGGGCGACCTCTACCGCGACCACCTGCACGCCAACATGAAGCCGGGTGCGGCCATCGCCTTCGCCCATGGCCTCAACGTGCACTTCAACCTGCTCGATCCGCGCGCCGATATCGACGTGTTCATGATCGCGCCGAAGGGCCCCGGCCACACGGTGCGCGGTGAGTACCAGAAGGGCGGCGGCGTGCCGTGCCTTGTGGCCGTGCACCAGAACCCGTCGGGCAATGCGCTGGAAATCGCGCTGTCCTATGCGTCGGCGATCGGCGGCGGCCGTTCGGGCGTGATCGAGACCACCTTCAAGGAAGAATGCGAGACCGACCTGTTCGGCGAGCAGGCCGTGCTTTGCGGCGGCCTCGTCGAGCTCATCAAGGCGGGCTACGAGACGCTGGTCGAGGCCGGCTACGCCCCCGAGATGGCCTATTTCGAGTGCCTGCACGAAGTGAAGCTGATCGTCGACCTCATCTACGAGGGCGGCATCGCCAACATGAACTACTCGGTGTCCAACACCGCCGAGTATGGCGAATACGTCACCGGCCCGCGCATCATCACCGCCGAGACCAAGGCGGAGATGAAGAAGGTGCTCGAGGACATCCAGACCGGCCGCTTCGCCCGCGACTGGATGCTGGAGAACAAGGTGAACCAGGCTTCCTTCAAGGCCATCCGCCGCCGCAACGCCGCGCATCCGATCGAGGAGATCGGCGCGAAGCTGCGCGCCATGATGCCCTGGATCAGCAAGAACGCCCTGGTCGACAAGGCGAAGAACTGATCCTGCCGGACAGGCAGCATCACGGGGCGCCGGAGGGGAGACCTTCCGGCGCCTTCGCGTTTCAGGGCGCGCGCGCCTTAACGGCCCAGGCGCGCGCGACGAACGCGATCGACCCGTCCGCGGCGCGCGGCAGGTCACGATCGAGGCGCGCCCGCAGGGCCTCGCGCTGCGCCGGGGCGAGGCTCGCGCAATATCCGGGCGCCGGGCCGGCCCCGAGCGTGAAGGGGCGCCAATAGTCGTCGAAGTCGCGGAACACGGTCGGCACCTCGATCGCCTGTGCCGCGACATTGGTCAGCCCTGCCGATTGCGCCAGTTCGACGAGCGCATCCCGGGTACAGAAGGGAAAGCGACGGTCCTCGGTGAGATCCGCGGCCGCTGGGTCGAGCGCGACGGCCGCCGCCCAGAAGGCGTGCAGAAAGCCGAGGCCGCCGCCGGGGTAATCCCAGACATAGAAGCCGAGCGTGCCGTGCGGCCGCAGCACGCGCTGCATCTCGGCGAGCGCCCGGGTCCGGTCGGGCAGGAAGTTCAGGACGAGCCCGGAGACCACCACATCCCGGCTCGACGCAGGCAGCGGCAGGGTCTGCGCGTCGCCGGCCTCGAAGGTGGCGTGCGCATCCGGCACGGCGCGCCGCGCCGTGGCGACGAAGCCGGCCGAGGCGTCGATGCCGATGAGGCTGCCCGGCGCGCAGCGGTCGAGGATGGCCGCCGACAGCGCGCCGGTCCCGCAGCCGACCTCCAGCCAGTCGCCGCCTTCCTCCGTGCCGAGCCAGTCGAGGAAAAGCGGCGCGACGGCGCGGCTCCATCGCCCCATATAGGCGTCGTAGCTGTCGCCTTCCTGCCAGGCGTCGTGCCGCGTGGTCGTGCTCATGGTCCTGCTCCCCGAACCGCGCGCGACCCGTCAGGCGCCGAGGAACACGGCCTTCACGAAGGCGCGGTAGAGCATGATCTGCCGTGCCATCAGCGCCGGGTCGCGCGTCACGCGGGATATGGTGATCCCGCCATCCACCATTACCGAGATCATGTCCGCGAGATCGTCCAGATCCACCGGCACCCTCGGCGGATATCGCGCGACGACGGCGTCCAGCCGCGCGCGGAAGCGCGCTCGCCAGCCGACCGCCGCATCGCAGGCCAAGGCATGAATCTCGCGGTCGAAGAGGTGTTCCTGGTAGCAGACCGAGGCGACCATGCAGCCCGGATGCACCTCGGTCATCGCACCCATCATGTCGGCGAAGAGCTTGAGCGCGACGAGGAAGCCGTGCAGCGGGTCCTCGTTCAGCGCATCGGCCTGCGCGAAGAGGTCGTCGAGGATGACGTTGTCGCGTTCGATGTAGCGCAGCAGCAGCGCCTTCGCGAGCTCGCCCTTGTCGGGGAAATGGTAGAAGAAACCGCTCTTGGAGATGCCGACGCCGACGATGAGTTCCTCGATCGAGGTCGCGCCGAAGCCCTTCTGCAGGACGGCGGTCTCGGCGAGGTCGAGAAGTCTCTCGCGCGTGCTTTCCCGGCGTGACGCGATCTCGTTCATGGCGGAACTGTACCGCAGGTGCAGCCGGGGCGTGCGTGATATCACGAGGGCACGTTTCGGGTTTGCTCGAACTGTCCCTAACATACGGAAAAGACGTAAAAATATCTATCGCTACCGACTGCACCATGGGATGGCTGGCAGCAGCATGGCCCGATGCGCGACACCTGCGCCGTCACGAACCGCGCAGAGGAGCGAACACCATGAGCACCGATATCCGGGGCAATGCCTTGACCTGCACCGCCGATGCCGCGCGGCGCCTCGATGGCGCGATCGCCAGGTTTCATGCCTATCTGGCCGATCCCGTCGCCGATCTCGATGCGCTGCTTGCCGAGCATCCGGATTGCGTGATGGCGCATGCGATGCGCGCGGCGATCCTGGCGACGACGACCGACAGGACCTTCGCGGCGGAAGCCGCGATCAGCCTCGCCGCGGCGGAGGCGCTCGCCCCGCGTGCCAATGCACGCGAACAGGCCCATATCGCGGCGGTGCGGCACTGGGTCGACGGAGATCTGAGCCGCGCGACCGAAAGCTGGGGCGGCATCGCCATCGATCATCCGCATGACCTGCTGGCCGTGCAGTTCGGGCAGCTCGGCGATTTCTACCTCGGGCAGAGCCACATGCTGCGTGACCGCGTGGCACGGGTGCTGCCGGCGTGGCGGCGGGGCATGCCGGGATATGGATATCTTCTCGGCATGCATGCCTTCGGCCTCGAGGAATCCGGCGACTATGCCCGCGCCGAGGCCGCGGGCCGCGAGGCCATCGCGATCGATCCACGCGACGGTTGGGCGGCCCATGCGGTGGCCCATGTGATGGAGATGCAGGGCCGGGCCGAGGAAGGTGCCACCTTCCTTCACGCGACGGCTCCGGGCTGGGCGCCGGACAGCCTCTTCGCCTACCACAACTGGTGGCACCTGGCCCTGTTCTGCATCGAGCAGGGTGACATCGCCGGCGCGCTGGCGCTGTTCGATGAGCGTATCTCCGCCGGTGGCTTCGGCCAGGCGCTGGAGGCGATCGACGGTGCGGCGCTGCTGTGGCGGCTCTGGGTGCTGGGGCATGATGTCGGGGATCGCTGGTCGCGGCTCCTGCCCGGCTGCACGGCGCGCATCGATCATGGCATCTACGCCTTCAATGACGTGCACGCGATGATGGCCTTCGCAGCCACGGGCGATCGTGAGGCGCAGCAGGCGGTCATCGCCACGCTGGAGCGCGCGGCGACAGGGCAGGGGACCAACGCGATGATGTCGCGTGATGTCGGCCTGCCGCTGGCCCGCGGCTTCGCGGCCTTCGGCCAGGGCGACTATCGCGGGGCGGTCGCCTGCATCCTGCCGGTGCGGGGCATCGCCAGCCGCTTCGGCGGCAGCCACGCGCAGCGGGATATCCTCTCCTGGACGCTTTGCGAGGCGGCGGTCCGGGCGGGCGATGCCGCGATGGCCGAGGCGATGGTCGCCGAACGCCTGGCGATGAAGGAGGGCTCGCCGGTCGCACAGGGCTGGGCGCTGCGTGCGAAGGCACTGGCGCGGCCGATTGCCGCGTGACGGCGGAGGGGGGGCGGTTCGACCGGGCCGCCCCTTCGGGATGCGTTGACCCGCCGGGGCCGGACTGGCCAATCTTCGCGCCATGATTCCCGACCCGAAGACCTTCTATCCCCGCGATTTCCAGGGCTACGGCGCCAACCCGCCGGATCCGCGATGGCCGGGCGGGGCGAAGCTCGCCCTGTCCTTCGTGCTGAACTACGAGGAAGGCGGCGAGAACACAGTGCTGAACGGCGATGCCGGCAGCGAGCTGTATCTGCATGAGGTCCCCGGTGGCACGCCCATCCTCGGCGACCGCAACCGCACCGTCGAATCCCAGTTCGAGTTCGGCGCCCGCGCGGGCGTTTGGCGCGTGCTGCGAGCCTTTGCCGCACAGGGCTTCCCGCTCACCGTCTATGGCGTCGGGCGGGCGCTGGAGTTGAACCCGGATGTCGCGCGGGCCTTTGCCGAGGCGGGGCATGAGATCGCCTCCCATGCCTGGCGCTGGATCGACTATCACGGCATGGACGAGGCGACGGAGCGCGCCGAGATCGCGAAATGCGTCGAGACCATCGAGCGCCTGACCGGCACGAAGCCCGTCGGCTGGTACACCGGCCGCATCAGCCCCAACACGCGCCGCCTGGTGATGGAACATGGCGGCTTCCTCTATGACAGCGACGCCTATGACGACGACCTGCCGCACTACGTGCAGGGGGCGAAGGGGCCGCACCTCGTCATCCCCTACACGCTCGATGTCAACGACATGAAGTACGCGGTCCCGCCCGGGTTCAGCAGCCCGGATGGCTGGGAACGCTATGTCACCGACGCCATCGAGGTGCTGCTCGCCGAAGGGCGTGCCGGCGCGCCGAAGATGATGTCGGTCGGCCTGCATTGCCGGATCATCGGTCGGCCGGGGCGAACTGCTGCGCTACAGCGGGTCCTGGCGCGCGTGGCGCGCGAGCCGGATATCTGGGTCTGCCGCCGCGCCGATATCGCGCGGCATTGGTGGGCGACGCATCCACCGGCAGGCTGACCGCTGCCCGCCCCGCGGAAGGCGGGCGACCACGCAGTAACCGCGCCGACGTCCCCGGCGAAGGGGTGGCGGGAACACGACCGCCTTCCGGACGACCAAGCCCGCTTGCCGAGCCCTCGTTCACTGTCTAGCGTCCTCACGGCCGAGTGATCGGACGATGCCGCAAGAGCGTCGGCGAGGCGTTGGGAGGAAGGTTACGTGCCGGAGATCGGGGGCGACTGGGCAGTCTTGCGCGGATTCGACGAGGGGGGACTCAAGGGGCCCCGGCAGGGAAGCGGCACGAAGCCGGAGGGGGCGCCAGACGTCCGGGTTCCGCGATCGGCACCGGGCATTCCTGGATCGGCCACGGCCCGTTTGCGCCCATGACCGAACCTTCAGGGCCTGCCGGTCGCGGCAGGGCGATCCTCCGGCGTGCGCTCGGCGCCGGGCTGGCGGTTCTCGGGGCCGCGCTCGCAGCCGTCGCCACGCTCGGGCCGCGCATTCTCGACATCGACGATTCCGCCTGGCTGCTGCACGGCACGCTCGGGCCGGATCCTGTGACCTACTGGCTCGCCTGGCAGGATTTCGCGCCTGCACCCTGGGCCTGGCCGCCGGGTCGCAACCCCGCCTACGGGCTCGAGATCTCGAGCGCCATCTTCTACGTCGACGCCGTGCCCATCATGGCCTTCCTGGCCAAGCTGCTGTGGCCCTTTCGGGAGGTGCAGCAGTATTGGGGCCCTTGGATGGTGCTCTGCGCCGCCCTGCAGGGCTTCTTCGCCTGGCGGTTGCTCGGCGTCGCGGTGCGGGACCCGGTCGTGCACGTCCTGGGAGCGCTGTTCTTCGCCTGGCAGCCGCTGATCCTGAACCGGATGGGCGGGCATTTCGCGTTGGTGGGGCAGTGGACCCTGTTGTGGTCGCTGTGGCTCTGCCTGCGGGAGGACCCGCGGCGGCAGATGTTCCATTGGGCCGCCTGTCTCGGCCTGATGGCGATGATCAACCCTTACATCCTCGTCATGTGCGGCGGGCTGTGGGGGGCGGACTGGCTGCACCGGCTGCGCCGTGACGCACTGCGCGCCGCCGCGGCGGAAGTCGTCCTGGTGGCCGGGGTGGTGCTGTCCGGGCTCTGGCTCGCGGGATACTTCACCCTGGTGGGGCAGCCCGAGCCGGTCGGGGTACACTACGGCGCGGCGCAATTCGACCTGACCGCACCTTTCGACGCCGTGGAGTGGGGACGCCTGCTGCCCGCCCTGCCCGGGTTGAGGCACTGGGAGGCCGGCGGCTCCTACCTCGGCGCCGGCGTGATCCTGCTGCTGCTGGTCGGGCTGGTCCTGGCGCTTCGGGGCGGGGTTCTGCCGGCCCTGCGGCGCCGTGCGATTCTGGTGGTGGCGCTGCTGGGCATGCTGGCCTTCGCCATCTCGAACCACGCGGCCATCGCCGGGCATGTCGTCCTGCTCTTCAACCTGCCGGCCTGGGCGACGCATTTCGCCGACATGCTGCGGTCCTCCGAGCGGTTCTTCTGGCCGCTGGGCTATGCCTTGATTTTCTCGGCCATCGCCCTGGTCGCGACGCGCCTGCCGCGCTGGCCGGCCAGGGCGCTGGTCGGCGCGGCGCTGGCCTTGCAGGTGGTCGACATCGACCGGGGCATGGCACGCTTCCGGTCCCTGGTGGCCGCGGCGCCGCCCATCGAGGCGGACCGGCTGAGCAGTCCCTTCTGGGCGCAGGCCGGGCGCCGCTATGCCCGGGTGCGGGCGGTGCCGCAGGGCAATTTCGGGCCCCAATGGGAAGCCGTCGCCCGCTTCGCTGAGAAATGGGGGCTGCCAACCGACGCCGTGTATCTGTCGCGCGTCGACAGCACCACGCTTGAACGGCTGCGGGCGCGGACGGCGGCGGACCTCGCGGCCGGGCGGTGGGAGCGGGGAACGCTCTATGTCCTGCGCAACGATGCGACCCGCGCCCTGGTGGCCCGCCGCCTGGACCCGACGCGCGACCTGCTGACCGTGATCGACGGGGTGACCGTGTTCGCACCAGGCTGGCGTGCGCCAGGCATGCGGGTCGGCACGCTGGCTGGAGGCATCGGCGGCGAGAACTACTGATATCGACGGTGCCTTTTCCCGAACGGTGGGTCCGGGAGGGGCAGAGCCCCTCCAATTCCGTCCGCATCGGTCGTGTCCGCAGGCCGGGTCCGGACTTTCCGGATTGCCCCCGACCGCCCGGTCGATCGCGACTTGCGGCCGGGGCGGGGCCGCGGCTATTGTCCGCTCGCGATGAATCTGCGCGCCATCCAGGCCGGCCTGACCTTGGGGCTTCCCGCCCCGGCCGCTGCGCGCGCGCCCCTCGGGCTCCTTCTCCTTCGACTTACCGGCCCCTGGGCGTAACGCCCGGCTGATCACGGCCGGACATCGCTCAGGGGACACTGAGCCCGAACGCGCGACCCTCATCCATCGCCAATCAGGAAACGCCTGCCATGGCCATTATCCATCCGTCCTTCGGCACCCTGGCCGACGACCGCATCATCATCTTCGACACCACGCTGCGCGACGGCGAGCAGTCGCCGGGCTTCTCGATGAATCTCGAGGAGAAGCTGCGCATGGCCGAAGCCCTGCACGAACTCGGCGCCGACGTGCTGGAAGCCGGCTTTGCCATCGCGAGTCCCGGCGACTTCGAAAGCGTGCAGTCCATCGCGAAGCGCTTCAGTAAAGACGGGCCGGTCATCGCGAGCCTGTCCCGCGCCAACACCGCCGACATCATGGCCTCGGCCGAGGCGACCAAGCCAGCCGCGCGGCCACGCATCCACATCGTCCTCGCCACCTCCGACCTGCATATGCGCGTGAAGCTGCGCATGACGCGCGAGGAGGTGCTGGAGCGCATCACGCAATCCGTGACGCTCGCGCGCAATCACGCGGCCGATGTCGAATGGTCGGCCGAGGACGGGTCGCGCTCGGACCTGGAATTCCTCTGCCGCTGTGTCGAGGCCGCGATCAAGGCCGGTGCGACGACGATCAACATCCCCGACACGGTCGGCTATTCGCTGCCGGCGGACATGCATGAGATCTTCTCGACGCTGATCAACAAGGTGCCGGGCGCGGAGAAGGCGATCTTCTCCACGCACAACCACAACGACCTGGGTCTTGCGGTGGCGAACACGCTGGCCGCTATCCAGGCCGGTGCGCGCCAGGTGGAATGCACCATCAACGGCATCGGCGAACGCGCGGGGAATGCGAGCCTCGAAGAAGTCGCGATGGCCGTGCGCACGCGCCACGACGCGCTGCACGCCAAGACCGGTATCACCACGCCGCGCATCCTCAAGACCTCCAGGCTGCTGGCCACCATCACCGGCTTCGACGTGCAGCCCAACAAGGCGATCGTCGGGCGCAACGCCTTCGCCCATGAATCGGGCATCCACCAGGATGGCGTGCTGAAGGACGCCTCGACCTACGAGATCATGACGCCCGAGAGCGTCGGCTGGTCCACGAACTCGATCATCCTGGGCAAGCACTCCGGCCGCGCGGCCTTTCGTGACCGGCTGAAGACGCTGGGCTACGAGGTGGGTGACAACCAGCTCAACGATGCCTTCAAGCGCTTCAAGGAACTCGCCGACCGCAAGAAGGTCGTCTATGACGAGGACATCGCGGCGCTGGTCGACGACGAGGTCGTCCGCGGCAATGACCGCATCCGCCTGACCGGCCTCAATGTCTCGACCGGCATGGGCACCAAGCCGATGGCCACCATCGCGCTCGAGGTGGATGGCGACCGGGTCGATGGCATGGCGACCGGCGACGGTGCGGTGGACGCGACCTTCAACGCGCTGCGCAACGCCTTCCCGCATGAGGTGAACCTCAAGCTCTATGCCGTGCAGTCCATCACCGGCGGCACGGACGCCCAGGCGCGCGTGACCGTGCGCATGGAGGAGAATGGCAAGCTCGTGGACGGGCAGGGATCGGACACTGACACCATCGTTGCCTCGGCCCGCGCCTATGTGCATGCGCTCAACAAGCTGCTGGTGAAGCGCGAGCGGACCGAACCGCCCGTCGTGCTCCGCGCCTGATGCGCGGCGCGCGCCGGGCGGTGTTGGCTGTCACGCTGGCCCTGCCCGGCGCCGTGCATGCCCAATCCGCGCCGGAGTCGATCGGCACGGCGCGGATGGAGGCGGACGGGACGATCATCCTCGACCTGGTCGCCCGGCAGGGCGGCACCGTCGGGCATGGCCGCCTGACCTATTCGCCAAACCATCCCGACTACGATATGATCCGGCGTCACCTCGGCGAAATCCGACCCGGGGAAACGAAGCCCGTGCCGCCCTTCCCCTGACCCCTGTCCGACCCGTCACGGGAATCCGGCTTGAGAGTCCCGCCAGGGGGGGGTAAACGCCCCCGTCCTCTCTCAAGCCCCAACGGTCGCGGCGGCGGTCCATCCGCAGCGCGGGCTGTGCGGCCCCCTCGGAAGGTCCGGTAAGCATGTTCTCTCGCCTGTTCGGCTTCCTGTCCGCCGACATGGCCATCGATCTCGGCACCGCCAACACGCTCGTCTACGTGAAGGGGCGGGGGATCGTGCTGAACGAGCCGAGTGTGGTCGCCATCTCCGATCAGCGTGGCCGCAAGCAAGTGCTTGCCGTCGGCGAGGAGGCCAAGCTGATGCTCGGCCGCACGCCGGGCAACATCGCCGCCATCCGTCCGCTGCGCGACGGCGTCATCGCCGATTTCGAGGTGGCGGAGGAGATGATCAAGCACTTCATCCGCAAGGTGCACAAC
>Ga0075012_10005094_pt1 | contig 12103 bp, 10 predicted proteins | sample All_14_2_FD_71474 | JGI IMG/M metagenome (GOLD analysis project Ga0075012, IMG submission 71474) | Freshwater microbial communities in response to fracking from Pennsylvania, USA - Allegheny Zone_MetaG_DW_15 | ecosystem: Environmental > Aquatic > Deep subsurface > Groundwater > Drilled...
CTACGGACGATCCTTCTACAGATCCGCTGATCAAAGTGCGCTATACAGCGGAGACGCATCGCGAAGCGAAACGGCTGAACAAGGTCTCTTTCCAGCGCAAGGTGGGGTTGGAGGAGGATCCGGATGCGCCGATCTTCTTTTGGCCTTCACGCCTTGACCCGGCGCAGAAGGGGCCGCAACTCCTCACCGATATGCTCTATCGCTTTCTGGCGCGCTATTGGAAGCAGCATGCCCAGATCGCGGTTGTGGCCAATGGCACCTACCAGAAATCCTTCTACGACATCCTGAAATTTCATGAACTCTATGGCCGCTTGGCGGTGTGCGATTTTAATCAAGGGCTCTCCAAGCTTGGCTTTGCTGCATCGGATTTCACGTTGGTGCCTTCGCTCTTTGAACCGTGCGGCCTGCCGCAGATGGTTGGCCAGCTCTATGGCTCGTTACCCGTCGTGCATGATACAGGCGGATTGCACGATACAGTCGAGCATCTGAATATGGAAACGAACACGGGCAATGGCTTCACGTTCAACGTGTATGATAGCCGTGGGTTGGAGTGGGCCATGGATCAGGCCATGACCTTCTATCAGCGCCCTGTCGAGGTGCGCGAAGCCCAGATTGCGCGCATTATGCAGGAGGGTCGTAAGCGCTTTACGCATGAAGTGTGCGCGCAGGCGTATATCGACATCTATGAAAAGATGTTGCACCGCCCCCTGGTGAGAAGCTTCCATACTGCTGATGAGGAACCTGCAAACGATGGAAAGTGAGGCGTAAAATGGTTGTGGATGCGAAACGTGCGCACGTGTTGGATGATCCGTATTTGGCTCCTTATGCGGAATATATTCGCCAACGAGCTCGGGCTGCCGATCAGGTGGCTCAACGTTTCGCGTCAGGCCCTGGATCGCTCGCTGAATTTGCCTGCGCGCATGAGTATTACGGTCTGCATAAGCAAACGGATCAGTGGATCTTTCGGGAGTGGGCGCCGAATGCAACCGCGATTTGGTTGGTGGGTGATTTCTCCAGCTGGAAGAAGGAGGATTCCTTTCAGTTGCAACGTCTTGCGGGGCGCGATGTGTGGGAGATTACCCTGCCGTTGCACGCTTTGCACCATGGACAGTACTACCGCCTTGAAGTCGCGTGGAATGGGGGGTGCGGTGAGCGCATTCCCGCATATGCGCGTCGCGTGGTTCAGGATGCCACGACCGGCCTCTTTTCTGCACAGGTCTGGGATGTTCCCGCCTATCCATGGAAGCATGAGTTCCGTGTGCCTGATCGCGTTCCGCTGATTTACGAAACCCATGTGGGTATGGCGCAGGAAGAAGCCCGGGTGGGGACCTATACCGAGTTTCGCGAAAAGACGCTGCCACGCATCGCTGCGGGCGGGTATAACACGATCCAGCTGATGGCCATCATGGAGCACCCGTATTACGGATCCTTTGGCTATCACGTTTCAAGTTTTTTTGCCTGTTCCTCGCGTTTCGGTACGCCGGAAGAGCTGAAGCAACTGGTCGATGCGGCACATGGCCTGGGGATCGCGGTGATCATGGATATCGTCCACTCGCATGCTGTGAAAAATGAACGCGACGGACTCTCCTTGTTCGATGGCAGCGCCTATCAATATTTTCACGATGGCTTCCGCGGTTGGCATGAGGCCTGGGACTCGCGCTGCTTTGATTACAGCAAGACCGATGTGTTGCATTTTCTGCTTTCTAACTGCCGCTATTGGCTCGATGAGTTCCGCTTTGACGGTTTCCGTTTTGATGGCATTACAAGCATGCTCTATCTGCACCATGGCTTGGGTGTCGATTTTGTTGACTACAGCCAGTACTTTGACGCGACAGTGGATGAGGCGGCCTGGATCTATTGCAATCTGGCGAATCGCGTGATTCACGCCGTGCGGCCGGATGCCATTACCATCGCGGAGGATGTCAGCGGTATGCCGGGTATTGCTGCGCCAGTCGATGACTGCGGAGCGGGTTTTGATTATCGCATGGCTATGGGTGTTCCTGAATGCTGGTTCCGCTTGGTGCGCGATGTGCGCGACGAAGATTGGAATATCTGCTACCTCTGGCATGAGCTGACCAATCGCCGCCAGGATGAGCAGACCGTGAATTACGTGGAGAGTCATGATCAAGCGCTCGTCGGCGGTAAGACGCTCTTCTTCCAGCTGGTTGATGCGTCGATCTACGACGCGATGTCGCGCTATACGCAGAACATTGCGACCGAGCGCGGTGTGGCCCTGCATAAACTTGCGCGTCTGGCTACGCTTGCAGCTTGCGGACATGCCTATCTCAATTTTATGGGTAATGAATTCGGTCATCCGGAGTGGATCGATTTTCCGCGCGAAGGCAATGGCTTTTCCTATCAGTATGCGCGTCGGCAATGGTCGCTACGCGACAATTCGGACTTGCTTTATTCGTGCTTGGCTGAGTTCGACGCGGCATTGCTTAAAACATTTACGGAAACCGGTGCGCTGGAACAGACAAAGCCTCGTCGGTTGCTCTGTTCCAACGACGAAAAGATTCTCGTCTTTGAACGCGGTTCTCTGGTGATCGCATTTAATTTTCACAACAACCATTCCGCAGTTGATTTTCCCATTGTTGTGCCACCTGCCACTGAATATGAATTGGTGCTGAGTACGGATGATGCGCGTTTCGGCGGACAAAATCGCATTCAAGCGCATCAGCGTTTCACCCGTCTCGAAGAACAGCGCGGCAGTGAGATGTGCCACATCATAAAAGTTTATTTGCCATGCCGCACGGGAATCGTTTTACAACCGTGTCGTGAAAATAAAAAAACGTAAAAAACTTGGCTTTTTTTGAGTTTTGCTATTGATTCCTTTTACGAATAGGGGTATTTTACTGACAACACATGGAGCGAATAATCCATGTAAACAAAAAGGAGTTATTGCCATGGCGAAGAAGAGTACACCTAAGACAAAAAGCGAAATTCTCGTAGCAATCGCTGCTGCTGGGGAAATTACCAAGAAGCAGGCTGGTTTGGTCTACGATGAATTGCTCAAGATTGCGTATGAAGGTGCAAAGGACAAGAAGGGCATCATGCTTCCAGGTCTGGGTAAATTGATTAAGGTCAAACGCGCAAAGCGCACAGGCCGTAATCCGAAGACTGGCGAAGCAATGATCATTCCTGCAAAGACAGTTGCAAAGTTCCGCTTGGCTAAGGCTGCAAAGGACGCCGTTCTCGCTTAATTCGAGCGACGTTTCTGATGTGAGGCGGAGTCCTGTAAAGGGCATCCGCCTTTTTTTATTTGAGGAAAGACTATGCTGCACATCGTTGAACATCCGTGCGTCAAACATGAACTGGCTGTATTGCGCAATCGGGATACCGATATGCGCATGTTCCGCGATGCTATGAATCGCATTTCATTTTTTCTGCTCGCGGAAGCGCTAAAAACGCTTTCCGTAAAAATCGCGCCCATCCAAACACCGCTGGCTTCAACGCATGGTTATCAACTCGCCGATGGCGTGATGTTCGTTCCCGTGTTGCGCGCAGGGCTCGGTTTTTTGTCAACGGCACAGATCCTCGTGCCGGATGCTACCGTCGGCTTCATCGGTATTAAGCGCAATGAAGAGACCGCGGAGCCCATGACATATTATAAAAATATTCCGCCCGTTCAGGATGACACCACGGTCTTCATTCTCGATCCGATGCTGGCCACGGGCGGTTCGTTGTGTGAGGCGATCTCGATCGTAAAAAAAGCGGGTGCAAAAAAATGCGTGCTGGTTACGTTGCTCGCCGCTCCGGAAGGTGTCACATTTATTGAACGCGCTCATCCCGATGCGATCATCTACACCGCAGCGTGCGATGAAAAGTTGACATCGAGCTATTATATTTATCCAGGGCTCGGCGATGCCGGGGATCGTACCTTTGGCACGCTCTAATCCATGCGCATCTCCCTTCGCAGTGTGATTCTCTTGTTTGCCGTGCTGTGCGTTATCGGCCTGACGTTCTGGCTTTGGGCTCCGACGATCGATGGCTGGACGCAGCAGGTCATTGCTCAGGCGCACGCGCGTCCGTGGCTCTCGGCTACATTCCTGGTCGCCTTGCTCGCCTCGGACATTGTGCTACCTATTCCTTCCAGCCTCGCCAGTGTGGCCTGCGGCCTTGCGCTGGGTTTCTGGAAGGGTGCGCTGGCCTCGCTGCTCGGCATGACACTGAGTACGCTCTTCGGCTACGCGATGGGGTATGCGGCTGCACGTTCAGCCCGTCGCATCATGGGCGATCACGATGCCGCTGTCGTTGCACGGCTCTATCAACGCTATGGTGTCTGGGTGCTGTTGGCCCTGCGGCCTGTACCGATGCTTGCGGAGACCTCGATCCTCTTTGCTGGCTTTGTGCGCCATCCAGCACGGATGGCACTGGGCATTGCCACGGTAGGCAATGTGGTGGTCTCTCTCGTCTATGCCGCAATCGGATGCTGGGGAAAAATGAGCGACTCGTTTATCCTTGCCTTTCTTGCGGCAATGGGCGTTTCCGCATTGCTTCTGCTCGTCATCCGCCGCGTAGAGAAGCGACACGCTTCCTGATTTTACGCAGGGCGTAGCCGTTGGATGAGCCGCGCAATTTCCTCCGCTGTGTTCGCAATCGCGGCCGCGGCATAATCCGGTTCCATGGCGCGTGCAAGATCAAGCGGTTCGCGGTGAATGCAGAAGAAGGCGTCGATATGCTGCGCGTGTGTGGCAGCCGCGTCGGCTGCCACACTGCCGGCCAAAGCAATCACGGGAATCTGCTTTCGCGCCGCGGCGTGCGCAATGCCGATGGGTGCCTTGCCCATGAGCGATTGGCCGTCGAGTCGCCCCTCTCCGGTGACAACGAGATCTGCTCCATCCAGCACCGCATCAAAACGGATACGCTCCAGCACGCAGGCAATGCCGGAGGTCAGGTGCGCATGAAAGCAGGCCAGTAATGCTGCGCCAACGCCCCCTGCGGCGCCCGCGCCGGACTGGTGCGCAACAGCGCGTCCTGTCGTGCGCTCCAACACGGCTGCATAGTGGCGCAGTCCGGCATCGAGTTGTGCAATCGCAGCGTCATCCGCGCCCTTTTGCCGTGCGAAGATATGCGCGGCACCGGTGGGACCGAACAGGGGATTGGTGACATCGCAGGCCACCGTGAATTGTGCCTGCGCGGCGCGAGGGTGGAGCCCTGAAAAATCCATGCGTGCAACGTGGATCAGATTCGCGCCAATGGGGGCGAGATCCCTGTTCTTCGCATCGTAGAAGCGGATGCCCAGCGCTGCAAGAAGACCCATGCCGCCGTCGTTGGTGGCGCTTCCGCCCAATCCAAGAATGAACGCGGTACATCCGCGGTTGAGCGCATCGCGGATCAATTCGCCGGTTCCGTACGTGGTCGTCTGACGCGGATCGCGCAGGGTCGGCTCGACAAGCGGAAGGCCTGAGGCCGCAGCCAGTTCAATGACCGCGGTTGTTTGATCGCCGAGGATGCCGTAGTGCGCAGTGTGCGGACGCATCAGCGGATCGTGCGCCGTGCAGGCCTGTATGTTGCCATGCGTGCCGTACACCAGCGCCTCGACCGTGCCTTCACCGCCATCGGCGATCGGCACGCAGCAGAACGTGGCTGTGGGCATGACGCGACGCATCCCTGTGGCAGCCGCTTCGGCTGCCACGCGCGAGGGCAGGCACCCCTTGAATGAATCCATGGCAATCACGATTTTCATGGGCAACGCCGAATCACCGTGTATGGAAATTATGCGAGCAACGCATCCGCCAGGGCGTCGACATCCGCTTCGGTGTGCGCGGCGGAGATAAAGCCGACTTCAAACTGCGCCGGTGGCAGATAAAAGCCCGCCGCGAGCGCCTTGTGGAAGTAACGGCCATAGGCACGCGTGTCGCTGGTCTTGGCATCTGCAAGATTGACGACCTTCTGCGTCGTCATAAAAAGCGTGAAGATGCCGCAGTAACGCGCGCAGTGGAACGGGAGCGCCTGACGTGTCGCTGCGTCATTGAGGGTTTTTGCGAGGCGTGCGCCCAATTCCGCCATACGCGGATAGGGATTGTCGCGTGCGAGGATCTCCAGCGTCTTGAGTCCAGCTGCCACGGCGAGGGGATTGCCCGAAAGCGTGCCGGCCTGATAAATTTTGCCGCTTGGCGCGAGCTGGTCCATCAAGCTGGCCTTGCCGCCAACAGCAGCAAGCGGCAGTCCACCGCCGATGACCTTGCCCATGGTCAGCAGATCTGGCGTGATGGCGCAGAGCTGTGCGTAGGAACCGAGATGGAAGCGGAAACCGTTGATGACCTCGTCGAAGATCAGCACCGCGCCGTGCGCGTCGCAGAGCGCGCGCAGGCCTTCGAGAAAACCGGGTGCAGGCAGGGCCAGCCCCATGTTGCCTGCCACGGGTTCAACGATGATTGCGGCGACCTCGGAACCTTTCTCAGCCATCAGCTGCGTGATGGAGGCGAGGTCATTATAGGGCACCACAAAGGTATCGTTGGCCACCTCCTGCGTCACGCCGGGCGTGGAGGTGATGCCGCCGGTCAAGAGGCCGCTGCCTGCGGCGACCAGCACGCTGTCGCTGTGGCCGTGGTAACAGCCATCAAACTTGACGATACGGCGACGTCCAGTTGCGCCGCGCGCAATCCGCAGCGCGGTCATCACCGCCTCGGTACCGGAGTTGACGAGCCGGATACGCTCAAACGCGGGCACCAGGCTCCGCAGGCGTTCCGCGAGATCAACCTCAATCGCGGTGTTGATGCCAAAGGTCGTGCCCTTGGCTGCCTGACGGTTGATGGACGCCACCACTTCCGGGTGGGCATGACCGAGGATCATGGCGCCCCAGGAGCAGCAGAAATCCGTCAACGTGCGTCCATCGCAGGTGGTGATCGAGGCAGCCGTGCCGGAATCGACATAGATCGGCGTACCGCCGACACTGCCAAAGGCGCGGACAGGGCTGTTGACACCGCCGGGGATGACGCTGCACGCGCGTTGAAAAAGCGTATCGTGTGTCATGGTCTGAAGGCGTTAGAGGATTTCAATGGTGGCTTTGGATTTCAGCTCCTCGACATAGCGCGTCATGGCGTCGCCGCGGCGCGTATGGCGGATCAAGTCGCGGATCTGTTCGCGCACATCGTCGAAGTCAGCCTCACCGCCTGCTTCGTGATCCGTCTTGACGATGATGTGATAGCCGAACTGCGTCTCAATGATCTCGCTGACGTCGCCGATGTTCATCGCAAAGACGGCCTTATCGAATTCCGGCACCATCATGCCGCGGCTGAACCAGCCGAGGCTTCCGCCCTCTTTGCCGCTGGGGCACATTGAGTGTGCAGCGGCCTCATCTGCGAAGGACTTCTTGCCCGAGACAATGCGTTCGCGGATTTCGGAAATCTTGGCGTGGGCTTCATTTTTCGAGACATCGGTATCGCCGTCCGGGGTGATGAGGATGTGCTGGGCCAAGACGCGTTCGCCCTTGCTGAATTCATCCTTGTGCGCAACGAAATAGGCGGTGATATCGGTTTCCATGGGCTCATCCACGCCGGCGGTCGCTTGCTCCACAAGCGTATCGACGCGTTTGCCCTGGCGGATCTGGTCGCGGAACCGGGCTTCCGTGGTCTTCTGTGCAGCCAGTGCCTTTTCAAACGCTTCGCGGCCACCGATCTGCTCGATGATCTGGTCGATCTGCTTATCGACTTCGGTTTCATTGACTTTAATGTCGAGGCGTCCAGCTTCATCCAGCAACAATTTTGCGCCGATGGCCTGGTGTTGGGCATGTTCAATCAATTCAGGAAGGCTCTCGCGGATCTTATCGTTCGACATGCCATGCTCCGTATAGAAACGGACGAGACGTTCAAACTCAAATTGTACAGCTTCTTCTGGAATCACTTGACCATTCACTTTAATCGTTTTCTTCATTGCGCTTTCCCTTCTGTTGTGGCGGTAGGATAGCAGAAAAGGCCGCTGATTGCGATAGCGAAGTGGAGGCCAACGATAGGCCAATCGGACTTGCGGGACAGAGATGACAGCTGGGACGAGTATAGATCCCCTTTGTCCTGTAAGTCGCGTACGTTCTCTTTCTCATGATTCGCCATTTGCCCGTTGGCGAATGGAATCCACCATCGAGGCCGATTTTTCCTTGTCTTTCCCCCTTGGATTTACGAAAATGCACAGCTTAATAAAACAATTGGAGTTTTCATGTATACCTTGCTTTTGAATGGTGTCTTGGGTGCGTTTGTCCTGGTGCTTTTCGGTGCGACGCACCTTGCGAATTGGGGCTGGGCTTCTTTCTGGGGTTTTTTGACCTTTATTTTGGGTCAGACCGGGGTGGGTTTCTTATTTCAGCGCAAGATGAAAGCGGACATGGCCGGCGTCACGGCGATCATGGAGGAGGCGCAAAAGCGGATGCGCCAGAAGGTTCAGCAGTGGCAGATGCGTCCGCCTGGAAGCGTCAAGCAGGCTCAAGTGGAGATGGAGCAGGATCAGCGCAGGGCTGTGGAGCAGGCGCTGGAGGCCTCGCGCGTGTTGGAACGGTATTCCAAATGGGTTCCGCTGATCAATAAGCAGCTGGCTACGGTGCGGGTTCAGCTCTATTGGTCAATCAAGGATTTCAAGCAGGTCGATGCTTTGTTGCCGCAGGTGATCTATATGGAGCCGCTGATGATCGCGATCCGCATGGCGCGCATGCAGATGACCAATACGGAACTGGAGAAGATCGAGACCTTCTTCAAGAAGCAGGTCGCCAAGATGCGCTATGGCCAGGGTGCGATTGTTTATGCGCTGATGGCGTGGATTTACGTGCAGGCGAAGCAAGCCGATGCTGCGCACAAGGTCTTAATCGAGGCGGCCAAGAAGATGGAGAACGCGACGATCAAGCAGAACCTTGAACATCTGGCCAACAACCGCATCAATCAGTTTACCAATGCCGGCTTGGGCGATGAATGGTATGCCTTGCATCTGGAACAGCCCAAGGTAAAGACGCAGCGCCAATCGCCATTTGCGCAACGTCATTTTTAAGCGGGGGGCTGTCATGGTGGGCCAACTGGAGCTTCAGGGTATTCACGTGCCGTGTATCATCGGGGATCGACCGGATGAGCGCGTTCGTGAGGGCCTGCTGCGCGTGGATCTGACCTTGACCTTCGATTTTGCTCCTGTTGTGCAACGCGATGGAGTGGCGGCCACCGTGGATTACGTGGCGCTGACCGAGCGCGTCCGCCACGTCTTGCAGACGGGGAAGTATCAGATGATCGAGCGTGCCGCGGTTGAGGTCTGCCGCGCCTGTCTTGAGGATCATCGCGTGTTGGAGGCGCGTGTCCGCGTCGAAAAATCCGGTGCGATTCCGCACCTGCAGGCCGCTTCGGCGACAGTTACTTTAAAACAGGTCTGACCGTTTCCGGTGCTTGCTTAGACGAAGTGAAATCAGAATGAATAAACCGCGCAAAGCCATTATTCTTGCTGCTGGATTAGGAACGCGGTTGCGTCCCCTCACCAGCGCGTTACCCAAACCCCTGATGCCGCTCTGGGATGTCCCATTGCTGGAGCACACGCTGCGGTTGTTGGAGGCGTGGGGTGTGGAAGAGATCGCGGTCAATACCCACTGGCTGCCCCAGACGATCGAGGCGTATCTTGCGGCGCGCAAAGGCACTGCGCGGACGCAGATCTCGTTTGAGCCCGAAATCCTTGGGACAGGCGGGGCTTTGCGGCCCTTGCGCGCGTTCCTTGGGGAGGAACCCTTCTGGATGATCAATGCGGATATTGCGGCTGCGGTTGAGCCTGAGCCGCTGATGGCTGCCTTTGAGCAGGGGGATCGTCTGGCTGCGGTCTGGCTGGAACCGAAAAAGGGGCCGCGCACTGTGGAGATGGATCGCAAGGGGCGTGTGACCTGTTGGCGCAGTCCGACGCCCGGCGTGGAGCATACCTTTACCTTCTGCGGGTTGCAGCTGCTTTCACCGCGCATCTTCGATTACCTTCCTGAGGCGGCCTTCTGTTCCGTCGTGGAGGGGTATCAGCGCGCCATGCAGGCGGGCGTCTTTGCAACAGGGGTCGCAGTGGCGGAGAGCTACTGGGACGATGCCGGCACGATCGAGGCCTATCTGCGCATCCATGGCGAGGTCAAGAAGCTCGCGCAGAAACAGAAGGCCGGCGGGGCGTTGTATTCTGCTGCGGCAGACCGTCTGCCTGCCACGGACAAGCATTTCTTCTGCGTGAGCGGCGGCTCCAAAGTTCCGCGCACCGTGAAGGGCGTCGACAGCGTGGTTGCCGGAGAGACGGAAATCCGCGCTGGAGCACAGCTGAGGAATTGCGTGATCATGGGGGGGACGCTGGGCGGCGAATTGGAAAGCGTGGTCGCGTTTCCTGTGGCAGCCGATGCGCCTGCCACACTGCGGACGGGGATTCAGGAGCTGGGGTGGAATCCAGCAAAGGTCAGCGTCGCCTTTCTGGGCGAACGCGGTTCAGATCGCACCTTTTGGCGCGTCTGGAACGGTGCGGAGTCTGCGGTCGTGATCGGGTATGCGTTGACGCGTCCGGAGAACGTCCGGTACAGCGGGCATGCGCGCTTTCTTGCGGCGCAGGGCGTGCGCGTGCCGCGTTTGCGCGTGGACCAGCCTGACGCGCAGGTGTTGGTGCTGGAGGATTGGGGCGATGCTTCGTTGCAGCGCCTGATGGCTCAGCGTCCGCGGCCGAAGCAGATCGAAACGTGGTATCGGCAGGTGGTGGAGGCATTGGTCAAATTTCACCAGCAGGGCGAGGCTGCGGAGCGGGCCGGACTTGTGTTGGAAAAACCCTTTGATGCTGATTTGTATACGTGGGAACACACGCTGTTTGAACAGGAGCTGCTTGTCAAGCGGTTTGGTTATGATGCACTGCCTGACGACGTGGCCGCGGAACTGAAACAGGTTGCGGAAAACCTGTTGGCAGGCCAGCAGGTTTTGGTGCATCGCGATTTCCAGTCCAGCAATGTGCTTTTCAAGGAGGGCGCTCTGGCGCTGATCGATTTTCAGGGCATGCGCTTAGGCGCTGGCGCCTACGATTTGGCCTCGCTTCTCTTTGATCCGTATGTTAGTCTAGATCGTGAGATGCGGGTCAAGTTGGCGGGATATTATACGGCCTGTTATGCGGAAAATCCGGATGCCGAACGTCTCTTGTATGAAGGCGCGATTCAGCGCCTGGTTCAGGCCTTGGGTGCTTATGGGCGTTTGGCGGGTGTGGGTCAGCACGGCTTTACGCGGTACATTCTGCCTGCCTTGGAAAATCTATTGGACGCTGCTGATACCTGTGGGTGCGAGGCATTAGGCGCATTGGCTGAAGAGCTGATTGCGCGAGAAAACAGTCGGACATGAAGAATAGTGTAAAAGAGTTACTGATGCGCGTCCGTCGTGAGGCGCGTGCGAAAGCGACGGCCGTTGTGGTGAAATCCATGGGGCGCGAGCGTATTTTTTATGCGTACGATTGGGGCAGTGACACGTTTCTCTTCGAAAAGGATGTTTGGAAAAATCCTGGCAATCACGAGCCGATGCTTCTCGTGCGCAAATGCGACCTTGTGCGCGGTGGAACCGGATATGTCATGGCGATTTCGACGGGCAATCATTCCGTTGCCGCGGTGCCGTTACTCTCGGGAAATTTCTGGAATTTAGGCCGCATTCCCGCAAAACAGCGCAGTAAATTACTGGCGAGCAGTGTGCTGTGCGCGAATGTCGTGGAAGGCGCAATCCATGTTTCGCAACGCGATGTCTCGACGGAACTGATCGTTGCGGCGGACGAGTGGTTGCAGTGTCTTGGATTTCGCCTGGATGAAATCGTGATGGTGGAGCGCAATCCGACCACGCTCGATTACTACCGCTTACAGGGACAGGAGTGGCGCGTCAAGCCGCTGGCCTGGACGCGCAAAGAGATCGAACTGGCGATCCGCGCCAGCCGCAACCGGATCAACTCCGAGTTGCGCTATTATCACAGCGTCAAGGGCGTTCATTTCCTGGCCTATCCTGATTTTCATGTATTGACGCAGCTGATCCGCACCGACTATGCGAAATTTGTGGAATGTCTGCGCGAACTCGTCTCTATTTTGGATGGTGGCAAGACTTCGCTGATGCGCATGGAAAAGATCAACGGTCATCACGAGGTTGAACCGTTCGGCATTCGGCGG
>Ga0075012_10005097_pt1 | contig 12101 bp, 11 predicted proteins | sample All_14_2_FD_71474 | JGI IMG/M metagenome (GOLD analysis project Ga0075012, IMG submission 71474) | Freshwater microbial communities in response to fracking from Pennsylvania, USA - Allegheny Zone_MetaG_DW_15 | ecosystem: Environmental > Aquatic > Deep subsurface > Groundwater > Drilled...
GATCGAGCGCGCGGGGCTTGACCCCGAGGTCGAGCTGATGGTGATGGGCGACGCGCTGCCACCCGCATCGCTCAAGCTGTTCGCCAAGATGACTCCGGTGTCGTCGCTGACCTGGCAGGTCAATATTCTTCAGCCTGCGCCGGTCACGACTGATGGCTGGTGGCTGCTGGAGGCCGAGACCGATAGGGCGCGCGGCGGCTATTCGAGCCAGACGATGCGGATGTGGGCTGCGGACGGGACTTTGGTGGCCGAAGGGATGCAGGGGGTGGCGGTGTTCGGGTGAGGCACATCCATCCTCCCCGGAACGGGGAGGTGGCAGCGCGTAGCGCTGACGGAGGGGGCCCAAGGCAAGCGATTCCGGTGCCTCGGGCCCCCTCCACCACCGCCTTCGGCGGCGGTCCCCCCTCCCCGTTCCGGGGAGGATTTTCGTCAGGCCGACACAATTTGCGACAACTTCCTGTCGCGCTGACAAACCCATGCGACAGGCGGGGTTCAGAAGGGCATCACTGCGGCGACCCCTGCCGCGTGACAGGAGCCCGTATGAAGAAGTTTCTCACCACAGCCGCGATTGGCGCCATGCTGACTGCGGGTGCCGCGGTCGCGATGCAGGCCCAGGCGCCGACCGCACCCAAGCAACCGATTTCCAAAGCTGAAATGATCGCCCGCGCCGATGCGCGGTTCGACCGGCTCGACACCAACAAGGACGGCCAGCTGAGCGCGGACGAGCGCAAGGCCGGTGCCGAAGCTGCGCGCGCCGCAATGGCCGAAAAGAAGGGCGGCGAGTTGCAGGACTTCATGCCCGGCGCACGGCGCGGCGGTGGCGGCATGGGCGAGCGGATGCTGGCGCGCGTCGATACCAATGGCGATGGCATGATCAGTAAGGCCGAGAACCGCGCGATGGTCGAAGCGCGCTTTGCCCGGATGGACGCCGACAAGGACGGCACGATCGAGGCCGGCGAGGGCCGCAAGGGCATGGGCAAGCGCGGCGAAGGCCGGGGCGGCAAGGCCAAGGCGATGCGCGGCGGTCGCGGTGGCGGCGCGGGCATGATGATGGCCGACACCAACAAGGACGGCGCGATCAGCAAGGCCGAGTTCGACGCGATGTCGGCACAGCGCTTTGCCAAGCTCGACACCAACAGCGACGGCAAGATCGATGCGGCCGAAATGAAGGCGCAACACGACAAGGCGCGCGAGAAGATGAAGAAGATGCGCGAGCGCCGCGGAAACACACCGCCGCCGCCGCCCAACCCCCAGGGCGCGTGACGGCGATGCCGGGCGGGATCAGCGACCTCCTCCGCGCCCGCCCGGCACTTCCCGAGCGGGTGGAATCTGCTAACCCAATCGAGATGACCAACGAGACCCCGCATTTGCTGCTCGTCGATGACGAGCGTTCGATCCGTGAACCGCTGGCGCAATATCTGACCAAGCAGGGCTTCCGCGTGACCCAGGTCGCCGATGCGGAAGCCGCGCGGACCCGGCTATCGGCCTATGCGATCGATCTGGTGGTGCTCGACATCATGATGCCGGGCGAGGATGGCCTCAGCCTGTGTCGCCATATCCGTGCGACCAGCGAAGTGCCGGTGATCCTGCTGACCGCGAAGAGCGAGGAGACCGACCGGATCGTCGGCCTTGAGATGGGCGCGGACGATTATGTCGTGAAACCCTTCAGTCCGCGCGAGCTGGCGGCGCGGATCAAGGTCGTGCTGCGCCGGATGCAGGCCGGCGGCACGCGCCTCGCCGCGCCGGAGACGGGCAGCTATGCCTTTTCCGGCTGGGTGCTGAAGACCGGCGAGCGCGCCCTGGTCGACCGCGAGGGCGTGTCGGTGCCGCTGTCGACCGGCGAATACAACCTGCTGCTGGCGCTGGTGATGCGCCCGCGCGCGGTGCTGACGCGCGACCAATTGCTGGATTTGACGCAGGGGCGCGAGGCGGCGGCATTCGACCGCGCGATCGACAATCAGGTCAGCCGGCTGCGCAAGAAGATCGAGCCGGATGCCAAGAACCCGACGCTGATCAAGACCGTGTGGGGCGGCGGCTACACGCTGGCGAGCGACGTCACCAAGCTGTGAGCCGGTCCCATGCCCTCAAGCGGCTGATCCCGAGCAGCCTGACCGGGCAGATCGCACTGCTGGTCGCGCTGGCGCTGTTCGTGGCGCAGGCGATCAACTTTGCGCTGATCCTGCGCGAGCGGCGCATGCTGCGGTTTGAGCAGGTCACCGCGCCCGCAATCACCCGCGTGGTCGATGCGGCCGAGCGCATCCGCGACGGCCGCTTCCGTGACCCGCCCGAGGGGCGCAAGGCGCGGCTGCGGCTGGAGGCGACCAACCCGATCCCGCCTGGCCTGCGCAGGATGCCCGATGTCGAAGATGGGATCCGCGTCTCGCTCGCCGAAGCGGGAATTCCGGTCGGGCGCATCGTCACCGGCGTGCGGCGGCTGTCACCGACCGACCCGCGCTTTGCCCGGATGAACGCGCTACGCGCCGAGCGGATGAAGCGGCTGGGCGGCGAGCTGATGGTCGCGGTCGAGCTGCCCGGGCGCGGCTGGCTGGTGCTCACCTCGGCCTGGCCGCGCAGCGATGTCGATATCATCTGGCGGCTGATCCTGCAGACGCTGATCATCTATGGCATCGTGCTGGTGCCGGTGCTGTGGGTCGGGCATCGCGTCAACCGGCCGTTGCGCTCGCTCGCCGATGCGGCGCGCGGGTTCAGTCCCGGTGCGGCTCCCGAGCCGATCGAGGAGCGCGGACCGGGCGATGTGCGCGCGGTGATCGCCGCGCATAATCTGATGCGCAGCCGTGTGACCGCGATGCTGGACGAGAAGGACCAGATGCTCGGCGCGATCGGGCATGATTTGCGCACGCCGCTGGCGGCGCTGCGCGTGCGGATCGAGTCGGTCGAGGATGACGAGGATCGCGCGCGGATGGCCGACACGATCGACGAGATGAACCGCACGCTGGACGATATTCTGAGCCTTGCGCGGCTGGGGCGACCGAGCGAGCCGCCGACCGAAACCGACCTGTCGGCGCTGATCGATGCGGTGGTCGATGATTTCCGCGATCTGGGCGCTGCGGTGGAGTATGAGAATGGCCATCGCCTGATCCGGCGCATCCGCCCGTCGCTGATGCGCCGCGCGCTGCGCAACCTGATCGAAAATGCGATCAAATATGCCGGTGCTGCCGAAGTGAAGCTGATCCAGGATGCGGGCGGCGTGCGGATCGAGGTCGGCGATCGCGGCCCGGGCATTCCGCCTGAGCAGATCGCGGCGGTGTTCGACCCCTTCACCCGGCTCGACCCGTCGCGCAATCGCACCACCGGCGGGGTGGGCCTCGGCCTGACGCTGGCGCGCGCGATCGTGCGCGAGGCGGGGGGCGACATCACGCTGGCCAACCGCGAGGGCGGTGGGCTGTGCGCGACGATCACGCTGCCGGGGCGGTGAAGCGCATCGACCTTCTACTCCCCTCCCTGAAAGGGAGGGGAGTAGAAGGTCTAAGCGGTTGACAGTTTTGCCGCTTCCCCCGACCAATCGGGGTCGGGGGACGTGCCATGAGCGGCTTTGAATTCATCTTTTCGCTATTCGGGCTGATGCTTGGCCTCTCGCTTGCCGAAGGGCTGGGCGGGCTGACGCGGGCGATCAAGCGGCGCGGGCTGGGCGGGATCGGCTGGCCGACTGGCCTGCTCGGCCTGTTCGTGTCGTGCGATGTCGTGACGTTCTGGATGTATGGCTGGGCGATGCGCGACCAGTTGCCGCTGAGCTGGCCGGTGATGTTCGGCGGGTTTCTGGTGACCGCGGTCTATTTCGTCGCGGCGTCGTTGGTGTTTCCCGACAATATCGATGCGGACAGCGATCTAGACGCGCATTTCGACCGGTATCGCCGCACGGTGATCGGTGCGGTGTTGCTGTGCAATGTCGTGCTGGTCGGGACCGCCTATGCGCTGGTCGAGCTTAATCTCGACCTGCGCAGCTTCATCATCACCTTTTCCTTCTTCCCGGTCAGCCTGATCGCGGTGCTGGCGCGGGACCGGCGAGTGGTGATGGCGTGCCTGGTCTGGCTGATAGCGCTCTATCCGCTGTCGGCGGTGTGGCATCCATAAATCCTCCCCGGAACGGAGGGGGGGACCGCCGCGAAGCAGTGGTGGAGGGGGCCCGAGGCAACGGAATCGCTTCTTGGAGGGCCCCCTCCGTCAGCGCTGCGCGCTGCCACCTCCCCGTTCCGGGGAAGATTTACAACCAAAACGGGCCGGAGTTGCCCCCGGCCCGTTTCGCAGTTTTCAGATGATTGGATCGATCAGCCGACGATTTCTTCCGGCTTGAAGAAATAGGCGATTTCGATCGCCGCATTCTCGTCGCTGTCCGAACCGTGGACGGTGTTGGCTTCGATCGATTCGGCGAGTTCCGCGCGGATCGTGCCGGGCTCGGCATTGGCGGGGTTGGTCGCGCCCATGATGTCGCGGTTGCGCTGCATCGCGTTCTCGCCCTCGAGCACCTGCACGACGACCGGGCCGGAGATCATGAATTCGACCAGCTCACCGAAGAAGGGGCGCTCCTTGTGCACCGCGTAGAAGCCTTCGGCCTGTTCGCGGGTCATGTGGATGCGCTTGCTGGCGACGACGCGGAGACCCGCTTCCTCCAGCATCTTGGTGACCGCGCCGGTCAGGTTGCGGCGGGTGGCATCGGGCTTGATGATCGAAAAGGTACGGGTCACGGCCATGGCCATGCGGCTCCTGTCATAGGGGGATGGGATTGCGCGCGCCCTTAGAGGCAGGCGCGGGCGGTGGCAAGGGGGCGGCACCAACGCCGGACGTGCGAGGATGGCAGAAACGCTACCGCAGCGGGATAAAGCGATCGGCAATGAGCGCAGCGGCCAGCGCGGAACAACCGACGATGACGTACTTTATGGCTTCATGGCTTCCGTCCGGGACTAGTGAAAGCCCTACAAACGTGAAGATCCCCACCATCCCGCCAAAAGCGCTGTAATGTACAACCGAACGTCGCATTGCTCACCCCCCCTAAGCCGCCTGTGCCCAGCGGCCGGTTTCGTCCTGCTTCCAGTAGCGCCGCTCCACGCCGTCGCGGTCGGCGAGGGTCTTCCACGCGATACGGGCCGCGCCGATGCTGTCTTCGCCGAAGAAGTGGAAGGCGCGGTCGAAGCTGAGCGCTTCGTCGCGCCATTCCCCGTCGATCAGCGCGACATGGCGTGCGCCGTTGCCGGGCGCGACCGCTTCGCCGATCAGCACCGGCTGGAGGCTGTCGTCCCCTGCCCCGGCCTGCGCATGCGGCAGGAAGCTGTCGGGGCGGAAGGTCCACAGCAACTGGTCGATCCGGCGGCGCTGTTCGGCGTCGGCGGAGACGATCAGCAGGCGCTGGCCGGTTTCCACCACCTTTGCCGCGATCTGCGGGAGCGCGCGCTCCAGCGGGGTCGCGGTCAGGTGGTAGAAATCGACCTGCATCGTCCGATCAACGCTCGAAATTGTCGCGGATATAGCGGTCGAGCAGGCGCACGCCGTAGCCGGTCGCGCCCTTGTCGTAATTCGGGCCGGGCTTGTCGGCCCAGACCATGCCGGCGATGTCGAGATGCGCCCAGCGCACGCCGGGGTCGACGAAACGCTGGATGAACTGTGCCGCGGTGATCGATCCGGCGCCGCGCGGGCCGACATTCTTCATGTCGGCGATCGGGCTGTCGATCAGCTTGTTGTAGGCGTCGCCGAGCGGGAAGCGCCACAGCTGGTCGCCGGTCGCGCGGCCCGCCGAGAGCAGTTCCTCGGCAAGGCCATCGTCGTTGGCGAACAGGCCGCCATGTTCGCTGCCCAGCGCGATGATCATCGCGCCGGTCAGCGTGGCGAGATCGACGATCGTCTTGGGGCCATGCGTGCGCTGAACCCAGGTGATCGCGTCGCACAGGACCAGGCGGCCTTCGGCGTCGGTGTTGATGACCTCGATCGTCTGGCCGGACATCGAGGTGACGACATCACCCGGACGCTGGGCGTTGCCGTCGGGCATGTTTTCGACCAGGCCGCACACGCCAATGACGTTCGCCTTGGCCTTGCGCAGCGCGAGCGCCTTCATCGCGCCGGCAACGGCACCTGCGCCGCCCATGTCCCACTTCATGTCTTCCATGCCGGCCGCGGGCTTGATCGAGATGCCGCCGGTGTCGAAGGTCACGCCCTTGCCGACCAGCGCGACATCGACGTCACCGGCCCCCTTGCCGTTCCAGCGCATCGCGAGGAGGCGGGCCTCACGGCGCGAGCCCTGCGCAACGCCGAGCAGCGCGCCCATCCCGAGCTGTTCCATGTCGGCGCGGTCGAGCACGGTGATCTCGATGCCGAGGTCCGCGAGGTGGCGGCAGCGTTCGACGAAGCTTTCGGGGTAGATGATGTTCGGCGGCTCCGACACCAGCGTGCGGGTCAGTTCCATCCCCTGCGTCACCGCAGCGAGGCTGGCCCAGCTCGACTCGCTGTCGGCGGGGGTGCCCGCGAGGGTCAGGGTCGCGAGGGTCGGCTTCTGCTTGTCGGCCAGCTTGGTGCGATACACATCGTGGCGCCAGCTGCGCTGCACGGCGGCGGCGGCAAAGCGCGCGACGGCGCGCGCGGTCGGCGCGCCACCGAGTGCGGCAAAGTCGACCGTCACGGCGGTGACGCCGGAGGTGAGGAACCGCCCGGTCAGCGCACCACCGGCGCGCTCATAATCCGCCTCGCTGCCCGATCCGACGCCGAGCAGCAGGACGCGGTTCGCCGCTTCACCGCCAGGGACGAAGATTTCGGCGACGCTTCCCGCCTCACCCTCGAACCGGCCGGCGCGGGCAGCGCCGCGCACCAGCGCGAGCGTCGCATCGTCCAGGGTGCCCGCGGGCATGCGATCCAGCCCGTCCTTTTCGACCGGGAGCGCGAGCACGGCCGCATCGGCGGGGCGGGTGGCGGAAAAAATGACCTGCATGAAGCTTCCTGTTCCTGTGGGCGTTAGCGGTTCGGATGGGCCGCGATTCCGGTCTATCTAGGCGCGGCACCCGAGCGGGGCAACGCCGGGCGATTGCGAAGCGGGCCGCGCAGTGCGATAGGGCGGGTTCAGCCCTGCGCGGGCGAGTATTGGTTCAAAGGGGTTATCGAGGAACGTGACGCGCAAGGCTCTGCTGCTCGCCGGGGTCGTCCCGCTGGCCCTGTGTCTGGTCCCGGGGGCCAGTGCGACCGGCGTTCAGGACCTGCAGGACCGCGCGGTCGAACCGCCGCCGCCGTCCGAAACCCCGCTGCCCGACGATCCCAGCCAGATCCAGTTTTCCGCCGATCTGGCCGAATATGATTCGCAGGGCGACGTCGTCACGGTCAGCGGCGATGTGCGCCTGTTCCGCGAGGGCAACCGGCTGCGCGCGGACAAGGTCGTGTGGAACCGCAAGACCGGGCAGGTGGTAGCCAACGGCAACATCGCGGTCACCAATCCCGAGGGCGACACCGCCTATGGCGACCGCGTCGAACTGACCGATTCGCTGAAAGACGGCGCGATCGAGAATATGCTGGTCGTGCTGGAGCAGGGCGGACGGATCGCGGCGGAGCGCGGGACGCGCGAGGCCGGCGGGGTGATCCGGGTCGATCGTGCGGCCTATACCCCGTGCGCCGTGGTCGATTCGGGCAATTGTCCGAAGGAGCCGTCGTGGAAGATCACCGCAGTCCGCGTCGTTTATGATCCCGCAACGCAGCGCATCCGCTACACCGGCGCGCGCGTGTCGCTGTTCGGGATCGCCAGCCTGCCGCTGCCGGTATTTTCGCATTCGGTGGGCGACGGCAATGCCAGCGGCCTGCTTGCGCCCGAGCTGCGGTACGACGCGGTCAACGGGTTCGAAGTCGCCCTGCCCTATTATTTCAGCCTGGCGCCCAATCGCGATCTGACCGTCACGCCGCGCCTGTTCACCGGCGCGCTGCCGATGCTGCAGGCGCAATATCGCCATCTGCTCGACAAGGGCGCGTTCACCGTCACCGGCTATGGCACCTATAGCCGCCGCAGCGACGATTTTCTCTCGCCCACCCCGGGCGTGTCGAGCGAGAATGCGTTTCGTGGCTATATCGATGCGGTCGGCCGCTATCAGTTCGACGAGAATTGGAGCACCAGCGGATCGGTGCGGCTGGCGAGCGACCGCACCTTCCTGCGCCGCTATGACATTTCCAGCGACGACCGGCTGCGCAACAATTTGCGCGTCGAGCGGATCGACCGCGATTCCTATTTCTCGATCAATGGCTGGTTCGTCCAGACGCTGCGCCCGACCGAAAGCCAGGGGCTGCAGGCGGTGGCGCTGCCCGAGATCGATTACCGGCTGCGCTTCGGCCAGGACCTGATCCCCGGCGGGCGGTTCGAGCTGCAGGCCAACAGCCTGGCGATCGGGCGCGGCGCGGGACAGGATACGCAGCGCGCCTTCGCCTCGCTGCGCTATGACCTGCGCAAGCTGACCTCCTGGGGACAGGAGGTCACGCTGACCGCTTATGGCCGCGGCGACGTGTACAACACGCAGGACACCGCCGCGACCAGCGTCCCCAGCTATCGCGGGCTGGAGGGGTTTCGCGGGCGCGCGATCGGCGCGCTGGCGCTCGACATCAAATGGCCGCTGATCGGCGATGCGTTCGGGGGCACGCAGCGGATCACGCCGCGCTTCCAGATCGTCGCGGCACCGCGGATCGAAAATATCGACGTGCCCAATGAGGATGCACGCTCGGTCGATCTGGAGGATTCGAACCTCTTCGCGCTCAACCGCTTCCCCGGTTACGACCGGTTCGAGGATTCGACCCGCTTCACCTTCGGCGTCGATTACGCGCTGTATCTGCCCGGCATTTCGATCGAGGCGAATGTCGGGCAGAGCTATCGACTCAATTCGCGCGCCTCGATCCTGCCGGACGGGACCGGGTTGGACGGCCGGCTGTCGGACATCGTCGGGCGGACGGTGGTGCGGTATCGCGACTTTCTGTCGTTCACCCACCGCTATCGTGTGGACAAGGACAATTTCGCGGTGCGCCGCAACGAGATCGACGCCACCGTGGGGTCGCGCACCACATTCGTGACGCTTGGCTATCTGCGCCTCAACCGCAACATCCCGTTCGCGCTGGAGGATCTGCAGGACCGTGAGGAAGCGCGGGTCGGCGCCCGCGTTCAGATTTCGCGCTTCTGGTCGGCATTCGGGTCGGCGGTGATCGACCTGACCGATGCCGAGGAGGATCCCGCGTCGATCGCCGACGGGTTCGATCCGATCCGCCATCGGCTGGGCGTGGAATATGAGGATGACTGTATCCGCGTCGGTGTGACCTGGAAGCGCGATTACCAGACCACGGGCGATGCGCGGCGGGGCAATTCCTATCTGTTCACGCTGGCGCTGAAGAATCTGGGGCGTTGATTTAAAGCGCGGCACCGGCCCGCTCCCCCACCCGGCCACCCATAGAATACACTGGCGTTGGGTGGTCGGGCGCGGGTAGCCCCGCAAAGTATTACTTTGCGGGGACCCCGTGGGGGAGCGGGCCGGTGCCGCCACTAAAGGCATCCAATCATGACCATTGCGGCAACAGGTTACAGGCCGTAAGCCCCAGTTCAGGCACAATTGGCTAGTACACGGCCCCGATCATGGGTTCGGACAGGTTTCAGGCACAGGTGAAGATGACTTCGAAAGTCGCGCGTTTCGGCCGGATTGCGGCCCTTGTTCTGGGTATTGCGGGCAGCGCCGCCATTGCGGCGCAGACCGTCGATGACGGGGCGGTTCCGTCCACGGCGAACCTCAACCTGCCGGAAAATCTGCAGCTGTTCAGCAAGGCCGATCCCAATGTGCGCAAGCCGACGGCGATCGTGAACGGCTATGTGCTCACCCGCACCGATGTCGATCACCGCGTCAACCTGGCGATCGCACTCAACCAGTGGAAGCTGTCCGAGGCGGAGAAGGATCAGCTGCGCATGCAGGTGCTGCGCCTGTTGATCGATGAGACGATCCAGATCCAGCACGCCAAGGCCGAAAATGTGTCGATCGCCGCCGAGCAGATCGAGCGCAGCTTTGCCGGCATTTCGCGCCGCTATGGCCGCTCGCCCGATCAGATGCGCGCCTGGCTCAAGGAAGTCGGTTCGTCGGAGCGTTCGTTCCGCCGCCAGATCGAGGGCGAACTGGCGTGGCAGGCGGTGATCCGCCGCAGCGTCGGCCCGTTCATCAACGTCGGCGATTATGAAATCCAGCAGATCATCGACACGATCGAAGCGTCGAAGGGCACCAACGAATATCATCTGCGCGAAATCTATATCTCGGCCACGCCCGAGCGCGCCGGCGAAGTGTTCCAGGCGATGCAGCAGATGATCCAGCAGATGCAGCAGGGTCGGCCGTTCGAATATTTCGCACGCTTTTCCGAAGCGACGACGAGCTCGCAGGGCAGCGATCTCGGCTGGGTGCGCACCGAAATGCTGCCGGCCGCGCTGGCGCAAGCGGCACAGCAAATGCAGGTCGGCCAGGTCGCCGGCCCGATCGAAGTGCCGGGCGGCTTTTCGATCCTGTATCTGGTCGACAAGCGCCAGGTCGGCATGCCCGACCCGCGCGACGCCAAGCTGAGCCTGCGCCAGCTGACGGTGAAGTTCCCCGCCGGGATCACCCAGGCCCAGGCCACCGCGAAGGTCGCCGAATTTGCAGCAGTGCTGAAGTCCACCAATGGCTGCGGCGCGGTGGGCAAGGCGGCTGAGACGTTGGGCGCCGATGTGATCGACAATGATTCGGTGGTCGCACGCGACCTGCCGCCGCAGTTGCAGGATTTGATCCTCAACCTGCAGGTGGGCCAGGCGACGCCGCCGTTCGGGTCGCCGAGCGAGGGGATTCGCGCGCTCGTTCTGTGCGGGCGCGACGATCCCAAGACCGCCGCCGCGCCCTCGCCCGACCAGATTCGCGGCGGGCTGGAAGAGCGCCGCACCAATTTGCGCGCCACGCGGCTGCTCAAGGATCTGCGCCGCGACGCGATCATCGAGTATCGTTGAGCCGTGAGCGGCGCGCTGCGCCCGCTTGCGGTCGCGATGGGCGACCCGGCCGGGATCGGCCCGGAGATTATCGGCAAGGCGTGGCGCAACCGCGAATTGCACGCGCTCGCCCCGTTTTTTGCGGTCGGTGAGCCGGACGCAATTGCCGCAGTGTGGGACGGGCCGATCGCACGGATCGGCAGCCCCGACGAGGCGCGCGGGGTGTTTGACGATGCGCTGCCGGTGCTGGCCGTCGATTGCTCGGCAAGGGTCCAGCCGGGGGTGCCGGATGTGGCAGGCGCGCGCTGTGCGCTCAGCAGTCTGGAACTTGCCACCGGTCTAGCGCGGTCGGGTGCCGCCGGTGGACTGGTGACCGGGCCGGTGTCCAAGGCGCAGCTTTACGCGATCGGCTTTACGCATCCGGGGCAGACCGAATTCGTCGCCGAACGCTGCGGCGTCGCGCCCGAAAATGCCGTGATGATGCTTGCCGGGCCGACGCTGCGCGTGGTGCCGGTGACGACGCATATCGCGCTGGCGCAGGTCGCGCCGACCCTCACGATTCCCTTGATCCTGGCCAAGGCGCGGGCGACTGCGCGCGGCCTTGCGCGCAATTTCGGGATCAGCGCGCCGCGCCTCGCCTTTGCCGGCCTCAACCCGCATGCCGGCGAAGGCGGTGCGATCGGGCGCGAGGAGATCGAGCTGCTGATCCCCGCGATCGAACAATTGCGCGCCGAGGGGATCGACGCGACCGGGCCGTTTGCGGGCGACACGATGTTTCATGCGCGGGCGCGGGCGACCTATGATGCCGCGATTTGCCTGTACCATGATCAGGCGCTGATCCCGCTCAAGACGCTGCATTTCGACGAGGGGGTCAACCTGACCCTCGGTCTGCCGATCGTGCGCACCTCACCCGATCACGGCACCGCGTTCGGCATTGCCGGCAAGGACATGGCCGAGCCGGGCGCGATGATCGCGGCGATCCGCATGGCGGCGCAGGCGGCCGAGCATCGCGCCGCTTACGACGCCGAGCAGGTCGCGACCGCGTGACCAAGCTGCCCCCGCTGCGTGAAGTGATTGCGAAACACGGGCTCTCCGCCAGCAAGGCGTTGGGCCAGAATTTCCTGTTCGATTCGCAATTGCTCGACCGCATCGC
>Ga0075012_10005099_pt1 | contig 12098 bp, 10 predicted proteins | sample All_14_2_FD_71474 | JGI IMG/M metagenome (GOLD analysis project Ga0075012, IMG submission 71474) | Freshwater microbial communities in response to fracking from Pennsylvania, USA - Allegheny Zone_MetaG_DW_15 | ecosystem: Environmental > Aquatic > Deep subsurface > Groundwater > Drilled...
GTATGCAGTGTAATTGGGAATCCTTGTCAGTAAATCCAAAGTGAGTTCTCTTCTTTGCCAAACCAGATAGCTGAGCAGCAGCATGAAGGTGCTGCTCAGGCCCAACAAATAGGGCTGCTTGAACCATTGGAAAAAGACAAGAGAGAGAAGCAGGAAGAAGGAGGAGAAGAGAAAGAGGTTGCGGACATAACCGGGGATTCGACGCCAACGTAAGACCAGGACGTACATCTGGACAAAGATGAACAAGGCACACAGAAAGAGAATGTATAAGACTCCGCGGCCATCGACGATTAGTCCGATAGGGGAGAAGACGAAGAGCTTGCGCAAGGCAAGGTCGGAGAATGAGATCAGCAGCACCAATCCAAGCGCGATGAATTGTACCTGCCCAAGGGTTCGAGCCGGTTTTGGTGGGAGCAGACGCCGTTCGATGGCATGCATCCAGAACAGGATGTAGGTGGGAATGGCAAGTATATGCAGCATCGTGAGGAACTGTGCAATCCAAGGCTCAAGTGAGAGGTAGCCTCTTATGAAAAGGTGTGTGATGATTGACGTAAGGAGGTAGAAGACGTAGGAAAGAGCGACCGAAGTGATGGCGTCTTTCTTAAGGTGATAGGAAGTCTTCTTTGATCGTAGATGTTCTACGAGGATGCCCGCTACTATGAAAAAGGATACAAACTCAGCTACAATTAACTCCATGGGGACCTCAATGTTTTGTACTTCAATAGTACCAATAAATGAGACTGGTTTGCAAATAAAATCAGCCCGACTTCAATTATTGCGTCAGGCTGTGGGAGTTCCTTACAACTGTGCTTGACCTGAATCAGTTCTCGAAGAACCTGTCTCCGATGTCCTTGCGGTACCACGCACCCTCAAAATGTACATGCTTGACGCCTTTATAGGCGTTCTTGTTTGCATTCATGATGTTGTACCCGACACCGACGACGGTTACACACCGCCCGCCGGTGGTCACCAACGCACCTTCCTTCTCTTGTACACCGCCAAAATAATAGCGGGGGGCTCCCTCGAAGGTATTGAGCATCAATGCCGCAGGCATGGGGTCGAGGACCTTGCCGATGATAGGCTTCTCAGGATACCCCTCGGAGGCGACAACCAAGGCAACGGTTGACTTGGTGGAAGCTTCAAGGGTGATGGAAGAGAGGGTGTCATGCTTCATTGCATTCAGGATATCGACGATATCGGTCTTGATCAAAGGCACAAAGGCCTGGGCTGCCGGATCATTGAAGCGAACGTGGTAATCGACAAGAATCGGACCTCGCTTGGTGATGATGACGCTTATCGTCAGGACTCCCTTGTAGGACATGCGCTCGGCCTTCATGCCAAACAGGGTGGGCTCTATGATGGTATCGACCAAGGCCTGGCTGACTTCTTCCTGAAGTGGAACAGGGCAGATGGAACCCATACCACCGGTAGGAAGGCCGCCTTCTTCAGATTTCATGTAGTCGCTGCAGGTAGGCAGGGCAAGGTACCCTTTGTTGTCCAAGAAGAGGGTGACGGTGATGGGCAGCCCGTTGAGGTGTTCCTCCAAAATAATCGGGCTGGTGGCCATGATGCTTTTTGAGAACTCCATCAAGGAGTGGTAATCGGAGGAGTCGATCATTACCCGGCTGGGGGCGATGGCATTGCTCTTCACGACAAAACGTTCGCCTTCGTGACGCTTGAGGTATTCGGAAAGCTTATGCTCGTCGTCGAACAGGACGTGGGTTGGGGTGGGGATGTTGTGCCGGTCGGTGAACATGCGGCTGAAATTCCTATCCCCTTCAAGTTTAAGTGCCCTGCTTGGTGAGCCGAACGTATCGATGCCCCTTTCGTTGAGGTAGTCGATGACGCCGGTGAACAAGGGAGTCTCGGTACCGACGAAGACAAAGTCGATTCCATGGGCGGTGCAGGCCTCGTAGACCTGCTTGGGGTCTGACGGATCAATGGCAAGATTGGTGGCGATGGACTGTGTTCCCACATTACCCGGAGCAACGAATAATCCGTTGATCAGACGGCTTTGGGAGAACCACCATGCAATGGCATGGTCCTTGGCTCCGGAACCTAACACTAATACTCTCATTGCATTTCCTCAATCTCAGATTACTCTAATAAACGTACCATTTTACGGCTTTATAGGTCAACAAGTGGGCTGAGAGCCTGTGTGTAGTGCTCACGCTTAACCGCCTGGACGACCGCCTGTTTTATGGGAGAAGTATTGGGGACGCCTTTGAGGTAGGAACAGGTGTGCTTGCGCATCAGGGTGCAGGCAGTTTTCTCCCCGAAGGTATCGATCATCAGATCCAAGTGCCTGAGAATTGCCTCATAGCGCATCTTCTTGGTGATCTCAACCATTTCCTTGCCTTGCAGAAGCGCTTTTGCCTGGGCGAAAATGAAGGGGTTTCCGATGGCTCCGCGGGCGAACATGACACCATCAACACCGGTTTCCTGGATCATTTTCTTTGCATCCTCGGCGGCAAAGAGGTCTCCTGAACCAAAAACCGGGACCTGGTAGTCATGCTCGATGCAATACTGTTTAAGGGAAGCGAGCTTGGTCCAGTCGGCAAAGGGGGCATATCCTTGGCTACGGGTTCGGGCATGCAGAGTGAGCGCCGACGCCCCTCCATCAAGGGCGGCCTGGGCGAAGGTGAGGAAGTTCTCGCTTTGCGCATCCCAGCCTGTACGGAACTTGACTGAAACCGGGATGTCCACCTCATCGGTTATGGTTCGCACCACGTCGGTTATCAGGGATGGTGTTTTCATCATTGCCGATCCCGCGCCGGTTTTGGTGACCTTGGGAACCGGACAGCCGCAGTTTATATCGATGATTTCCGGCTGGAAGGGCATCAATTGCTGGAGCGCCTGTTTCAGCGAATCGGTATTGCTCATAAAAAGCTGGATGGCATACTGTTTCTCATTGGGGGCGCGATACATCAATTCCAGGGTCTTTTCCCCCTCACGGGAAAGCCCTTCCGCACTGACCATCTCCGTGAAGGTGAAATCGGCCCCTGCTTCGATGCACAGTGATCTGAATGGGATGTCCGTGTAGCCGGCAAGCGGTGCAAGAAAGAGATTTCCTGCAATCTTGACATTTCCTATCTGGACCGGGTGATACAGTTGCTGTTCGTTCATACGTCCTTTGGAAGGGCAAACGCCTTCAGGCTGTTAGCATAAAGGCTTTCAGAAAGCTCTTCAAGGGAGGTCTGCCGCAGTGTGGCAAGGACCTTGGCTGTTTCAACCAGATAGTGAATTTTATTGCGCTCTCCTTTGTAAGGGTAGGGTGTCATGAAGGGCGCTTCGCTTTCAATGACAATTCTATCGGAAGGCAGTCTCATTGCAACCTCCTGCAGGCTTCTGCTGTTCTTGAACGTCAGGTTTCCTGCAAACGAGAACATCAGGTTAAGTGAGAGAGCCTGTTTTGCAAACGTCCAGTCCTCCCCGAAACAATGAAGGATGCCACCCTTTGGCGGCAGTTTTTCTGCGAGGATGGGCAACAGGTCCTCCGCTGCATTACGGTTGTGTATGATGACAGGAAGGTCGAGATGCCGTGCGATTTCCAGATGCTTGAGCAGCAACTCGATCTGCAGTGTCTTATCGCCGCCGAACATATGGTAGTAGTCCAGACCTGTCTCTCCGATGGCGACAATGCGTTTCTTCTGCTGGGCGTGGGTGATAACCCGTTCCTCCCAGTCCTTGCCGGGATTGGCAACCTCGGTCGGGGATACCCCTACGGCATGATAGACGGAATCGGCACTCTCCAGGTTGGCATAGGTACGCTCGAAGTCCGACAAACTGTTGCAAATGCTTACTACGTGTTTGACCGACTTGACTTTCGCAAGTTGGACTGCCAGCAATTGCTCCATCTTGTCATCCTGCAACAACCCTATGTGGGCGTGCGTATCAAACAGTTGCATACCGACTCCTTGAGAAACATTCTCAACATAATGGGAGATGTGCCTAGACTATACCATGCCAGAATGTAGCCGTCAACGTTGTAACTCGAATACTGTCAATCACTTAGACCCCTTGATATACAGTTTGACAATTTCTTGTCCACGTGGTAGCTTTACAACGTTAGTGCCCTTTTGGCAAAGGATTTGCATGAAAAAAGAACGAATGCGTGCCCCCGAAGGTCAAAGTCAACGAAACAGACCCTCTCGCGGCTATATATATTTGGTAAAGAACCCTTCATCCAACGAGACCAGCATTTGTGCGTGGGATTCTGTATTGTATCCCGGCACCTCGGTGGTGGCCCCTACCCGGTATGGATTGGATTTGGGTATCATCGTGGCAAGTGCAGACAGGTTGGGCAAGGAGTATACTCCCGGTTGCGACCAGTGTCAGGGTGCTTGTCTGCATGGCGAATGTCTTCCCAAGGACGAGCGTGAGGATGAAGCGGTCGGTATCGAGCCAGAGCAAGGAATCGAGATCCTGTACCGTTCAGAGCCCGACGAAGATCCTTGCGACTCCTGCGGCGGGTGTAATCCGCACCCCGAGCCCAGGGAAGTCGATTTGACCGGAGAGATTGTATGGATCGACCGCTTGGCGACCCCCTCCGATTTGAACCGATACCAGGAGCTTGTGGAGAAAGAGGATGAGGCGATGCGGATCTGTCGAGAGAAGATTGCCTGTCATAAACTGGACATGAAGTTGGTTACCGCTCACTTTTTGCTCGGGGAGCCGAAAATAATTTTCTTTTTTACCGCGGATGTTCGTGTCGACTTCCGGGAGTTGGTCAAGGACTTGGTTTCTGTGTTCCGCATCCGTATCGAATTGCGTCAAATCGGCGTGCGTGATGAAAGTCGGGTGCTTGGCGGTTTGGCTGTCTGCGGAAGAGATTTCTGCTGCCACAGTGTAACTGACAAACTCAATCCCGTTTCAATCAAAATGGCGAAGGAGCAGAATTTATCACTCAATTCGATGAAAATTTCCGGTCCATGCGGTAGGCTCCTCTGCTGTCTTTCCTATGAATTCGACTTCTATGTGGAGGAAAAACGCAACTATCCTCCGGAAGGAAGCAAATTAAAAGTGGGATTTGAGTTGATGAAAGTATCAGAAGTCAACATACTGTCAAAACGAATTCTGCTCACGGGAAGTGAGGGTCGGATGCTGGCAATCCCTCATTCAGCGGTATTTTTCAACGAGGAATCCAGTCGTTGGGAGATAACGAAGGAGTATACGGATGAATTTTTGTCAAACTGAAGTAAAGCATTGTATTGACCGATTTTATAGACTGTGATATGTTTTTACACCGTCGGCCCTGTGTTGCCGACTTCATATTTCATACAAATAACTACGTATTCAAGGTAATATGTTTGGAGGTATTACGTGATTAACAGGTCTGCTGAGAAAAGAGAGCGACAGAACAGCGTCAGGAGAATGAGGAACCGTGCAGCCAAGAGTACTATGCGCACCGCAATTAAGAAGTTTGAAGCCGCTGTGGTCTCCAATGACAAGGATACTGCTGCTTCTGCCCTGGCACTAAGTCTCCAACTGCTTGACTCAACTGCAAGCAAGGGAATTATCCATCAGAACACCGCCAGCCGCAAGAAATCCAGATTGCAGGCCAGGTTCAACAAGCTGAACAACCAGGCTGCCGTCCAGGCATAACGGCCACTTGAAATCAGGCCGATTGTGGTATCGGCTTACGTTCTTTTGCAAATATTGTGTGTTAAGGAGTTACCATGGCAGGACCAAAATTGACAAAAGCAGCCATTATTGAGAGTCTCCATGAGAAGCATGGACTGAATAGAGCCGATATCCATAAGATCATTGATGAATTCTTCGAAGAAGTGAAAGAAGGTCTGAAGAACGACCAAGTCATCGAGCTCCGTGGATTTGGAACCTTTGAGGTTCGTACCCGTAAGGGCAGGGAGAAAGCTCGCAACCCCAAGACTGGTGCCATTGTTGCCGTCGAGACACACGGGGTTGCAATTTTCCGTCCTGGCAAAGAGCTCAAGGATTATGTATGGGACTTGCGTGACAACAAGCCGGAGAACGACTGAACTTTCACGCGTTTACAGTAGGAGAGCATCTCTTGGTTGATTTGTATCCCAGACGGAACCTCGGAACGGTTTGTTCTGAGGTTTTTGTGTTATTGGCATCAGCGTTTGTGTACTCATTTGCCTTCCCGGGGCTCGTATCGGCCAATGGGTTGGGCTTCATCGGCTTCATTGCCCTGATTCCGGTTTTTGCCGTAATTCGCAACACCAGCTGGAAACTTGCGCCTGTATACGGCTTTTTCTATGGCTTTATGTTCTACTTGTTCTTCAACTATTGGCTGAAGACCTTCCATCCGCTTGCCATCCTGATCGTTCCCATCATCAAGGGCGGCGAGATGGTCGTCCTGTTTCCTCTATTGAAGGCAGCACAGAAGTTGTTCAAGAAGTATGGGTATATCGTCGAGGGCATCATCTGGGTAGCGTACTCCTATGTCAGCCAGGATTGGTTTGCCGGATACCCCTATGGAACCCTGGGGTCGGCTGCCTACGAATATCTTGCGTTCATCCAGATTGCCGAATTCACCGGCATCTGGGGGGTTACTTTCTTGATGGTACTGCCCCAAACATTCCTGGCTTTCATTCTGTTCGAGAAATACCGAAACCGTCCGGAGCGTTATACGACCTACCTGAAGCAGCATCTGCTCTTCTTGGCTGCCTATGCAGTTATATTGCTGGCGACATTGGTGTACGGCTTTGCCAGCATCTCCTACTGGAGGTCCCAGGAGCCCGAGAAAGTTTGGAAAGTCGCCACCATCCAGCACAGCGCCGATACCTGGAAGGGCGGGTATACCACATACAAGAATAACTTCAACAACCTGCGCCGCATGAGCCTGGAGGCCCTGCAAGCTGATCCCGACATCATCCTTTGGTCTGAGACAGCATTTGTTCCCTCGGTTGCATGGCATGAGAATTATCCCTCCGATCCGGCCACTTCGGCTTTGGTCGAAGAGTTCGTTGCATTCGGTAAGTCCCTGCCCATTCCGTTGGTGACAGGAAACCCCGAAGGAGTGATCGACGATCCATCCCAGCCGGCTTTGCTCTCAGATGGAAGTTGGAACCGCAAGGATTACAACACGGTCATTTTCTTTGAGGACGGCAAGATCAAGAATACATATCGCAAACAACATCTTGTCCCGTTCACCGAACACTTCCCTTATGAGAAACAACTGCCTCTGCTCTACAACCTGTTGTTGGCCAATGACTACAACTGGTGGGAGAAGGGGTACGAGAGTGTGGTCTTCGAAACCGAGGAAGGCGTGAAGTTCTCCACTCCGATTTGTTTTGAGGATGTGTTCGGCTATTTGAATGCCGGCTTTGTAGCCAACGGCGCCGATGTCATCGTCAATATGACCAACGACGGCTGGTCGAAGGCCGTTTCGGCCGAGATGCAGCACCTGGGTCTGGCTGTGTTCCGTTCCATCGAGAATCGACGTACCACCGTTCGTGGTACGAACAGCGGCATGACCTGCGTCATCGATGTAACCGGAAAGATCATCGACCCCATGGAGCCCTTCAAGGTAGGCTGGCATATCTATGACGTTCCCGTATTCACCGGAGAAAGTCATGGAACAACCTTCTATACCAGGCACATCGACTGGTTCGCCTTTTTGACCATTTACCTTTCGTACCTATTGCTTGGTTTTGGAGCTCTCAATCACCTACTACACTTCATTCGAAAGAGAAGGCAGAACAGAACATGACCTACATCAGTGCGGCACTCTTCATTATCGGGACTGAATTGACCCGCGGCGTCATTGCGGATAAACACTGCCAGGTCCTTGCCAGCCAGCTGACGCAGCTGGGGTATCGGGTTGATCGCATGGTCCTGGTTCCCGATGACGGGACCATCGGCGAAGTGCTGCAGGAGTGCATCGATACGTGTGACATTGTCATTCTTACCGGAGGTCTTGGACCCACCAGCGACGATTTGACCCGCAGCATTGTCGCCCGAATGGCAAATGTACCTCTGGTACGTGACCAGGCAACCTTTGACACGCTGTATGCGCGCATCGGCGAGCGTATCTGGGGAGCCAATGAGCAACAGACCATGATACCTCAGGGCTTTGCCGCCATCCCCAATCCGTATGGAACGGCAGCCGGCTTCCGGGGCATCATACCCGAAGGGGACCGCGAGATTGTCTGCATCGCCATGCCCGGTCCGCCCAGGGAGATGGATCCGATGTTCTTCGACCAGGTGCTGCCCTATCTGGCTCAGCTGATCGGTCATGATGATTTTGCGCGCAGTGAATACTCCACCTTCCTGATCCCCGAAGCAAAACTCGATGAGCTCTGCAGGCAGGCAACCTTCAATGGTCTGCAGTGGGGTACACGGTTCCAGGATTTGAAGATCAGCCTGTATCTGGTGGGAGGTGATGATCAAGAGCGTGTAGAGATGGCAAAGCGCCTTGAATCCCTTGTCGGCCCTTCCTTGCTGGTGGAGGGTGATGTCATGCCCGCTCAGCTGTTGACGGATCTGCTTGTGGCCAGGGGTGAGACGATCAGCTGTGCAGAGAGCTGCACCTCGGGCTTTATTGCAAAGCTGCTTACCGACCAAAGCGGTAGTTCAGCCTGGTTCTACGGCGGGGCTGTCACCTATGCAAATGAAGCAAAAATGGCTATGCTTGGGGTGAATGAAGAGACCTTGCAAATCCACGGAGCAGTCAGCGAGGCTTGTGTGCTTGAAATGGCCGAGGGTATGCTCAATCGTTCCAACACCGATTGGGCGTTGTCAGTCAGTGGTATCGCCGGGCCCGACGGCGGCAGCAACGAGAAACCGGTGGGAACCGTATGGTTTGGATTCGCCTCCAAACATCGTTCAAGCATGGCAGTGAAGGTGCAACTTACTTCCTATGGTCGTGATTCGGTAAGAAGAAAGGCTTCGGTTGTCGCCTTGATTCTTGCAAGTCAGTATATCAAAGGAGCTTGCTTGCTTGACACTGTGAAGAAGTGGCAATATATTTAGAGTATCAATCGCGGGACGTTATCAGAATTTCGTTAATTGTATTCCCGCATATTCTTACATCCTGTATCACAGTTTAGGAGTCGGGTTGTCATTGTACCTTATCGGTACGTATAATTCCCTGTTCCGTTGGAGTTTATCCTATGTCTTCCGAAGAATTAGTGCAAACTGAAGCTGCGTTGTCAGTACCTTCCGAGTCTGAAAAGGCGAAGAAACCGGTACGGCGTATCACCCGAAAAAAAAGCCCTGTGGCTGTAAAAGCGTCAGAGAATGCTGCTGATCAGAGTGCCGAGCAACAAGAGGCGACAGACGAGTCCTCACAGCAGAAAAAACGAAGAGGTAGGCCAAAGAAAACCAGCGTGAGGCAGCGAGATGAAAAATCTCCGATGCTTGACGAGCAGCAACCGCAGCTCGACTTGCACGTTGAGCAGCAGGACCAGCCGGTCAAGGAAGAAGCTCCCGCTGTTGTACCGCAGCCCCATACTGCTTCACCAGACGAGACTCAGCCATCGCAGAAGCAGAGCGAACAGAGGAGTCAAACCCAGAATCAGAATCCAAACCAGAATGCATATAGAAAGAACCCCCAATTCAATAAAGGCAACAACCGCAATCAGCAAAACCGCCATCCAAAGGGCTCCTTCCAGAAGAGCCAAAGCTTTGGTCCGAACCGCTCAATGCGCCAGAACCAGAATGAAGAGCCCTCTTTTGACTTGAATATTGAAGAGCATCCTGAAGCACCCGTTCTCCAGCTTGAACTGTATACCAATATGTCCATCGATGAACTGCGCAAGGTGGGAATAGAGAAGGGCCTGAGTGCAGATACCATTCTCGACTTGCGCAAGCAGGAAATCGTAGCTGAAATTCTGAGGATCCACACTGCAAGCGGCGGCGTTATTGTAGGGACCGGCACCCTTGAAATTCTTCCCGACGGTTTTGGATTCCTTCGTTCACCGTCAAACAGCTATCTCTCCGGACTCGAGGACGTCTATGTTTCTCCCGCCCAGATCAAGAGCCTGTATTTGAAAACCGGGGATGTTGTCTACGGACAGGTTCGAACCCCGCGTGAGAGCGAACGTTTCTTTGCGATTCTCAAAATCCTCAAGGTCAACGGCGATGAGCCCATCGTAGCAAAGATGCGTGTTCCTTTTGACAGTCTGACCCCGCTTTTTCCCGATCAGCGATTGAAATTGGAGACTGCTGAAGAGGATATGTCGGTGCGTATCATTGATATGTTCTGCCCGATCGGAAAGGGTCAGCGCTCCTTGATCGTTGCACCCCCGAGAACCGGTAAAACCGTCCTGCTTCAGAAAATCGCCAACTCCATCAGTACCAATCATCCCGAGGTGGTTCTCATGGTTCTTTTGGTGGATGAACGACCCGAGGAAGTGACCGACATGCGCCGTCACGTCAAGGGAGAGGTAATCGCCTCCACCTTCGACGAGCAGGCAAGTCGTCACGTCCAGGTCGCGGAGATGGTCATTGAGAAGGCCAAGCGTCTTGTTGAGCACAAGAAGGATGTCGTCATTCTGCTTGACTCGATCACCCGTCTCGCCCGCGCCTACAACCAGACGGTTCCTGCGAGCGGGAAAATCCTCAGCGGTGGTGTCGACTCCAATGCCCTGCATAAACCCAAACGGTTCTTTGGAGCTGCCCGTAACATTGAGTTCGGCGGAAGCCTCACCATTATTGCAACTGGCTTGATCGAAACCGGTTCGAGGATGGACGAGGTTATTTTTGAAGAGTTCAAGGGTACCGGAAACAACGAGATCATTCTCGACCGCAGGCTCGCAGACAAACGACTCTTCCCGGCCATCAACATCAAGAAAAGTGGAACCAGGCGTGAGGACCTCTTGCTGCCTCCTGATGAAGCTGCCAGGATCTGGCTCACCCGTAATGCTGTCAATGATATGGACGACCAAGAGATGACTCCGTTCCTCATTGACAAAATCCGGAAGACAAAGGATAATGAGGCGTTCTTACGCTCTATTAATACCGGGATTCCTACGAACTCTGCAGGCTATTAGGACCAAGAGAATTTGAAACCAGTCTGCTGCGTACAGCCAGCAGATTACATATTCCTGGAGGAATTTGAACATGAAAGACGGAATTCACCCCCGCTATGAATTGGTTGAAATTCGTTGCTCTTGCGGCAACGTGATCAAGACCAAGACAACTGCCAAGAGCCTGGAGCTGGAAATTTGCTCTGCTTGCCACCCCTTCTTCACCGGTACCCAGAAAATGGTTGACACCGCTGGACGTATCGAACGCTTTAAGAAGCGCTACGGCCTGGAAAAATAATCATGCACAAAGAAGCCGCCAGCAATGGTGGCTTTTTTTTAGGTATTTGCAACACAGTTCGTGCATCTATCGAGTGGGTTGAGAAATGCTCGGTCAGCAAACTATACAAAAGTAGGTTTTTTGTTGCATTATGCCGCCAAGTATCCTAAAATTGACCCATAAAAATTAGGTTGGGGCATGGATAACGTCATCAAACAACATAGTAAAGAGTACGGAGAGACTCCTCTCGTAATAGCTCAAGTGCCGGGTACGTGTACCCTGCTGGGTAGCTATGCGGATGCATGCAAGGGATGGTCTTTGGTCGGTACTGATGCCTCGACGCTTTTTGTAGCAGTCTCGTTGCGTGACGACCAGCTGGTAAGGCTGACGAATGCCACGCTCAACGACCGCAAACGCTTCTCCTTGGGGAATATCAAGTACCGGAAGGAAGACCGATGGGGCAACTACCTCAAGGGTGTCATCGCTGTTCTGGCCAATGAAGGGGTCTCCTTCACCGGATTGAACATAACGGTGGAGGGGAACCTCCTGTATAGTGACAACCAGATGGTCAGCACCGCCTGCTCGCTTGGGACTGTCATCGCCCTCGATGCATTATTGGGCCTTGCCCTCAGTATGACTTCCATGATCAGGGTAGCCTACCAAGCCAGTACCACCTTCAACAATGAGAGCTGCAGGGTCAGCGACCTCTTGACGATGCTCAACGGGAAGCCTTCCAAGATACTCTTTTTCGACCTGCAGCATGTGACTTATAAGGAGATTTCCTTTCCCTTTACCGAAGAAAATGACGAGTATGTCGCCATTGTGGTGGACAGCAAGATTTCCCCCAATGCAATGAGGGAGGAGAT
>Ga0075012_10005105_pt1 | contig 12083 bp, 10 predicted proteins | sample All_14_2_FD_71474 | JGI IMG/M metagenome (GOLD analysis project Ga0075012, IMG submission 71474) | Freshwater microbial communities in response to fracking from Pennsylvania, USA - Allegheny Zone_MetaG_DW_15 | ecosystem: Environmental > Aquatic > Deep subsurface > Groundwater > Drilled...
GCCAAGCTCATCGAATGCGTGCAAGCCGCGCTTGATCGCTGACGACAGGAGGAACCCCATGCCCCTCTATCATCTCCAGCTTGAGACCACGACCGGCCCCCGCTTCCTGATGGGCCATCCGAACGGGTCCAAAGTGCTGGCCGCCGCCGACGAGATCGTTGAGGCCATGCGCCGGGGCGAACACCCGAACACAAGCGCCGTGCGCGTGCTCTGCAAGACACCGAGCGGCAAATTCAGAACATTCTGGGAGCACGTTGTGCCGAAAGAAGGCACCGGCAGCGCCCCGCTTCTCGATTTCATCGCCCGCAGCGCCACAGCCTGACGACAGGAGCAAAACAGCCATGTCCGACGAGATCGACCGCCACGCCCTTGTGAAGCACTTCCTGGCCATCGCGGCGGGGAAGAAGCCCGGCCATGCCGGAACCCCGGAATTCTGGATCAAATCCGCCCAGGATGCGGCAGCCGAACGCGGCCTGTCCTTCCCGCCGCCCGGCTGGACCGTCCGGACCAGTGACACCGGCCAGCAGATCGCCGAAGAGACGGGGGGCGAGGCATGAGCTGGATCGCCGGCAGCGCGGAAAACGCTGCGAGCTCTTACGTCACCATGCCCAGCGGCTTGATTGTGCCGGAGCACCATGCCCGGCGCGCCGCGAAGCCAAGGCTGAAAGCGATGGATTTCTTCGCCGGCGTCGGCGGCCTGTCGCTGGGCATGATCCAGGCGGGGATAGAAGTCGTCGCCATGGTCGAATATGATGTCACGGCCGCCTGCACGTACATGGTGAACCTCTGCCGATATGGCGAAGTGACCATGCACTTCGTAGAGGAGAGTGACCGGGACCGGATGGAGAAGGAACTACGGCGTGAATGGAAGCGCCGTGGCTGCAAATTCGGTGCGGATGGACTGCCGGCTGAGGATGGCCGGGCCGATTTCCGACCGCTTTCCACGGCCGGATCGGGCTGGATATCGCATCAGCCGGCCAGCACGCCGGGAGTGAAGCATGTCTTCATCGGCGATGTTCGAAAGCTGGGTTCACAGCGGATACTTACTGCGCTCGGCATGCAACCCGGGGACCTTGACGTCGTGGCCGGCGGGCCGCCCTGCCAGGGTTTCAGTCGCGCCGGCAAGCAGGACATCATGGACCCGCGCAACAGCCTGGTCTTCGAGTTCGCCCGGTTTATCGTGGAACTCCACCCCAAGACCATGGTCATGGAGGAAGTGCCGGCCATCCTGGATATGGTCACACCCGAAGGCCTGCCCGTGGTCGAAGCCTTCTGCCGCATCCTGCAGGACGGCGGATTCGACGAACTCGACAGCATCCGGCGCTGCCTCGCCCAACAGACGGGCCGGGTTGGGCTGCTGCGCAAGGGCAAGGGTCAGCCCAGGAGGGAAGAGGCGGAGAAGGCCGGGAAGGCCACGTCCAACCAGATCGACATGTTTGAGGCCACAGCGAGTGAATTAGTCACTGCGGACGTTGGAGGCGGAGCATGAGCAAGCGCAGCCCATCCCCCACCACCCGGCAATACAGCGCCTTCCAGCATGCCTATGCTGTGTTCAATTCCGAGCTGTTCGGCGACACCCTGCCCGATTGCCTGATCACCATGCAGCGCCAGGCCCATTGCTGCGGCTATTTCAGCGCCGAGCAGTTCACCAGCCCGACCGGGACCGCAACCACGGACGAAATCGCCATCAATCCGCACTATCTCACCACGCTTGGGGTGCTGCATGGCCTGCAAACCCTGGTGCATGAGATGGTGCATCTCTGGCAACATCACCACGGCAAGCCCGGCCGGGGGCGCTATCACAATGCCGAATGGGCCGCGAAGATGGAAAGCATAGGCCTGATGCCGTCCAGTACCGGGGAGCCGGGCGGCAAACGTACCGGCGACCGCATGTCGGATTATCCCATCCCCGGCGGGCGGTTCGAGAAGGTGGCGGAAATCCTGCTCGCCACCGCCTTCCAAATCCCCTGGGTGGATCGCCACTTGCCCGACACCGGCCAGGCCGGAGCCGAGGAGGGCGAGACCGGCGACGGCGACACCACCGCGAAACCAAAAAGCAAAATCAAATACACCCATGCCTGCGAACAGAGCGGGGAAGCGAATCTCTGGGGAAAGCCTGATTTGGCAGTGGCTTGCGCCCATTGCGGCCAGCGATACGAACCCGCCGAAGCCGCATCATGACACCGCGATTTTGTATCGTACGATCCAGCGGAATGGATCGTACGATACAATTTCAGGTCAATTGCGATTGAAGCGGGTCGGCGTCATAAGCGCGTCATGGCGCTGAAGAACGGCTTCCACTTCCTGGACCACGCGATAGGGCGACGCGCCGAACATCACCTCAAAGGTCTCAATGCCGACGCGGTCAAGCGCCGCGAATTTAACCCGGTCCCGATCACGGGCGTTGCCCTGATAGTGCCCACTCCCCTGATATTCCAGGACAACCACCGGATGACCATTTCGGTCGATCACCAGAAAATCGACCCGTTTACTATTGATCGACCTGTAGGCTTGGTCATCCATGCGTTTGCGTTCTATGTCGGGCTCTTTCTTTGGGGTCTTCATGAAGCTGCCCATACACACTTCGGCCAGCAACCGATAGCCACCACGCCGGTTGAGCAGATGCTCCTCAAGCCCGCGAAAGACCGTGCGATAGGCCTCAGCGTTAATCGGTGGCATCGTGTAGAAACGCCCTTGCTTCACAAACCGCAACTGGTTCAACGGATCGCTTACGTCGTTTGCTTCGGCTTCCATCTTTCTCATGAAGCCCCCGGCCTTAAGCCAGACATAGACAATTCCGGCCCCGACCAGGCCGCCGAGAATTTGGTCAAACAACATCATACAGTCCCCCCGCAGCATGTCCGGTTAGGCAGCCGCCTTTGGCTCCGGCCGCCCAAGCTTCGCTTCTCCTCCACCCGGCCAGGCCGAATGCAGGTAGACGTAGAAGGAAGCCCAGCCCCCAGGCCTGAGCTTGATCTCCACGTCCTCGCCCCGGCGCTCATGAGGAATGGGCGTCAGAACGATATTCTCGACCAGTTCGGCCAGCGACTGACGCACGGGCACCGCCATCCGGCGATCCAGCAATGTGGCCGAGATCACGGTCAGCGCTTCGGCCATCCGCTTCTTGATGGCCCGTTCTGAGAGATCGATGTTCGGAACTGGCGGATAATCGAGCAAGTCATCAATCTCAGCCTGAATAGCTGCGATGCGTTGCGCGGCGCTCTTAGATGGTGCCCCCTGCTCCACCAGGTCGAGGAGATGGGTCATCCGCTTGTTGAGCTGGTCGATCTTGCGGCGACGCGCCCGCTCCTCCTGCAATTTCGTTTCGATCAGCGCCAGGATTTGCGCTCGAAGGTTCTTCTCCTCGTGCAGTGAGCCGATGAGCCTTACAAACAGCCTGTCGCCGAGCGCCTGTGTTGTTGTGCCACGCGCATTCGTGCAGGTCTTAGAACGGCGGTTGTTCTCGCAGACATATCGCCCCTTTTGCGCCAGGCTCTTCAAACCGCCACAGGCACCGCAGAAAACAAGCCCCGTCAGGGCATAGGCGATGCCTCTCGGCTCATGGGGAACCTTTGAATGCCGGCGGCCAGGCTTGGCGCGTTCCGCCGGCTTGTTCCGTCGTCTGGACGCATGGGCACGCTCCCAGAGTTCATCGTCTATGATTCTCAGCTCGGGAACCGGCGTTCGAATCCATTCGGCTTGTGGGTTCACCACGTAACGGCTTCGGCCGGTCTGTGGATCTGTCACCTTGCGGGTGCGATTATAGACCAGTTCCCCCCGATACAGTTCGTTCTGAAGGATGCCAGTCCCCCGTCCAGGCGTCCCAAGAATACTGGTCAGGCCCCAGCGCCCGCCCGATGGCGCCGGCACACCTTCATCATTGAGCAGTTTCATCACGGAGCGGGCCGGGATGCCATCGGCCAGCGCGGTGAAGATACGGCGAACCACTTCGGCTTCCGGCTCGTGGATGGTTCGCAGCCCATTAATATAATTGCCCCGATCATCCAGCACGCCGCGCAGCACGCGATAGCCGAAGCTGACACTGGCGGGCGCACGCCCCGACGCCGCGCGTGACTTGTGGGCGCGGCGCACCTTGTCGCGCATGTCCCGCAGGAAAAGGGCGTTCATCGTTCCCTTGAAGCCGACATGCACTTCGCCAACTTCGCCCTCATGGGCGGTGTAGATACGAACCCTTTCATTGGAGCAAAGATTGAAGATGCGCGCCATGTCGCTCAGATTTCGACTGATCCGGTCCAGCCCCTCTGAAACAACCACATCCAACTCACCATTCAGGATGCGGTCCAGCAGGTCCAGCAGGCCCGGACGCTCCATAGTGACGCCGGAGATTGCCGCATCCTCATAGACACCGACGATCTCGGCTCCTGGAAAGTGCTGCTCGATCAGCTTTCGACAGACATAGACTTGGTCGGCAAGCGATGCCGGATTCTGGAGGTCTGTCGAATAGCGCGCGTAAATGGCAATCCGATACTCTTCGGCCATGGTCCCTTGATACGTTCCTTGGTGTGAGGGCGCCCCTGGCTGATCCTATGTTGCACTGCCATTTTGCGACAACCCAGATTCAATATAACGTGCTGGTTGTGTGTTATGACGAAATGGACTAAATGTGAAGTCCCTGAAAACAAATGGTATTCCGGTATATTCCGGGGCTTTCCGCCATGATCCGCGGTTTTCCGCATTGCACACAGCTGAGCCGGAATTTTCCACGTCGTTAGTGGGGCAGGATAGAGGAACGTGGTACATTTGGTCCCACCTTCCTACCTGCCTTACTCGCAAGCTGACGCTCGCTCGACGGGAACTTGCATTGACGTTAAACTTCATCGCGAGAGCCTGTTTCTTTTATCGCATGTGGAATCCGTGCCCTTATGTCCTTTGCAGCCGCCACTGCCGCAGCCAGCAGTTCATTTGCCGGATGGGTGGCCACCCAGATCTACGGTCATGGCTTGGCAAGGCTTCAGCGTTGGCTCTTAAAGCGTAAGGTTCTGAAGGCCATTGAGCTATCGATAGCTGAATTGCTGCGGCGCATGCCTGAGCTTGACCGCGCTGAAGCCGTAGTTGAACTAGCTCCTACGTTGGAAAATGAGCTTAGAAAGTTAGTAACTGCCAGTGAAGAAGCCGATGCAAGTGCGATTGGAGACGTGTTGATACATGGCGTTCCATTCACGACGCAGCCGCGCATAGTGGTGGGTGAACTACTCCTCGACATTCTTCTCAGGGAACTGATGAAGCTTCCTGAGCTCTATCTTCTTCTAAATACGCGAATGACCCATGATATACTGCGGCGAGTGAGGCAGCTACACGACCAAGGGTCCAGTGAAGACGCCGATATCCCTCCACCTCTTTCCCAGCCAGACCAGCTGCGTTTAGAGAGTTTAGCGCTCGAACGCGCGCCACAGCTCCTGGATTGGCCGCAGACCCTTCCCTCAGGCGGCTGGCTAGAACGACCGGAACTTGAACAAATCCTTGGGAAAATTAAGTCTGTCGATCATTCCTCCACCGTACTGCTTGGCTTGCCTGGTGCAGGGAAAAGCGCCCTGCTGGCCCGATTAGGGCGTGCGCTTCAGCAAGAGCCCGATACGACCGTGTTCGGCATTAAGGCCGATCAACTGGAAACACATGTTGATGACGAAATCAGCCTTGCAGCTAGCCAGGGTTTAGAAGGGATATTTAGCGATCTCCTACTACGCTTGTCCCAATCCACACGGGTTATCCTGCTTCTTGATCAGCTCGATGCGCTTGCGGATCTCGCGGACCTGACAAGCCGACGCCTATCCGTCTTGCTAGAGGTTAGCGCTAAGCTTGCAGGTGCGCCAAACCTCCACATTGTTGCGTCGGCAAGAACTTTCGAATTCCACCATGATCCTCGATTCGCTGACATAGCACCCGGCCACGAGGTCACACTTGCTCTGCCGGAATGGCAGTCAGCTTCGACGGTGCTGCGGAAAGAGGGCATCCAGACGGATAACTGGCCAGCCGATAGAAAAGAGGCGATGCGAGTACCTCAAACGCTTGCGACGTTTCTTCTGCTCGCAAGCGACCTGGGAGACCCAACCAAGGTATCGATGAATTACCACGGCATGCTGGATCAAGTTTGGCAGACGCGTTTGCCCAAGCCATCCACGCGCGCGCTCATAGGGGAAATCGCCCAGCGAATGTTGCAGGAAGAAGCATTCTATACACCAACCATGCGATGGACCGAGAGCAGCAACGAACTAGCCGACGCCATACAGGCTGGCATTTTGATCCGTTCGCCGGATGGTCTCCGCATTTCCTTTCGCCATCAAACGCTGTTCGATCATGCTGTCGCCCTCGCATTTGTTTCAGGCGGTATGTCCGTGAGCCGGTACGTCTCGGGACACCAGGACTCGCTATTTCTACGCCCCCGGCTATGGAGCATTCTCACATATCTTCGCGATGCAGACCCCGTGACATACCGGCGAGAGTTGGGCAGCATCTGGACGCTCCCCCAATTGCGCCTGCACATCCAATATCTGATAGTGGATTTTCTTGGGTCGCAATCAGCACCGTGGGCAGAAGAATGCCAGATCGCCCTTCCCTGCTTTCATGATCAAAAGCTCGTGGTGAAAGCTGCCCAGGCAGTGGCCGGGCAAAGGGGCTGGTTTGCATTATACAGCCAGGATCACCTTCCGGACGTGATGCGCGGTGATGAACGGCGACAGAATATGGCCGCCTTGCTACTCAGGCGAGCCATTCCCTTTGCGCGGGGTGAAGTGCTGGAGCTCTGCAAGACCTATTGGTGGCAGGACCAGCATTCCTGGGCTGTCTATTCTGTGCTGCGCGAAATTTCCGATTGGACAGAGGAGGCTATCAAGTTGGCTTCCGCGCTCACCCAATCCAGCAATCTACACGATTTCGCAATCTGTCACCTAGCCACGCAGATTGCTGTAACTCATCCTGAGGAAGCCGTCAGAATAGGTGTCAAAAGGCTTCTCTGGCGTTCTCAGCAGCCAGACCAGGATCTAAAAACCCTTGCGGATAGCCATGGTTGGCATGACTTGCCCACTCTTGGAGTTGCCGCGCCAAACCTATTTCTAAAGTTGAGCATAGAATGGTTTTCTACACAATTACAGAATCTTAGTTGGAAAAACCCTTCTTATCCAGCACGGCTCGCCCGTTCCAAGCTGTTCGTTTCGCTGGCTGACGAAGGAAACGCCAGAGAGAATGACATCGTTGCTGCATTTTTGGCGGTGTTGCAGGAGGTGGCACGGCAAAGCCCCGATCAATTTGCTGAGCTGGCAGCCCCGTTGCTCGCTGCAAACGTAGACGTTGGCCACAGAATGTACGCGCGAGCAATTGACACCTTAGCCACCGAACGGCCGGACCTTGCGGTACAATTCTTAGCTTCCGATCAAAGGCACCTGCATCTTGGCCCGCCCAGCGCCCCGCATCTCGAAACACGCAGGATTATCGCTGCCATCTCACGCAGTCAGAAACAAGTCTTTATCGAGCAAACGTTCAAATTGATTGATGACTGGATGCCGCCTCGACCGAATTGGTACGATGACAAACCAGCCGAGGAGAAAAGAGATTGGCTAATGCGCCATCTGAGAAGCAAGCTCCAGCTTTTCCGAGCACTTGCGCCGGAGCAGTTGACCGCCGAACAGCGAAGCAAGATTGCATCTGAAGGCCGGCGATTTCCAGATTTGGCTGCGGAACCGCACGACGACCTGGATTACATGCTCTCAGCAAGCACTAGCCAGATGTCGGCATCAGACATGCAGAAGGCATCGGATGATGACATTGTGGCATTTCTCACAGAGCACATTTTAGCGCCAACGGAGAAGGACCGCCGAGCCGACCGCGACCGCCACATCTATGCCAACGTATTTGCAAAATTTGCGGAAGAGGCTCCAGAACGCGCCAAGGCGATTAGCCAGAGGCTTCCCGACGGCATGGAACCGCTTCCAATCTATGCACTGCGAGGAATAGCAGGAGGCTGCACATCGGCAAGCTTCTTGGATTGGGTGAAGGATCAAATCAAGCGCGGACAAACCAGCTCCGAGTTCCTCAAAAGTGCAGCATCCGCCATACAAGGGTTGATCAAAAAGCCAGATGGCCTGCCAGACGACGCGATCCAGCTATTCTCTAACGCCTTGCGGGACGATACTGGTGAACCAACTGCAGCTCGTGTGGAACGAAATCGAGACGATAACGCTCCCATGGCTAAGTCAGTTCTTTGGAGCGAGGGTCGCCATTCCTTTTACGTGCCGCACGGAAACCACGAACTCCTCGCAGCGATCTGGCGCGGAACTCTGCTACGGGAGCCCTGCGCCATTGACGAAGGCATAAAGATCGTTCTCAGCCATGCCCAGCAACATGAAGAGCGCATCGAAACATGGAGCCATTTTGCAGGATTCGATTCGCAGCATCTTGTGCACGGTGACCCCAAGCTAGCGGTTGAACTAATCGACACCCTTTTTAATCGCTTTCCTCTTCTGCTGCACGAGCAAGAGGCCGTCATGATGGTCGCGCACACATGGCAATGGGCCGATGAAAGTATCTATCTAAAATGGGCGCGTGCCTTCTCCGAAGGCGGCTGGGAGCTGGGCAAACAGGCATTCGCCGAATTGATCACCTTGCGGCATCTGCTGGAGCCGTCGTCGGCGCTATTCCAGAAGGAAATTGAGATCCTATTTGACGGAGAATACTCGAAGGGCATGCTCGGTATAGCTTTCTGCGCCGCCCGTTTGTGGCGGGAAGCGAGAGCGCGGACCGACGCAACTGCACTGTTGGTGCGATTATGCTCCATCGAGGATGAAGACATATCCAAAGCTATTGTCGGGGCTTTTCATCGCTCCGGGCGCTTAAGCGGCGATAGGGCTACAAGGTCCCTCCTTGAGGCAATGGCGGAACATAGCGTGCTGAAGCGAGCGGCACCCGACCATAACCTACTCGAGGGGCTAGTCGATATCGTCTCCAGCTGCCCCGAAAATGCCTACCGAATTGCCGTGGAAATCATTGAATCGGTTGGCACGGACTTAGGAGACACCCGAACCCGTTGGCCTGGCGATGTTGCCTCTCTCATCCATGTTTCTGTCGCGCTCCAACGACAAGGCGAGCCATGGAGGGCGAAGGGGCTGGAATTGTTCGAACGCATGTTGGAAGTCGAGGCCGACGGTATTCACAGTGTGCTTGATGAACTCGACGGAAAGGTTCGCCCCGCAATCGCGCCGCTTCCTAGACGCCTTCGAAGAGTAAGAAGATCGCGGAAGCGCAGTAGTGATAATTAGGGCAGTTCGGGAACGCGATTCCACCAGGGTATTGGGGGAGGAGAATGGGGCTATCCATCGATAGTTTTACTATCGCCGACCTGCGCATTCAGGGGATTTCTTTGCGGCAGATTCTCGGTGCCTATGAGCTTATGATAGGCTTGGACATAACCATGCCGCCTTCTGCTCAATCACCCTCCTCTTCGGCCACGATTTATAGCGCTCGCGTTCACGTCAAGGGAGAAATGGGAGAGGCTTACATCGGTTGGGCAACGCCTGAACGCCCGATCGAGATTCGTCCAACCCAATATCAAGGCCGCCTCACCCCTGGATTGACCGTTCCCATTCAGCCAAATCAACTCGCCGCTCTCGACGCTCTTCGCGGGATGGGTGACCTTTCATTCACGCTAACATTCTACGGCGCGGGAACAGGGAGCGTCGGACACCAGTCAATCAGCGAGCGTACCACGCATCCCGTCCCCCGGTCCGAATGGATCAAACAGCTCGGCAGCTGTGGCGCGCGTAGCATCCTACTCTTCGAGGTTCCCCTGCCCTTGGTGGAAAACGGAAGCGAACGGCACCCTATCGCGGACCACCTTCGTCTAGCTGAAGAGCGGTTTCGAAATGGGGACTATATCGGCAGTGTAGCGGCATGCCGCACCGTCATGGAGGAGCTCGGAACCCATAAACTCGGGACGGCTTCCAATCTGAACCAGGCGCTCACTTCGCTCGCTAACGACCGAACAAAACAGCAGAAGCCTGAGCGCGAAGCGGCACTTTGGGCTTGCCTGCGGCACTACACACATCTCGCCCATCACGGGAACAGCGAGGGCGGCACCGACACATATACCCGTGGAGAAGCGCAGATGGCGCTGACCCTTGCCGCCGCATTCGTGGCTCGTTCACAAGAATGATACTCAATAGGTTTCAACACAGCTGACCATGACGATGCTTTCACACTATACTAGCCGAGCAGGGCTGGAGGGCATTCTCGATACAGAGACGCTGTGGGCAACCAATTTCCTTGAACTCAATGACAGCTCTGAATTTTTCTTCGCTTGGGAAGCCCTTCAGCGTCATGCGGCAGCATATTTAAAGGCCCGGATACCCGACGACCTCAAGCAAGGTGGGAATGCAAATGACGCCACCCTGGCATGTGTTATGGCCGAGGTCCGCACCGCCTTTGCGTCTTCAGCGCCGAATTCGGGACATCTTTACGTCACATCCTTCGCCAGGGCGGGGAACGAAGACCAGGAGCGCAGAGGGATTCTCACGCTCTGGGATCGCTACACGAAATTTGAGGGATACTGCTTACAGTTTCTCAAGCGTGATATCGAGCACAAGCTTAAATTGGAGCTGACGAGGGGGAGTTACTCATCGGCGGGGCTCGCCGAGGTCACCTATGGCCTTGATGAAACCACATCAGAATTCAGGATCCTCAGTCGGCAACTTGGAGAGCATTGGCTTCTCCTGGCAGCACGCATTATCCGCGATAGCCGGATTTCCCCAGATTATCGGAACCATTGGCCGGAGAGCTTTCTGGTACGAAATATCATGGAATTTTGTGCAAGGCACAAAGACCCTTGCTTTGAAGATGAACGGGAAATTCGCGTATTCCTCTATCCTGCCGACCGGGCAGAGGCGCGCGTTTTTACCGGCATCGCCGGTGTGAAGAAGATTCGGACTACACCCTCGGGCAAACGCTTTTTGGCAGTTGGAGAGTTCTGGAGACCGGGGATTATTCCCAGTCGCATCATAGTTGGGCCGAAGGCCGACCCTGGAATAGAGGGCCTCCTAGCCAAATTTAACCTTCCACCTGTTATCGCTCCATCGAATTTGCCTATTGCGTAGCAGATCACTGGCTCGGTCTGAACCGCTCCTGGTTTGCCGGCGGCCCCAACGCCTGAAAGGTGAAACTCTTCACCCGTCTCCCCGTGATCGGGGTCTCATGGTCTTTCCGCGCGGGGTAGCGGCCCGCGTCGTCCGGTCAAGGGTATGCCCGCACCACCCCTGCGGGGCCGTGTTGCCCCTGTGACCGGCCTCCTGCTGCGGCCCGCCTCTCTCCTGCGCGTCCATGTGGACCACCGATCCAGGAAAAGGAGACGATCATGAAGCTTCTCACACAATTGCAGTTGGGGCAGCTCATCCAGAACGGCCAGGCCAATGCCGAACGCATCGCCGATGACGGCAGGACGATAGATTTCCAACCCGTGGTGAAGCTGTTCACCCCCTGGGGTGCTGCCACCTGGCTGTTGACCGAGGTTGATCCCGAAGAGCCGGACCTTGCCTTCGGCCTGTGCGATCTGGGCATGGGCGAACCCGAGATCGGCTCGGTCCGCCTGTCGGAGATTGCCGCACTGCGCGGGCCGTTCGGGTTGACGGCAGAAAGAGATTTGCATTTCAAACCCACGGCCACTCTGACAGCCTATGCCGATGCAGCCAAGGAGCACGGGCGGATCGTCGCCTGAATGGAACGCGTTGGGCCGGTCCCCCATGCGGGGCCGGCTCGAAACTCCTTCGTGACGGCAACCGATTATGGCTCTTGATGCCATAATGCTATTATGGTACAGGGAACCATATGAAAGCGACATGCATCTTCCGTGACCGGATGGATTATCCCGATGGGGCGATCATCGAGATGGTCATCTGGCAGGTTCCCAGGCCAGTGCCGGGCAGTGGGCATAGCCTCAAATACAGCCTGTTCTACGGCTATCCTGGGGAGCGTGTCGTTGGATACGATAACGAACGAGGCAAAGGCGATCATCGCCACCTGGGCAACGTGGAAGACACATATCTGTTTACGAGCGTCGAAGCCCTGATCGCCGATTTCCTGGC
>Ga0075012_10005107_pt1 | contig 12082 bp, 7 predicted proteins | sample All_14_2_FD_71474 | JGI IMG/M metagenome (GOLD analysis project Ga0075012, IMG submission 71474) | Freshwater microbial communities in response to fracking from Pennsylvania, USA - Allegheny Zone_MetaG_DW_15 | ecosystem: Environmental > Aquatic > Deep subsurface > Groundwater > Drilled...
CCTTTTTTCTTCTTTCTTTTGCCTTTTGCCTTTTGCCTTTCATCTTTATCCTTTTTCCCTCCTCACTTGTTTTTACGGAATGGAGACTCACCGCGTTAATAAGCTATTTGTAAAAACTGTACTGGTTATTGTTTTTTTTACCGGGCTGCTGGCTTTTGTGGAATGGCAAACGGGGTTTTCGCCATTAAAAAGTCTCCATTCACACCATACACCAATGCGGCTGATTACCGCGGGATTGCTGTTAATGTCGGTTGTTGCTCTCTGGCTTGAACATGCCGGAAGCAGTTATAAGGTAGCTGTGCTGAGGATTGTAGGTGTTGTTGTTATTTATGCAAGTATTATGTCGCTGGTAACATACCAGGACCGAAGTGATTCGGTGCAGAAGGATTACTTTATTTTTAATTTTTTCCTTTCGGACGACACCAGGATGGCGTTGTTTACTTCGCTGATATTTCTTTGCCTGGGAATTATTTTTGTTCTCTTATCATATACCTCAAACACTTATGATGATCTGGCGCATGTATTGTTTTTTCCTGTTTTCAGTTTGAGTTATTTTGTGCTGATCAGTTATCTGTTGAAAATTGCGGAGGTTTTAAGCATACAGGGTATTTATACAGCCCCTGAGACCGCTTTTAGCCTTCTGTTGCTGAGTATAGCAGTACTGTTTATTAAGCCAGGCACATGGCTCATGAAAATTATTCTGGGGCGGGGGCCGGGTAGTTTAATGGGTATCAGGCTGTTGCCATGGATACTGCTGTGGCCGGTTGTGATTTCATGGGCAAGTATCAAGGCCGACCAGCATAATATTTTTTCAGATGAGATAGGGGCGGTGCTGGTTGGTTTAACTTATACAATATCATTTATTCTGCTGATTTGGTGGAGTGCCTATAATGTGAACATGATTGATGAAAAACGGCAGCAGGCATACCGGACATTGCAGAAAAGCCAGGAACTTCTCCAGATTAAGGAGAAGGAGGAAGCAATGCTCGAAGCTGCCAAAAATGCAACGCTGAAGTTAAACGAAGAGCTGATGCGGTCAAATAAGGAGCTGGAACAATTTGCCTACCTGACCTCACACGACCTGCAGGAGCCTTTACGGACAATTACCACGTATACAGAATGGCTTGCACAGAAACTGCAGGGAAGTTATGACAAGGAAAGTGAGAAAATTATGCAGGGTATTATAAGGAGTTCTTTACGTATGAAGGACCTGATAAATGACCTGCTTACTTACTCAATTATAGGGTCGGGCACGTCGCAGTTTACACAGGTCGACTTCAACGGGGTGTTCTGTAAAGTAGTCAAGGAGCACGAAAATAAAATCAGGCTAAGTAATGCTACGGTTACAAGCACCGCGCTGCCGGTTGTTAACGGGGATGAAACACAGCTTTATCAGTTGTTGTTCCACCTGATTGACAATTCGCTTAAGTTTTCGGCTGTAAAGCCTGAAATCCATGTTTCATGTAAAGAAGAGCCTGAACACTGGCTGTTTTCGGTAAGCGACAATGGTATTGGAATTAACATGAAGTACAGCGACAAGATCTTCCTGATTTTTCAACGACTGGTAAACAGGCATGAGTATCCGGGTACCGGCATCGGACTGGCCATCAGCAAGCGCATTGTTGAACGGCACGGCGGGAGTATCAGTTTTACTTCGGTGCCAAACGAGGGCACTACCTTTACATTCTCCATAGCAAAATAGATCCGTATGAAAAAAGTAAATTGTATTCTGTTGGTTGATGATGATGAATTCGATAATTTTTACCACGAAATGAACATAAGGCAGGCAGGTGTATGCGACCACATAAAAATTGCATGCGACGGTGAAAGTGCCCTTGACTACCTCTCGCGGTCAGCCGCTGATGAACCATCGTTTCCCAAACCGGATATCATTTACCTCGATATAAACATGCCCCGCATAAATGGTTTTGATTTTTTGGATGAACTCAAAAATATGGACAGGCAATTTATATCGGGTATAGTAATCATCATGTTGAGCACCTCACTGAATCCGAACGATATCTCAAAAGCCTTGTCGTATCCCGAAGTCAAAGAATTCCAAAACAAACCCCTGACAAGTGCGATGGTGAAGGAAACGGTGGAGAAGTGTTTTTAGCTGTTTGTAAGCAGTCAGCAGTCAGCAGTCAGTGAAAAAGGGCTGTCAGCTATCGGCTATCGGCTGTCAGCTGTTGGGCGTAGAGCGCAGAGCGTAGAGCGTAGAGCGTAGAGCGTAGAGCGTAGAGCGTAGAGCGTAGAGCGTAGAGCGTAGAGCGTAGAGCGTAGAGCGTAGAGCGTAGAGCGTAGATTTTCGTAAATTATTGCGGGCAAAAAGGGCGGTTGCACCGCCTTTTTGCCCGCCCCCTCAATAAAAAGATGCCTCGTCTTTCCGATCCCAAAGCTTCGGGATCGGAATCTCCGGAATGCTGGTATAATCTCGTCCCTTTAGCCTAAGACTACCTCATTTTGGAAGACATCCCAAAAAGGACCGGCCTAGGGGTGAAAAATTTTGTTCAATATTGTTCAAAGGTTGTTCAAAGGTTGTTTGAGAATCCATAATAATAGATGAACCTACTTTTTTCTTCTTTTTTTTTTCTTTTGCCTTTTGCCTTCCACTCGGAGCACCCCAGCCTTGACTTTTCTTGGTACTTCTGTCCCCCTGAGCGCGATAGCAGTCGAAGGGTTGTGTCAAGACAAAGAAGTACAGAAACTACACGACTGCGTTGCAGTAAAATAGAACCGCAGTCGTCCGGGCGACGACAGTAGCAACCCTACGCCCTAAGCTCTAAGCCCTATGCTCTACGCCACCTCATCACCAAAGCCATACCCCTAACTCCAATTACCCTCAATCGGGGGCTAAAGCCCCCGGAGCAGGTAGGGTAGGATCATCTCCCAAATCCCCGCCCTAAAGGACGGAGCTACTATATCGGCCAGTCACCAACTCCAAATCTGAAACTGAGAACTGAGAACCGAGAACCAACCCACTGACTGCTGACTGCTGAGTGCTGACTGCTAAAAAGGCTATCGGCTATCGGCTATTAGCTATTAGCTTTTGGCTTTTGGCTTTTAGCTTATAGCTTATAGCTTTTAGCTTTTCTCACTACTCACTACTTTTTTCTTCTTTCTTTTGCCTTTTGCCTTTTGCCTTTTTTTTCTCACTACTCACTACTCACTACTTTTTTCTACGCTCTACGCCCTACGCTCTATGCCAACTCCGAACCCCGAACCCCAAACCCCGAACCATCCTGCTGACTGCTAAAAATTTTCAAAAACTTTCAAACAATATTGAAAATCAAGCGTTTAGTAATTATAAGTTCAAATACAGCGAAAGCTTTATTTAAACAAAAGTGGTTTTGGCGCTAGTCATACCACTTTAGGAAAAAGAGACAATCTTGAAAAAGTTGTCTCTTTTTTCGCTTCTTGGCTGTCGGCTATCGGTTGCTTAGAGCGTAGAGCATAGAGCATATGTTCTCGGTTCTCAGTTCTCGGTTCTCAGTTTTGAGCAGTCAGCATTCAGCAGTCAGCAGTCAGTGGGATAATCTCTTTGTCCAGCATTTCTCTCATCCCTTTAATATAAGAGTAACTCATCTTGGAAGACATCCCAAAAAGGACCGGCCTAGGGGTGTGGAGGCGTTAAGAATTTTGAGAGGGATGCCGTAAAGAGAAATCTCCGTGTTCGAAGCCTTCTGAAGTGAGGCAGTGCAACGGAAGGGCGATAACTGCTTCAGCAGTTAAGCCCCTCGAAGGGCAAGTTAGATTTTTTAGGCAGCCCTCTCAAAATTTAGCCGGAGCACCCCAGCCTTGACTTTTCTTGGTACTTCTTTGTGTCAAGACAAAGAAGTACAGAAACTACACGACTGCGTTGACAGTCAATAGAGCCGCAGTCGTCCGGCCGACGACAAAAACCCGACCGCGTTAACGGTCAAAAGAACCGCAGTCATCCGGCCGACGACAAAAACCCGACCGCGTTAACGGTCAAAAGAACCGCAGTCATCCGGCCGACGACAAAAACCCAACTTTTACCTTCAGCGAGCTTTGAGCTCGCTAAAAGCTAAACCCTTTTAAACTTGTTAGTTTTTAATAGCAGCAATCTATGGCAATAAACGTTTTCATTAAACGACAGTTTAGAAAAATCCACAGAAGCATTGCTTTTATTCCAACTCTGGTTGTAGTGCTGTTCATTCTCCTTTCAATTTTGATGATCTACCTTGATTATTCTGAGTGGGGAAAAAATATTAAGACGATAGTAACCTGGATAAGGCTCAAAGATCCGTCAACGGCACGCACTGTTATTTCTGTTATAGCTGCGGGCCTGATTTCAATTACTGTTTTCAGTTTCTCGATGGTGATGGTGGTGCTTAATCAGGCTGCTTCGCAGTTATCAAACAGGGTGCTCGATAAGCTGGTGGGCAACAGGCTGCATCAATTCATTATAGGATATTATATTGGAAATATAATCTTTGCGCTATTACTGCTTACATCAATAAGAGACGTTGATTCAGGTGTTTATGTGCCGGCACTGAGTACATACCTGCTGATATTGTTGTCGATGGTTGCTCTCCTTTTGTTTGTACTCTTTATCCATTTCATTACACACCGAATCAAATACGCTACCATTATCAGGGGCATAAGCCGGCAGACACAAAAGCTGATGGAAGAGGCCTGTTACTTAAGTTATAAGCCGGCGGATGACCATCTCAGCCAGGGGCAACCATTGTTAAGTAATAAATCGGGTGTTTTTGAAGCATTCGAAATTGAAAAACTGGTTAAAATGGCCCAGGAAAACGACTGTGTAATATCATTCAGGTATCCACCCGGTGACTATGTGTTAAAAGATGCACCCATAGGGGATGTTTATTGTAACAGGCAATTGATACCGAAAGAACTTATGGATGAGATTGTTAACCTGATTTTCATCGTAGATGAACCAACAGAGGATATCTATTATTATTCCGGACTTAAACAGCTGTCGGAAATTGCCATCAGGGCACTGAGTCCGGGAATTAATGATCCCGGCACAGCGGCAGTAAGCTTACAGGAGTTATTTTCATTGCTTAATTTCAGACGCCTGCACTTCCCGGAGATTAACATAAGAGATGCCGGCGGGACCATCAGGGTAACAACCAGGGAATTGTCATTTGACGAACTGATAGAACGCTACTTAATGCCAATATGGGATTATGGAAAGGATGACAGGACCATACGCCGCCAAATGCACGACCTGATCAGGCAGCTTGGTTACGATATTAACCTCGATGGTTAGAGCGTAGAGCATAGGGCTTAGGGCATAGAGCGTAGGGGTGGTCAGTTCTGAGCAGTCAGCAGTCAGCATTCAGCAGTCAGTGGAAAAGGGCTGTCAGCTGTCGGCTATCAGCTCAGGGCTGCGTAGAGCGTAGAGCGTAGAGCATAGGTTCTCAGTTCTCAGTTCTCAGTTCTGAGCAGTCAGCAGTCAGCAGTCAGCATTCAGTGGAAAAGGGCTATCAGCTATCAGCTGACGGCTATCAGCTATTGGCTATTGGTTATTGGCTGTCGGGCTTAGAGCGTAGGGGTTCTCAGTTCTGAGCAGTCAGCACTCAGCAGTGGGTCCAGACTTTAAAGTAGCTGTTAACTCCCCTCGCCCTATGGGAGAGGGGTTGGGGGTGAGGGAGAAGTCCCTTTAACCTAAGAGTACCTCATTTTGGAAGAGTATCAAAAAGGACCGGCCTAGGTGGCGAAGGCGTTAAGAATTTGGAGGCCAAGAGTATCCGGTCTGAATCCACTGTTCGAAGCCCACCTGAGGTCCAAGAAATGGCACCTTAGCGCAGACAGCCGGAGACTGTCCAGCTTAACGAAGGGGCAAGTTTGGATTCAGTTGTAAGAAACAGCCTCCAAATTTAGCCTTCGACACCAAGCCTTGAATTTTCTTGGTTCTTCTTTGTTTCAAGACAAAGAAGAACAGAAACAACACGACTGCGTTGCAGTCAAATAGAACCGCAGTAATAAAACCGACGACAGTCAAAGAAACTACCCGACCGCGTTAACGGTCAAAAAAACCGCAGTCGTCCGGCCGACAACAGAAAACCCGACCGCGTTAACGGTCAAATCTGAATGCACTTGAAACCCTTTCAATCTCGTCTGCTGGTATTCCTGTTTCCCTGGCTAATGAACGCCAGTTCCTGACTGACTTTATGATTTCATTGAGTATTTTTTCAGCTTTGACATCATTTAGTTTAAAATAGCGTGCCACACTCAGGGCAAGAGATATATCGAGGTCATTTCCGGTTTCAGAAATATTAAGGTGCAGGCCTGATCCGTATTCATCTGGATTCATGTCGTAAGCCGGGGATAGTTTCCATCCGTTATTCACGAGTATGAAACCATGATTCCGCAGATGATCGTCGGTGTTTGACACCAGGATGTTGAAGACAATACGGCGCCAGAGTTGTTCAAGATCGTGTTCAACATCAGCTCCAAAGCGCATTATGAATGAGGCAAGTTCGAGATAACTAACGCCGTCACGATAGTCAGTCCCGTCATTATATCCAAGAAGAGTCATTGCCGAAGCGAAATGGATTCTTTCGTTTGTATTTGTGCGGTCAAATCGTTTACTTAGGAAAGTATGGTGTTGGCCGGACAGCTTTTTTACCTTGGCTTCAGGCACAGTTATTCCGCATGAAGATGCAAGTCTGTTTAACACAAATTCCCAGGCACCGGTGTCTTTTGTATCATTTTTACTTGGAAACTTTGCAATCCAGAGATTACGGTGGTTATCGGTAACACTTGCTTTTGGCCTGGCACCTCCGAGTGAAGAACCTGGTTGTATAAGCATGTTAAGCCATTTTGAATATTCCGGTTTACCCGATGCATTATCGTCCTCAAGTTGCAGACTGGCGTATTCGAGATCGCGCAGGGAAGCCCAGGGGGGAGACGCCAGTTCTTTATGATTGTCAAGAAATTCACCCGCCGGATTAATTTTAAAGCGAAGTCCGCCCATGCGGTGTCCGTCAAAGACTCCGAGCAGGTAATCACTTTCTGTAAGGTTACGTTCTTTCCTGTTTTCATGTTTTGCAAGTAGCGCTTCCCTTCTGCGCATTAAGAATCGTCCCCAGCGGTCGGGGGATGAGTCAAGGAATAAACCAAAATTTGGCTTATCTTCAGGCAAGTACTGTTTTCCCTGATAAAGGCCCAGGTTAGGATCCAGATATAAGGAATTGTCATGTTTAAGCCAGGCAGTGTCATACTCAAAGGAAAATATTTCTTTTCCCCTTGATGGGACTGAAGTCAGCATTCCAAGCAGATAACAGTCTCCCAGCTCTTTCCAGTCGGCATAAACATAAATGGTATGATCATCTTTTTTCATGGTTCATTTTTTTTCCTTGGGGCCCTTCTTTTGATTGTAATACCTGCATCCTGCAACTTTCTGCCAAGTGGGTCGGCAGCAGCTAAAGCCAAAAGATCCTGTTCCAGCCCCAGTATAAAAAGTACCTGTAGGTAACTCCCTATGGAGACAGTAGGACTGCCTGCTTCAATATTGCTGACAGTTTTGCGGCTTATACCGGCTCTCTCTGCAACCTGTTCAGAACTCAGTTTACGGCGTAGCCTGGCAAGCTGGATATTTTCACCAACTGTAGCCAGAATTCTAAGGTTTTTAGGTAAAATTACCAGATCTGTTTTCATCGTAATGTAACTTTAAGGGTGCAAATATACGGAATATTGGGAATTATAAGAAACATTATTTGGCTTTTAGCTATTAGCTTTGGGCTATCAGCTTTCGGCTATCAGCTATCAGCTTTTGGCTATTGGCTGTTGGCTGTTGGCTGTTGGGCTATCAGCTATCGACTGTCGGCTATCAATTTAAGTTCTCAGTTCTCAGTTCTCAGTTTTGAGCAGTCAGCAGTCAGTGGAAAAAAGGCTGTCAGCTATCGGCTATCAGCTGTCAGCTGTTGGGCTTAGAGCGTAGAGCGTGGGAGTTTTAAGTTTTCGGTTTTTTGGCCCTTTAACACACGAGTAATCCATCCTGAAGAGTATCAAAAAGGACCGGCCTAGGGTGCAGAGGCCTGGTATGTTTAATTGCGAAGCTTGCAAGTCACACAAAATTTTGGGGTTGCAGCCGTAAAGAAAAATCTCCGTGTTCGAAGCCTTCTGAAGCAAGGACTTACAAACGGAAGGCGATAACTGCTTGAGCAGTTAAGCCTTCCGAAGGGCAAGTTAGATTTTTTAGGCTGCAGCCCCAAAATTGGCCGGAGCACCCAAGCCTTGACTTTTCTTGGTACTTCTTTGTGTCAAGACAAAGAAGTACAGAAACTACACGACTGCGTTGCAGTCAAATAGCACCGCAGTAGTCAGGCCGACGATAAAAACCCAACCGCATTAACGGTCAGAAGCAACCGCAGTCGTCCGGCCGACGACAAAAACCCGACCGCGTTAACGGTCAAAACGTTATTCACTGTTCCAAAGAAGTATCTTATATTTGTATTGAAGGACATTTAATGACCTAAACCAACAACCAGCCTAACAGCCAATACCAGTTATGAAAAAACTGCTCACAATAGTTTTAATCATGCAGTCATGTATCCTCTATGCACAGGAGGCTCTATACACTATCAGGGATGCAGATAATTTCTACGACCGCGCCGTGATGGCCGTGGAGAGAAACGACTTACTTGCCGCCGACTCACTGTTTGCAAGGTCGTATAAAATTCAGCCTTCGGCTAATTCATTATTTAACTATGCAATTATAAAAATGGCCCTGAATGATACCTGCACGGGATGCATGTACTTGCATAATGTTTACAGTGTTTATGGCGACAGCAATGCGCTGGAAGTTTACAATACGCACTGCCTGTACAGGTATTCAATTACTTATTTTGATAAGGATTACTGTAAAATTGCCAATAGTGCCGGCTGGAAGTACTACGAAGAAATAAAAAACCCCAAGTGCGAATCGGTCATACGCGGAGTGATTCATAAGAAGGGTCATGGATCATCCATCGACCTGATGGGCTTTAAATCGGTAGATGTTGTTGCGCAGTGGGTTATCATCGATACGGTGAAGTACTACCAGTTTGTTTTCGGCTCGTCATTCCTGGAGAAAAACCGGACTACCATTGATGCTTTTGAAGGCAGGCTGAAGCAATACCTCAACGTAAAATACGATTTGAGCGCCCTGCCTGATAACAATAGAAACCTTAAAGTACTGTTGTTAATCGACAAAAATGGTGCAGTTACCGGATCGTCCATTGAAAAGAATCCGTTCACTTTCTTCGACCCAACCACCCGGGATGTAATCGAGACTGACCTGGCAGAAAGCCTCCGCAAAATGCCTCCCCTGAAACCCGAAAAATTCCTCAACAAACCAGTGGATATGATTTATACACTGTGGTTTAGGATTTAGCTGTTGGCTGTCAGCTGTCAGCTGTCGGCTATCAGCTATCGGCTGTCAGCTATCGGCTATCAGCTGTTGGGCTTAGAGCTTAGAGCGTGGGAGTTTTCAGTTTTCGTGCTTTTTGTCCCTTTAACACACGAGTAATCCATTTTGGAAGAGTATCAAAAAGGACCGGCCTAGGGGAGAAAAATTTTGTTCAATTTTGTTCAAAGGTTGTTCAAAGGTTGTTCAAAGGTTGTTAGAGAATCCATAACAATAGACGAACCCACTTTTTTCTTCTTTCTTTTGCCTTTTGCCTTTTGCCTTTGAGCTTTACTTTAGCCTTTAGCCTTTAGCCTTCCACTGACTGCTGACTGCTGAGTGCTATTCAATCATCCCCTCCATCCCCTTAATCTCCTCCGGATAATCACGGGTGATTTCCTCAGCAATCTGAGCCATTTTAGGATGTTTGCCTTTTTCTTTCAGGTAAGCCTCTGCAATCCTGACAGCCTCCCGGTGATGGTTTATCATCAGGACGGCGTAGGCATTTTCGAGGGTTTCACCAGCATGGTCTTCATGCATCGGGCTCATCATGGAAACAGCCTTTTTGCTGAAATCAGAATCACCTTTGGCATTGGTTTTATCCTGTATAATCAGGTCGAACTCCTGGATGTCATGGAGCTGGCGGTCCCTGATTTTTGTTGCCAGTGCTTTCATCTCTGCATTTTCGCCATTGTCAATCAAGCACTTGGCCATATCGAGGGAACCCTGGTGATGGCGCTTCATCAGCAGGGCGAAGTCGTAATCCGCATCCCCGCTGAACTGCTGTCCTTTAATGTCTTTAGCCATCATAGTCATAGCATTGTGCAGGTCACCGACATGCTTCTTATGGAATCCGGAGTCACCCTGCATACCCATGTGTGAACTATCGCTGTCGTTATCATTAGCGCGGTTCCCGTCGTTCCCGCCACATGAAACAAGGAACAGTGAAACGGCGATTAAATAGACAATTTTCTTCATTTTCATATTACGTTGGATCTTGAGAAAGTAACAACGACCAGTCGGGTTGGTTCATGGCTGTCGGCTATCAGCTGTTGGCTGTTAGCTGTTAGCTGCATAGAGCTTAGAGAGTAGGAGTGTTAAGTTCTCGGTTCTCGGTTCTCAGTTCTCGGTTCTGAGCAGTCAGCATTCAGCAGTCAGCAGTCAGTGGGGAAATATTTCTGTTTAGTATTTCTCTCATCACTTTAACTTAAGAGTAACTCATCTTGGAAGACATCCCAAAAAGGACCGGCCTAGGGATACGAAGGCGTCAAGAATTTTGAGGGGGCGGCCGTAAAGAAAAATCTCCGTGTCCGAAGCCTCCTGAAGTCAGGTAGTCCACAGGGAGGGCGATAACTGCCTCCAGCATTTAAGCCTCTCGAAGGGCAAGTTAGATTTTTTAGGCCGACCCCTCAAAATTTAGCCGTAGTATCCCAGCCTTGAATTTTCTTGGTTCTTCTTTGTTTCAAGACAAAGAAGAACAGAAACGACACGACTGCGTTGCAGTCAAATAGAACCGCAGTTGTCCGGCCGACGACAGAACTAAGCCAATTACCCTCAATCGGGGGCTAAAGCCCCCGGAGCAGGTTGGGTAGGATCATCTCCAAAATCCCCGCCCTAAAGGACGGGGCTATTATATTGGCCAGTCACCAACCCCAAAACTGAGAACTGAGAACTGAGAACCGAGAACCAACCCACTGACTGCTGAGTGCTGACTGCTGACTGCTAAAAAAGCATTGAATGAATAAACGTCCGTATCTATTTATCAAACGTACGGTTTGAGTTATCAAACGTTATATGCCGTTCCGGCGAAGAACCGTAAATTTGAAAATTCGAGATTCGAGAATTCGAGATTCGAAATTGGAGATAAACCTAATCTCAAATCTCAAATCTCAAATCCCGAATCTGAATCCTGAATCCTGAATCTGAATATTGAATCTGAATCTGAATCTGAATCTGAATATAATTGAAATGAAACGCTACAAAATAATCATCCACGGAAGCAACGTCCAGCGTTGCGGTTTCAGGCACATGGCCTGGGAACTCGCTAAGAGTCTTAAACTTTCAGGATCGGCTGCCTACATTGAGGGGTACCTCGAGATTGAAGCCGAAGGGCCTGATTATGAACTGCAGAAGTTTATCGACTGGGCAAAACACGGCCCGCAAATGTGTGAGGTGGATGATTTTGAAATCACCGAAATCCCCGCAACCGGCATCATCGGCTTTAACAACATCCCCGGAGTAGTCCGCGGCCTGGAGCGGTTGAAGAAAGCAGTGTAAGGACAAGTCGGGACTTGTCCTCACGGAATGTGATAGAAGGGCTATCAGCTATCAGCTATCGGCTTTCGACTTTCAGCTACTCACTACTTCTTTCTTTTGCCCTTAGCCTTTACTGACTGCTGACTGCTGACTGCTGACTGCTTTTTCTTTTGCCTTTTGCCTTTATCTCAACACCAAAACTCCCCCCGCTTCTCCGGCTCTCACAAAATAGACTCCCGGACGGAGGTGACTGACGTCAACCACCGGCTCCCGGTGTTTGGCAGAATACACACAACGGCCCTGGCTGTTGAAGATGGTGATTGACGGGTTGGTGAGGTTGGTGCCCGGAAGCCCGATGGTGATGATGCCGGATGCGGGATTGGGACTGATGGTTAGAGTCTGGCGGGGTGACGGGATGTTTTTGGCGGCTGGTACCACAGGATC
>Ga0075012_10005110_pt1 | contig 12081 bp, 9 predicted proteins | sample All_14_2_FD_71474 | JGI IMG/M metagenome (GOLD analysis project Ga0075012, IMG submission 71474) | Freshwater microbial communities in response to fracking from Pennsylvania, USA - Allegheny Zone_MetaG_DW_15 | ecosystem: Environmental > Aquatic > Deep subsurface > Groundwater > Drilled...
ACCTTGTTCACGTTCTGGCCGCCGGGGCCAGAGCTGCGGGCGGTTTTGAAGCTGAGTTCTTGTTTAAGCAGTGAAATATCCATTTTCTGAATGATGAATGACAAATGATAAATTGGGCATGATTCCGGCTCTAAATCGAATAGCTCCCAAAATGGTTCACTAATTTGAAACTACTTTTGCAAAAATGAATAAATTCAGTTTGTGAAACTAACAACTGATTGAAAATCAACGCCTTGAAAATTCCTCATTCTTCAATCCTCATTCCTCAATTATTGAAAATTGCAGCCGCAAGCGTCTTTGCAGGCCGTGCGTACCAGCACCTTTTTTGGGATGCGCCCTATCGAGAATTCCTCTGGGACGACCAGTTGATGAAGCCCATCATTGAGCTGCTGACCCCCTGGACTTGGCATGAGTACGTGACGAATTTGGCGGTGGACGCTATCATCGTCAACGTGATGATTGGCATTGGAATCTATTTTTCCATCTGCGCTATTGGCTGCCTTTTTTATGAAAAAATGCCGAAGTGGTTCCGCTGGGTGATTTGGGTGGGAGTCGTCTGGCTAGTCATCATTGCCCTGATGTACATGAAGGAGATTTTTTACCATGCGGGGCAGTTTTTTGAATACACACTCCAGTTCGCTGCCCCCGTTTTCCTGCTGGCATTTTATAAAAACGCCGATGGCAAGGAAATCGTCAGCCACAGGCTTCTATTGGCGATGAAATGGGCCACAGCGCTCACTTTTGCTTGCCACGGGCTTTATGCCATCGGATATTACCCTCGTCCTGGCGTGTTCACCGGCATGACAATGCTGATTTTACACTGCTCAGAGTCCTTTGCTGTCAATTTTTTGACGGTGGCTGGTTGGCTGGATTTTGCCATTGCGTTAGGGATATTTTTACCTTGGAAATGGGCAAAATGGTTCTTGCTCTATGCGGCGTTTTGGGGAATGGCCACTTCGATTGCAAGGGTTTGGGGCAATTTTTACGTCGAATTCCCCCTGCAAAGCCTGCATGAATGGGCCTACCACATGGTGTATCGCCTGCCGCATGGCTTGATTCCACTGGTCATTTACCTTATTTTGAAAAGCCAAGAACAAAAACAATCATCTGTCGTAGGAGATTGAAGAATGGTTGACAAATTGTTGTGGATTTATGCCAATTAATACTTCTATTTGCTCATCTATTCGTTTTTCACCATTTTAAACAAAACACGTAATGACCAACCTTCAATTTCCTCTTGACTTAACATTTAAGATTTCAACGCTGTCCAATGATTTTGAGGCAAAGGACGCTTCAGGCCGCACCTTGGCTTATGTTCGCCAGAAGCTCCTGAAATTCATTGATGAAATCCAGGTGTACAGTGATTCAACCCGCACCAACCTTGCCTACACTATCAAAGCCAACAAATGGATTGATTTTTCGGCGACCTACACCTTCTCCAACAACCAAGGACGGGAAGTTGGCCGCATTGCACGGAAGGGCTGGGCTTCTCTCTGGAAAGCACATTACGAGATTTTTGATGAAAATCAAAAACCTGACCTGGTGGTGCGGGAAGAAAACGGCTGGGTAAAAGTAGCGGACGCTTTTCTCGCTGAAATCCCCATTCTCGGCATCCTGACTGGCTATCTTTTCAACCCATCTTATCTCGTATCGAGGCCCGATGGCACCTTGGTCGTTCGCCTAAAAAAGCAAGCCTCGTTTTTTGGTCGACGGTTTCAAATCACCAAAATCAATGCGTTCGAGCAGGGCGAAGAAGAGCGCATCGTGCTCGGCCTGATGATGATGGTGCTGCTTGAAAGAAGGCGGGGTTGACCCAGCTTTACGTCCAATGAAAAAGGGATTGCACCGCACCGTTGCAATCCCTTTTCATTTGCAAAAACTGGCATAGCTTACAGCGCCAGAATCTCCGCCAAGCGCAGCTCGTCCAGGTTGATTTCCTTTTGGTTGCGTACCGCAATGCCCAGCGGCGTGTATTTAATCAGGTTGTTGTCAATGCCGACCATGACCGATTTGTGGCCATCAATCAGGGCTTCCACGGCGTAGGAGCCAAGGCGGCTAGCCAAAAGACGGTCGGCACCAGAGGGCGAACCGCCCCGCTGCAAGTGGCCGATAACCGCCACACGGGTATCGAAAGCACCAACCCTTGTCCGCAATTCTTCCGCTATTTCGTTCGTCTTGCCGAGTTTGTTGCCTTCGGCAACGATGATGAGGCTGAACAGTTTTTTCCGCTTTGCAGAACTCTTCAGCACAGCGGCCAGCTCATCATACGTGGTTTCTTTTTCTGGTAACAAAACCAGCGTCGCTCCTGAAGCAATGGCCGTGTGCAGTGCCAGGTAGCCAGAATCCCGGCCCATCACTTCGATGAAAAACAGGCGGTCGTGCGACTCGGCAGTGTCCCGGATTTTGTCCACGGCCTCCACGGCTGTGTTCAGTGCCGTATCGAAACCGATGGTGAAATCGGTGCCGTATAGGTCATTGTCAATGGTGCAGGGCACGCCAACGACGGGGATGCCATGCTCCCTGTGGAAAAGCTCGGCCCCAGTGAAGGTGCCATTTCCACCCAAGGCAATTAAGCCTTCAATCTTGTGCTTTTTCAGGGAGGCAGCCGCTTGTTTCCGGCCTTCCTCGGTCATGAAACGGGTGCTCCTGGCGGTCTTCAGGAAGGTGCCGCCCCGCTGTATGATATTGCCCACGTCACGGGTTTCCAGTTTGCTCATCGTCCCATCTATCATGCCCTCGTAGCCGCCTACGATGCCGTAAATTTCAATATCGTGGTAGGCGCAGGTACGCACAACGGCCCTGACGCCAGCGTTCATGCCCGGCGCATCGCCACCGGAGGTATAAACTGCAAGTCGCTTGATGTTTTTGCTCATAAAATTTAGCTAAGAAACCGGCTTAACTATGCAAGTTTTGCTTCCAGTTCCAAATGATAATTAACCAGGTTTCCAATGGGTTTTTTAACAAAAACGCCTTCGTGCAGGCCGAGTTCGTGAAGTGCTTCCGTCAGGATTTCCTGAAAATGGTAGCCCACAGAACCCACGAAGCTCACCGGAAGTTTTTCATGCCCCTCGTATTTGCAGACATGGCGGGTCAAAAACTCATTGAATCCTTTTTTCACCAATGCCCTAACGAAAGGATGCGATTGTTGTTCGGTGAAAAGCTGCGTAAATGATGCCAAATACGCCGCCGGGATGCCCCCGCTATACACTTTGTCAAGGATGTCCTTCCGCCCATTCGGGCAAACTTTTTCCATGATGGGCTGCAATTCCGTGGGCATTTCCCGATAGAAAAACGCCTGCACGAACATCTTTCCCAACTGAGCACCGCTGCCTTCGTCGCCGAGCAGGAAGCCGAGGTTCGTCACGTTGTCCACTTCCCGTTCGCCATCGTAAAGCACGGAATTGGAGCCAGTGCCGAGGATGCAGGCGATGCCGGGGCTGTGGCCGCAAGTGGCCCTCGCCGCCGCAAGCAGGTCGTGGTGCACCGTCACATCGGCCTTCGTCAAAACGGCGGCAATGGCTTCCCGCACGATGGCGTTCCGGCCCTTGTCCCAACAGCCTGTGCCGTAGTAGAAAACCTTTCCTGTGATTTCAAAATCCAATTTTTCGACCAGTTCTTGCTGGATGATTTCCGAAATCCGTTGACCGGAAACATAGTTTGGGTTGAAACCCGTGGTGGAAACCAACTGTTGTTCGTCGTTGTCCTTCACGATGACCCAGTCAGCCTTGGTGGCGCCTCCATCCGCAATGATAAGCATGGCCTGATTCTATTGATGTATTACCAAAAAAAATTGAAGCAGTGCTGTTGAGGCGGGCACAAAACGCCACTGTTTTTGAACAGTCGGCAAATGTAGTGTAAAAATCACACCAAGCTCTTTGGCTAGACATTTTTTTAGCTCAAAAAGGGCATAAAACGGGGATTTTAGCTCAAAATCAGGGGGGCTTCCCCAAAAATCGGCATTTTGGCGTTGGGTAGCTCCCGCAAAAACAGGTTCAGCGCCTTTCGTTTTGCATCATCGAGTTGGTAGCTGATGTTTTCGGTGAAGTATTTTTCCAAATCAAAACCGGGGTGCTGCTGCGGCAAAATCAGCATCAACTGCGGGATGGAATGGATGCCCAAGTTCATGGCCGCATTGAATTTCTCGATAAAATCCTGCGGCAGTGGCCGATTGCTGACCCAGGCTGCAAACACGAACGGCAGCCCGGTGTGCGCCATCCAAGCCTCGCCAAGGTCGTAGGTGAATTGGTGCTTGCCCAAATGGTCCATCGCCCGGTCGCCGATGATGAGGGCGGCGGTCGTACCCCCGATTTTTTGCTCAAAACCTGCCGCAGTTGGCAACAGGGTGGGGGAGCAGTGCCAGTATTTTTCCAGAAGGATTTTGGCCAACTCCACCGAAGTGCGGGAGTGGAAGTCCAGAAAAATTTCCGTCACTGCCTCCATCGGCACTTCACTGAAAATGCAGACGGTCTTCACCTCGCCCACCGCCCCGATGCAGTAGTCGGAAACGATATGTGGTGTGGCCAGTTCAGGGATGGCAGCCACGGGTATCAGCCCGAAATCCGCCTCGCCGCTGGCCAGTTTGCTGGCGCAAACGCTGGGGATGTCGAGCTGGAGGTCGAGTTCTTCGCTCAGGCCGCTTTTCACTAAGCCGTACAACAACGGCTTGGTGTTAAGGTAGCTGACGGCGGTGACTTTTAGTTTCATAATTTGTTTTTGGTTAGGGATTGGAAAGCTTGGAGCTTGCGGAAAGATTTCTAAGCCCGGTCGTTGGAGCATAAATTAGCTGAATCGTTTCGAGCTTAGAAATCCCTTCGGGCTTTCCAATCTCTTCACTCAATTCAACACAGGCAACGCCACATACCCCTTGAACGCCGTTTCCTCCTCAAACACCGTTTCGGAATAATCCGTCACCACATTGTACAAGGTATCCCGTTCAATCGGCCTGCGGCCAACAGCCTTGATGAGCTGCACCAATTCCTTCGTGCTCATGGCCGGGTTTTGCTCTTCGGAGCCTGCCATTGAGTAAATCTTCGTCGTGTCGTCAATCGTGCCGTCAATATCGTCCACGCCGTAGGACAGCGAGAGTTGGGCGATATTGCGGGAAATCATCGGCCAGTAAGCCTTCACATGGTCGAAATTGTCGAGGTAAATGCGGGCGATGGCGTAGTTGCGCAGGTCTTCCACCACGTTCACTTCGGGCACGTCCGACATCTGGTTGTCCTGATTCCTGAACTTCAGCGGGATGAAAGTCTGGAAGCCGCCTGTCCGGTCCTGCAATTTGCGAAGCTCCTCCATGTGGTGGATACGGTGCTCAAAGCCCTCGATATGGCCATAGAGCATCGTGGCATTCGACTTCATGCCGAGCTTGTGCCACTCCTCGTGGATGGCCAGCCATTGCTCGCCCGTGCATTTGTCCGGCGCTATTTTCTGCCGGATGTCGGGGTGGAAAATCTCCGCTCCGCCGCCGGGAATCGAGTCGAGGCCCGCTTCTTTCATGGCCTTCATGCCTTCGGCATAACCCACTTTTGCCTTTTTGAAAACATAGTGGTACTCCACGGGCGTCAGCGCCTTCACGTGCAGGTCAGGCCGGTGGTTTTTGATGGCCGTGAAAAAATCGGCGTAAAACTGCATGTCGTATTGCGGCAACACCCCGCCCACGATATGCACCTCCGTCACGGGCTGGCCGTCGTATTTCCGCACGATGTCCATCATCTCCTCCATCGTGTATTCCCAGCCGTCGCCCCGCTGCTTGATCATGCGGGAGTAGGAGCAGAACTTGCAGTCATAGACGCAAACATTGGTCGGTTCGATGTGGAAGTTCCGGTTGAAATAGGTGTTGTCGCCATGCTTGCGCTCCCGGACGTGGTTGGCCAGTGCGCCCACGAAGCCGAGGCTGCCTTCCTTGTACAGCAGCAGGCCCTCCTCCGGGGTGATGCGCACGCCGTTGAACACTTTCTCGGCAATATTGCGGAGCGGCTGGCCCAGGTTGGGGTCATTCAGCAGGAACTCGATTTTGACTGGTTGCGTCATGGATGCTTGTTAGGTATTGTTGATGAGGGTTGATGAGGTTGATATGGGTTGATAGGTTGATTTTCAACTTTTATCAACCAAACAGCGTGCAAAGGTAACGTTTTACCCAACTTTCAGTTTTTATTGAAAGATGATTTTTTACTCAAGGTATGTTCAAAAACTTGTGCGTCTGCACGCTCAGCCGCCACTTTGGGTTTGCCTTGCAAAAATCAATCGCCAAACGGGTGTTCTCCGCTTGCCGGGGGCCGTCCATCGGTTGCAGGTAGAAATGTGTGAAATCCATCCCCTCGAACAAATCCGGCATAGCGGCAGGCTGCGGGAAGACCAGTTTCAGCTCGTCGCCCGTGGTGAGGACCAGTTCCGCCCCGGCCTTGGGGCTGACGCAAACCCAATCCAGCCCGGCGGGCGCAGGCTGTGTGCCGTTCGTCTCCACACCCACCTCGAAACCCAGCCGATGGAACTCGGCAATCAGCGGCCCATCCAGTTGCAGCAGCGGCTCGCCGCCCGTGCAGACCACGTAGGGCCGCCCCTTCGACAAATCGCCCCAGAGCGCTGCGCATTTTTCCGCTAGCACAATGGCCGGATAGCTGCCCCCGTTCTCGCCGTCCATCCCCCAAAAGTCCGTGTCGCAGAACTGGCAGATGGCCTTGTGGCGGTCCTGCTCCCGGCCCGTCCAGAGGTTGCAGCCCGAAAAACGGCAGAACACCGCTGGCCGACCCGTGTGCGCCCCCTCGCCTTGCAGGGTGTAGTATATTTCCTTGACTTTGTAGGCCATGTTTTGATTTTGCGGGGGCAAAAATAGGTTAGGCAGAGGAAGTATCGGACAAAAAAAGCCCAGCCAACTGCTTACACCGTACTGTGATTGAATACCGCCGCCATAGCCTTTTGGAAGGCTGAGCCTTCAACGAGCGGGGATTTGGAAAATGCGCTGCGCCAACAGGGAGACTTTGTACCAGTAGGCAATTGCCAGTGCCCATACCCGATTCATCGGCCCATATAGGTGTATTATCAGGCCCAATTCAAAGACGGTCAAGCCCAAAGGCAGTACTTTCAAGCCCAACCGGACTGCGGTCGAACCTTAGACCTTTCCCATCAGGCCCATTCCCAATGCGGTCGAGCCAAATTCTCTTCCCATCAAGTCCTAGACCAAAGCAATCAGGCCCAAGACCTGTTCTATCGGAGCAGATAGGTGTGCGGTCGAACCTTAGAGGTCTCCTATCGAACCCAAGAGGTCTCCTATCAAACCTTAGAGGTCTCCGGTCAGAGGTTGGGTGGAGCGGTCGGTGGGCTGCGGGTTGGGAATTCCAAAGCCGTGGGCAAAATTTCCAAAGCCTTGGAATTTGTGAAAACAACCTTCAAAACGGAATCGTCTTCTGCTGGCGCAACGCTTACGCAAGGTGAGAACAGGCTTTGCAATCCGCACTGTAAACCTTATCCTTGTAATATGAAAACTAAAACGACCTACACCGAACAGCGGTCACTTGTCCCTTTGGGAGGGACCGCCATGATAGCCCGTTTGAAGGCTGGGCCTTCAACAAGCGGGGAAGCTTGGGAGACTTTTCGCCTGCTGGTGAATTTTATTCTTTTGATTCTAGCATTATTGCAAAGCACTGTAATAATAGCCCAAAAATACGACTATAACTGGCTGCTTGGCTTACGTCCGGGTGGTTCAGGTTATCCCCAAAACTGCATGAACATCTTTGATTTTAACAATGATAGCCTGAAAATAACAAAGGATTCTTTCAACTCAGAGTTCTTCCTGACAAACGCCAGCATGTCAGATGGCAATGGCAACCTTCTGTTCTATTCCAACGGCTGCTACATCAAGGACAGGCAGCACAATATCATGCCCAATGGCGAGCACCTGAACCCCGGTGTCCTTTATGATGACAATTGCCCTGATGATGGTTATGCGTTAATTGATGGAATTACTATACTGCCCTCGCCCGGAAATACAAGTTTGTACTATATCTTTCATCAGGCAGCTGGGGTTTATAACGATGCCCCATATGTGAGACCCGACAAACTCTATTATTCTTTGGTTGATATGAGCTTGAATAACGGAATGGGGGCAGTTATTACAAAAAATGAAATTGTATTGAGCAAATTTCAAGAAGGTGTAATAAACACTATAAAGCACGAGAACAACGAAGATTGGTGGGTGATAACATCCAAGCTAAATACACCAACCTATTACCGTATATTACTCACTGCACAAGGGATAGCCAGTATAGATTCCCAACAAATCGGCAGCGAAACTAACAACAATGCATCAGGGCAACTGGCCTTCACACCCGATGGCAAGAAGTTCCTGCGCTACGACTTCAACAACCAGCTTCGGGTGATGGACTTTGACCGGGGCACTGGGCTTTTCAGCAATTTCCAGCAGGTGCAGGTGGACACCGCCTACCACCTGTTCAGCGGACTTGCCGTTTCCCCCAATTCCAGGTTCGTCTATATCTCCGCCATCGACAGCATCTACCAGCTTGACCTGGAGGCTCCTGACATTGCCGCTTCCAAGGTGACGGTGGGGGCCTTCGATGGCTTTAGGTACCAAGACACATACCCTGTCTATTTCTTCACCATGCGGCTCGGCCCCGATTGCAGGATATACAATGTGCCACATTCCCCCGCCCCCTACATGCACGTGATATTCAACCCCGACGAGAAGGGGCTGGCCTGCAACTTCGTGCAGCGGGCCATCGAGCTGCCCTGCATCGCCAACTATTCCCTGCCCAACTTCCCCAACTACCGCCTTGGCACGGGCTACCCGGTCTGCGACAGCAACATCGTCTATACCGCCAGCGGCTTCACCTTGCCGCCCGTGCAGGGTGTGAACCTCTATCCCAACCCGGCCAGCGGGGAACTGAACCTTGAGTTCAGCACAGGCACGGGCAGGCCCATCGTGTTCCGCCTCTACGACCCCACTGGGCGGCTGGCCAGGCACTGGACGCTGGAAGGCGACGGCCAGCCGCAAAGCCTGAACATCTCCGGTCTGGCCAGCGGGCTGTACCTTTGGCAACTGAACACGGTGGACGGCCTGCCTCTGGACAAGGGGAAGCTGGTCATCGAAAAATGAAAGGACATGAGAACATCGGCCATCGGTTTTTTTCCAAAGCCTTGGAATTTGTGAAAACAACCTTCAAAACGGAGTTGCCTTCTGCTGGCGCAATGATTAAACAAGATGAGAACAGGCTTTGCAGTCCGCACTGAAAACCTTATCCTTGTGGGATGAAAACTAAAACGACCTACACCAAACAGCGGTCACTTGTCCCTTTGGGAGAGACCGCCACTATAGGCCGTTTGAAGGCTGGGCCTTCAACGAGCGGGGAAGCTGGGGAGACTTTGCGCCAGCTGAAAGCGTATTTCCTTATGGCAATTTTTGCATCAATCCTTTCCTTTGATTCATTGGCTCAAAAAAGTGACTATATCTGGGTGCTGGGCGATGCTGGTGGCACAACAATGGATTTCAATACTTCACCACCAACCATTTCTTATGCTAACAGAACTACAGATATGCACCTCACGAATGTGAGTATGTCCGATAGTTTAGGCAATTTGCTGTTCTATACAAATGGGTGTAGTATTTTCAACAAGGAAAACAACATTATGGAAAATGGCGGTAACATAAATCCAGGGAACATCCATAATAACAACTGTATTGAACCCTTTAATGCATACACTGCGTCCAGAGGGGCTATAGCTTTTCAAGCTGATTATAAAACATTTTATCTATTTCACCAAGGACTGAAATTGGTTACAGATTCAGTAATTGATGTTTATGACAATAAACTCTATCTCTCCAAAATTGATATGACACAAAACAACGGGTTAGGAAAAGTAATTGAAAAAAATTTTGTAGTCCTAGAGGATACGATGCAAGGTGGGGATCTAACTGCCGTTAAGAAATCTAATAATATTGATTGGTGGGTATTGATTCCAAAACGAACTTCCAACACCTATTTCAAAATCCTTTTCACTCCAAATGGTGTTGAATCCGTTTCCACGCAAACTATTGGGGATTCAACAAAATATATAGGTGACGGCGGTGACCAAGCCGTCTTCTCACCCGACGGCACCAAATATGTGCGTTACAACCCCTTTGATGAGATTTCCATCTTCGACTTCGACCGGGAAACGGGCGAACTCAGCAACTACCAGAAAGTCAGTATCCCCGGAGACACCGCCTTCGTGGGCGGGGCTGCCATTTCCCCCAATTCCCGCTACCTCTACATCTCCTCGCAGATACGGTTCTACCAGTACGACCTCCAGGCACCCGACATCGCCGCCTCGCAGGTGCTGCTCGGCGAGTACGACGGCTACCAATCCCCGTTCCCACTTGCCACCACCTTCTTCACCTGTCAGCTTGCCCCCGACTGCAAGATATACTGCTGCACCTACAACGGATGCGATGTGCTCCACGTCGTGAACTACCCCGACGAGCCGGGCCTCGCCTGCAACTTCGTGCAGCACGGGGTGCAGCTCCCTTCCTACAATACCCTCTCCATGCCCAACTTCCCCAACTACCGCCTCGGCACCGGGCAGCCTACCTGTACCCCAACGGCCAGTGGCGAAGTAGTCCAGGTGCAACAGAGCGCCAAGGTGTACCCCAACCCGGCCAGCGGGGAACTCAACCTTGAGTTCAGCACAGGCACGGGCAAGCCCATCGTGTTCCGCCTCTATGACCCCACGGGGCGGCTGGCAAGCTACTGGACGCTGGAAGGCGACGGCCAGCCGCAAAGCCTGAACATCTCCGGTCTGGCCAGCGGGCTGTACCTTTGGCAACTGAACACGGTGGACGGCCTGCCCCTGGACAAGGGGAAGCTGGTCATCGCAAAATGATAGGACATGGAGACATCGGCCATCGGTTTTTTTTTCCAAATGATTGGAATTTGTGAAAACAACCTTCAAAACGGAATTGTCTTCTGCTGGCGCAACGCTTAGGCAAGGTGAGAACAGGCTTGGCAATTCGCACTGAAAACCTTATCCTTGTGATATGAAAACTAAAACGACCTACACCGAACAGCGGTCACTTGTCCCTTTGGGAGTGACCGCCATGATAGCCCGTTTGAAGGCTGAGCCTTCAACGAGCGGGGAAGCTGGGGAGACTTTGCGCCTGCTGGTGAATTTTATTCTTTTTATTCTAGCATTATTGCAAAGCACTGAAATAATAGCCCAAAAATACGACTATAACTGGCTGTTGGGCGTAAGGCCAGGAGGGGATTCCTACCCCCAAAACTGCATGAACATCTTCGATTTCAATGATGACAGCCTCAAAATCTCGAAAGACAATATAAATTCCGAGTTCTTTTTGACAAACGCCAGCATATCCGATGACGATGGCAACCTATTGTTCTATACGAACGGTTGTTACATCAAGGACAGAATGCACAACATCATGCCTTATGGGGATGGCCTGAACCCCGGCATCATTTATGAGGACAATTGCCCAGACTATGGTTATACTGCCACGGAAGGTGCCACTATTATACCTCCGATTGCTGGCTCAGATGTTTATTATGTTTTCCATACTGCTTATGATGTTTTCAATATATCCCCGATAGTGAGATGTAACAAACTTTATTATTCAGTGGTGGACATGGGGCTGAACAATGGGCTTGGTGCTGTAATTGTTAAAAACCAAATCGTTTTGGACAAGTTCTTGGAAACCAATATCCAGGCAATCAAGCACGAGAACAACGAGGATTGGTGGGTGATAACGTCCAAGTTAAGTACACCAACCTATTACCGGATATTACTAACTGCTCAGGGGATTGCCAGCATAGACTCCCAGCAGATTGGCAATGAAATGAATATCAACGCAGATGGCCAGCCCGCCTTCACGCCCGACGGCAAGAAATACGTTCGCTACGACTTCAACAACCAGCTCCGGGTGATGGACTTTGACCGAAGCACTGGGCTTTTCAGCAATTTCCAGCAAGTGCAGGTGGACACCGCTAACCACCTCTTCAGCGGGCTTGCCGTTTCCCCCAATTCCAGGTTCGTGTATATCTCTGCCATCGACAGCATCTACCAGCTTGACCTGGAGGC
>Ga0075012_10005115_pt1 | contig 12078 bp, 10 predicted proteins | sample All_14_2_FD_71474 | JGI IMG/M metagenome (GOLD analysis project Ga0075012, IMG submission 71474) | Freshwater microbial communities in response to fracking from Pennsylvania, USA - Allegheny Zone_MetaG_DW_15 | ecosystem: Environmental > Aquatic > Deep subsurface > Groundwater > Drilled...
CCGGCCGCCAGCCGCACATAATCTTCCGTCACGCACACCCGGTTGGACGGGTCGAATCCGATCCAGCCAAGCCCAGGCACCAGCGCCTCGGCCCAGCCGTGCGTTTCGTGCAATTCCATGCCTTGGTCCTGCGCGCGCAGATAACCTGCGACATAGCGCGCCGATACGCCCATTGCGCGAGCGGCCGCGATGAACAGCTGCGCGTGGTCCTGGCACACGCCGGCGCCCAGCGCGAGCGCCTGCGCCGCAGTCGTATCCGGCCCGGTCGCACCGGGACGATAGGTAATGGCTTCGTTCACGCGATCAGACAACGCATGCAGTCGCGCAAGCGTGTCGCCGGTAAGATCATCGGCAAGCACCCGAATGGCATCCGTCACGGCCGTCAGCGGTGTCTCACGCAGAAACACGCGAGGGTCGATCCGTTCCGAAAGGCCGGAAACAATACCGTTGCGGTCCACGGTCTCGACCATACCGGTGGCAACGATTACCGCACCCGCAGCCTGGCCATGCCGTATCCAAAGCGCTTCCAGATCGCCATAGCCGTTCGGTGTAAAGGTTTCGACCGGTTCATCGTTGACCGTGACGGTCCAGTCGAGAACGCGTTGCCCGTCATGGTCGCGCGGCTTGAGGCGCAACAACATGGCGACACGGCTCGCGCCGGCGCCATAGGCGTAGCTTGTCTGGTGGCGGACGAGCAGTCTCATAGACATTTAACCGAAGTGATAGGCCTCGGCGATTTCAAAGCCCAGCCGGTTTGTCATGGCAAGCCCGTTTTGAACGGTTTCATGCAGGCCGCGACGGAAAATCTCCCCGCTGTCCAGGCTTTCCAGATCACTCACCATCGTCTGGGTCGTATCGTGGCAGGCCGCGCGGTCGTCATGCCATCCGGCCAGCCGGTTCAGGCGATAGCTCATCTGGTCATAGCAGAATGCAACACTGCGGGGAAAAAGCCTGTTCAACATTAGAAAGTCTGTGATCTGCCAAGGCGTATATGTACCGCCATACACGTGGTGATAGGCACGGCTACCGGACAGCGCGTGCAACACTGAAGTCCATTGATAGTGATCGCGCGTACCGCCGATCACTTCCGTCTCAGGCAACAGGACGTAATATTTCACGTCCAGCAACCGAAGCGTCATCTGCGCCCGCTCAAGCACACCGCCCAACCGCAGAAAATCATGCCCCTCGTTGCGCAACTGACCTGAGTCGGCGGCCCCCCGGAACGTCATCGCCCGCGTCTTCACCCAGTCGATGAGCGCCGGCAGCTGCTGCCGAGCCTCCGCCACATCGTAGCTGTCGAGTTTGCGCCAGCCTTCGTTCAGCGCTTCCCACATATCTTGTGTCAGCATGGTTCGCGCGGATTTGCCGTTGGCACGGGCACGCGCAAGGCACGATCGGATTGACGAAGGGTTGTCGAGGTCGAGCAGCAGGAAGGAAACGACATCGGTTTCCTTCACATGCCCTTCTGCCGGGAAACTCCCTTCGGCGCCCGTCGCGCGGATGACGGAACGCCATTCGTCACGATGATGCGCGCCAGGCAGGATCGCCATGCGCTGCCCCATGGTCAGCAGGCGTGCCGTCGACTCCGCGCGCTCGATATAGCGCGCCATCCAATATAGATTCTCGGCTGTCCGGCTCAGCATTTCATCAATCCTGCATGACCCAGGTGTCCTTGACACCGCCGCCCTGGCTCGAATTCACCACCAGAGACCCTTCCGTCAACGCCACGCGGGTCAGGCCGCCCGGCACCAGCCGCAGTTCGCGGCCTACCAGGCAATAGGGGCGAAAATCGGCGTGACGCTGTACAATGCTCGCAGGCCCCAGCGTCGGCACCGTGGAGAGGTCCAGCGTCGGCTGGGCGATAAACTCGGATGGGTTGGCCCTGATCCTCTCAGCATAGGCCGCGACTTCCTCTTTTGTCGCCTTTGGCCCGATCAGCATGCCGTAACCGCCCGATCCATGAACTTCCTTGGCAACCAACTCGTGCAGGTTCTCCAGCACATAGGCGCATTCATCGGGTTTGGAGCATTGCCACGTCTTGATGTTGGACAGGATCGGTTCTTCACCCAGATAAAAGCGGATCATCTCGGGCACGTAGACGTAGACCGCCTTATCATCGGCGATGCCCGCGCCCGGCGCAGAGCAGAGCGTCACGCCGCCATTGCGATAGACGTTGAAGATGCCCGGAACACCCAGCAGGCTGTCGGGCCGGAAAGCCAGCGGATCGATATAATCATCGTCGATCCGGCGATAGATGACATCAACGGCCTTGGGCCCGCTGGTTGTCTTCATCCACACACGGTTTTCGTCCACAAACAGGTCGGCCGGCTCAACCAGTTCCACGCCCATCAGGTCGGCAAGGAAACTATGCTCATAATAGGCACTGTTGAGTGACCCCGGCGTCAGTACGACCACTACCGGATCACCCTTGCACGCAGGTGGCGCCACTTCCTTCAGGCTCTTGAGCAGCTCGGCCGGATAGTCGTCCACCGGCTGCACCAACCCCTGGCTGAACAGTTCAGGGAACATCCGCGTCATGATCTCGCGGTTTTCCAGCATGTACGACACACCGGAGGGCGTGCGGCAATTATCCTCCAGCACCTCAAAGCTTGCCGGCCCGGTTCGCACGATGTCGATACCGACGATATGGCTGTAAACCTTTCCCGGAGGTGTGAAGTCGGCCATTTCCGGCTTGTAGGCGCTGTTCTGGTAGATGATGTCGCCCGGCATCACGCCGGCCTTCACGATCTCGCCGCGATGATAGACATCGTGCAGAAAGGCGTTGAGCGCCCGCGCGCGCTGGCGGATGCCGCGATCCAACGTGCGCCATTCTTGCGCCGTGAATATGCGCGGCAACAGGTCAAAGGGGATTAGCCGCTCCGGATCGCCGCCTTCGCCATAAACAGCGAAGGTGATGCCGATCCTGCGAAAAATCGCTTCGGCTTCCTCCAGCCTTCGGTTTAGCCCTGCAATGCCCGTCCGCTCGACCCAGTTCTGGACTTCGGCATAGCAGGAGCGCACGTCGCCCTGCTGATCGAGCATTTCATAAAAGGGCAAGGATTTCCCCCGTCTTGGCCGTGCTTGTGCACTGCAACAGATACTGCAAGCCGCGAGCGCGATTGCAAGCGGAAAATCAGCAGACGTTACACGGATCGAATCCCGTTGTGGGTCCACCCCCAGTCAGCTTGATGGATTCGACAATGGGGCGGCGACCGCCGCACTTCGAAAATGACCTCCGGCCACAAGAAAGCCGAATCTCGACTGTGGGACAGATTGACTGCGGCATAACCCAGCCGCTAAGGCGGCCTCCGTCCGGGGAGTAGCGCAGCCTGGTAGCGCATCTGCTTTGGGAGCAGAGGGTCGCAGGTTCGAATCCTGTCTCCCCGACCATCATATTTTCCAGCCTTGATTCAAGACGATACGGCTGCGGCTCAAAGGTGCTGGGCCGATGCAGGGTGCGACACCGGCAATCGGGCACCTTTCTGCGGAAGGTTCAAGACTTTCCAAAATATGAACCGCGCCCTCGGCTGGCCGCGTTTCCGCGCCATCCCGCATTGTCTAATAATTAAGTAGAGTTGCATTGAGGCGACTTTGTGACATGCTGCCGATCAGTTGAGTCGTTACGCGGAGAGACGGAATGATTGAACGTATGCAGGACATGATCGCCGGGGCCACGGAAAAGGGCCGCGTGGCGGTGAGCTGGATCGTCAGCGAAGAGGCTTGGGCGCATCTTTTGACTCTTGGCGCGCACCCCGACAACAAGGTGTTTGGTTTGCCGATCACAGTTTCGCGACCGGGACGCGGCCTGGACATTCGGCTGGTAACTCTGTCGGATCTTACGGCCTGACCATCAGGTCGGGAACAGGAAACGCATGCAGACGCGGAAACACGGCTTCCAGTGTTTTCGTGTCCGGCAGAATATAGACCACCCCGCCGTTTTTGCGGAACATCGGTGTCAACTTGGACTGATAGAAAGCTAATGGCACATTGATGCACCCAAAGGTGATGCGGTTGTCCTCCGGCGTTTCCGACAGCAGCCGCTCACGCCGACGCTCCTTCTGCGTGCCTTTCGGAATGGGGTGCAAGGCCACCGAGGTCCCATAATCGACCCACAGGACACGTTGCCCACCCGCTGCGGCGCCATAGCGCGCAATGAACCTGCCGGCTGGTGTAGTCTTCTCCGCAGGCCCGATTTGAGCAAGCGATTTACCGCCGATACCAGGCGTCGCCTCATCTCCCAAAGCGACACCGGTCAGGACCGGCGCATCGCCTTTCAACCCGCCTGCGCTATCGAACAGGTAGAGGTGCGCATCCACCTTATCGATTATCGCGTAAGGCAATGCGCCATTGTCGTTCGATGCGACGATCCAATCCGACACGCGTGAGACAGGCTCAGGCCATGACCAGGCATCGTCAGCATGATCTTCTACGGGCGCGACAGATGGAGCCTCCTCCTGTACGGGAGCGGCATCAACTGTTCGCACGGCCGATAATTCGCCTATCGCAAACAGAATAAGCGCCCAGCGGGCAGGGATCATCTGTTCATATATCCCGATGATCCCTGCCCTGCCGGGCGTAGCCGTCGAACGATGCAGGTCGCATCCGTGCCGGATCAGTTACGGGGACGACGCTTCTGCTCCATCTTCTGCTCGATGCCGTCGATGCGCGCGTTGAGCTGATCGATCCGCTGGGCGTTGTTCTGGGCCTGGCCGGATGCCGCCTGCGCTTCGCCCAGTGCGGTCTTCGCCGTGCCGTCGGTGGTCTGCAGCTTCGCATCGAGCGCATCAATACGCTGGTTCACGGTTGCAATCTGCTCGTTCACATAGCCCTTGGTCGCGCAGCCGCCCAGCGCCAGCGAACCGGCGAGGACGAGCGAAACGGAAGCAATTCTGGCTAGAGGCTGCGGCATTGATCTCTCCTTTATGCAATGGCCCGTCCTCATCCCACCCGCCACGCGCGTAACAACCCGATTATGCCGGGTCGTGGCGGCTGTCGGACGGATGGTTAAAGCATCGGTCACGCAATATGGTTCCGCTCGGGAAACGTTTGCGTCAGCAGAAGAAATGGACCTCTCGACGGGGCCCGCAGAAGATACGCCAAGGCGGCCAAACGGCCCGAAATGTCGACGCGTTTCTAAAAAGATGGTGGGCCCGGCAGGACTCGAACCCGCAACCTAGCCGTTATGAGCGGCCAGCTCTAACCATTGAGCTACAGGCCCCACCTTGCCGCGCGATAGCCGAGCGTTACGCGGCTTGGCAAGATGATTGGACGGCCCCTTCTCCGCGCGGCGGCACCGCTGCCAGGAAACGCGCCAGCGTTGCCGGACGCACGCCGCGCCGGTCAAGATGGTTCAGGACCACGTCCCACCACCCATAGAAATCGGCCAGATCCTGCTTGTCGCGCACATAGGGCGTGTGCCCGGGTTCCAATGTAGGCGAATGAAAACTGAAGTTGAGAACACGCGTGCCCGTTTCCAGCAGCGCATCGATCGCTTCCACGGCATCGCGCACAGGCACACCTTCCGGTGTCAGCGGCACACGGCTCAGCAGCCGAGCGCGTGAGAAGGCGGCGCGCATCGGTGCCATGGCGCTGGCCGCTCGATAGAGCGATTGTCCAGATCCCCGCAACAGCCCGGTAAAGGCAGTCGAAAGGGGCAACTCGATCAGCGAACGTTCCGGTCCGGCCCAATATGGTCCTAACGGCATGCCATAAAAGTCGGGGCCATGCTCGCCTGAATAATCGAAGCGACTGCGCACCGAACTGTCGAGCCGGAAACCTGCCTCCTCCAGCAGTCGCGCGCTGTTTGGCCCTACGCCATACCGTCCTGCGCGATAGGCGATCGGTGCGCGGCCGAACGCAGCATGAATCCTGTCACGCAGTGCAAACAGTTTTGCCCGTTCGAGCGCTTCGGGAAGGTTGCCGACGAAACTCGTCTCCTGCGACACCTGTTCGCTGTGTGGCGGATTGATCCAGGGATGGAGATGCGCCCCGATATCGGCCGCTTCATCTGCCGTCCACTGCGCCATCATCGCCACGGCCGCCTCGCTTTCCAGCACGGCATGATCGGTCACATAGACCGGACGGACGCCGGAAGCGGCAAAGAACGCCTGCCCTTCCTCCATGCCCTTCAGCGCGGTTACGCTGCGGCTTTCACGATTGAGCGGCGCGTTCCAGTCGAACTCTTCCTCCGTATCGACAAACAGCAGGAACCGGGTGCCGAACACACGATCCAGATTGATCATGTCGTCGGGAAGCGGATGCCTGTCGAGTGCGCCGGAAGATACTGAATCGGTCATCGCAGAGGCATACTGCCGCAATGGTTGCCAAGCGGTTTCGGTCCGCCTGGTTTCTGCCTCAAACGTCGTCAGAACCACCGGGCGCATCCGCCGGATGTGCGGGCATTGCCAGCAGGAAACGCCCCCTGTCGACAATCAGTCGACCCGATCCGCTGGCCGCCAGACTGCGGATCAGGCGCAGGGAAAAGCCCAGTCCAAGCAGCGGTCCATCCGGCCAGTCGCCATCGGCGCTGTAACCGGGATCGAGCAATTGCGCTTCCTCCATTCCAGCCAGCGTCGAAGGACGATCCATGGCGAGAATCACTTCCCCGCCCTTCTCGTTCGACTGGTACCAACAGGCGCCGGTCACCGGCTCACCTTCCGGCGCAACGGAAACGAGCGTACGCAACAAATGCAGCACCATGCGCTCAGCCTGCAGCGGATCCAGCATTGCGCGCGGCAGATCGTCGGCAATCACGATGTTGACGGCGTGGCCTTCCCGCCCGCGATCGGCGCGAAACCGCGCCGCAACACGAGTCACCAGCATGGCGGCGTCCAGGGCTCGCGGCTCCAGCACATCCTCACCCCGGGAAACGCGCGCCGCGAGGTCCAGATCGTCAAAGGCAGAGAGCAGCCTGCGGGCGTCACCCATGATCTGTGACGCCATTTCGCGATACTGACGGCCTGCGGGACCGAAAAGCTGCTGCTCTATAATCTCGGCAAAGCCCAATATGGCGTTCAGCGGCGTACGCAGTTCGTGAACCAACTGGCGGACCGAGTCGGCGGAAAGGCCGCCCAGCGCCAGTGCCGCGCCGTCCGGCGCCGCCGGCACTTCGTGAAGGTGCGGCCGGCGTGCCTGCCCGCGAAAACCCTTAAACCGGCCCGACTGCATGTCGAACAGCGGCGCAGCGGACAGCCGCCATTCGCCGGCCAGCGCACCTTCCACGATCGTGAAGCGGCCGTGCTGGAATTCGGAACGACGCAGGAACGCGCCCGCAACATGGGCATCCGGCCCGTCGCCACCCGGCAATGCCGGTTCGGCGATGGAAAGCCCGATCAACGCCGGCCGGGGGCCTTCGTCGATCCATATAATAACCCCGTCCGCATCCGTTTCGAAACTGAACCGCCGCAACGGCAGCGCAGCGGGACGGGCGGGCTGTGCCACGCGTGGTCGTGGCGCGGCGGTCGTATACTGCTCGATCCTGTCGACCAGTCTGCGAATCTGATCTTCGCCTTCGGCATCGCCACGCGCTTCGACCGGCACGACGCGCATGTCGGCCGTCAGCAGAATGTCCTCCGCTGCCTCATTCGTCAGCACCAGGTCGTGCTTGCCCAGGCTATCCAGCGCCCGACGCGTCTCCGGCCCCAGGTCCTGGCGATTACGCAATATGCCTCGGGCCGTCGGCCCCAGCAATGGAAGCAGATCGGGCCATGCCGCGTCAGGCAACCTCGCCCGTGCCATGGCCGCGGCACAGATCGACGCACGATCGTCCGCAAAGAAACGAATCAATGTCGGCGACCGCAGCCGCGTTCCCAATTCAACGATCGTTGCGATCCGCTGCGTCTCGGGTACTTTGGGTCGCAATGCCTCCAGTCGTTCCAGAAGCGTCTGGCGCTCCTCCGGGCCGATACTGGGCTGCTCTGCCCGATCATTCTGCGCAAGCAGGTCGACGCACTGACGCCAGAGCGTCACCACGCCGGAGCCGCTCCGTTCGTCAGCGGCCAAAACCGTCTGCATCAAGTCGTTGAACCGCACGCCCGAATCCTTGTCAGATCGCTGATCGATCTCGTTATGGACATGGAATTACGGTGCTGAACCGCAAAGGGAAAGGCGGCGAATATGGGTCAAAATGGACCGTTGCATAGTGGGACAATTGCATTGCCCTGAAATATTATTATGATGGCGAGAGATTATCGGAAAGGAAGTTGTCAGCGAATGGCAGGACCGACCATTGACGACATCGATCTGCAAATCCTTGCGGAGTTGCAGGATGATGGGCGCATGACGAACGTCGACCTCGCGCGCCGCGTGGGGCTAACCGCCCCTCCCTGCCTTCGGCGTGTACGCGCTCTGGAGGAAAGCCGGACGATTCGCTCGTACCATGCCGATATAGACCCTGCCGCTTTGGGCTACACGATCACGGTATTCGCCATGGTCAGTCTGAAGAGCCAGGCCGAAGCCGACCTCAAAGCGTTTGAGGATCATGTGGCAGCGCTGCCGGAAGTGCGCGAATGCCACATGCTGAACGGCGAAATCGACTTCATGCTGAAGGTCGTGGCCAGGGATCTCCAAAGCTTCCAGCAGTTCCTGACCTCAAATCTTACTCCGGCACCGAACGTCGCCAGCGTAAAGACATCGCTGACGATCCGTACGTCAAAAAGCGCCCCGGGGGTGCCCGTTCGGACCTGACGGCAGCGTCAGGACGCCGGCGCCACCGCTTGCATATCGTTGCTGGCGTGCGCACCACCCCCGGCTACTTTGGCCTGTTCGTCAAGCCATACACCCCAGAAGCGCGCGTCATTCGCCCAGTTGCCGGATACCTGCGCCAGCGCCGTGCGTCCGCCAGCCAGATCACCCGAGCGCGCCAGCGCGACACCCAGCCGGGTATTGACCCGCTGCGCATCGACCCCGCCCTTTGACAGGGCCAGTCTGTATTGGGTTGCAGCCTGCGGATACTGGCCGAGCGAGAAGTAATCGTCGCCGACCGCCATCGCTGGGGACCCGTTCGGGGCGGACGCTGCTTTCTTTTCGGCGGCAGGCAGACCGGCCATATACTTCTTCACCTTGGGGGTGATCTTTTTCAGCAACGCCACCGTTTTCACGTCGTTTGCCGGCAGCTTGCCGTTGGAACGACCGGCCTCGATGATCGCTTTTGCCTCCGCGTCGTATCCGTTGTCTGCGGCAAGGGCCGCATATTCCTGATAGTCGCGTTCGCTGGCCATCGCGCCCGTCGCGGCCTGCAAGCGACGCAGGTCGAGTTGCACTTGCGTGTCCATGCCCGGCGCAGAGAGATAATTGACGATACCTGATCGCCAATTCTGCGGGCCCGGATAGGCCGCCAGCTTTTGCTGATACCACTGGGCGACATCAGACCAGGCGCCCAACTGATAGGAAAAGGAAATTGCTCGATCATACCAGGTCGCCGGGACCGGCCGGCCTGCAGCTTTCTGGCGCTCCATAGCTTCCTTCAGATAGGCTAGGCCTTCGGCCTTCTTGCCCCGCCGAAACTGGCTGTCCGCCCGCAACATGGTGGCTTCCAGCGGATCATATCCCAGCTGTTTTGCGTAATCGAGTTGCGCGATTACATCGTCATAGTTGCCCACGACAAACGAATAATATCCGGACAGAAAACGCAGGCGCGGCTCCTCCCCAGGCGGCGTCGCGCGGCTTTCCAGCATGTCGTTCAACGCCTTGCGCTGTCCCTGCGCATCGCTCTTGCGAGAGGCAATCTCCATCCGCAGGCCTGCTGCGGCATATTTCTCGACCGGCGTTGCAGGCGTCAACGCAGATACCTGCGCCGTCGCAGTGTTCAGGTCGCCAGCAGCGATCGTTGCCTGGGCCTGCTGCACTGCGGCCCGGAAGGTCTTGTCCATCATCACATCCGACGGCCGGTTGGGACTGGCTGCCCATGCCGTCGCTGGCGACAAAATCATCAGTGCCGTCAGCCGCAGAGCTGATGGCGCAAAACCGAATGCCTTAACCATAAATCCTCCCTGCGAAGAAAAAAGGCCGCGAGCAACCTAATGGGTTCCTCGCGGCCATATCCCGTCGCCTCAGGCCGCCTGCTTCGTGCTCAGCCACAGCAGCCAATATTCGGCAATCGACTTGCGCGCGCCGCCGGTAACCGCCTCAAAAGCCGACTTGGCTCCGGCGGAATCGCCCGCCAGTGCCTGCGAAATGCCGATACGCGTGTTGATTTCGTTCGCGTCGACCGAACCCTTTTGCAGCGCCGTGCGATACAGCTCCGTCGCCTTGGCATAGTCGCCATAGCTCAGATAGGCGTCGGCCGTCGCCGCGGCGGGTTTGCCCGTAGCGGCCTTTTCGGCGCTCGCCGCAGAAGCCGTCAGCGACGCCTTGTCCTTGGCGATCCCTTCCACCGCAGGCGCATAATAATCCTGCATCTGACCGGACGACAGCTTGCCGGCCGCACGGCCTTCGTCGATCACGGACTTCACTTCGCCCAGCAGGCCGGACTTGGTGGCAATGTCGACATATTCGCCATAGCCGCCGCCTTCCAGCGAACCGGTCCGGCGCATCAGACGCAGCAGGTCCAGATTCTCGCCGCGCGTCAGGTTGGGTGTGCCGTTCTGGAAAGTGACCAACAGGTTGCGCCAGTTCTTGCCCGAAGGATTGGCCGCAAGATTCTGCTTGGACCATTCGGCCGCGTCCGGCGATCCGGTCAGATAGGCGATCGAAAAACCGCGATCATACCAATTCGCCGGTACCGCCTTGCCTGCTGCCTTCTCGGCTTCGATTGCGCGCTTCAGATAGGGCAGCCCCTGTGCGGCGACTGGCTTGCTGGCATCGTTCAGCTGGCCCGTGCCGCCGCTCGCCGCAATGGCCTTCTGGAAATAGGTTTCGGCGATCAACAGCGAGCTGGAACCCGGATCATAGCCGCCGTCCGCTGCCTTCTGCAGATAGGGCTGCGCATCATCGTAATCCTTGGCATCGAAGGCAAGCTTGCCCGCGAAGAAATTGAACTTGGCTTCCTCGCCCACCGGAGCGCGACCGGATGCCAGGATTTCCTTGAGGCCCTGCCGTTGCATAGCCGGGTCGTTCAGACCGGTACCGGTATTCAGGCGAAACTGTCCGACCAGCATCTTGTCATCAGGTGTGGAGGCGGCCGCAGCAGCCTCATCCAGCTTGGCCTTGACGCCGGCATAGTCCTTTGCCTGGTCAAGCTTCTGGATTTCCTGTGCAACCTTTACGAATGCAGGCGAATATTCCGTCTTTGCGGGCTTCGCTGCCTTTTCCTTCGCCACGGCCGGCGACACGACCGATGTCCCAGCCAGCGCAAGCATCAGGCTAAGGGCTAAGGGGGAAACAAGACGCATGACAATCTCCTCTCGATGGGCGGACACACGCCGCGCAGCCTTGGGGGACAGGGCTATGAACAGGCGCGTGAACAACGATTGAACGGCGGTATAGATGCGGATCATCGGGTTGTCATGACGCCACATTCGTTCCGTCGCTAGTGGCGCTCGTTTCGTCGGCTACTGGGTGCCCGCGGACTCACGCGCGCGTGCACGCGTATGCGCGCGAGGGGTGACATGGCCGAACGGCTCGTTTAGGGGGTGTTACACAATATTGCTTCCCCAAAACGAAGAGAATCGCCTTGACCGACGAGACTGCCCTCGCCGACCCTTCGGATATCAGCCCGATCAACATCGTCGATGAGATGAAGTCCAGCTATCTGGACTACGCCATGTCGGTGATCGTTTCGCGCGCTCTGCCGGATGTGCGCGACGGCCTGAAGCCTGTGCATCGCCGCATCCTGTTCTCCGCCAGCGAAAGCGGCTTCCACCACAACAAGCCATATCGCAAATCGGCCCGCATCGTCGGCGACGTTATCGGTAAATATCACCCGCACGGCGATAGCGCGATCTACGACGCACTGGCGCGCATGACCCAGGACTGGTCGATGCGCGTGCCGTTGATCGACGGTCAGGGCAATTTCGGTTCCATGGACCCGGATCCGCCAGCCGCCATGCGTTATACAGAGGCGCGTCTGGCCAAGGTGACCGCCGCCCTGCTCGATGACCTCGACAAGGACACGGTCGATTTCCAGCCGAACTATGACGC
>Ga0075012_10005117_pt1 | contig 12074 bp, 4 predicted proteins | sample All_14_2_FD_71474 | JGI IMG/M metagenome (GOLD analysis project Ga0075012, IMG submission 71474) | Freshwater microbial communities in response to fracking from Pennsylvania, USA - Allegheny Zone_MetaG_DW_15 | ecosystem: Environmental > Aquatic > Deep subsurface > Groundwater > Drilled...
GGGCAGGATAGCTCACGCCGCGGGCATAGGCCAGCGGCGAAAACTCGTTGTCGAAGGCGGTCGTGCACCAAGCGAGGATCGGTAGCAGGCTGGTGTTGGTCATGTGCTGAAGGAATAGCAGCTTCTCCCGGCGTGTCAGCCGCCACTGGTGCATGAGGTTCCAGATCCGCTTCGAGTATTCGCGCTGGTTCCACAGGGTCAAGGCCGGTTGCATCTGCCCGTCCTCCGCCAGATAAGCCGCAGAGGTCAGCGGGTCGCTGCAGGTGGTGAGGTAGGCGTTGTCCCAGTAGATGCCCACGCCGCGCTTGAGCCATTCGTTGGCGTAATAGGCGCCGTAGTCGCGGTAACTGGCCGTGAAGTTGACGCGCGCCGCGGCATTGACTTGGCGCCCTTGGCGGAAGAGGTCGTACCCGTCGGGCCACTGGAGCCGCGGGCCGCTGTAACCCTCCGGAGCCTCGCGCTGCGGACGCGTCGGCACATGCGACCACTCGTCCCGGTAGATCAGCCAGTCGTGCCGGTAGGTCGGCGCGGCCATCTCCTCGAAATAGACCAAGACCGGCCGGTAATTCCACGAGGCGAAATGGGCGACGTCCTTCAGCCAGTCTCCGGTTCCCCGCACCGGCGGGATCTTGTATTTCTCTTGGTGCTCGCGGAACCACGCGCTGTTGTCCTTGCCGGTGAGCTGCGCCTCGATGATTTTGTCGACCACTTCCCAGTGGTCGTTGAACGGAAACTTGTCCGCGCACTGGTGGCCGCCCCAGGGCGTGACCGGCAAGCCGCCGCCACGCGCCCCGGTGCGCCAGTCCGACGGCAACGGCTTAGCCGGCGAGGCCTGCAAGCCGAACACCAGCTCGCGTGTCTGCGTGACCGCCCCCGGCACGTTCACCAGATTGACGCGGAGCACCAAGGCGCCCGGTTCCCGCACAAGCTCCTGCAACGGCCGGTCGCTCTGGCCTTTCTCCGTGATCCATCCCTTGTCGTTCTCCGCGAACCACGCGAGGCCGCGCTCCTCGCCGCCGATCCAGACATAGCCCGCGAAGGCGTTGCGCCAGGGATCTTTGCGCTGCGCCCGCCACACGGTTCCCGTGCCGGCCGGGACCGCGCCCGAGTAGTTGCGGCGCAGGCTGCCGGTGTCCTCATGCATCAGGGGAGCCTCGGACGCCTTGACCGGGATCTCCAGCCACAGGCGCTTGAGCGGCACAGCCCGCAGGCCCGGAGCGAGCGTGAGCGTCACCCGCATCATGCCGTCCATCTCGATCTCGGACACGGCGGCGACCTTGACGGCATCGCTGACGGCCTCGCCGCAGTAGACCGCACGTTCCGGCGCCGCAGACACGGAAACCGCTTTGCCGACGGTCCACGCGCCCTCCGCGCCGTCGGCCGTCTCGTAGCGCAGCCGGATCGGCGCGGCCAGCAGTTCACGCCCTTGGGAGAGCACGGAATCCCACAGGCCGTAACCGTTCATGCGGTAGCGCCGCAGCACCACCGAAACGTCCCGCCCCGCCGTCCCGACGGGCTCGAACGGCTCGAAGACCGCATTCGTGACGCCGAGCGCATTCCCCTCCCACGGCAGGACTGCGGCGAGGAAATAGACCGGCGCGGACTTCAGCGCCTTCCCCCCCACGGCCACTTCCGCATTCACGCTGTAGGCGCCCTCGGCCAGGCGCGGCGTCTCAATCCGGTGAACCTGTCCGTCGACCCGCCCGTCCAGCGTCATCACCGTTTTGCCGGCGCCGTCGCACAGGCGGAGCGTCGCCTGCTCCGGACACGCGATGCCGGGCATCGCCGAAAGCCGGTAATGGAGGGCCTGCGCGCTCGGATGCCGCCAAGCGGAAAGAAGGATGGGTGCGGGCGGCTCGACCGGCACGATCCGCTTCGGGTCCACGTAGCTCCAATAGCGGTTGGCCACCTCGCCGGCCGTCAGCCGCCGCTCGTAGAAACAGAGCTCGTCCACATCGAAGCTGGGCCGGAAGGAGAGCGAATCCAGCACGCCCTTGTTGGCGTCGGTGCTGATCGCATTCCCGCCGGAGGCCACCTGTCGGCCTTCGACATAAAGGACGATCTCTTCGGCGTCCCAGACAAAAGCAAGGTGGTACCAGCGGCCCGGATGCATCTCCGCCTCCTTCGCGCTGTGCATGCGCAGCTTGCGCTCGGCGTCCAAATAGTAGAACGAGAGCGGCTTGAAGGGGCTCGCCGAGTTGTAGAAATAGGCGGTCAGCCCCGATGCGCCGATGATCGAGACGTTGGCGTCCGAGACGTTGTTGACCCCGCGCGGCCGCACCCAGAACTCCATGCTGCCCTCGCGCCAATCTGCCATGCGGAAGCCGCTGATCCTCAGGTTGCCGTTGACGGCCTGTCCCTTGACGCCAGGGACATGAGTTCCCTCAAACGCGACGTTGAAACGCTCGACGATGGCGGGATCGCTGGCCATCATGGCGGGACACGCCGTCGGACGCGTATCCCCGTCGAAGCGGAACGACAGCCACGGCTGCCGTTCAGGAACGAGCACGTGGTCCAGCGGCGGCAGGCCCTCCGCCGCGATCCGCGCGATCCAAGGCATCGGCTCGTTCGGCCACAGGCGGGCGACCCTCGCGTGGATCCGCACGTCATCGATCAGGCCGGATAAGCCGCCGCCTTCGGACGTTCCGCCGACCGTCAGATCCGGCGTCGTCACATCCGGCAAAACCCCAGCCGCGCCGGATTCGGGACCGTCGAAAACTCTCCTGCCGTTGATGTACAGGGTGTCGCGCCCCACCGAGAGATGTCCGCCGCTGCTGATGCCGGCCACGTGCGTCCACTCGCCCAACGGCACCGCACCGGGTGCGCTGCACCGCTCCGCCGCCTGCCCGTCGCGGCCGGTGACCGACAGGCCCAGCGCCCCGTCCGCCGTGATGAACAGCGCGAAGCCTGACGCGCGCTCCTTCTCGTAGGCCCGGCGGACCACATGAGCAATCCGGCCTTCAGCCGGATAGCGGTCGAGCCGGACCCACGCCTCGATGCTGAGCGTGCGGTTGACCGGATGACTCCACACGGCCGTCGGATCAAACGGGCGCGTGGGCACCGACACATAGCCGGTTCCGTCCAGCCGCAGCGCCCCGCCGAATTTCCCCGCCGGTTCCAGCCGGATGCCGCCCGCGATTCGGCCGGGCCCTCCGACCAGACGTCCGGCACCGACCAGCGGTACCGGCCCGTCGAAGCTGAAGAGCGCAACCGTATTGGTCTCCGCCTCATACGGCTTCCAGAAGGCGACATCCGTTGCCTGGGCAGAAAAAGCCCATGCCGCCGCGCACAACAGTCCCGCCGCCCGCGCGGCACGCAACAAGGTGGCGGAAAGTCCGTCAAACGTCCAAGGGGAAGCGTGCATAGTTTGCTTTCGGTTTAAGGTCATCGCCGTGCTCCTGTACTTCAGAAACCCGCTCCCGAGCCGCCCAGCGGCAGGTTGCCGATCAGCACGACCCGGAAGTCGCGCGGCTCGACTTTCAACCGCAGCGTGTTGGGAATGTTGATCGTCGGGTCTGCATCTTTGTCGAGGTTCGGCAAGGGATCGCCGGGAAACTCCCGTGCGGCCAGCAGCCCGTCGCCGCCGGAGCGCCACGGTTTGAAGCTCTCCAGCGTCTCGAAGTCCATCATGACGCGGTGACGCATGGGCTCGGGTCGGCGCAGAAGCTTCGGGAAGTCGAGCCAGACGCCCGCGGTCTTGGCCTTCTTGGACCAGTTGCAGACGACCAGCAGCACATGGTTCTCCCCGCGCCAAAGCGCGACATCAAGCTCGCTGTCCGACGGCTCCAGCCGGAAGAGCCCCCCGGCGTCCCAGCCCGGAAGGAAGCGCAGCTCCCCGCCCGCAGCCTGCTTGAGCAACTGGAACTTCGGCTGCAGGAAGGCGCCATAGTTGTTGCCCTGAAAGAACTCGACACCGTTCACCAGCATGGAAGCCATCGCCCCGCGATGCGCCTTGAAGGCGGCCGCCTCGTCGAGTTCGCCGAATTCATCCAGATAGCTCTCGCTGCGGAAGTGATAGAGGTGCGAGAGCCGATATCCCCAGAGCGGCTGGTTGTACATCACGGTCATGAATTCGCGCGGATGCATGTCCATCCAATCTCCCTGGCGCGGGTTGTCGCCGCGCGGCGTCGGCATCTCGCCGCCCATCGCGACGTTGGCGAACCCCAGCACCGGCGCGAACTGGAAGCGGGTGTTGTGGATGCAGAGGTAGAACGGCGCCCCGTTCTTGCGCTGCGCCAGCACGCCGCGGATGCGCTTGATATGGTCGCGCATGCCCCACAGGTTATAGCCCGGCTGGATGCGCCCGTCCGGCAGACGGTAGGCCGTGCCCGCATGCGTGTTGGCGTTGATGCGGTTGAAGACGTTGTCGAAATAGAACCCATCCATGTCGGCGTCTGCGATCCAACGGTCCGTGAGCCAGAGCAGATAGTCGAGCGAACTCTTGATGTGCAGCGGACCGCCCAGACCGCCGCGGTCCCACTCTTCGCGGAAGTACTCGACCACGTCGGGCTCGAAATCCATCCAGCTCATCTCCGTGTACGGCGCGAACAGCCCGTTAAGGCGATGGCACCGCTCGACGTATTTGCGGTTCAACTCCAGATTGTCGGGATAGCGGCGTGCAAAGGCCTGCGGCAACGTCTTGCCGTCCCAACGCCCGGACTCTTTCAGGTAGCCGAACACCAGCCGGGAGCCCTTGGCCTCGCCGACCGGCCGGACCGGATTCACATGCAGGCCGAACACGATCCGGCGCGGGCCCGTCAGCTCGGCCGCCTCGCCCGCCAGATTCAGGACCAGGCTGGCACGCCCCTCGCCATCGCGCCAGATCTCGATGGCCGGAACCTTGTCCGTCGGCCACCAGCCCTCGTCGCTGTCCGCGAACCAGGTCAACCCGCTGCGCAGGTTGCCGATCCACATGAACGGCACGAACGACCCGACGGTCATCTCCTGCTCGCGAACGCTGGTCGAACTCCAGACCGCGCCGCTCTTCGGCGCGCCGGGTAGCCAGTTCGCCACGCCCGCGAGCCGCTCCGGCGTGCCCGGCTTCGGAATCAGGCCGACTTGGTTCGACAGCCGCATGTTCTCGCCGTTGGCCATGTAGCTCAGGCCGCCTTCCGCCGAGAACGGGATCACCAGACGGAGCCGCTCGAACCGCGCCGCCGCGCGTCCCTTCGCGGGCGTCAGAGTCAGCTCGACCCTGCACGTGCCGTCATACTCCCACTCGGAGACGACCGAGGCGGAGAGCGGGCCGCCCGCGGCCTCGCCGCAGTACCGGGCGCGGGTATCTGATCCCTTCCTCAGTTCCGGCTTGCGCCGCGCGGGCTCAAGCGTGAACGGCGCACCGTCGGACGCGCCCTCCAGCACGACCGGCGAGCGCAGCAACGCCACGCCGGCCGCCGTAATCTGTCCGGGCAGCGCCGAACCTTCCAGAACGATCTCCTTGCGGAATCCTTTGACGGTCGCGCCTTTGACGCTCAGCGGCTCGAACCCGGGCAACACCTCATCCTGCTCCCCGATACGGTTGCCGAAGAGCCAGGGGAACGCCTTCTTGTGGTCTTTCCGCACAAAAGAGGTGTTTTCGCGCGCGAGCACGTTCCCCGCCGCGTCGAGCAGCTCCACCGTGCAGGGATAATCGCCCGGGGCCAGCTCGGCCGGCACGGCCACCCGGACATCGCCCTTGCCGTAAGGGAAGTCCGTGATCCGGCCCTCGCCCATGCCCTTGCCGTCATTCGGCGAGCAGACCGTGCACCGCGCTGCGGCCACCGCGCCGGCCTGTGCAAAGTCATATTTGTCCACTTCGAAACGCACGTAATTCGAAAGGGGATTGTAGGCGGTCTTGAGCGCGAACGCCGCTTTGTCCGGCGTGAACAGCAAGCCGAAATCCGCTTCGGGGTTCGCGTAATCGATCGGCGTGCTCCACGTGTAGATCGCCTTGCTTCCGCTCTCCACCAGAATCGCAAGCCGCCCCGCCTCCGCATACGCCTCCACCGCATCGTTCACCTCGAACGACTGAGACGCACCGGGGTCGAGCGCAATGATGCGCGTTTTTTCAAACACCACTTTCTGCTTGGCAGGGTCGCGCTCTTTCGAGTAAAGCCGGCATACGAGGCGCCCCTCGAACCGTGCGGCCGTGGTGTTGCGCACAGACAGGTCGAAGCCGATGCCGCGGAGTTCGAGCGACCGCTGCGGATTGCTCATGCGGACTTCCGGCAGGGACTCGCGGAATGTGGCCCGCGTGCCGTACCCGTAGAAACCGTTCCACGTCCACGGCCGGTGCAGGTCCGTAGCCAAGCCGATCCACCACGCGTCTCCGTCGCGCAGCGGCTCGCCCTGATAGACCGTCTTGCGCGGAATCGCAAACTCGGCCTCCCAGAATTTCCCGTCGGGCGTCACGCGCTGGGCGTACTGCCACTCGCCGTTCCAGCCCACAAAGTTCTGGCCGATCTCATACTGGTCCTCGCGCTCGAAACGGTTGCCCGAGGCGTTCCCCATGAACTGCCAACGGCAGCCCGACCCGTGCGAGCCCTGGCTCTTCCGGTCGATGAAGATCTCGAGGGCGCTCTCGTGCGGCGCCACGTTGTCACGGCGGGGCTCGCGGCAGAGCCGCACCAGGCGCTCGCCCTCGCGCAGCGGCAGGCGCTGTGCCCCGTAAAGATGTTCCGCGTCCCACCCCAAAAGAAACGTCGAGCCCGGCCGCTTCAGCAGCAACAGCCCGCTGTTCCATGACGGCAGCGGCACGCCCGCCGCCCCGGCCCATTCTTCGGCTTCGACAACACCGTCGATCTTCGGCGCGGCCTTGAGTTTCGGGATCATGAACTGCGTGGCGTCGGGCTGCGCGGGGCCTTTGCTTTTTTCCTGCGCGGCTTGCCGCTTGGCGACAGCCAACTGCTTCTTGGCCGCGTCCGCGGCCTGCTGCCGCTCCCGGTATTCGGACTCCAGCCGCTGCACCTCATTCGTCCGCTGCGCCTCCGCCCCGTGAAGCGTTCCCGCCGCGGCCACCAGCCAAACGGCTCCCGCAAAAATGACTCCGATTTCGCCCATCGCACGTTTCATCCCGTCCCCCCTGTTTCTTGTATCCGGCCCGGCAAGCGTCGAACCCGCCGCGCATCCTCTCGACCCGTCACCAGCTCTATTGAATTCCGATCAGTGTGCCGTATGGCCCACGGCCGAGCGCGAAATAGTTGTCCGCTCCCAGAACCACCGACGCAGCCGAGTACAGGCAGGCGTCCGCGTTCATCGTCCCCGGCACCGTATGCCAAACCCCGCCCGCCGCGTGCAGCAGCTTCAATTCTTTTAGCCCGAGCGCCTCCATGCGCGCGTCGTCGTAGCGGAACGTCATCCCCAGCGTCCCGTAGCCGAGCGCCGCCGGCTTCTGCACCTGCCAAACGCCCACGCTCTTGAAACCCTCCGGCAACGGCGGCAACTCCGCGCGGTCCGCCGCGAGAAGGCTGTTCGTCAGCACGCCGCCGCCTGTGACCCCCGTGAACACAAAGCGCAGGCTGTTCACCAGGTCAAGCTCCGCGTCACCCGCGCTCTCGCCCCAGTTGACGCTGCCGTCACCCGTTGCGACCGTGACCCGCGGCAGCGTCAGCTTTCCGCCGTTCTGCGCGTACCACCCGTGCGCCTCCCCCGCCGCGTTCTCGACGGTGTTGCTGACGCGCGCGAAGCGCTCCAGGCTGAGCGTGCGCGCCGAGCCGTAACCGTCCGCGACCACCTGTCCGTTGTTGAGGAGCGTGTCGTTCAGGTGGACCTCGCCCCAGCCGCTGAACGTGCCGTCGGCACCTGCCGCCAGGCGCACGGTCAGGTCGTTGCCGGTCGTGTCCATCGTGTTGGTGATGAGCCCCGTGGCGTCCGCGTCGCCGAACAGGTACACGCCGACCGCGCTTTCGTTTCCTCCGACCACAAGGCCCCCGAACGAGGCTCCGCCGACCGCCAGCGTGCCACCGGTCTGGCGCACCTCACCCGTCGCCGTGCCCGCATAACCGACGGACAGCGTCTTTGACCAGAACTCGCCCCCGCTGAGAGCAAAGGAGCCAAAAGCGCCGTTCGTATAGCCCACGCAGGCCGTGTACTTGTCGGTTCCGCTGTGATCCGTCAGACGCACCGACCCGTTCGTCTGAATCAGCACCCCGCGCCCGTCGACGCCGATCCGGAATTCGGAATAGTAGGGTTTATAGGCTCCGCCAAACATGTTAAAGCCCCCTAGCCCCGCGAGGCCCGCCGAATTGGTCGCGCCGTATCCCACAAACAACCGGGCGTACACTTTGTTGCCGCCGATCACTCCCCCGGTTTGCGTCAGCACACCGGTTCCGCCGTAGCCGCCCAAGTAGAGTGTACTGTTCAAAAAATTGCCGCCCTCGAACAGGTATGAGCCGCTCCCGAACCTCCCGATGTAGATGTTCTCGAACAGGTTCGACCCGCCGGTCTGGACAAAGGCTCCACGGCTTTCTTCGATACACCCGACGTATACATTCCTGAAACACACGGTGCCTCCAGACAGCAGATAGGTTCCGTCGCCGCCGGTGGTCCGGCTGTTGTAGTTATAGGCCTGCTGCGGCGAGCGCATCCCGCCGAGGACCAGCTCTTTATTGGCTCCGTCGGCCGTGGAGAACGTCGTCGCGCCGTGGTGCAGGCCGCCTTCCTGAATAAAGACACCCTTTCCGCCGCTCCCGATTTGGATGTTCACCGCATAGCCGCCGAAATTGCCGTTGGCGCCCAAACAACCGCTCACCAGGTGATAGACTGACGTGGCGCCTGCCGTATGTCCTATGGAAATGGTGTTTGGCCATCCGACGCCGAAAATGTTGGTGCCGCCGTTCTGCACGAACCGCACATTGCTCCCGGGCGACATCCCGATGCGCACACTGCCCGTCACCGTGAGGCTGTCCTGACTCTGGGTGACCACCAGCATGCCTCCCGAAGTCCGTTCCATTCCGAGATACCCCAGGCTGGGATTGCCGGGATTCACATACGCAATCACGAGGTCGTCGGGCCCCGCATTTGTGACCATCACGGTATCCCCTCCGGCAGGCACCACGCCCGCGCTCCAGAGGGCCCCGTTCGTCCATGCGCCGTCCCCCCCTATCCAAGAGGTGTTCACCGCACCAGCCGCCGTCACCCAACCTGCCAAGGCAAGCATCCGACACGCGCCGCCCACACTTATCGTTCGCATGATCGATCCTCCTTTGAACGTCAGCCTCACTGTTTCACTCTCAAACACAAAAGCCGAGGGCGCTGCCCTGCGGTTCACGGTCCAGGCTCCGCGCCGTATCGGCCCACGTCCGGAAACTCCTGCTCCCGCAGCGCGAGCAGCCGCGGAGCAACCCAGTCCACGCGGTCCGGCAATCCCGGGTTGCGCAGCCGCTCCATCAGGATGGCCACGCCCCGCTGCGCCAGCTCGGCGATGTCGAGCTCGAACCGCAGCACCGGCAGCGCGTAAATTTGCGGCGCCTGAAGATGCGTGATCACCGCGATCCGCGGCCGGTATCCCCCGGCCTCCCGCAGGACGGACGTCAGCCCCGCTGCCATGTAGTCGTCGGTTACGACCAATCCGTCGGGACGGCGCTTCGCCGGCAGGCCGAGCAGCACCTGAGCCTCGCGCCCGCCCGCCAGCATGTGCGTCAGAGTCCCGGGGATGACGGCGGAATGGGACCACGCCGAGGAGGGCTCAACGAGCGCACGCTTCGGCAACCCCGCCGCCGCGATCCCTTCCCTGAACCCTTTCCGGATGACACGTTCCGCCGGGTGGCCGCTTTTCCGGACGACCTCGATGCGTTCACAGCCGCGGCCTGCCAGAACGCGAACCGCCTCACGGATCACCCCCCGCATATCGATGAGCGCGCCGCACGAGGCCGCCTCGCTGAAGCCGCAGAGCGGCGCGGCGCCCGTGGCGCGGTCCCACCCCTCCCGGGAGAGGCTTCCCAAAGCGATCGCGCCGTCCAGCAGACCGGATTCCGCGTCGGACGACAGTTCGGGATAGTCACCCAACGCGTCGGCGGGCCGGTCGGTCGACACACGGCGCAGATACAGACGCGGCCAACACCCCGTGCGCACCAGCTCGTTCTGGACACAGGCACACAGCAGGCTGAAATAGGGCGACGCGCTCCGCAAGTTCTCAAAATTCTCGGCGACCCCGACCCGCCACAGCGGCTCCGCAAACGCGTTGGGATCGACCACCACCGTGCCGGCCTTTGTCTTCCGGGCGATCACGCCCGCTTCCACGAGACGCCGCATGGCGGGAGCCAAGGAGTTGTTGCTGACCCCAATTTTCTCACACAGCTCCCAATGGGTGGGCAGCCGGTCCCCCGCCCTCAGACCGTTCGTCCAAATCAGACGCAACAGCGCCTTGCAGGCAACCTCCACCTGCGACCCGCTCGCCACAGGAGTTTTGCCCCTTCCACGCGTTGGTTTATTTATGACCATCTATGAGCATATTAGCTTCTTTGTTAACCCGTGTCAACGTCGGCGCGGGGGTGATGGGCACAGCCGGCAATCGGCAGTAAACAGAAGACGGAGGCCGGAGGACAGAAGACGGAAGATAACGCTCAACTCTCAACTCTCAACGCTCAAGGAAAGAAAGAGCACAATGGCGGATAGGAAGTATAAGCTGCGTTTTCCTGCGGGTGCGGGATACGGCAAAGTCGGATAAAGGCGCTTCTGTCAAGTCGGTTCGGGCATTTTTGGGCATTTTTGGGCATTTTTTGACGCCCGGCGTTGACGGCGGGCACCGAAAGACTTACGATGGGGACGTTTTACGATCGGAGAGGTAAAGACGGTCGGATGTGTACGGCCCTGCGCGAACATAGCACGAAGGCCGACCGCGTGCCGTGGCGAAACCATAGGGACGGCAACGTCCTCCAGTTCATTGAGCACCTGAGTGAACTCATCCGGGTTAAGATTAGTCGCCCATCTCTGGTTGTACTTATCCCGGAGCGACTGAACTGACGGGATGATTCTGTCTATATCCAACAGGCCTTGTTCTTTGATCAAGACGGAAGATACAGGTACCCCTCAAGCACATCAGGAAGCTGCTCACGGGTGCCAGGCCCGTCAATGATGATCTTCGTTGCCATATTGTATTCCGTATACTTCTAGTCATCGAACGTCAGCGGTGAGGCGGCGGTATCCCGTCGCCTCCACCGTCTTGTTCGGCTTGTTCTGTCATCCCGGAACGGCTTTGAGCTTTAATCCGATTGCATCGAAAACTTTCAGAACAGTGGTAAGCTCGGGGTTTCCATCTCGGGATAAGGTTTTATACAGGCTCTCACGGCCAAGACCGGTTTTCTTTGCGATCTTCGTCATCCCTTGGGCACGCGCAATATCACCCAGCGCAGCGGCAATCAGCGCAGAATCGCCTTCTTCGAGCGCACAGGCTACATAAGCAGCCATGTCTTCTTTTGTTTTCAGATGCTCCGCTGCGTCCCACAAGGTTGTTTTTGTCTTCATGCTGATCTCCTAAACCGTCTTTGAAAGGGCAATCGCTTTTCTAATATCCTGCGGCTGTGTCCGCTTGTCGCCACCTGCGAGTAGAATGACAAGCGTTTTGCCTCTTTGAATAAAATACACACGATATCCTGTGCCGTAGTCGATACGGAATTCGGATACGCCCTCACCCACCGGTTTCACATCTCCAAGATTCCCAAGCGAAACACGCCGAATCCGAATCAAGATGCGTGTTTTCGCCATCCTGTCCCGAAGGCGCTCAAACCACGCAGAGTATTCTTCTGTCTGGCGAAGCTCAATCACGACGACACTGTATCACATGGGATACGCCCCGTAAAGTGATTTGAGTTACGCCCCTTTGCCGCTCTGGTCTGGCGAATCTATTGGGTCGGGTTTCCCGCCGCCGACTTTTGCAGAGCACTCTGAAGTTCAACTATGACCCCGCACCACCTCGGCCTGATCATTCATCAACAACGATTACCGACGGAAACCTGTCAGCAATCCTGCGAAACAGGGCCATCACGTCCAGATCATAACTCGCAAGTATTTCGTTCACCTGGTGCCGCCGGCCGGACTTCTCCTCGATATAGTACTCGTAACTCGTGTTCTCAAAGTCGCCATCTTTTTTGCGGACC
>Ga0075012_10005119_pt1 | contig 12070 bp, 8 predicted proteins | sample All_14_2_FD_71474 | JGI IMG/M metagenome (GOLD analysis project Ga0075012, IMG submission 71474) | Freshwater microbial communities in response to fracking from Pennsylvania, USA - Allegheny Zone_MetaG_DW_15 | ecosystem: Environmental > Aquatic > Deep subsurface > Groundwater > Drilled...
CTCCTGGGCCTGGCCGCCTTGCTGTGCGGACCGTTGTCTGCCTTCAGTCAGCCCCCCGAATTTCGCGATCGCGACCGGGGATTGACGGCTCCGTCTGCCCTCGACGCGGCCTCTCGCCGTGCGCCGGTCGAGCGTCGCTGGCGTTTGGGAGTGAACGTGCAGGACACGAACACCGGCAGCCGGATTACCGATCTGGTCATCAATTCCCCCGCGCATCGAGCGGGCCTGGAAGTGGGGGACACGATTGTCGCGGTGAATGGCTATCAGGTGGGCCTGGTCAACGGGCAAATGTACGACTGTGGCGACGAGTTCCAGCGGCGTGCCGATCGAAGGGGCTATGTGACGTTGCTGATCTGGAATTTCCGAGACGGCTCGCTGTCCAATCGCCTGGTCCATTTGGAACCACTGGTCGCGTTCACGGCTCCGCCGGTCACTGCGACTTTCCGGGGGGAAATTTCCTTCCGCGAGCGGATCGCCTTCCCGCGTGACGCCGTTGTGGAAGTCCGATTGGTCAGTACCGGGAATGATCCGCTACCGGTGGTTCTGGCGGATCAGGTGATTACTCGCCCCAATGGTGTGCCAGTTCCCTATCAACTGTCGTATGATCCCCGCGATCTGCCGGCTCGGGGCCAAGTGATCCTGCAAGCAGAGATCTGGGTGCGCGGCCGTCTGCAATGGTCTGGGTCCGAAGTCATTCGCCGTCCTCATCGGGAAGGGACGCAGCGGCAGGATCTGATCGTCAGTCCTGCCCGGGATGCCCGTCCCGTGCGGTAACAGCATTTCCGTTCGTTCTGGTTGATTCTCTGAAAAAACTCACCTGAAAATTCAGGTGAGTTTTTCTCTGCGATTTCCCCGGACCACAGGGGTGTGCCGACGGGGACGTCCGACAGGTTGAAGCAGGTCTGGGCGATTGAAAAAAATCCACACACGGGGAGTCTTGTATTTCTCGCAGCGGCGAGGTTTGATCCAAGAGCGCCGCACAGGTCCGATCCCGCCTTTGACAGGATTTCTTTCATGTCTGCTGCCCCCGAACGTGTCTACCCCGATACGACTGAACTGCTCTCTCCCTCGCTGGTCGTGTTCAAGCCGCTCGTGGCACATAACATTACCGAAATGCTGCGAATCGCGAAGGCCCCCGCCCGATTGCGGCCTCACTGCAAAACGCACAAGATGCCCGAAGTCATCAAAATGGAGATGGCCCAAGGCATCACCAAGCACAAGGCCGCGACGTTCGGCGAGTGCGAAATGCTGGCCGATTGCGGCGTGACGGATATCTTTCTGTCGTATAACCTTTTAGGCCCGAATATCGCGCGAGCCGTACGCTTTGTCCAGAAGTACCCTCATATCACCTTCTGTGCGACAGCCGATCATCTGGTTCCGTTAAAGCAACTTTCCGACGCCTTAACGGCTGCGGGCGTGGAAATGCAAGTGGCCGTCGACCTGAATACCGGGCTGGACCGCACCGGGGTGGCCATCGGTCAGCCGGCGATTGATCTGTATCGACAAATTGTGGAGTTACCGGGGGTCCAGCCAGGCGGTTTCCATTGCTATGATGGCCATAACCACCATCCCGTGCTGACCGATCGTCAAGCGGCGGTGGCCCCTTTATGGGACCGCGTGCAGACGATGAAAGCCGAGATCGTTCGTCAGGGATGGCCCATTCCCCGGCTTGTCTCGGGCGGAACGGGCACATTCCCGGTCTATGCGGAATTCGAGGATCCACTCATCGAACTGGCAGCGGGCACGACGGTGCTCCACGACACAGGCTATGGGGATACCTTTGCCGATATGCCGAACTTTGTGCATTCGGCCCTGCTGATGACCCGTGTGATCAGCCGTCCTGCTCCGAACATCATGACCTTGGACGCGGGGAACAAGGCCGTCTCTCCCGATCAGCCCATGCCGACACGAGCCCGACTGCTGGACATTCCCGACGCGGAAATCCAACGGCATAACGAAGAGCATATGGTCGTAAAGACCAGCTTGGCGGAACGCTATCAACCGGGCGATGTGGTCTGGGCGGTGCCCCGTCATATCTGCACGACGACCTATCTGTATCCGTGGGTTTACGCGGTGGATGCGGGAGGAGCTGTTCTGGGCCAATGGGAAGTGCGTGCCCGGGATCGGCAGATTACCATTTAGTGTGAGGGGGCCTTATACGCGTTTCAATTGGCAATAGCGCTCTGTGTGCCATGCTTGCTGCTTTGGCCAAGCATGGCTTAGCAAACAACAGCGGGCTGTGATGACCTGAGAAACGTATAAGAAATCCTGTGCGCGGAGGTCCCACCGAACGCAGTCGGTGGGCTTCCGGGAGGCTTTTTGATCAGGAGAGATGGGCGTGTCGGCTTCTCTGACGGCGGAACTTGTTGCAGCCTTACAGCGCGGCATGGTGATTCCTGCTCATCCGCTGGCATTGACTCTCAATCGCCAGCTCGATGAACGGCGGCAGCGTGCATTGACCCGTTACTATCTGGCTGCGGGGGCCGGTGGTGTGGCTGTGGGAGTGCATACGACGCAGTTTGCCATTCGCGAAGCCCGCTATGGCCTGTATCGCCCCGTCTTAGAACTGGCGGCCGAAGAATGCACGCGAGCCGATGCGAATCGGGAAATTCCCGTTCTGCGGGTCGGTGGAATCTGTGGTGTCACGACGCAAGCGGTTCAGGAGGCCACACTACTACGGGATCTGGGCTATCACGCCGGGTTGCTCAGCTTGTCCGCCTTAAGGTCCGAGTCGGACACGGCTCTGTTGGCCCATTGCCAAGCCGTCTCGCAGGTGATTCCTCTCTTCGGATTTTATCTGCAACCGGCCGTTGGCGGGCGACATTTATCGTATGCCTTCTGGCGAAAACTGGCGGAAACGGTTGATTCCCTGATCGCCATTAAGATCGCCCCTTTTAACCGTTATCAGACGCTGGATGTGGTCCGGGCGATTGTCGACGCGGGAAGAAGTGATATTGCTCTCTATACGGGCAACGATGACAATATTCTTCTCGATCTGGTCACCCCTTATTGCTTTGACCAGCAGATGACTCGGCCACGGCGGATTGCGGGAGGGCTGTTAGGGCATTGGGCGGTCTGGACGAAGCAGGCGGTGGAGCAGTTGGCCCTGTGCCAGAATATGGTGTCAAAGAATCAGCCAGTTACTCAGGACTTTCTGGCATTCGCCCAGCAGGTCACCGATAGCAACGCGGTGCTCTTCGATGCGGCGAACGGCTTTGCGGGTTGCATTCCGGGCATTCACGAAGTGCTTCGGCGACAGGGAATTCTGGAGAACCTCGTTTGTCTGGACGAGCACGAAACCCTTTCGCCCGGCCAGTCCGCGGAACTCGACCGCATTCAAAGCAGCTATCCCCATCTGCTGGATGACGACTTTGTGGCCGAGCATCGTGACGACTGGCTACAGGGTTAAATCCTTAGCGGGCTGCATGAGCAGGCCAGAAGTCCTGGATTTCCTGGATGACACTGGTCTGGACACTCTCAAGGACCGTCAACCGGTAGTGGGCCTCGTCGTGCCAGACCAGTGGAGCCTGCCACGCTTTGGCCAGTTGCTCAATGGCGGTATTCGGAACAAAGCGATCATAGCGGGCCGCGTGCAGGCGAATTTGTCTGCCGGGGAGTTTGGGCCGCCATTCGCGAGGGCGAACCGGACGGACCAGCGCTTCTAATTCTGCCAGCGGAACCGGGGTCAGCTGTAAGCCTCGGCGTAAGGCTTTGACGAACGGGCTCCGCGATTGTAAGAGATCGACAATATCTGCCGGTGGGGCCAGACTGATCACGAAGTCCAGATCGTCGACCACCGTGGCGGCCATTAACATCAGCCAGCCCCCATAACTGCAACCGACGAGCCCGACTCGACGGCCTTCTGCCTGCAAGGAACGGCACAACTGGGTAATGTCGAGCACGCTTTGGCGGGCGACGGACAGTTGATGCGACAAATCCCCGCCCACGATCAACTGCCCGGGCAAGGCAGGGCCGGGCGTTCGGCGGAAATTGAAGGGGGCATCCATCATGACCGTCTCGATGCCCAAGGGGCCGACCCGCTCGGCGAAGCGGCGAAACCAGCCTGCGCCAATCTGGACAATGCCATCAATGCCGACAACTGTCAGTCCCCGGTCGCCCGTCTTGGGGGTCCAGCGTCGGGCACGAATGACATCATTAATCACGTCGCCCACGGGCGTCGCAGAGGGAGCTGTTAGATCCCGGACCTTCAGCCCCTGTGACCGTCCCGGGGGCTCTTCGACCGGGGCTTCCGTCCAAGTACACGCCGCAGGTAGGGGAGCGAAAAAGCGAGCATGCTGACCGGAGAATAAATCCGGGAACTCATGATGGGCGTCCCCTATCCGCAATGGGACGGTGCGACGCAACAGCACGCCTCGCAACAGGATCTGACCCATCAGGCTGTCGATCATCTGCGACCAGAAACGTCGCCACCAGGCCGGCCCGCGCTCGCCATGGGCGACCGCTTTCAGCACCAGACGCCGGGCCCAAGCGATGAATCGCTCGCGAAATCCCTCTTCGGAGACGGACGGCTTGTTCGGCGCGGGAGAAGGCGTCATTGTCCCGCCACTTCCGAAGGTCCGGCTTGCAACGGCTGGTCGGTCACGGCGGGCTTTTGGCCCAGATAAAGTGTGGCGATGCCAAACGTCAGCGGATACCAGCGAACGGCCTCCAGACCACACTCCTCCAGAATGGCCGCCAGTTCCTGGCCATAAGGGAATTCGCTGACCGATTCCGGGAGATAATTATAAGCAGCCTGATTATTCCTGGCTAACAATTGCCCGAGTCGTGGCAGGACGTAGCGAAAATAAAGTTGATACAGTTTCTTCAGGACAGGGTTGCCCGGCAGAGAGAATTCCAGGATGGCGACACGGCCACCCGGTTGGCAGACGCGCAACATTTCCCGGACACCCCGCCGGGTGTCGCTGACGTTTCGCAGGCCAAAGGCCACCGACACAATCTGAAATTGATTGTCGGGAAACGGCAGCTCCTGCGTATCGGCTTCCAAAAACTGAATGTGTTTGGCGGCTTCCGGGGAAAGCCGGTCCCGCTTTTTGCGGGCAATTTCCAGCATGGACTCGGTGAAGTCGGTCCCGGTCACCGCGATCTTTCCGCGTCCGGCTTTCCAGTACGCCAAAGCCAGATCACCCGTGCCCGTGCAGACATCCAGAATGGGAGCGGCTCCTTGGGGAGCACACCGACGAACGGTCCGCCAGCGCCAATAATAGTCCACTCCCCCAGAGAGGAAGTGATTCATAAAATCATAGCGAGGCGAGATTTCGCGAAACATTTCGCGAACTCGCTCGCCCGATTTATCGACTGTTGCGGGCGTGGTAGTGCTGGTAGCCGTCACGGAGAGATTCCCAATTGTCTGGCGAAGATCATCTAGGGCCTGAACCGCAGACACGGGGTCTGCTTAACGTGTCAGCTCCGGGGTTTCGCGAGGACGCTCCAACCTTGGCCACGCTGAAAATCCCGTTGAGACTTGATCAGGAGGGCCTTTGCGGCAAACCGAAGTCGGACCAGCGGCTGGTGAGCTGGCTCCATTCAGTAGGGGTGCGAGTCATCGGCGTGGCCGCTGATCCGCTGGCGAGTTCCTGATCCATTTTGCGGGTCGCATCAATCCCGCGACGAACGCCCAGTTCGGGGCGGTTCTGCGAAAAATCCCATTCATCGAGCGGGCTGTCGCAGGTGATCTCGTCCCGTCCCAGGTCGACATGCAGGGAAATCGCCCGCCAGACCGCTGCGGCATCGCGAACCGGGACGTCGGCATCGACCAGGATCATGAACTTGGTTCTTTCCAGCAGGGATTGGCCAAACAGCGCGTACATCAGACGACGGGCCTGAAAGGGGGTCGTCTTGTGCAGGCTGACAATCGCAGTCCGCCCTCGACCACTGTCAGCGGGAGTATAATAGTCGACCAACTCGGGAATGGCACGTTTGAGGAGTGGACGGACCAGCCGGGCGGTTGCTTCCGCCAGGACTTCAAACTCGCCAGAGAGATGAGGCCGTTGCGCCGCCGGGGCCAGACCATCCGGGAAGCTTGTCGCCGCATTTGCCGGAGACGCCCCAAATCGACCCGGAATCTGAAGGGGCAACACGGGGTTGCTGCGGTGCGTGATGGCCGTGATGGGCAGAATCAAGGCCCGATTCTGGCGGGAATAATCGCCGCTGGGTAAGGCAATCGGCGGAACCTCTTCCAGTTGGGCTTCGGAATCGATCGCCCCTTCCAGCACAAATTCGCTGCTGGCAGGGACCTCCAGTTCGTGGCTGCGGCAGCGGACGACGTCCACCCCTTCCGAACGCAGCCAGCCCCCCAGTTGCCAAGGAGTCGGAGCCAATTCTGTCGGCAGAGCCGCCACGAGCGGCCAGACAGGGTCGCCACCCAAACTGATCGCCACAGGCATTTGACGCCGAGCCTCGCGAGCCTGCTGCCAGATCGCCCAATTCGGATCGCGGCGCGACCAGCGAATGGCAATCCGGTGCTGATCGAGAATCTGGATCGGGGGGGAAGACAGCCGAGCTTCCTCCCCTTGGGCTTTCGTCCAGACCAGACTTCCCCAGAGGACACCTCCCGCTTCACCCGGCCAATGACGCGGGATGGGCAGATCTCGGAGATTGACATCCCGCCCAAACCGCACGACCTGCTGGCAGGCAGCCACTTTGACCAATCTGGGGGTCCACCGCGCCTGGCGGGCCGCATCGGGAGCCGCTTTGAGGGTTTCCCAGAATCCATTGGGAATGGGAGGGGCAATCAGGTCGGTCAGGCGATGGAACAACCCGTTTTCATCCGGACAGCGGACGGCTCGCTGAATCCGGCTGAGGCTGCTGAACAGGTTCACGACGACCGGAATCGACTTTTCTCCCGGTTGCTGAAAGAACAGAACCGGCCCACCTTGCGGCAGCGTCGCCGCCTGAAGAGCCAGAACCGATAATTCCTGGTCCAGACTGACGGGCTGCGCCACCCGCACCAGTTCGCCCGCTTCCTGCAAGACGGCAAGAAAGTCCCCCAGCGATTCCAACGACATGACAAGCCCTGTTTTCCCCGCTGTCCCCCGCCCCTCCACTGAATCGCACAAGGGGCGAGAGCCTGATTTCCCGGATCACTAGTGTAACGAACTTGCGCGGTCCCCACCTCTCATTCCAATCCCATCCCGCGGAGGAAGATCGGTGCGCCGGGGTGGCCCAGGTTGACTGTACTCAGTCTCCCTGGGTGGCCCCAGCGACAAGAGGCTTGGAATCCTCGGCTCGACCTTCTCTTCCAACGATCGATCGTGCGATTGGCAAAGAGGCATGACTCCCGAATTTGGCCCTGCCCGGGAAACACCGCCTCATGGACCGGCCCTGACATCAGGGAAAGAGTTTCGCACAGGGTGACTTGGTGCACGTCGAGTCCGCTAAGGACTTTTCAAGGGGAATTGATGGACTGGCCTAAGAGGTTATCGTGTTGCGACTCTGAAGGCAGACATCAAAGGGGTGCTCCGCTCTGCCGCGTCTCTTGGAAGTCGTGGCGTGGACGAAGCGAGTTTTGGGTGGCTGTGACTGAGAAAACCTCTTGTGGCGTTGCCACCCCGGTAGACTGAGTCCAGTCAACCGGGGCCACCCAAACCTCGCGATCCATCGCTCATTCGGTCACGCCGCAGCAGTCCGCGATGCGACCCATAGGCCAGCCAAGACCAATGGCTGCATGGAACGTCATCGCCCCCATCGACTAACAACGGTGGGGGCAAGTTATGTCCAGACCTATGGAAGGCAGTCGGTGGGCTTCTCATCCCGCCTGGATTTCTGCCTCAGGCTGTCCTGAAAAGCGGCATCCGCCCACAAGGGCGGCGAACTTTGCCGAAACTGCAGAAAGTTCCTGGAAAATCAAGAGGGAGGATTATGCGGAACAGGGACTCGCAATTGACCCTCCCAAGCAGCATGGCCTACACCCATTCATTGTGATCATTTCCTTAACGACATGGGTGGGCAATGTTTCGGAAACCGGGAAACCACTCCCCAATGACCCGCCCTGCCAGAGGCCGCTTTGGGATGAGTCTTCAGACGACCGGCCTGATGCTGGGGTTCCTGGTGGCTGTCGGCGTCGCGGGATGTGCCGCCTTTCATCCTGTGCATGGGGTGCCCGCCCGCTATGTCGGCGATGAGCATAAGGTGGGCACGCGCAGCTCCAAACAGACCATCGATCTGGGCTTATTGCGTCGCAATCGTCCTCCGGCACACATTGTCGATTCCGGGGATGTGCTGGCGATTTACATCGAAGGCATTCTTGGCAAACGCGAAGAAGCGCCGCCCGTCTTTCTCCCCACCCGGGGCGATCTGGACATGCAGCCCGCGCTCGGATTCCCCATTCCGGTTCGGGATGACGGGACGATTTCGCTGCCCTTGGTCGGTTCACTGACGGTACGCGGCCTGACGATGGTCCAGGTCGAGCAACTGTTGCGCGACAAGTACCGGGGCGAAAAGGAATTCCTCAATCCCGACAATGTTCGCATCCTCGCCAGCCTGCAACGACCACGGCAATACCGCGTGCTCGTCTTGCGGCAGGAATCGGGAAGCGATTTGTTCAACGCTTCAACCGGAGGACAGCTGAACCTGGGAGCCCTGAAGCGGGGCACCGGACGGGTGGTCAGCCTGCCGGTTTATCAGAATGACGTGTTGCATGCCCTGGCGGAAACGGGCGGATTGCCAGGCTTAGACGCCGAGAACGCCATCTACATCATTCGTCGCGGTCCCTCGGGACCAGCTCCCATTTCCGGCGGGGGTTATTCGACTCCTACCCCCGCGCCCCTCATCCGGGGGCAAAGTCCCGACCGTTTCGCCCCACCTTATCCGCCCCAAAACTCTGCCCTGAATGCTTCGGGGTTCACTCCACCCTCGCCAACGCCAACACAGTCCTATTCCTCGCCACCAACGACGGCTTGGCCAATGCTGTTGCCCCCTCAGTTGCCGACCACCGACCGCATGCCCGTGCAGTTTGATCCCTCAGCCATGCCGGTTGAGGCGTGGTCACGCCAATTTGAGGGAATGGGGCCACTTGCAGAACACGGAGTTGGTGCGCGACGCGTCGTCCGGATTCCCATTCGTTTGGGGCCGAGCGAAGTCGTCGATATCAACGAACAAGACATTGTCCTGCACGATGGAGACATCGTCTTCATCGAATCACGCGACACCGAGGTCTTCTACACGGGTGGTCTGCTGGGAGGCGGGCAGTACACGCTGCCGCGCGACTATGACCTGGACATTCTGGGAGCCATTGCGATTGCGCAGGGCCGAAGCATGGGCAACAATGGCTCGACCTCGATGTCGAGTTCCGGCGGGGTCTCTGCGCTCAACGGCGATGTCACGATTTCGGGAAGCAGCGTCGTCATCTTGCGGCCCCTGCCGGATGGATCGCAATTACCCATCCAGATTGATCTGTATCGCGCCTTACGAGATCCCTCCGAACGAGTGGTGATTCAACCGGGTGACTACATCCTGTTGCAGTACACCAAAATGGAAGCCGTCGGAGCCGTCATCCAACGGCATCTCCTGGAAGGAGCCCTGTTCGGCCTGGCAGCCGCGCAACTGAATCAGGGTGGCGGCAACTAACGGCAGAGAAACACTCCTGAAGCCCACCGACTGCGTTTGGTGGGTTGCTGGTTGCAGCATCTCCAACTTCCCCATCGGGTGGATTGGGAACCCGCAGGCATTTGTCTTACAATTCTTGTGAGGTGCTTTTCTGTCGTTGGTCTGGAGTGACTCCCTCGTGAATGCCTGGTTCTCTTGGGAAACTGGAATCCTGACGGCTGGTGGCTACCTGCTCTCCCTCATTCTTTTGCCCATCGTTTTGTTGACGAAGAAGAAAGAGCCCGTCTCGACCGTCGCCTGGGTGATGGCAATTGTCGGGCTGCCCTATCTGGGGGCTTTCCTGTTTCTGGTCTTCGGCATTAACCGGGTGACCAAGCGGATTCGCAGCCGTCAACAGATTACCGGCCGCACGATGGATCGTCTGCGGAAACTGGGGCAGCATCACCTGCTGTCGGAGGAAATGCTGACTCCGCTGCAGCGCACGATGATGCTGGTGGCTCATCGCGTGGGAGCCAGCCGGGCAACCGGGGGCAATCAGGTCAAACTGCTCTCGGACACGCCACAGGCGTTTGCAGAAATTGAATTAGCCTTAGCCGATGCCAAGTCGTCCATTCACTTGGAATACTACATCTGGCAACCCGACGGCGTGGGGACACGGCTGCGCGATCTGCTGATTGCGAAAGCCCAGCAAGGCGTGCGCGTGCGCTTCCTCTACGATGGCCTGGGCTCGATGTGGCTGACACATCGGTTTTTGCAGCCCATGCGGGATGCGGGAATCAAGCTGGCCCCCTTTGTGCCCGGCCAGACGTTCCGCGAGCGGTGGTCGATCAACCTGCGAAGCCATCGTAAAATTGTGGTGGTGGATGGGCGGATTGGTTTTACGGGGGGGATGAATGTCGGCGACGAATACCTCGGGAAAGACCCTCACTTCGGCTATTGGCGCGACACCCATTTACGGCTGACCGGACCGACCGTGCGGCAACTCCAGGAGATCTTCACGCTCGACTGGTTGTACGCCACCGGGGAGGACGTGATTGATGCAAAGTATTTCCCTCAACCCTTAGAACTTGGCGCCACCCGTGCCCAGATTCTCTCGGGCGGCCCAGACGAGGATGAAAGCACCTTTCATTCGATCATGTTCGCGGCGATCACCGAGGCTCGTAAGGAAATTACGCTCTCGACCTCTTATTTTGTCCCGCCTCCTGCTCTGGCCAGCGCCTTAGAAATCGCAGCACGCCGCGGGGTTCGCACGCGCGTGATGTTGTCGGGACCAAAGACGTATTGGCATACCCGGCACGCAGCCCGGTCGTTCTTTGATCCTCTGTTATCCGCAGGCGTTGAGATTTACGAATACACGCGCGGCCAGTTGCATAGCAAGGTTTTAACCATTGATGGCGAATGGTCCTTAGTCGGAACACCCAATTTCGATGCCCGGAGCATCTTCCTGAACTTCGAACTGGCGGCGGCCATTTACGATCACAGCATCGCCCGCGATCTCTCAATGCTCTTCGACCAAGACATTCCCGATGCCCGCCGCATCCATCTGGCAGAATGGGAAGCCCGCCCCACCTGGGAACGGCTCAAAGAAAACTACTGCCGCATGTTCTCGCCAATTCTGTAAGCGATTTGATCCCGTGAAGCCGACGGGACAAATTGGTCAGCCACCGTCAACGTGTCTCCACAACGCTGGAATGAGGCACGCCCCGGAAGCCCACCGAAAGCCTTCGGTGGGCTCAACCGTGTAAAAGACCCAAAAACAATTCCGTCGTGGCAGCGCGCTACGGCATCAGCGAAATGTCATAACGATTTTCGCCTTCCGTCAAAATCACAGACAGCCCGCTGGTTTCAAACGCGCGAGATTTCTGGGGGATATTCTCCGGGTCGGAGATCACAGCGACGGGCACTTCATCCTGGGGCGGTGGTGGAGGGGGCGGCAGGACGACGACCTGGTACTCACCCGCCTTGATTCGATCGGTGATCCGATAGCGCCCTTCCGAATCGAGCGCGGCCGTAGCCCCAACTCCTAACTCGGGCGAATAAATCGACACTTCGCCCTCCGTCACGGGGGAACCTTCAAACGTCACCGTACCCTCCAGCGTGCCGGCGTAATCGTCCGAGGCACCACCACAGCCAAGCACAAGGAGCAATCCAAATGTCGCCACAAACGGGCACAAATCGCGACGAACAGAAAACAGCATAACGGCGGGTCACTCTTATCTACGAGAATCAGGAAACCGGAAGCTTACGCCTCCGGCTTGCCAGGATCGACCTCAATTCCCACGAAAGACGGCTTTAGAATTCGCCAACCACCTGGCTATCGTCTCGGACGGCTAGCTTGGTCAGGGCGCCGAAGTCGATGTTTTCCGAGACATAGCGGACCGCTCCGTCTCCCAGAAGGATATGGGTTCCGCCGGTATGATAAGAATTTAATACCGTGTTGGCGGAATACGGAGCGTTAGATGCCGGGACGAGATTGCCTCCCGATTGCGGCGTCCTGGCGTTGATC
>Ga0075012_10005121_pt1 | contig 12070 bp, 10 predicted proteins | sample All_14_2_FD_71474 | JGI IMG/M metagenome (GOLD analysis project Ga0075012, IMG submission 71474) | Freshwater microbial communities in response to fracking from Pennsylvania, USA - Allegheny Zone_MetaG_DW_15 | ecosystem: Environmental > Aquatic > Deep subsurface > Groundwater > Drilled...
ATCCCACGGTGCCCAGGGGCAAGGCGCGGCTGCGCGTCAGCTTGTCGGCCGCGCACGAACCGGACGATCTTCGCGCGGCCGCGGTGGAGATTTGCCGTGTTTGGCGTCAAACGCCGCCACCTGATCCAGAATGACCTCCGCGATCAGCGGCTCCGTGCCGATCGCGCTGGCGTAATAGAGCGTCTTATCGGCGAGATGATACGGATTCCGCCGAAACACTTCCGCCTGGCTCGCCGCGACGCCAGCTTCGGACTCGATGCCGAGCAGCACCGGGATATCCTCGTAACTGTGCAAGCCGTCGGCGATGAAAAACGGCACGACCACGACATTCGGGAAATTCGCCAGCCGGCTCCAGTCGCCGATCAGCGGCGGCTCTTCCATGTAGGCGGAAAGCACTTCGCCGTAGATTCCCATTCCGCCGATCCGCTTCACCTGCGCCTTGGCGGCGATCGCGGAATTGTCGTTCAGCGCCGTCCCGTGGCCGACGACGAACAAAGTCGTCTGCCGCGGGTCCACGTCCGGCGCCACTTCGCGGGCGCGCTGCAGCAGCACCTCGGTCATGCGGGGATGATTGCCCACGGGCTCGCAATACCGAATCGAGCGGCCGTCTCGCTCCGTCCATTCACCCGTCAATTCGAGCTCGCGCGGAATCACCGTTTGCGTGAAATACCCCTCGCTGATGAAAGTCGGAACGATGTAGATGTCGCGGCTCTCCACCATGCGGAAAACCTCCCGCATGGAGGGTTCCTCCTTCCAGAAACAGCTCGCGACCTCGCCAAAGAGGCCGCGTTCGCGGATCGTCCGCGCGTGGTCCAGCGTCGGCGCGCTGGAATCCGGATTCAGCGTGGAACCGTGGCCGACGAGAATGAGCGCGGCATCCGGCTTCGGCTGGATCATGGCTTCGGCTGCGCTTCGGGTTTCCGGAGCGATTGTTCGGGGGTTAAAATCTGGTATTGGCGGAAGGTCGTGCCGGTGCGCCGGGCGTATTCGGCAATCGCCTTGTTGTAATCCGTCAGCGCGCCGACCTCGCTGATCTGCGCGGCGGCGAAATCGCGTTGAAACTGGAGAACTTCGAACGTCGTGCTGGTCCCCGAAGCGAGGCGGGATTGGGCGGCCTCGAGCGTCTTTCCCGCATAGTCCCGGGCGGCGCGGGAGGCGTCGATGCGCTTGCGGCTGGTTTCAATCGCCCCGGCGGCGTTGTCCGACTCCACGAGGATGCCCTGCTCCACCCGCTTCAAATCCACGAGGGCGCGGGCGATTTCCAGCTTGGCCACGTCGAGCTGGCCGCGCGCGTATTGATTCGGGATCGGAATGCTCACCACCCCGCCCACGCTGGCGGCCAGGCTGCTGTTGTCCCCGATCGTGCCGAGGAGGCTGTTGGCGAGATCGGTGTCAATTCCGTTTACCCCCAAACTGGCTTGCAGGTCCAGGCGGGGCAGGATCTGGTTGCGGGCGAAGACGAGATTGATGTTCCGCTTCTGGATGTCGAGCAGCGCCTGGCGGTAGTCCGGGCGCAATTCGAACGCCGCCGAAAAGTCCCGGGTGCGATCCACGCGGAAATTCAGATTCGCCTCCGGCGGCTGAATCGCGACCTGGATCGAAAGCACGTCGGTGACATTATCGGTGACGAGTTGCTTGAGGGCGTTTTCCGCGTCCTTCATTTGCCGCTCGGCCACGAGCACGCGCTCCTCGCGGGCAGCCAGATCGGCCTGGGCCTGGATCACGTCGAGGGGCGACATGACGCCGACTTCGGCGCGCTTCATGTTGTCCTTCAGCAGCTGCGAGGCCAGATCCCGGGAGCGTCTTTCCACCTCGAGGTTCCGGCTGAAGAAATAGAGGTCGTTGTAAACCTGGATCGTCTGCGTGATGACGTCCATGACGCGTTGCCGCAGCTGCCATTGGGAAATGGTCACATTGGCCCGGGCAATGCGCAGCGCGCCGAGGTTCACGTCGGTGCCGAATCCGCGCAGCAACGGCTGAATGATCGAGGCGCCGACGAAGCTGTTGTAGCTCGTGTAGGAACGGTTGGAAACGTCGTTGGAATTGAGGTTCGCGCTCAGGTCATAGCGCGTGCCCAGCGGTAGCAAACCGGCCAGGGAGGCTTCCACCACCTGCCCGGAGGTGATCGCGATCAAATCCACGTCCGTGGGATTGCCCGAGCCGTCCACGGTAATGCCGGCCTGCTCGTTGTAGTTGTAGGTGTAACTGACCTGGGCAGTCGGATCGAACGTGCCGGCGGTGGATTTCTGCTGGGCCCGCGCGATCTTCGGAGTGAATTCTTCCAGGCGGATGAGGAAGTTCTTCGCCAGCGCGCGCCGGACGGCATCGGTGAGCGTCAGATCGAGCGTCTCCGCTCCCGAAGCGAACGGTGAAGCCAGCAGCAGAGCGGCCAGAGCGGGGGCAAGCCATTTATTCATGAAGATCGCGTATCTTTTCCCAGAGCTCGCGCTCCGGAGCCGACGGATGTTTGGGCAACTGCGGCTGGATGACCACGTAAAAATCGCCGCGGGCGCCGTCTTTTCCCGGCATGCCCCGGCCGGCCAGCCGGAATTTCTGCCCCGCCTGGGTGCCCGACGGCACCTTCAGCTTGGCCTTGCCTTCGAGGGTTGAAACGGCGATCTCTCCGCCCAGCACGGCCTGCCAGGCGGGAATTTCGACGTCGTGATAAATGTCCGGGCCGCGCAGTTCGTAATCCGGATGCTGTTCGATCTTCACCCGCAGGTAAAGATCGCCCGAGGCTCCGCCAGCCGCGCCCGCCCCGCCGATGCCCGCCAGCCGGATCCGCTGGCCGGGCCGCACCCCCCGGGGAATCCGCACGGTGTAGGTCTCCGCTTTCGGCGAATTCGCCCGGCGGAAGGAAATCTGGCGCGTCGAACCATTGAACGCTTCTTCCAAGGTGACCAGGATGTCCGTCTCGATGTCCTGCCCGCGCTGCGGGCTTTCCTCGAAATCGAAACCGCCGAATCCGCCCGCCCGCGCCGTGCCGCGCCGGGAACCGAACATTTGCTCGAAGAAATCGCTGAAACCCGTGCCGCCGAATTCAAATTCGGTCGCGCCGCCGGGATAACCTCCCGCGTAACCCCCGCCACCCGAGGGCGGCGGCGGAAATCCCTGGCCGGCGTGCTCCCAGTGCTCGCCATACGCGTCGTATTTCTTGCGCTTCTCCGGATCGCTGAGGACCTCGTAGGCCTCGTTGAGCTCCTTGAATTTTTCCTCGGCCGACTTTTTATCGGCAGCCACATCGGGATGATATTTCCGGGCGAGCTTGCGAAACGCGCTCTTGATGTCGTCCTCGCCCGCGGATTTGGGAATCCCGAGAATGTCGTAATAATCCTTAAACTTGGCGGCCATGAATGAAGGGAAAATCTAATCCAGGTCCGCCGAAAAACTCAACCGCTAGCTTGCGCGGCAATGACTCGACATTTTTGAGACAGTTAAAGAACATCCAATCCGTTCACCATGAGTCATTTCATCCCAACCAATTTCGACTCCGCTTTTTCGATTATTTCCACCCTTGCGCGGGATTTCAAAGCCCACGAAACCAAATATCTAAGTCCAACCTACCAGGAAGCCGAAGTCCGGAAGGATTTTCTCGATAAATTTTTTGTCGCATTGGGATGGGACGTAAACCACGAACGCGAAAAGAACCCTTACGAACAAGAGGTTAAAGTTGAGCTTGGCCAGCAGCAGGGAGCTGCCCGCAAACGGGCCGATTACGCCTTTCACCTTGCGCCGAACTTCAAGCAACCCCGCTTTTTCGTCGAGGCGAAAAAGCCCGCCCGCTCACTCGCCAACGGAGACGATTATTTTCAAGCGATTCGCTACGGATTCAGCGCGCAAACTCCACTGGCAGTGCTCACCGACTTCGAGGAATTCCATATTCTCGATTCCCGTTACAAGGCCGCGCTTGGAACGGCTCTCAATCGCGCCGTGCCCGATGGCAAATTCCACTATCACGATTACCTTGATGCGAAAAAATTCGCGCGCATCTACTGGCTCTTTTCCCGTGAGGCCGTCGCGAATGGCAGCCTGGAGAAATTCGCCGCCGATCTGCCGAAGCCCCGCGGAGGCGCGAAACAACTGGCACTCTTTCCCGGCGGGGACAAACCCTTCGACGAAGCCTTCCTTGAGGAACTCGATGAACACCGTCTCACGCTCGCCAAAGCCTTTAAGAAGGTTGACGATTCCCTCGACAGCGACACCCTCACCGAAATCACCCAGCGCACGCTCGACCGACTTGTTTTCATTCGCTTTCTTGAAGATCGCCTCATCGAACCGAACGACATCCTTTCCCACCTCGGCGCGAAGGACTCCGCCTGGGCCGATTTCCGCGCCCAGTGCGAGCGCCTCAATCGCATTTACAACGGCGTCGTCTTTAAAAAGCACCCGCTTCTCGATGCTCCCGGTTTCGCCCCCGAGGACGCAGCCTTCGCGGATATCTGCGAAGCCCTCTGCCACAAAAACAGCGCCTACGATTTTTCCACCGTTCCCATCCACATCCTTGGGAGCATCTACGAACGCTTTCTCGGCAACGTCATTCGTGCCACTCCGAAACGCGCCGAGATCGAGCAAAAGCCCGAAGTGCGCAAGGCGGGCGGGGTTTATTACACGCCGGATTACATCGTTCGCTACCTCGTCGAAAATACCGTGGGCAAAGTCATCGCGGGCCGCAGTCCCGAAGCCGTCGCCAGAATGCACTTCGCCGACATCGCGTGCGGCAGCGGCTCGTTTCTACTCGGCATTTACGAATGCCTGCTCGCCTGGCACACGGCGTATTACAATGAACGCCCGAAGCAGGCTGCGAAGGCCGACGTTTTTGAGCGCGACGGCTCCCTCCACCTCACGCTAAAAAAGCGCCGTGACATCCTGCTCAACAATGTGTTCGGCGTGGACATCGACGCGCAGGCCGTTGAGGTCGCCCAGCTTTCCCTCTATCTCCGCCTTCTACAGGACGAAACCGCCTCCAGCGCGCACCAATACCGCCTGGACTTCGAACAGCAGGCCATCCTTCCCTCGCTCGCGGATAACATCAAATGCGGCAATTCCCTCATCGGAACGGACATTCTCCACGGCCGCTTCGAGTTCAGCGCCGAGGAGGAGAAAAAACTCAATCCGATGGACTTCGAGGCGGCTTTCCCCGCCATCTTCCCGCGCGTCAATCCGGACAGAAATCAGGAGAATAGGCTTGACATGACAAACGAAGGACAATCTTCAACGATCAACGATCAACGATCAACGATCAACGATCAACGATCAACGATCTGCGGTCGCGCGTCGGGCTTCGACGCCATCGTGGGAAATCCGCCGTATGGTGCCGAGTTTACACCCGAGGCCAAAGCCTATCTCACGGGGAAATACCCGAATCAAAGCTACCAACTCGAAAGCTATCTCATCTTCCTCGAGAAAGCCCTTTCTGGTCTACTCAAGACCGACGGAATGCTCGGCATGATCATTCCTAACCCATGGCTCACAAATCTTCGCCAAGATCGCACCCGTAGCTATATCGTCTCTTCCTCATCCATCACAGAGATTGTTCATTTTCGGTTTCCCGTCTTCCCGAAAGTCACCGTCGATACGGAAATCGTAATTCTGCAAAAAAAGATCGCCGAGCGCGCACAGGTAAAGGCCACCTTTGTCGAATCGCTAAACGATTCCCAAGCCATCGAAGATTCGAAAAAGCAAATCATTCTTCACGACCAAGACGATTGGAAACGGCTGAACGGAGAAGCCATCAATATCTTCCTCAATCCCGCAGAGAAGCATCTCGCCTCGAAATGTCTGCACGGCAGCAAGCCCCTCTCGGAGCACTGCGTCATCAACGTCGGCATCAAACCCTACCAGACAGGCAAAGGCACGCCTCCACAGACCCAAGCTATCGTCAAAACTCGCCCCTTCGATTCAAATGAAACCTCTCCCAGTTACCGCCGATACCTCATGGGCAAAGACATTGGCCGCTATCGCATCCAGCCCTTGACTGATCGCTACTTGAAATACGGTCCTTGGCTTGCTGAGCCGAGACCTGCCGCAAATTTCAATGCACCGGAAAAAATCCTCATGCGCCAAACAGGTGACCGGCTCGTCGGCTGCCTCGACACTAACCAACTCCTCTGTCTGAACAACATGCATGTGCTTGTCCCGGCTAATAGTCACACAGATCTGCTGTATCTCCTTGGGATCATCAATTCGCGGCTGCTTAACTGGTATTATCGAACACTGAATCCCGAGGTCGGGGAAGCTCTCGCCGAAGTCAAAAAGGCCAATGTTGCACGATTGCCGATTCGCGATGCCGATCTCACAGATTCCACCAATCGCACGCGGCATGACTGGATCGCGCGCTCCGTAGGTTTCATGCTCGATGCCCAATCACACCTCACCGCAGCCAAAACGGAACGCGACATCACCTACTACGAAGGCAAATGCGCTGCGCTCGACCGTGAGATTGACGTCCTGGTTTACGATCTCTACGGCCTCACGGCGGAGGAGATTGCCCTGGTCGAATCCGCCGGCTAAAAATTACCGCATGCCGGCAAGCTACTATTTCCGGAAATGGGCGGACAACGACTCCCCTGCCATCCCGCCGAGGCCCAGGCCGCCTTGCTGCGCGGAGAAGGGCGACTGGCTGCGGACGAGGTCCACGTTTATCTGCGCGATCTTTGAAAAAAGCGGCCTGCTTCACTCCTCCCGCCGCGGGAAGAACCGCGCGAGCAGGATGCAGATTTCGTAAAGCACATACATCGGCCCGGCCATCATCAACAGGGTCAGGATATCCTGCGTTGGCGTAATCACCGCGGAAAAAATGAGGATGATCACCACCGCGAACGCCCGCGTCCGCTGGAGCATCGGCACATCCACGAAGCCGAGTTTCACCAGGACCAAAATGGCGATCGGCATTTCGAAAGCGACCCCGAACGCCACGACGAACTGCGTGGCGAAGGAGTAATACTCCCGCACCGTCCACGTCGGCTGCCAGTTCATGGCCTTGGCGTCCTTGAAAAAGAAATCCAGCGCGCCGGGCAGCACGACGAAATAGGCGAACAGCACGCCGGTCAAAAACAACCCCAGCCCGGCAAAGGCCGCCGGGAACAGCAGCTTGCGCTCCACCTTCGTCAGCGCCGGCACCACAAACTGCGCCAGGAACACCAGCAGCAGCGGGAAGGCGAGGACGATGCCCGCATAGAACGAAAGGCCGAAGGAAATCGTCATGGAGTCCGCGACGCCGAGGGATTGCAGGTTGTTGAGCCGCGAGGGATCCACGGCGATCAACGGCCGCTGCAGGAGATCCGCCAGTTGCGTGCGAAAAAAGAAGGCCACGAGCATGGCCGCGCCGAGGGTGGCGACCATTTTCACGATCATCATCCGCAAATCCTCCAGGTGATCGAGGAACGGCTTGGGTTCGTCCTCCATTTCCCGGAATCGGAAAATTTTCTGCACTTCCATTCGCTTAAAACAAACCCCGCGCGAACAGGTGAGTCAATGCCGAGAGTGTGTTCGCGTCGCAGATCGCGCCCGCCGCGAGCAAATCCCGCAATTCCGCCGGCGCAAAGGCGCGGATTTCGCGAATGGCCGCCTCGGCCGCATGCGCTCCGACCGGCGGTTCCGCGTGATCGGCGAACCAGAGATGCAATTTTTCATCGGTGAATCCCGGCGAGCTGAACATCGTGCCGAGATGCAGCCATCGGCGGGATCGATGGCCGGTTTCCTCGGCGAGCTCCCGTTCCGCAGTCTCGCGGCCGTCGCCGGCCCCGGCGTCGATCTGTCCCGCGGGGAAGCTCCAGAAACTGCGCCGCGGAGAAATCCGGTCCTCGTGAATGAGCAGCCACCGGCCGTCCTCCCGGCGCGGCGCCACCACCACACCGGGTTTGCGCGTGACGGTGAGCCACTCCACCCCGCCGGGTTGATGCGGCGTCGCGACGCGTTCGCGATACACCGCGAGATGCGGAGTCACGCAAAGTGGATCCCGCTCAAGCAGTTGCCATCCGGGCTCTTCCATGCTCAGCGGGCGGCCAGTTTCGCGGTCCAGTGATCCAGCCGCGCCTTCACCTGGCTTACCCCCGGCGCGCCGGTCGTCGTTCGGGCGGTCATGGCCGTGGCGAGATCGAAAACCTCGCGGGAGCCGACATCGAGCTCGGCGCTGATGGCCGAATACTCCGCCTCGGACAATTCGTTCAATGGCCGGCCCAGCTGCGCGGCGCGGCCGACGAGTTTGCCGACGATTTCGTGCGCCTGCCGGAACGGCACCCCCTTGAGCACGAGGTAATCCGCCAGATCCGTGGCGAGCAGGGTCGGGTCGGCCACGGCCGCCTGCGCGCGGTCGCGATTGAACTTCGCGGCCGCCATCATTTCCGCAAAAACCGCCAGGCTCAGCTTGACGGCGTCGATCGAATCAAACACGGCCTCCTTGTCCTCCTGCATGTCGCGGTTGTAGGTCAGCGGCAGGCCCTTCAGAACGGTCAGGAGGGAAATCAGGTTGCCATACAGCCGTCCGGTCTTGCCGCGGGTGAGCTCGGCGATGTCCGGGTTCTTTTTCTGCGGCATGAGGCTGGAACCGGTCGTGTGCGCGTCGCTGAGTTCGAGGAACCCGAACTCCGCCGATGCCCAGAGGATCACATCCTCGCTCAACCGCGAAAGGTGCATCCCGAGAATCGCCAGGGCGGCCAGGAATTCGCAGGCAAAGTCGCGATCCGCCACGGCGTCCATGCTATTCTGCGTCACCCCGGAAAAGCCCAGTTCGCGCGCCACCGCCTCGCGATCGATGGCGATCGTCGATCCCGCGATCGCCCCGGATCCCAGCGGGCTGACGTTCAACCGGGCCGCGCAATCCGCGAGGCGGCCGAGATCGCGTTCCAGCATCTCCACGTAAGCCAGCAAATGATGGGCCGCATAGACCGGCTGAGCCCGTTGCAGGTGGGTGTAGCCCGGCAGAAGCAGGTCGGAATGGCGGGCGCCCAGCTGGACCAGCGCCCGCTGCAGGCCCTGCACCGCCGAGCGGATTTCGGCGGCTTCCGCCCGCAGATAAAGCCGGAAGTCCGTGGCGACCTGGTCGTTCCGGCTTCTCGCCGTATGCAGCTTGGCTCCCGCCGCGCCGATCCGCCGGGTCAGTTCGGCTTCGATGTTCATGTGAACATCCTCGAGTTCGGGATCAAACGCGAAGGTCCCGCCCTCGATTTCCGATTCGATTTCACGCAGTCCCCGCTCGATCTGCGCAAACTCGTCGGCGGTGAGGATGCCGAATTCCTTCAGCCCCCGCGCATGGGCGATGCTGCCGGCGATGTCCTGGCGATACAACCGCCAGTCAAATGACACGGATTCACCGAACTGTTGAAGGAGGCTGGATTGCGCCTCTTTGAATCTGCCTTTCCACATGGGATTTTCGATTTGGGAATTTTCGATTTTCGATTAAAAAAATGGCGGCGATCGATTTTCCGGCCGGGAGCATTCGTCAGGATCCTGACGATCAGGACTCCACCGGGCGTTTGCCCCGATTCCGACAGTTGCCCTTCAGTTTGAGCTCATCGCAGTGGCCCTCGATCCGCACGCTTTTGCTGGCCGGCGAAAAGCCGAGGCGGCGGGTGATGCAGTTTTCGAGCAATTCGATGTTGGGATCCTCGAATTCGATGATCTTTTCGCAATCCACGCAGATGAGGTGATTATGCGTCGGATGCTCGACGAAATTCGGGTCGTAAACCGTGGTTTCGCCGCCCAGATCCAGCTCCCGCAGCAGGGCGGACTCCACCAGGAGCTGCAGCGTCCGATAGACCGTCGCCCGCGAAACGGAGGGCTCGATTTTCCGTGCCATGGCCAGCAATTTCTCGGCGGTGAAATGTTCCGTGGTGGAAAAAGCCGCCTCGATGATCGCCTCGCGTTGAACCGTCCGGCGCAGGCCGCGGCTGGCGAGATGGCTGAGCGCGCCGGCGCAGACCGTATCTCTTGAGGTGGCATCCATGAAATAAAAAGAGGTGCCAGAGAACTACGGCAAAGAGGAGCAAGTTACCGTTGCTGCATTCCTGCCCTGGCGGGGTTGGCCCGTCCGCAGTCCATAGCCCCTGGCACCAATGATCCTATCCACTATTCATTCCGCCACAACCCAAAAAGCATTTCCTTGGCGGTTTCGCAAAAACCATATAAATTCGCGCTTGCCAGTTTGGTTAATGAAGTTTAATTCATCGCCCCTCAACCTCACGCCTCCAGCAAATGGGTAAAATCCTCCTCTACGTTTCGATCCTGTTCTCCCTTGTCACCGCCATCCTCGGTTTTCTGAATCGAGGCACCCTGGTTTCCACCCGGGAAGCCTTGGCGGCTTCCGAATCCAGCCTAAGCCAAACCAAATCCAGTTTAGCGAAAACGGAAGGTGAGCTCAAAACCACCAAAGAAGGGCTGACCGCCGCCACCACCGAAAAGGAGGCCCTGGCCGGTCAACTGACGACCGCGCAGCAAAAGGCCAGCACCGCCGAAGCCCAGGTGGGCCAGCTTAACACCCAACTGACCGAAAAAACGAATCAGATCACCCAGCTCGAAGCGGACAACAAAGCCAAAGACGAGCAGATCGCCAAATTTGCGAGCACGGGAACCGGAGAAGGCGCAAACAGCACCCAGTTGACGGAACTGCAAACGCAGATTCAGGAAAAGGATGCCTTGGTCACCTCGCTGCAAACCCAGCTGGATTCCGCCAAGGGTCAGGTTCAGGAATACACCGAACGCGAAAAGAACCGCCTCGCCGAAACCATGAAGAAAGGCCTCGAAGGCCGCGTGCTCGCCGTCAACAACGCGTGGAACTTCGTGGTGCTCAGCCTGGGCGACCGCAACGGCATCGTCAACAACGCGGAAATGCTCGTCAAACGCGGCAACCAGCTCGTGGGCAAGGTCCGGATCACTTCCGTCGAACCCTCCAGCTCCATCGCGGATATCGTCAGCAACAATTCGGGAAATCTGACCATCCAACCGGGTGACAATGTCATCTATCAGGGCAACTAAATTTCTCGGCGGACTCATTCTGGCGGCCGTGGCCATGCTTGCCACCGGCTGCCAGAGCCCTTCCGGCAACGATCTTGACCGTCCCCGCGAATCGTCGATTCCGTGGAACAAGCCCCAGTCCTGGGAAGGCCCCGGCGTGCTGGGCAATTCGATGCCCGGCGCCGGAATGTAGGCTCCCAATCAATGCGAAATGGGAAGTTCGAAATGCGAAATTGAACGGGCGCGTCTGATTTCGCATTTCCCCTTTCGAATTTCGCATTAATTTTCGCCCATGGCGAAAATTCTGGTCATTCGCGGCGGGGCGATCGGTGATTTTATCCTGACCCTTCCGGCCATCGGCCTGCTTCGCGAGGCATTTCCCGCGGCGCACCTCGAAATTCTCGGCTACAAACACATCCTCGCCCTGGCCCACGGCCGGTTTTACGCCAACGAGACCCGCTCGATCGAATACGCCCCGCTGGCCCGCTTCTTTGCGCGCAACGCGGAGGTCGCCCCGGAATTGGCGGAATACTTCGCCTCCTTTCAGCAGGTTGTCAGCTACCTGTTCGATCCCGAGGAGATTTTTGCCAATCATCTCCGGGCTTGCGGGGTGAAAAATCTGATCGTCGGCTCGCCGAAAATCACCGACGAGAGCCACGCGGCGTTTCAGTTGGCCCGGCCATTGGAGGCGCTGGCGCTTTACCTCGAGGATCCGGCGGCGCGGGTTCACCCCACCGCCGCGGATCAGGCCGCGGTGGCCGGGCGGCTGCCCGCCGGCCCCTTCGTCGCCCTGCATCCCGGCAGCGGGGGCGCGCGAAAAAATTGGCCGCTGGAAAATTGGATCGCATTCGCGGAATGGCTCGAACGCCGCACCGACCGGAATCTGGTCATCGTGGGAGGCGAAAGCGACGGGGAAATCCTGCGCCGGTTTCCCCGTTCGCCCCGCCGGACGGTATGGGAATCGCTCCCTTTGCCCCACCTCGCCGCCGCGTTGGCGCAGGCCGAAGCGTTTTTCGGACACGACAGCGGCATTTCCCACCTCGCCGCGGCGGCGAGGTGGGGCAAAGGGAGCGATTCCCATACCGTCCGGCGGGGCGAACGGGGAAACCGGCGCAGGATT
>Ga0075012_10005122_pt1 | contig 12068 bp, 9 predicted proteins | sample All_14_2_FD_71474 | JGI IMG/M metagenome (GOLD analysis project Ga0075012, IMG submission 71474) | Freshwater microbial communities in response to fracking from Pennsylvania, USA - Allegheny Zone_MetaG_DW_15 | ecosystem: Environmental > Aquatic > Deep subsurface > Groundwater > Drilled...
GCAAAGCGGCTACCGTGCGCAAACGGTTTTCACCGTTGCGGCCTGCTCAAGCGTGTGGTGCAGATGTCGGTTCATATTAGATAGAATTGCGGCCTTCGCGCGAAATGCGCCTGCTCTCTCATAAAATTTCATGCATCCCACGCTCAACATCGCCGTCAAGGCCGCGCGCCGCGCCGGCCAGATCATCAATCGCGCCAGCCTTGATATCGATTCGCTCAACGTCGGCGTCAAGCAACAAAGTGATTACGTCACCGAAGTTGATCGTGCGGCTGAAGCGGCCATTATCACTGTCTTGCAGGATGCCTATCCAGCCTACGGAATTCTAGCAGAGGAGTCCGGTCTGGCCGGCACCGATGCCAACGCCGAATTCCAGTGGATCATCGATCCGCTCGACGGCACCACCAACTTCATCCACGGCGTGCCGCAATATGCCATTTCAATTGGCCTCGCCAAGCAAGGCATAATGCAGCAAGCCGTGGTGTACGACCCCAACCGCAACGAGATTTTCACCGCCAGCAAAGGTGGCGGCGCATTCCTCAACGGCAAGCGCATCCGGGTCGCCAAACGTACCAGGCTGGACGAAACACTGATCGGCACCGGCTTCCCCTATCGCATGTTCGACCACATCGATGCCTATCTCGCCATCTTCCGCGACCTGGCGCAAAAAACCGCCGGCATGCGCCGCCCCGGCGCTGCCTCGCTCGATCTCGCCTGGGTCGCCTGCGGCCGCATGGACGGCTTCTGGGAACTCGGCCTGAGTCCCTGGGACATGGCTGCCGGCAGCTTGTTGATCAGCGAAGCGGGTGGCATGGTCAGCGACCTGTCGGGTGAATCGAATTACATGCAGACCGGCAACATCATCGGCGGCAATCCAAAGATTTTCGGCCAGTTGCTGCAAATCATTGCCCCGCACCTGAACCCCAATCTGCGCGCCTGAAGCCGGCAATTAGACCCCCGATACTTATCTGACTGGCAACAATCGCCGATTCAATTCTGCTGTTCCCATTACGGCCATTCAATACAAATGACGCATGCACAACCTTGCAGTTGTCATAGCGATACGCATAGCTACATTAAGCGTATTCATTTACCGAATTTTTATATCGACTCACTGACTTTTATCAAAACCTTTATAGGCGAGCGCCTATGATGTGCCACATAGATACTTGTTCAAGGAGTCTGTCATGGACCTCGCCTACATCGCAGTAATTTTTCTGTTCTTTGGTCTGCTGGTAGCACTCGCCAGCGGTTGTGCCAAGCTTGGAGCCCCCAAATGACCTGGCTCTACGTGCTTAGCGGCATCGTCTCGGTAGGCCTGCTGGTCTATCTCGTGGTGGCCCTGATCAAGGCGGAGGATCTATGATGACAACACATGCGTGGCTCCTGCTGGGGCTTTATCTGCTGATCCTGCTGCTCTTGGCAAAGCCGCTCGGCGTCTATATGACGAATGTCATGGAAGGCAAGTCGTCTTGGGCGCGGCGACTCGGCGACCCGATCGAAAACCTCATTTATCGCCTCTGCGGCGTGAAGAAGGACGAGGAAATGGGCTGGCTGCCCTACACGCTGGCGATCCTGCTCTTCAACCTGCTCGGCGCGCTTACCGTGTATTGCCTGCAACGCCTGCAACTCTGGTTGCCGCTGAATCCGCAGGCGCTGGCCAACATCAGCGCAGATTCTTCGTTCAACACCGCTATCAGTTTCGCTACCAACACCAACTGGCAAGGCTATTCCGGCGAATCGACGATGAGCTATCTGACGCAGATGCTCGGCCTCGCGGTGCAGAACTTCTTCTCCGCCGCGACCGGCATCGTCGTCGTCATCGCGCTGATCCGCGGCTTCGCCCGCCACACGGCGAAAACCATAGGCAATGCCTGGGTCGATCTGACCCGCATCACGCTTTACGTGCTGCTGCCGATTTCGCTGGTCTACGCTGTGTTCCTGGTCGGCCAGGGCGTCATCCAGAACTTCGACGCCTACAAGAATGTGACAACCGTAGAGGCCACCCAGTACAACACGCCCAAACTCGATGCCACCGGCCAGCCGGTCAAGGATGACAAGGGCAACGCCGTCACCGAGTCGGCCGAGACACAAACGCAAACGCTGCCGATGGGTCCGGTCGCCTCGCAGGAAGCGATTAAGATGCTCGGCACCAACGGCGGTGGCGTCTTTAACGCCAATTCGGCGCATCCCTACGAGAACCCGACCCCGCTGGCCAACTTCATCCAGATGCTGTCGATCTTCCTGATACCGGCCGCGCTGTGCATCGCCTTCGGCCGCATGGTCGGCGACATGCGTCAAGGCTGGGCGGTGCTGATAGCCATGACGCTGATGTTCGTCGTCATGGCTATCACGGCGATGCATTTCGAGCAGCAGGGCAACCCACTTCTGGGCCAACTGGGCGTCGACATGTCGGCCGGCAACATGGAGGGTAAGGAAGCGCGCTTCGGCATCAGCGAGTCGGGCCTGTTCGCCACCATCACGACGCTGGCCTCCTGCGGCGCTGTCAACGCTATGCACGACTCTTTCACGCCCATGGGCGGCTTCGTGCCGCTCTGGAACATGATGCTCGGCGAAGTCGTCTTCGGCGGCGTCGGTACCGGGCTCTACGGCATGCTGGTGTTTGCGATCATGGCGGTGTTCATCGCCGGCCTGATGATCGGCCGCACACCGGAGTATATCGGCAAGAAGATCGAAGCCTTCGACATGAAGATGGTGTCGATCGCCATCCTGGTCACGCCGCTGCTGGTGCTGGCTGGGACGGCCATCGCTGTGATGGCCGCCGACGGCCGCGCCACCATCTACAACCCGGGGGCGCACGGTTTCTCCGAAGTGCTGTATGCCTTTACCTCGGCGGCCAACAACAACGGTAGCGCCTTCGCCGGCCTCGGCGCCAACACGCCCTTCTACAACGTGATGCTCGGCATCGCCATGTGGTTCGGCCGCTTCGGCGTGATCGTGCCAGTGCTGGCCATCGCCGGTTCGCTGGCAGCGAAGAAACGCATCGCGGTGACAGCCGGCACCATGCCGACCCACGGCCCCTTGTTCGTGATGCTGCTGATCAGCACCGTGGTCCTGATCGGCGCGCTGAACTACGTTCCCGCCCTAGCGCTCGGTCCAGTCGTCGAGCACCTGATGCTCTGGAAATAAGGAAACATCATGATGCAGAAAACACTTGCCATGTTCGATCCGGTACTGATCAAGCCGGCGATCGTCGATTCGTTCAGGAAACTCGACCCGCGCCTGCAATGGCGTAATCCGGTAATGTTCGTGGTGTACGTCGGTAGCATCCTGACCACGATGCTCTGGCTGCAGGCCCTCAAGGGCAACGGCGAGGCGCCGGCGGGATTCATTCTCGCCATCGCGCTGTGGCTATGGTTCACCGTGCTGTTCGCCAACTTCGCCGAGGCACTGGCCGAGGGCCGCAGCAAGGCCCAAGCAGCCTCGCTGCGTGGATTGAAGAAGGCAGCCTGGGCCAAGAAGCTCAAGGAGCCGAAGTTCGGCGCGGAATTTTACATCGTGCAGGCGACCGACCTGCGCCGCGGCGACGTGTTGCTAGTGACGGCGGGCGATACCATCCCGGCCGACGGCGAAGTGATCGAAGGCGTCGCCTCGGTAGATGAGAGTGCCATCACTGGCGAATCGGCACCCGTGATCCGCGAATCAGGCGGCGACTTCTGCGCCGTCACCGGCAGCACGCGCGTGCTCTCCGACTGGATCGTGATGCGCGTGACGGTTAATCCCGGCGAAGCTTTCATCGACCGCATGATCGCGATGGTCGAAGGCGCGAAACGGCAAAAGACGCCCAATGAAATTGCGCTCACCATCCTGCTCATTGCGCTGACCATCGTCTTCCTCGGTGTCACCGTGACCCTGCTGCCGTTCTCGATCTTCAGCGTGACTGCTGCGGGCGCGGGGACGCCGATCACCATCACCGTATTGATCGCCTTGCTGGTCTGCCTGATCCCCACCACCATCGGCGGCCTGCTCTCGGCCATCGGTGTGGCCGGCATGAGCCGCATGATGCAGGCCAACGTGATCGCGACTTCTGGCCGCGCCGTCGAGGCGGCAGGTGACGTTGACGTGCTGCTGCTCGACAAGACCGGTACCATCACCCTCGGCAACCGTCAGGCCTCCACCTTCATTCCCGCGCAGGGCGTGACCGAAGCGGAACTGGCCGATATCGCGCAACTGGCATCGCTGGCAGATGAGACGCCGGAAGGCCGCAGCATCGTGGTACTGGCCAAGGAGAAGTTCAACCTGCGCGAGCGCGACATCAAATCCCTTGGCGCTACCTTTGTACATTTCTCTGCTCATACTCGCATGAGTGGTGTCAATCTTGGTGAGCGTCAGATCCGCAAGGGTGCAGCCGATGCGATTCGCCAGCATGTCGAGGCAATCGGCGGCACCTTCCCGGAATCGCTGCTGCGCGTCGTCGATGACGTGGCACGCCGCGGTAGCACGCCACTCGCTGTCGCCGATGGCGCCAAGGTACTTGGCCTCATCGAACTCAAGGACATCGTCAAGGGCGGCATCAAGGAGCGCTTCGCCGAACTGCGCCGCATGGGTATCAAGACGGTAATGATCACCGGCGACAATCGTCTCACCGCCGCGGCGATCGCGGCCGAAGCTGGCGTCGATGACTTCCTTGCCGAAGCGACGCCCGAGGCCAAGCTGGCCCTGATCCGCCAGCACCAGAGTGAAGGCAAGCTGGTGGCGATGACCGGTGACGGCACTAACGACGCGCCAGCGCTGGCCCAGGCTGACGTTGCCGTGGCCATGAACAGCGGCACGCAGGCGGCGAAAGAGGCAGGCAACATGGTCGATCTTGATTCCAACCCGACCAAGCTGATCGAGATCGTCGAGACCGGCAAGCAGATGCTGATGACGCGTGGCGCGCTGACCACCTTCAGCATCGCCAACGACGTCGCCAAGTATTTCGCCATCATCCCGGCCGCCTTCGTCACCACCTATCCGCAGCTCGGCGCGCTCAACGTCATGCACCTGGCGACGCCGTCATCGGCCATTCTGTCGGCCGTAATCTTCAACGCGCTGATCATCGTGGTGCTGATTCCACTCGCACTGACCGGCGTGAAATACCGCGCATTGGGCGCTGCCACGCTGCTGCGGCGCAATCTGGTGGTTTACGGCCTGGGCGGCCTCATCGTGCCCTTCATCGGCATCAAATTGATAGACATGCTGCTCGTCGTGGCCGGTTTGGCCTGATTGGAGAAACATCATGAAGACATTATTCAGACCCGCAATTTCGCTGTTTATCCTGCTCACGCTGATCACAGGTATCGTCTACCCGCTGCTGGTCGCCGGCATCGGCAAGGCGGTGTTTCCCGATCAGGCGACGGGCAGCCTGATCGTCAAGGACGGCAAGCCGGTCGGTTCCAAGCTGATCGGGCAGAACTTCAGCGACCCCAAGTATTTCTGGGGCCGCCTCTCGGCCACCGGCCCCTACCCCTATAACGGCAGCGCATCAAGCGGCTCGAATCTCGGTCCGCTCAACCCGGCGCTCACCGATGCAGTAAAGGCGCGCATCGATGCGCTCAAGGCCGCCGACCCGGGCAACAAGCTGCCAATCCCGGTGGACCTGGTTACCGCCTCCGGCAGTGGTCTCGATCCGCACATCAGCCCGGCGGCAGCCGTCTATCAGGTAGAACGCATCGCGCGCCTGCGCGGCATCAAGGCCGCGACAGTGGTCGGGCTTGTTGATCGCCATACCGAAAGCCGCCAGTTCGGCATATTCGGCGAACCGCGCATCAACGTACTGAGTCTCAACCTGGCGCTGGATCAGTCTTCCAAACAGTGACCCGCGCAGCCGTGCGGCAGCATCCTGTCATCTGCAACGCGATATGAATTCCATCGGCGCCCTGATCCATCCCGAGGACATCCTGCTCGACCTCGAGGCAAGAACCAAGAGCGAACTGTTCGATGCCATCGGCCGGCATATGAAGAAAGTACACGACATGAAGGCTCGGTGTGTCGTGTTGGGACTGGAGCGTCGCGAGATGGTCGGCTCCACGGGGTTGGGCGAGGGTGTCGCCATCCCTCATACCCGGGTACCAGACTTGAAGCAAGTACAACTTGCCTTTATCCATCTGAAATCGCCGATCGATTTCGGTGCGCCGGACGGCAAACCGGTGAGTGATCTACTCATCCTGCTGGTACCCAAGCACGCCGCAGAGGAACATTTGCAAATCCTCGCCGAAACGGCACAGATGTTCGGCGATCGAGTATTCCGTACACAATTGAAAGCATGTGGCTGCGCCGATGAGGTTAAACGTCTATTCGACGTCTGGCCGGCGATTTTTTGACGCTATCATTAGTTTTCGTTTGAGAAGCTACTTTTTTCTAGCCATGCTGAAAGCATGGAGCTTGGTCATACCGCGATGAATAACGATGAACAATGATCAGCGCCCCGATCCCGACCAGTTGCTTTCTCGCATCAACGACGAGGAAGCACGGGCACGTCGTGGCAAGCTGAAGATATTCTTCGGTGCATCGGCCGGCGTCGGCAAAACCTACGCCATGCTTTCCGCCGCTCAGCAGTTGCGCGCGCAAGGCGTCGATGTCATTGTTGGAGTGATCGAGACGCATGGCCGCACCGAAACCGAGGCTATGGTGCAAGGACTGGATCGCTTGCCGTTGCGCGAGATTCCCTATCGCGATCGTGTCCTGCGCGAGTTCGACCTTGATGCCGCGCTGGCGCGCAAGCCGGCATTGATTCTGGTCGATGAACTGGCGCATTCGAATGCACAAGGCTCACGTCATCCCAAACGCTGGCAGGATGTCGAGGAATTGCTGGCAGCGGGCATCGATGTGTATAGCACGATGAATGTGCAGCACCTGGAAACGCTCAACGATGTTGTCGGTGGAATCACCGGCGTGCGCGTCTGGGAGATGGTTCCGGATAAGGTGTTCGATGCAGCTGATGAAGTGGTACTGGTCGATCTGCCGCCCGATGAACTGCTACAACGGCTCAAGGAAGGCAAAGTGTATCTCGCACACCAAGCCGAAAACGCAATCCGCAATTTCTTCCGCAAGGGCAACCTGATCGCGCTACGCGAACTAGCGCTGCGGCGCACGGCGGACCGAGTCGACAGCCAGATGCTGGAATACCGCCGCGACCAGTCGGTGGTGAAAGTGTGGCAAACGCGCGAGTCGTTGCTAGCCTGTGTCGGCCCCGGCGATGACGGCGACCGGATCATCCGCGCGACGGCGCGCGTGGCGGCACGCTTCGACGCGCAGTGGCACGTGATCTACGTCGAGACGCCAGCATTGCAACGGCTGTCCGACAAGAAACGGCAGGCCATCCTCAAGTTGCTCAAGACTGCGCAGGACATGGGCGCCGAGACGGCGGCACTGGCCGGCAGCGATGCTGCGGCGACCGCAGTTGACTATGCGCGCAGCCACAATCTCTCCAGGTTGGTGATGGGGCATGACAGGCCGAGTTCATGGCGGCCCTGGCGGCGCGGATTTGCCGACCGCGTGGCACGGCTTGCGTCCGATCTCGATGTGGTCCAGATAGGGCGCGAGGAAAGCAAGGAAAATCACGTGCCATCCCGAACCCTTGTCGACGATTTGCGCGAGCGCATGAAGACGCCGTGGCCAGCCTACGCCATGAGCGTGCTGGTATGCGCGGCGATGACGCTGGTCGCCACGCCGCTGCGCGATGTCCTCGACCTCGCCAATATCGTGATGCTGTTTCTGCTGGCCGTGGTGATGGTGGCCTTGCGCTACGGGCGCGGCCCGGCAGTACTGGCTTCGATTGTTAACGTCGCCGCCTTCGATTTCTTTTTCGTGCCGCCGCGTCTTACCTTTGCGGTAGCCGACGTACAGTATCTGCTGACCTTCGCGGTGATGCTTGTAGTAGGCCTCGCGATCGGACAATTGACAGCCGGGCTGCGCTATCAGGCGCGCGTCGCCACACAGCGCGAGGGTCGGGTGCAGGCGCTGTACGAAATGGCGCGCGATTTGTCCGGCGCGCTGATGCCGGAACAGATCGCGGAAATCTGCGACCGCTTCGTCGAAATCGGCTTCGGCGCCAAAGCAGTAATCCTCCTCGCCGACGGGCAGGACAGGCTGCAGACGCCCATCATCACAGCCAAGGGCGCGCCCATGTCCAATGCGCCCGACCTCGGTATCGCGCAATGGGCCTTCGACCATGGCGAGGCGGCGGGCCAGGGAACAGACACTTTGGCCGGCAGTCCGATACTTTATTTGCCGCTGAAGGCGCCGATGCGGAGCCGCGGCGTACTGGCGCTGGAATTGAGCCAGCCGCAGCATTTGTTAATACCCGAACAGCGACGACTGCTCGATACCTTCGCGCGCCTGATCGCAATTGCGCTGGAGCGCGTGCACTACGTCGATGTGGCACAGGCAACCACGGTGCAGATGGAGTCAGAGCAACTGCGCAACTCGATACTGTCCACGCTTTCGCACGATCTGAGAATGCCCATTGCCGGCTTGGTCGGTCAGGTGGAGTCCTTGATGCTGACGCCGCCGAGGCTGTCGGAAAGACAGCAGGAAATCACGACATCCCTGCGCAACGGCGCACTGCGCATGAACGCGTTGGTGAACAACCTGCTCGACATGGCGCGACTGCAGGCGCGCGAGGTCAAGCTCAAGCTCGAATGGCAACCGCTGGAGGAAGTAGTCGGCAGCGCACTAAGGTCCTCGGCATCGATACTGGGAGACCACCGGATCGAGACAAAACTGCCGGCCGATCTGCCACTGATGGCGTTCGATGCGGTTCTGATCGAGCGCGTGCTGTGCAACCTGTTCGAGAACGCAGCGAAATACACGCCTGCCGGTAGCAGGATTATGATTTCGGCGACAAGCAAAAACGATGTCGCAGAAATTTGCGTCGAGGACAATGGACCGGGACTGCCGCCGGGAGAGGAAGAGGAAATTTTTCGGAAGTTCACCCGCGGGCAGAAAGAGAGTGCGATTGCCGGCGTCGGGCTCGGCCTTGCCATCTGCAAGGCGATCATCGAGGCACATCACGGAAAAATTTGGGCGGAGAATCGCGATGGTGGCGGCGCGCGCTTTGTCTTCACATTGCCGTTGGGCAATCCGCCCGTGATCGAGGAAATCGACGATATGTTTGCCACACAAGGCGAAGGGCGATGAGCGAACCCGCGCCGGTCGTGATCGTGGTCGAGGACGACGTGCAGATTCGGCGTTTTGTGGTGATCGCCCTGGAGTCCGCAGGCTGCGTTACGTTCGAGGCGGAAACCGTCAAACGCGGTCTGATCGAGGCAGGGACACGCAAGCCCGACCTGGCGGTGGTCGATCTCGGCCTTCCCGACGGCAACGGCATCGACCTGATTCGTGACTTGCGCGCATGGTCGGATATCCCCATCATTGTGCTGTCCGCGCGCCTCGGGGAAAACGAAAAGATCGAGGCGCTTGATGCGGGCGCCGATGATTACCTAACCAAGCCCTTCGGTGCCGGCGAACTATTGGCAAGGGTGCGTGCCCAGCTACGGCGCCGTGCAAAGGGCGCGAGCCCCGGCCAGTCGATCGTGGAATTTGGGAAGGTAGTGGTCGATCTTGCCAACCGGCTTGTCAGCCGCAATGGAGAGCCGCTGCATCTGACGCCTACCGAGTATCGCCTGTTGGGCTATTTGCTCGCCAACAGCGGCAAGGTGCTGACACATCGCCAGTTGCTGCGCGATATCTGGGGGCCGAGTCACGCCGAGGATAGCCACTATGTGCGCATCTACATGGGCCACCTGCGGCGCAAGATCGAAGACGATCCTTCGCAGCCACGTCATATCGTTACCGAATCGGGAGTCGGTTACCGGTTTGTGTTGTAGCCCTACCCCACTTTAAGAAAATCAGCGCTGTCTGGCGGTTTCCCAGTTTCCTCAGGCAGCAATTTTGCCGCTTTTCAAGTTGAAGATCTTTTCCTTGGTCTCGCTCCAACCGCTTCTTCATGGCGGCGGCGCGCGCCTTCACCAGGATCAGGGTTCCGACTTCGCCCAGCCGGATTTCCCGTAGCACATTGTCCGGCGCCCGATAGCGGTAGAGAAGAAGACTTTCTTCCCCGAGGCTTGGCAACGGGCGCGCAAACCGGCGACACTGTGTGCCGCCCCGTTCATCGCCGGGCTTCATATCGGCGATAATCGCTACGGTCAAAGGTTCCAGTTTTTTCGGTGTAGGTTTCGGTGTAGGTTTTTGAGACATACATCTCTGAGGTCGACCTATACTAAAACCTACACCGGGTAACCCGGCAAGTACTTGCAAAGACTTGCCCGGACACGAACAGAAAGGCACCAGTTAAGTATATTTTTACTTTTAATTTACAATGAGTTATATAAAAATACTGCTGCGAAGACAAGGGGGTTGCTAGCATCGAAAAAGACCAACATACCCCGGTGATGCAGCAGTGGTTCCGCAGCAAGGCGGAACACGCGGGCAAGCTGCTGTTTTTCCGCATGGGGGATTTTTACGAGCTGTTTTACGAAGATGCCGAGCAGGCCGCACGGCTGCTTGACCTGACGCTGACCACGCGCGGCCAATCGGCGGGCAAGCCGATCCCGATGGCGGGCATTCCGTACCACGCGGTGGATGGTTACCTTGCGCGCCTGATCAAGCTCGGTGTCTCGGTCGCCATCTGCGAGCAGATTGGCGACCCGGCGCTGGCCAAAGGGCCGGTGGAGCGCGCCGTGACGCGCGTCATCACGCCGGGCACGCTGACCGATGCCGGCCTGCTCGACGACAAGCGCGACAGCCTGCTCGCCGCGCTGATCATCGACCGCCAGCAGGCCGGGCTGGCCTGGCTGAACCTGGCGAATGGCGATTTTCGGCTGATGGAAACCACGCGCGATGCCCTGCCCGCGCATCTTGAACGCCTGCGTCCGGCGGAGCTTTTGCTGGCGGACGATGCGCGCGGCAAAGTGGGTGACAGTTTGGAAAATGGCGCGGTCGCCCACGCGGTTATCCAATACTTGCCCGACTGGCACTTCGACGCGCAGGCCGCCACGCATGCATTGAGCGAACACTTTGGCACGCGCGATCTGGCGGGCTTCGGTCTGGCCGGAGAAACCCTCGCGCTGGCCGCGGCAGGCGCACTGTACCGCTACGCACAAGCCACGCAGATGCAGGCGCTGGCGCACATCACCGGGCTCACCGTGGAGCGCGAAAGCGCTTATCTCCGGCTGGACGCCGCGACGCGGCGCAATCTCGAAATTTCCACCACGCTGCGCGGCGAAGCCTCACCCACGCTGCTCTCGCTGCTCGACACCTGCGCCACCAGCATGGGCTCGCGCTGGTTGCATCACTGCCTGCATCACCCGATCACCGACCGCGCGGTTCCACGTGCGCGCCATGCGGCGGTTGCCGCGCTGATCGGCGAAGCGGGCGACGGGCCTTACGCCCGGTTGCACAAAGCACTCACCGGCTTTGCCGACATCGAACGCATCACCACCCGCATCGCGCTGAAAAATGCGCGGCCACGCGATTTATCCGCGCTGCGCGACAGCCTCGCACGCCTTGAATCCATACGCGACATTCTAAAAATCATGCGGAGCGGGATCCCGTCGGACGATGCTGGTTTGAATCCGTCTCTGGACGATACGGCGGCAAATGCAGAAAATACGACACCAAGCGACGCCTCGCGCCTCGCCGGACTCACCGCCGCACTCGCCACGCCGCACGCCTGTCTCGCCCTGCTGACGCAAGCTGTTGCCGCCGAACCCGCCGCATTGGTCCGCGATGGCGGCGTCATCGCGGCGGGCTATGACGCCCAACTGGACGAACTGCGCAACATCCAGACCAACGGCGGCGAATTCCTGATCGCGCTTGAAGCGCGCGAACGCGAACGCACCGGCATCGCCTCGCTGAAGGTCGAATTCAACAAGGTGCATGGCTTTTACATCGAAGTCACCCACGCCAATACCGGACGCATCCCCGACGATTACCGCCGCCGCCAGACGCTGAAAAATGCCGAGCGCTACATCACGCCCGAACTCAAGGCCTTCGAGGACAAGGCGCTCTCGGCGCAGGAGCGCGCGCTAAGTCTGGAACGCCACCTGTGGGACGAACTGATCGCCGCG
>Ga0075012_10005124_pt1 | contig 12067 bp, 19 predicted proteins | sample All_14_2_FD_71474 | JGI IMG/M metagenome (GOLD analysis project Ga0075012, IMG submission 71474) | Freshwater microbial communities in response to fracking from Pennsylvania, USA - Allegheny Zone_MetaG_DW_15 | ecosystem: Environmental > Aquatic > Deep subsurface > Groundwater > Drilled...
GTCCCGCGTCGGCGTGGGCGAGTGAGGCATCCGTGGGCGATGAACTGCTGATCATCGGTCCGCGCCGGGGTCGCCCGAACGGTGGCGGCATCGAGTATGCGCCCGGCGCGGCGCGCGAGATTCTGCTCGCGGGCGACGAGACCGCCGCTCCGGCGATCGCCCGCATCCTCGAAGACATCGATCGGGATGCCGTCGGCCTTGCTGTCATCGAGGTGCCCCACGCCGACGACGCGCTCGCGATCGACGCGCCCGCGGGTGTCGAGGTGCGCTGGGTCGCGCGGGAGGGCGGGGCGAACGGGTCGCAGCTCATCCCGACCGTGCTCGGTCACCTGGGCGCGACGGCGACCGTGATGGTGACGGATGACGGCACCGAGGAACTCCTCTGGGAAACCCCGGTCTTCTCTGGCTCGGGTGAGGACCTGGATGACGTGGTCGAGTCGATCGATCGTTACTTCTGGATCGCGGGGGAGAGCTCGGTCGTCACGACGCTACGTCGGCACCTCGTGAAGGACCTCGGCATCCATCGCGCGCAGGTCGCGTTCATGGGCTATTGGCGCCGCGGCGTCGCCATGCGCGGCTGAGCCGGGAGTCTATATACTGCTCTATACAAACCCGGGGGAGGGCTCATGGCTGTCACATCAATCGATATCGACCCGGACGAGCTGCGTCAGGCGAAGGAGCTTGCCGGCACGACCTCCAATCGCGAAACGGTAGACCTCGCGCTGCGCACTCTTATCGCCGTTCGTCGTCAGCCTGCCGCTGTCGAGCGAATCATTGCCCGCACTTTCGAACCCGACCAAATCGATGCTCCGACGATCCCGCCGGCGGCGTCGACTGCTGGCCAGTGACGACGTACCTCGTCGACAACAGCATCTGGCAGAAGGCCTCAAAGAGTGAGGTGATCGCGGCCAGGCTCCGGGAGCTCTCGCCCGCGCACCTGCTCATTACCTGCCCGCCTCAGGTTCTCGAGTACTGCCATTCGGCACGGACTCCACAGGAGTATGAGGAACTCCGCGCAGACATGGCGCAACTCTTGCCCGCGTGGGAGCATCCCGACGAGCGCCAGGCGCTCGGCATCCAGCGGGCGCTCTGGGATTCGGGGTTCGTCCGCGCGGCTGCGGCGTTCGATTGCCTCATCGCGGCCTACGCGGTGGTCAACGACGCAGTCATCCTGAACTCCGACCGCGATTTCGGTCACATAGAGGTCGCGACCCGGGGTGCGGTCAGGCAGGAGTACGTGGAGGCCTAAACCGCTGCCGTCCAACACCGGTGGGGGCAGATCCGGTCCTGATCAGGCGGGGAGTGCGGCTTCGATCGCCTCGATGACCTCGGGGGCGTCGGGCAGGGTGCGGGGGCTGAAGCGCCAGACGCGACCGTCGGGGCTGATGACGAACTTCTCGAAGTTCCAGCTGATCTTGCCGGCCTTGCCGTCGGCGCCCGGAACCGTGGTGAGTTGCTGGTAGATCGGATGCGCGTTCTTGCCGTTGAGCTTGACCTTCTCGGTCATCGGGAACGTCACGCCCCAGGTCGCGGAGCAGTACTCGGCGATCTTCTCTTCGGAGCCGAGTTCCTGCAGGAACTGGTTGCTGGGGAACCCGATGACCGTGAACCCGCGCTCGCCGTAGGTGCGCTGCAGCTCCTCGAGCTGCTCGTACTGCGGAGCGAGCCCACAGCGCGAGGCGACGTTCACGACGAGTGCTGCCTTGCCGCCGGTGAGCGCGCCGAACGTGGTCTGCTCGCCGCGCAGGGTGGTTACGGCGATGTCGGAGAGATCCATGGGAGTTCCTTTCGGAGGAGAGGTTCAGGCAGAGCGAAGCGAGGGGCGGTCGGCGCTGGCCATGTTGTCGCGCAGATCGTGAAGGTTACCGATCAGGCTGCGCGCGGCATCCGGATCGAGGTTCATGGCGTCGGCGACGCAGTCGAGGACGCGGGGCACGGATGTCCGCAGCTCTGCAGATGCCTCGGTCGCCGTCACCGCAACGGCGCGCCGATCGCCGGCCGGGCGCGTGCGTTCGATGAGTCCCGCGGTCTCGAGCCGGTTCAGGATGCCGGTGATCGTGCTCGCGTCGAGGTGAAGTTCGGTCGCGATGTGGCTCGGGCTGGTCGAGCCTTCACGCCACAGGATGCCGAGCACGAGCAGCTGCTGATACGTCACGCCCCACGGCGCAAGCAGGTCGCGGTAGAGCTGCACGGTCGCCTGCGCGGCGGAGTACACCGCGAAGCAGAGGGCATCTTCGACAGTCGCAGAGGGTTGGGTCATGGCAGAAGCTTTGCATGCAAGGTATTGGGATGCAAGATACATTCGCGCACGCATGTCGAACGCTGATCGTGCGTTCGGCTGGACCGGTTATGCGGGCGGAGCGCCCGACTTGGGCAGCTTCGGTACGTTCAGGCTCATGGCGCTGTCGAATCCGCGAGCGGTGTACGACCGGCTTCCGGGCGGCCATCTTGCCTCTCCGCCCACCGCCTACCAACGTGGAGTGCCTTATCAAGCGAGGTCCTCGCGCTTACGGGAAGTAGCACGAGTGTCGGATGCGCCCATCCGTTACAGTGAGCGACGTGCCGACTGCCGCCAAGAGCTCAAGTGATCCACCATGGCTGAAGGGGTTGGTGAACGCCGCCGCACCCGCAGCGGTGAAGATCGGTGGACTCCCAGTCGGACAGGTGAGCCAGAACCTATTCAACGCGGCGCGATCCGCCGCACGGTCGGCGTTGCTGAAGTACACAGACGACCGCGTCGAGTCGCAGTTGCGGTGCGCGCTCGAAGCCGGTGCAGCAACAGAGTGGCTCATCCGAGCTCTGCTCGCGAGGAGCAACCCTGCGCTTCTCGCCGACCGCGGACATAAGGAGTCGCAACTCGCACTCGCGGGAGTAAGGCCAATCGCGTCAACTTCTGATCACCTTGAGCTCCGAACGATTTCAACAACGGACGTTGCCGCCCACCTCGCATTGATTCATCCCGCCCTAGCATTCAGCCACGATGTCAAGAGCATCATGCAGGTGCGCAACAGTGCCGCTCACATGGCGATAGTCACCAAGAGTTCGCTCCACGAGTCCGTGCGAAGGCTCGTGCGCGTCGTGTCCGCTGTCATCCCCGAGTTCGATGTCGACGCGACCAAGTTTTGGAGCCCTCGATTGGTCTCCGTTGCGGAAGCAATCACGAAGGACTTCGACGACGAGACAGCGGCTAGGGTCGCGAGCAAGATCGCGGCGGCCAAGGAGCGGATTCGTGAACTCACGCGTCAACTGCCCCCGGCCGGTGTCGAGGCCGCTCTAACGGCGCTCGAAGCGCGACGTGTGCCGCACAGGATTGAGGACGACACCGAAGACGATGAGTACGACTGCCCCGCTTGCGAGCGGCGAGCCTGGGTGACTTTCGTCAAGGTTCGCGACGACGGCGACCTAGTAGTCGACTATGACCGGGAAGGGGAACCGGAAGGCGCCTGGTTGGTTTTTCGGGTGACGCTGGTCCCTGTGCTGCTCCAGTGCCCCGTGTGTGAACTCGAACTCGATGGTGCCGACGATGAGCTAGAAGGACTTCCTGGCATTTCAGAGCGTCCGGGCGATGAGGTCTCCATGGACGCTGCCGAATACTACGCCGACTGGGACGATGACTGACACCGCCGCTCAGCGCGGGCGTATTCGAGGACACTATCCGACCTGGCGAACCCAATCGCGAAGGTACAGCGTGATCCGTCCCACTTCGTGCGGCTCAAGCAGGTTGTTGTGCGCCACAATGTTCCGACTCTTCTCGAGTTCGTCGAACCGGCTCACCACCCAGTTGATGTCGGGAAACAAGTCCTCGAAGTGCTCCCAGTTGTTCCGGATGATCGAGGCTAGGTCCCCGAAGTCTGTGTAATAGATCTCGGTCGCACCGCGGCGCATATGCCATCGGTCCTTGCCCTCACTCTTCTGGCGGTTTTCCACCTTGCCGCGCAGGGAGTTCGAGGCCGCGGTCTCCCACCAGTCGGCACCGATGCGCTCCGACAGTCGTTCGCTGACAACATCGCGCACGGAGTTCTCGAACACGAAGAACGCGAGATAGGCGGGGAGGGCGCGCATTGCAGAGCCACGTAACTCCGCCGAGAAGTCCTCAAGCGGCATTACTCGCTGGAGCGCCTGGGGATCGGTAGATGCCCGCACCGCGATGCCGTCGGACTCCAGCTCGTTAAGTGCGTCCTCTACCGTCAGACCCGCAAACAGCCATTCTCGGAGCGACGAGCTGGTCACATTAGCTCCGCTTTAATCGCCTGGAAGATCGCGCGATAGACGCTTACGTCGTTGGTCGGGGGCAGGTGAATATGGATGTCGTGGTGCAACTCGAACAGGCCGGCTGCTGTGCCGTTTCCCCTGCCCTTGCCGCCACTGCCGCGTCGCTGTTCGTCGCCAGCGCCATCGTCGAGCTCCTGCTCGTCATCGCCCGACTCCGCAGGTCGCTCCTTCTGTTGCTGCGGTACAAGACCCGACCAGTCGGCCTTATCGGCAAAAGCCTTGAAAGTGGATGCGATCTTCTGCGCGACCGAGTCGCCCGCGCCGGTAAGCGACTTGGCGATGCCCTGAATCTGCGAATTGCTGCGCTCGTAGATCTTCTCATCCGCAAGGAAGAAGTCTGGCCATCCCTCCCTCAGCCCGACAGCGATCGCCTTGCCCGGCTGGTCTCCGCGGTACTCGTTGTATCTCGGCGTCGGAACTCCGTCTGCGCTTAGGAAGCCCATCTGTCGCAGGACCTTGATGACACCGCGGTCATTCGAGGCGCCGAATCCCAGAGTCGACTTCAGAAACTCGTGCGTGAACTTCGGCGGCGTCCCAGCCGTGCGGATCTTCTCAAGAATGGCGGGCACGTTGGTGATCGACATCATGTACGGGACTTCAGTTGGCACGCGATTCCCCCAGGCCTCGTCTGACAATGCCCTTATCCTGGCAGGAATCCGCCGCCCAACCGGGGATTTGAGCCGTCAGAAGCGCGTTGTCACGCCCGCTTGCCGTTCCTCAGCGGGCATCGCGCGTAGGGGGATCCGAGCACCGCGTTCCACGCGCGGCGGGCTAGCGCCCGAGCAGTGCATCGTACGCGGCTCGAAACGTAGAAGTGACGTCCCGGCCGTTCGCGTGTGCTCGCCCCATCGGTAGGCGCGGGCCCTGCGCGTGAGGGGTCACAAGTGAGCGCAACTCTGAGGTGTCGAACTCGCGTGCCCACTCAAGCTCGTTCGAGTCGCGATCGAATCGGATGCACACGGCGATGTCGAAGTCGAGGCTGTGAAACTGGAAGATTCGTTGATCGCCTTTGGGGAGCGTGCGGGTCTTCACTTGGATCAGTCGTCCCTGGCCGTCGACCAGGTCGTATGCCTTTGTTCCGGGCGCCGGCAAGGTGCCGCCGTAGACCGCGAGTGCCAAGCTCTCTCCGACTTCGCCTTGGATCGCACCCGAGGTTCTGGACACCCCTCGCCGGGCAAACTCTCGTTGGATGCGAGCGTGAAGGTCGAAGAGTTCGGACAGGGAGAGCTCATCAAGGTCCGTCACTTTCAAACCCTTCCCGAGTCGGCGCTACCGCGGACGTAGGTGCCGAAGACGAAGCGAGCGAGGCGTTTCCAGGCTCGTCGTCGCGCGAGCACGACGATCGTGATCATTAGTGGACCGAACCACCAGTGCTGCCCCGCCGCGGTGATCCCGGCGTTCCAGAGCATCACGAGCGCATCCCATCGTCCCTCGAGAATCCACCCGCGCACGTCGAGGAGATCAAAGTCGACGCCCGTCAGGTCCATGTCGAAGTTGTATCAGGCACCAACGACACGAGTCGCTAGCCGTTGCTGTTGATTCACTGTCAGCTGGCAGGCGCCGCGCGCATTGGCAACGGGGGCGAAGTTCGCGGGCGTCAGCGCACGAAGCGGCCCCGCATGCGAGCACTGCACGATTGGGGATCCAACGCTGGATCGTGACCAGTCAGCGGATCTGCGCCTGAACAGCTCAGGTCTCGAACCAATCGTCCACGTTGAGTTGGCGCTGCTCGCGGCGCTGTTCCTGCTCCGCCTCGTACTTCCAATCGGCCAACGCTTCCTCGAACTCGTCGGACGGGTCGACTTCTTCTTCGTCGACGTCGTCGAATGTGTGCTCTTCGGCGATCTCGTCTGTGACGAGGATGAGCCCGCAGACTGCACACGAGAACTCGTCGGGGTAGGCGTAGCGCATGCCCGTTGGGTGATCATCGGGGTATCGACTGCCCGTGAAATCCATGTCCGACTCGGTGACGTAGCGCGCCAGCACTCCGTGATATCCGCACACGGGGCACTCGTGCCCGACGACTTCGGGAGGCGAGACGAGGCGAAGCGCACTTGCCTCCAAGATCTTCATGACGGTAATGACCTGCTCCGGTAGCAGATCCACCTTCCGCCCCTCAAACAACCGCGACGCCGCGGCCTTCTTTCGCTCCAGTTCAAGGCGCGAGCGCTCTCCGTCTTCCCGTTCGAGCTCATCCAGCAGCTGCGCGTACCGGTCGTCCCAGAATTCCTCCTCGTCCCCGCTGGCTTCCAGACAAGCGCCAACAACGACCACCATCGACTGCATTGCCGCCGAGAGTCGATCGGGATTAACGGACCCAATATGCGCCGCGATGTTTCGGACGGCGAGCACTTCGTCGACATACTTGTCCGCCAATCCCTTCGGATGGTCCGAGTGAAGCAGCCGAACTGCTCGAGCAGCATCCTGTCCGGTGAGGGTACGGGTCTTGTCAAGGGCGATCTGCTCGCGGACCCCCCTAGCGAGCCGTATAGCCGAATCGACGTTCGAGGAGATGAACGCGGGATTCGTGCTGGCCAGGCAATACTTCATGATCGTCTCGGCCGCTATGCCCGCTGCCGTCGCACACCAAAGCACCGCCGCGGGCTCGTCGGAGTCAAAGCTGCGCAACGCCTCATTTGCGGCGGTCTGCGCGGCGAAACGAAGATGCGTCACCATCGTGTCGCTGACTTGGCTCCCGAGCGTCCACGCATGCTCAGTCTCTGCCTGGTTCTGATCTGTCATCGTGGGACCCGGCCGGCCCGGACCTTATTGAGGTGCTTCTGCAGCAAAGGCATCCACCTCGTCATCGCGGGCAGATCATCCCACTCGATGCGAATGCGATCAGCCAGCTGATCCAATGCGACTTGCTCCATACGGACACGGTATCGGCTCGCCCCAAGCTCGCGGGCGAGCGAATGCGATCGCGCGCCCGGCCGCGAGCCTCTTCCGAGCACTGCGCGATTGAGGATCCAGACCTGGTGCTCGTGCGCGCTGCCGGTGGGACGCTCAGGGCATGAATGGAATACAGATTGGCTATGCCAGAGTCTCCACCGCCGATCAGGACCTCACCTCGCAGCGGGACGCTCTGCTGCGACTAGGGGTCCTCGACTCGAACATCTATGTCGATCACGGACTGACCGGCGCCAACCGGGCCAGGCCCGGGCTGCGCGAGGCTCTTGCTGCCGTGCGGGAAGGCGACACCCTCGTCGTGACCAAGCTCGACCGGCTCGCAGGGTCGGTGCATGACGCGCGAGACATTGCCGACGAGCTGACGGCGAAAGGCGTCACGCTCAGTCTCGGCGGCAGCAGATACGACCCCACAGACCCGGTGGGTCGGCTGCTGTTCAACGTGCTCGCCATGGTCGCCGAGTTCGAACGAGACCTGATCAGCATGCGCACGAAGAAGGGATGGCGGTCGCCCGCGCGAAGGGTCACCTGAAGGGCAAGCAGCCGAAGCTGTCTGCGACGCAACGCTAGCTCCTGCTCGACGTTCAGGGCCGGGGTGAATACACGCAGACCGAGATCGCCGAGCTGTTCAACGTCTCACGCGCGACCGTGTACCGCGAACTCCAGCGCCGCCGCGTGGCGTTCCTCGCTACCTGCGAAGCACACATCTTCTGAAACCCCAGGGCTCCGCCGCGGAGTCGACCTCGACTGACAGTCGCTCAGCGCCGGTGGTACGCGTCGCGACGATGCTCGATGGTGACGATCTCGACCACCAGTCGATCGTCCTCGATCCGGTAGAGGGCTCGATAATTGCCGTGACGCGCTGAGTACAAAGGGGCGAGCGGCTCACGTACCGCTCTAGTCAGCAGACTCGTCGTCGCGCGCCCAGGCGATGGCGATAAGCCGCCGTAGCACGTCGAGGTCGACATCGTCGAGTGTGCGGACGTAGACGCATCCGGCGCCTTCGGTATAGCGGCCGAGCTCGGGCAATAGTGCGGCTCCCTCGGGCAGGTCTTTGAGACCGTAGAGGGAGAGCGCGGACTTGCGCGGCGCGAACCCCGCCTTGGGTCAATCGCCCCGCGTTCTGGGGTTCGCCCGTGACACGTACCGGTAGCTGCCGTACCCGACGATCGACGGCCCCCACATCACGGGGTCGGTGCCGGTCACCTCGCGGAAGAGTTCTGCGAGCGCAAGCCCGTCCTCGCGCCTGCGCGCCGGCGTCGCTGCGTTGAGGAAGGCGTGCACGTCGGCATCCGTCGGCTGTGTCTTGTTCTCGGCCATGTCGCGATTGTCTCTCAGCTCTGCGCGTGCCTGAGGGCGCGCTCGCTGAAGTAGCTCACCGCACCATTGGTTTCCTCAACGCCGAACACCCATTTTCCGGCGGGCGTTGTTCGGACGTCGATGACCGTGCCGCAGGCGTGGGGTGTGAAGTATCCCGGCTTGAATCCTGCACTGCTCATGATCAGAGCGTACGTCGGGGAGATCGAGGTCACGCTGCCGGTAATGCGACGAGAGACAACCTCGTGGGATAGAGGCTGGGTAGAGAAAGAACTTGAGCCGCAGTCCTCCTCGTGTGAGGATCATCCACCTTTCGTCGCGAAAGGCGGCACCGCGCGATCGGACCCTCCTGGCACCGGCAGCCGCACGGGCCGCTGGGGCGCCCTCGCGGCATGACCGGCTCGTTCCCATGTGGCAATCGCGAACGGCACCCGTACGCTTGTGCCATGCAGCCTAGAGTGCGTCGGTGGTTGGTTTCCGTGGCCGCTATCGTCGCGCTCGCGGGGGTACTCGTCACCGCCGTGTATTTCTTCCAGCCTTGGCGCAGTTGTGACTACGAGGACACCTCAGCGGGTTGTGCGATGCTTGCCGGCGACGCGACCGTAATGGGCATCGCGGGGTTCACGACCCTCGTAGCTGTGTTCATCCTCGTCTTCGCGCTCATGGCCAAGGAGAGGTCGCCTGCTCGATAGCGTCTCCGTTCACTGCGCAACTGCTGGCTCTGTCTTCCCCCGCGGGTTCCGGGCGGACGATTTGCTTTGGTCTCCCGGGTGACTTGTTCGTGACGTTGCTGGGCTGAGAGGGTCATGAGATGGGACGGGATGCTCATCGTTGGGTTGAGGTGACGGTCGGCTCTGCCGTGATCGCGGTGCATCTTGACGACCCCGTAGCCACGCTCGACGCAATCGGTCGGGACCGTCAGGTCGTGTCCTGGCCGGATCTGCGAGTGGGGCACCGAAGTGTGAGCAGCACTGTGCTCGCCGCCCCGGGGGGAGCGTGGGTCGTCTATCGGCCGATGGAGTCAGAGGATCTCAGCTTCCCGGAGGGAGAGGCCGCTGCAGTGCACGTTTCCGTCGACGGGAGCGTGACGCGCTTCACGATGCTTGAGGACACCCAGCCCATTGGTGCAACGTCGCACGGCCTCTGGATGACCTCGGGGAAGTTCCCAGACCCGGATGATCCGACCGCGTGGCAACAACAGCGGCAGGTGTCGGTTCTAGCGACGGATGGAGCTACACACCGGGTGCCGGCGGACCGCGAGGCGGCATTCGTCTTCGAAGAGCGGGCATCCGCTCATCTCGTAGTCTACGACGGGCCACCCGATGCCGACCGTGACGGGAGCAATGCGACGTACAAGTACCGCTACGCCGTATGGCCTGTGCCCGCGTCCCTACCTTCGCACCTACGCGCAACAGACGTGCACGCCGAAGCACTCGACGAGGATGCGCTGATGCAAGCGCTGGCGACCAAGGCGCCTGTCCCTTCAGAGCCATCGTCGTCGCGGCCCGAACTGAGTTGGGATCTTGTCCCACTCGCTCCCGCCGATCAGACCGCCGCGGTCGAATCCGTGAAGCGAGAGTTCGACAGCCTCGACAACTACTGGAGCGCGCCGGACGGAAGAGCCTCGCCGCTCGCGGAAGGGCTCGCCGACCCACGCGTCGAGTCCATCGAGGAATGGCCACGGACACGAGTCGAAGTGACGTTCACGCATCCCTCCTACCCCGAAGGCCGCCTGCGCCGAACGTTTCGCGTATTCGACGACGCTGGTCGCGCCAGACCCGCGATGTACGCCGCGGTCCACCTGATGGAGGACCTCGAAACGCGACCCTTGCCAGATCGCGAGAATGCGCGGGACGGGGTCCTCGACATCTGACACCGATCCGCTCGACGACTGCCGGGTCGCGCCAGTGACGTACTCACCGCTCGTGATCAGTGGGTACGTCGGGAGATCAAGGTCGATCTGCCGTCAATGCGACGGGAGGCAACCTCGCCTCAGATCCCTCAGCGGTCATCGCGTGGATTCGCGGCGGGTTGCTCGATCAGTGCGAGCTGAGTGCCGTCCAGATCGATGACGTAGCCCGCTCGCAGCCCCCACGGCTGCATCTGAACGGGATTCAGCCGTGGCGCTCCCGTCGACCGCACCGGCACGCCTGCGTCGGCGATCGTCTCGACGAGCTCGTCGACATCGGCCACTCGGATCGAGCACATGAAGTTGCTCGTTGTGGGATCGAGACCGGGGTACGGAAAGAACTCAAGCTGCAGTCCTCCTCGTGTGAGGATCATCCACCCTTCGTCGCGAAAGGCGCAGTCGAAACCGAACCCTGCGTAGAACGCTTCCGTGGCATCGAAGTTCCGCGACGGAAGGTTCGGAACTGCTCGATCCGACTCGGCTGACGCCGGCATTAGGCATCCCCAATCGCGTAGCGGTGCATCGTCACGCCTCCGGCGAAGGTTGCCTGTTCGAGCAGCTCAAGCCGCACCGGTGTCGTCACCTCATCGAATAACTGCCGCCCCGAACCGAGGATCACCGGATGTGTGAACAGCAGCACCTCGTCGAGCAGTCCGGCCGCGAGAAGTTGCGTCGCGACATCGGCCCCACCGACACCGATGTCACCGCTCGAACTTGCCCGCAACTCACCTAGGCGCTCGATGGCGTCATCCCCGCCGAACACCGTCGTGTTGTACGGCGCGTCGGTGCGTGTGCGCGAGACGAGGATCTTCGGCTTGTCGGTCCAGATGTGGCCATAGTCGCGGTACACCTGCGGGAACTCGGTGTTCTCGCGCGCAGCGGGCCAGAAGTTCTCCATCGTCTCGAAGACCTTGCGGCCCTGCACCATCATCGTGAGCGCCTGCGCACGCGCGTTGAACTCCTCGTGCAGCTCGTCGCCGATGCTCATCCAGTCGCCACCGCCCTGCTCGTCGTGCGTATGCTCGATGAACAGGTCGAGCGAGACGTTCATCCAATACACAAAGCATGCGGGCATGCATCCTCCTCGTCGCGGCGGTGCGGCCAGTCCACCACGCCGGACGGTGTCGGTGCGAGGGGGTAGCTTTCGAGCATGGTCGCCCACAACGACAAGCCTGTGCTGCACGTCGACTCCGTCGAAGAATGGGAGCAGTGGCTGGATGCCGACCCCAGCCCTGACGGCGTGCGGCTGCGCCTGCGCAAGACGGCCACGCGCAAGCCCGGCATCACCTACGCCCAGGCGCTCGATGTCGCGCTGTGCTTCGGCTGGATCGATGGACAGAAGCAGTCACTGGATGCCGACTACTTCCTCCAAGCCTTCACGCCGCGCCGGCCCCGCAGCCTCTGGTCCAAGGTCAACATCGCGCACGTCACCCGTTTGATCGACGAAGGTCGGATGCGGCCCGCAGGCCAGCGCGAGATCGACCGCGCGAAGGCCGACGGTCGGTGGGATGCTGCCTACCGTCAGAGCGACGGCGACATCCCGGCCGAGCTGCAGGCGGCACTCGACGCCGACCCGAAGATCGCCGCCGCGTTCGCTGCCCAGTCCGCACAGAACCGCTTCGCGATGTCATTCCGCATCGGCAACCTCAAGCGACCCGAGTC
>Ga0075012_10005125_pt1 | contig 12066 bp, 5 predicted proteins | sample All_14_2_FD_71474 | JGI IMG/M metagenome (GOLD analysis project Ga0075012, IMG submission 71474) | Freshwater microbial communities in response to fracking from Pennsylvania, USA - Allegheny Zone_MetaG_DW_15 | ecosystem: Environmental > Aquatic > Deep subsurface > Groundwater > Drilled...
GCGGCAGCGTGCTGGCCCAGACCGCCCCTGTGCCCGTGGAACCGGTGCTCGCCAACGCCGCCCCCAGCCACCCGGTGGCCACACCGCCCGAAGCGGCGTCGCCGGCCCCGACCGCGGTCCGACCCGGGACCTGCACCGAGCTCAGTGACCAGGCCATGGCCGCCGACCTGCGCGCCGCCACCGCCCAGACACAACGCCAGGACCCGGCGCAGCAGGCACAGCTGCTGGACGCAAGCATCCGCCTCTGGGCCGGCGCCGCCGAGCGCTGCGAAGGCCGCCCCCTGGAGCGCGCCCGCCGCAACCTGGCCGACAGCCAGCGCAGCCGCCAGGCGCTGGACGGCCAGCTGGCCGCCAGCCCGGCCTGCGCCAGCAGCCAGAAGGACGCCGGCACGCTGCAGGAAATGGCGCAGCAGGCCGTGCGCGAACGCCGCTGGCTGGACGCCGCCGTCGGGTACCGCAAGGCCGAGACCCTGTGGGATGTGGCCGCCGAGCGCTGCAGCGGCGAAGCCCAGAAGCTCGCCGTTCAGCGGCGCGAGCAGACCGCCACCGACGCCCACAACGCCGAGTTCTGCGCCCCGGTTTTCGAGCGCGCGCGCGACCAGAGCCAACAGTTGCGCCGCCTGGGCGGCGAACGCAGCAGCCCCGAGCGACAGACCCATTCCCAGGCCGCCGAAACGCTCTGGCGCGAGGCCATGCAGCAGTGCCGCGGCGCGGCCCAGGACCTGGCGCGCGGCAACGCCGACAACCTCGCGCGCGAGCGCGGCACGCCCTGGGTCATCACCGCCGTGCCGGGCGGCCCTGCCACGGCGGTGGCCACCAACACGCCGCTGGCAACACCGGCTCCGACGCGCGCCCCGGAAGCGCCGGCAACGGTGGAGGCAGCGGCACCCGCGCCATCCTCGCCGGTCTCGGCAGCCGCCCTTGCCGCGCCGGCCGCAGCAGCACCAGCGGTGGCCGCCCCGTCCGGTCTGTTCCAGAGCCTGGCCAACAGCCTGAGCGCGCCCCGGGCGGTGGCAGTCAGCCCCGCGCCGGTCGCCGCGGCCTCCGCCGCAGCTGCGACACCGCAGGAAATGGACCTGCAGGCCGGCGACACCCGCTTCGTCGGCCGGTTCGCCCGCGAGGGCAATGCCTTGAGCGGCCGCGGCCAGATCCTCTGGGCCAACGGCAACCACTACGAAGGCGACCTCGTACGGGGACGCAAGCACGGCGAAGGCAGCTTCGCGTGGGCCAGCGGCCAGCGCTACAGCGGCCAGTGGGCCGACGACCAGCCGCGCGGCAAGGGTCAGATGCGATTTGCCAACGGCGACGACTACGAGGGCGAAGTGGCCGACGGCCTGCCCCAGGGCCAGGGGCGCATGCGCTACGCCAGTGGCGACAGCTACGAAGGCCGCTTCACGCAGGGCAAGCCGGAGGGCCAGGGTGTGTACCGCTGGGCCAACGGCCAGAGTTACGAAGGCCCCTGGCAGGGCGAACAGCCGCACGGTCTGGGCAAGCTGCGCTTCGCCAACGGCAACGTCTACGAAGGGCCGCTGGTTCGCGGCACCCCCGAGGGCCAGGGCCGCCTGACCTACGCGGGGGGTGACCGCTACGAAGGCCAGCTGCGCCAGGGGCAACCCGACGGACAGGGCAGCTACCGCTGGACCAATGGCGACCAGTACACCGGCCAATGGCAGCAGGGCCGCAAGCACGGCCAGGGCCGCATGCAGTGGGCCAACGGCGACGCCTGGGAAGGCCGCTTCGATAACGACGGCCAGACCGCCGACGGCACCCTCCTGCGCAAAGGGGGCTGAAGCGCCGGCTCCAATCACGTGCAACACCGGCGCTCCCCTCACGACGGCCACCCCAGGGTGGCCGTTTGCATTGCGGCATCCATGCAACACCTTCAGCTTAAAACCGCATAAGCATGAAGAGAAAAGCACTCAGGATAAGTCTCCCATGAGTTCCAAGGTTTAGATCTCGAAGCCTGACTTTTCCGCCATTGATTTTGGTCAATAGACATCGTCCGTTTACAGATTGATACTGGATACGGGTAGGGGGTTTTCCCACCAGATCGATGGATGATGGACTCCTTGCGCCATCGGTCCATTACGACGATTCGGCCAACAGGCCAGGAGACCAATTCATGAGATTCCAGAAGAAGCACTTGGGCGCCTTGACGGCTGTGGCAGTGGCAGCAGCGGCCGTGGCCGGCACCTTGATCCAGCTGTCGGCGCCGGTGGTCGTTTCGCAGAGCGACGCTGCCAACAACGCCTACAAAGCCAAGATGGGCTGGATCGCCTACAAGTCATCGCTTGCCGCACCCGGCTATGACGTCAAGGCCCAGTTGCTGGTCTACGCCGACGGTCCAGCCAATGCGCAGGACATCTACGTGGCCCGATCGACCGACAACGGCCTCACCTGGACCGAACAGAAGATCACCAACAGCGGTGGCGCGACGCTCACCATCGGCAGCGACACTTTCACCGTCACACACAACAAGCCGAACATCTTTGTCGCCCCACTGGGCGTGATCGGGAGTGCTCACGCCAATGCCGGCGCCGACGCCCTGATCACCTACACCAGCTCCGACTGCGAAAACAGCCCGGCGCAGAAGGTCAACCCCAACCTCGACAGCGGTCCGCAACCGTTCATGTGCCTGTGGGCCGCGCGCTCCCTTGATGGCGGCCAGACCTGGAACGCCGAGCGCCTGACCGATGGCAGCCTGGACCCGGACGAAGACGTGCCGGCCGGCTATGTGAGCTACAAGGCCGCCGCCAATGCGAACGGATTCTCCGAAGCAGGCGGCTTTGGCATCTCCTTCCAGGCCGACCCGGCGGGTCTTCAGCAGGGCGATGCCGAAGGCTCGGGCGACGGCGCATCGGGCGCCAAGGTCAGCCCCGGCACCAACATCTGGTACACCCGTCTGAGCAAGGACGCCTTCGACCAGGGCACCGCCTTCCCGGCACCGGTCCAGATCACCGACAACAACGCCACCACCGACGGATCGCCTGGCGCCTCCCGCGCCAATCTGGCCATCAGCGGCGGCACCGCGGTGCTGGCCTATGAAGAGACCAAGGCGGGTGGCGCCAAGCAGATCGTCCTGCACAGCTTCCCCTACGCCACGCCGCCGACCGACGACGCCGGCACGGTGATCAGCGACGACGCCAACGCCCGCCGCGTGCGTTTCGTGCTGCAAGGCAATGAAGCCATCGGCGACGCGGACACCGATGGCGATGCCGCCGACGGCGACACCGTCGGCGTGCACCTGCTGATGCTCTGGCGCGGCTCCACCACCACCGAGGCGGCTGCGCCGGCCGACGTGATCGTGCGCCGCGGCATCAAGAACACCACGCTGCGTCCCGGGTCCACCGGCTTTCTGGCCAGCGACGTGCTGGCCGACACACCGGTCAATCTGAGCAGCACCGGCAGCGGCGACAACTCGCTGGCCCAGCGCGCGCTGCTGCGCGGCGAGTTCGCCGCCTTGGGCTACGACCACACCCCCGATGCCGTGGCCGCCAACCCCGAACGCACCAGCCCGCCCACCGCCACCTACAACCTGTACCTCAAACGTTCCACGGATGGCGGTGCCAGCTGGAGCGCGGCGCGCAACCTCTCCCAGCTGACCGACCCGTCCGTCCGCGTGGTCGAGCCGCGACTGGTCGGCACGGCCGGCACCATCAAGCTGCCCGACGGCAGCGCCACGGGCGATGCGTCGGATACGCAGAACAAGAACGTGTTCTACGTCGGCTGGGGCACCGAAACCAACGCCGTCGCCACCGTACCGCTGGACATCCGCTTCACCCGCACCACCGACCAGGGGGCGAACTACGAACGGGTGCAGCTGCTGGCCGACGGCCCGACCGAACAGTCCGAAGCCCAGTTGCGCACGCCGCCCGATGGCAACACGCTGGGCGCGCTGTGGATGCAGCGCGACGCCGGCACCGGCACCGTCGACGTGGTCTATCGCAATGGCGCGGTGTCCACCGTGGCGGACCCCGACCTGGTGCTCGGCACCACGGCCACCAGTTTCCGGGCGTACACCGCCGGCCAGTTGAACGTCACCGTCGAAAACACCGGCGCCGGCGATGCCCGCCAGGTGGTGCTCAGCGGCACCGCACCGGCCGGGCTGAACGTCACGGGGTCGAGCGATGGCACACCCTGCACGGTGACCGGACAGGCCTTCAACTGCACCGTGTCGGAGATCGCGGCCGGACAGCAAAGGACCATCGCGCTGACCCTCGCCTCGACCACGGCCGGCAGCTACGCCCTGCCGGTGAGCGTGAGTGGCGACGTGGTCGATGCCAACAGCGCCGACAACAGCGCCACCGCCAGCGTGACGGTCACGCCGGACGACGGCGGCGGCTGCTCCGCCGCCAGCGGTGACCGCCCGGTCGACCCGGTGCTGCCGGCCCTCGGTCTGCTCGGCCTGATCGGCTTGGCCCTGCGCCGGATGCGCCGCCGTTGAACCTGTCCACCCCGTTCACCGGCAACAGGCCACCGTTCGCGGTGGCTTCTCCCGTTTCCCCTAGCTCACGATAAGGAGTCAACATGAGAAAACACCCCGGCATGGGTCAGATCAAGGCGCGCTGGCGCGCCGCCGGTCTGGTCACCGCTGCAGCGTTTGCCACGCTGGCAGCCGGTTGCGGATCCGGTTCGTCGGAGACCCCGACCACCATCATTGAAGCCAACCTCGACACGCTGGCCGCCCAGATCGGCGGCGCGACACAGGATGTCGAGCTGTACAACGACGGCACTGCCGACTGGACGCTCTATACCATGGCCAACCGCTTTGCGGTGACCCCGGTGGGTTCGACCAAGGGCGCGGTCAGCGAGATCAAGGTGCCTGGCTACATCCAGCACATCACCGTGGTCAAGAACCACGGCGGAAAGAACTACGCCCTGCTGTCCATGGGCAGCAAGGGCATCGCGGTGGTGGACATCACCACCCCGACCGCACCGGCTCTGGTGCGGACCATGACCGTCAACTACGACACGCCCGAGTACACCTACTCCGACGGCGGCGGCAGCATCTTCACGGAGGCCGCGGCCACCGGTCATACCGGCGGGCCGGTGAACGACCTGCTGGTGGACGACAAGGGCACCGCGAACGACACCAGCGACGACGATCTGTTCATCGCCAACACCGCCTACGGTGTCCAGAAGATGCCCCTGACGGCCCTGCTCGATGCCACGGCCGATGGTGCGCTCACCCCCGCCGGTGGCGTGTGGACGCTCAAGTACGCTGGCGAGAACCCCTGGGGCGGCCCCCTGAGCCTGAAGATGCATGGCGGCAAGCTGTACGCGGCGCTGGGCTTCCTGGGCATCGGCGTCTACGACCCGGCCACACTGGCGCGTTCGGGCGGCTACAACCTGTACGCCGACTGCACCAACAGCGCGCAGGAAGACTGGTTCGGCCACCCGCAGCGGAAGATCAGCTGCCCCGCGGCCGGTCTGGCGGCCGGTGTGGTGGCCGGCGGCGTGGATGCCGAGGGCATGCCGACCCACCTGCAGGCGGCCGAGGAGCTGGGCAACAAAAACGACCGGGTCTTCTATCCCTGGGCCGAGTTCGACCGCTACGGCAAGTACTACTACAACGCCCGGGCCATGGACCTGGTCGATCTGCCCGGTGGGCGCACCATGGCCTACATCGCCTATTCGCTGGGCGGTCTGATCGCGGTGGATGTGACCGATCCGGCCGTGCCGTCCTATGCTGGCTACGTGCCGGCGGCGCCGGCCCACGGCCCGGACGAGCCCCCGATCAACGTCGAGAAAAAGGGCATCCTCTCGCACTTCGGGTCCGGCATGCTCAAGGAAGCCGGCGTGATGGACGTGCGCGTGGTGACGGACGGCAGCGCCGGTCTGCGGGCCTTCTACACCGACCACTTCGCCGGCCTGGTGGTGGTGGACGGCGCCGACGATCCGGGCAACCGCTGGCGCAATGGCAGCGGCGGCTTCAACAACGACACCGACAGCAAGGTCTACTGGCCCGACTACGAGTTTGTCACCTCCTACGACATGACACCCACGGTGGTGGGCGACGAGTCGCTGCCAGCCTTCCTGGTCGCCAACGGCAGCGGCAACTATGCGGCTCCGATGCTGCTGGCCACCGGCGAGATCAACGGCCATGGCGGTGCCCTGTTCCTGATGCCCTGCATGGAAACCGCCAGCTGCGCGAACGGGCAGGTGGAAGCCGTGCAGTCGTCCGGTGCCGGCGGGGTCAGCTACGTCGACTTCCTGGATCTGCAATCGGGCTCCGGCACCGCGGTCGCCGACCGATTTGCGGTACCGGTCACGCTGGTGAGCACCAATGAAGTGGGCGCGGCCGAAGACGGTTCGGCTACCCAGGCCATCGCGATCGGCCACGCCGAGGGCGTGACGGTTTCGGGCAACCACCTCTACCTGGCCGACGGCCCGCACGGCGTGAGCGCATGGCGCATTGCCGATGGCCTGACACCGATCGACGATCTGCACCTGGTCGCCAACACCCTGCAGAGCGAGTACCCGACGCCTGGCAGCAACGTGCTGCCCACACCCCACGCCTTCAAGGTGGGCTTCGGCAGCGATCCGACCAAGGCCTACGTCATGAGCCAGAGCCTGGGCATGCGGCGCATTGACGTCTCGGCCGTGACCGGCGGCAGTGCCAGCGTGGGCAGCCCCGCCCTGCTCAATGCCTATGGCGGCATTTACGAGCACAACACCGAGACCGGCAGCGTGGGCAACATCACCGGGCAGGACCACACCTATGGCGTGGCGTTCCAGGGCAAGTACGCCATCGTGGCCGATGGCGACAACGGCCTGACGGTCTACGACACCACGGCCACGGGCGGCACCACCGCCAGCGTGGTCGCCAACATCGGTGACTCGGACACCACCGCCAGCGGCAAGCCGCCGCTGGGTCGTGCGTCCTCGGTGAAGCTGTGGACCGACAGCGCCTCCCGCAAGACCTACGCGGTGGTCGCCGCGGGTGCCTACGGCATCTCGGTGGTCGACATGACCGACTTCCTGGCCAGCGGATCGCCCGCCGACCTGGGGCTGGACAAGCTGATCAAGACCTTCGAGCCGCTCAAGGCCGACGACGACAACGCCTTCGGCTCGGCCGACGGCAAGAGCGTGGACGTGCATGTGGTCGGCGATGTCGCCTACTTCAGCTACGACAGCTTCGGTCTGGTGGCCTACCGCATGGCCGACCTGATCCGCCCGGCCAACCAGGAGCGTCCGGCGGTGGTGCCCACCGGTCAGGCGGCCGACGCCTGTGCCGCGGTGACCGACGTGACCAAGCTCAGTGCCAAGCAGGGTGGCGTGGCCGAGTGCCGGCCGGCCGCCGCGGGCTACTTCAAGCTGCAGAAGCTCGCCGGTTACGAGAGCTTGGACGGCGGCGCGCTGTACATGACGCCGCAGTACTTCCCGGCCAACCGGCTGCTGAGCAACGGCTCCAGCCTCTACCGCCTGGATCAGCCCCGCCTGCTGTTCTACGTGGCCTACGGCGACGCCGGCGTGGTCAAGCTCGACTGGAGCAACCTGGCGGCACCGTCCATGATGGCCATCAAGGGCGTCGTGGGTGGTGCGGGGGCCACCGCCATCCACAACGGCCGTGTCTACGTCGCAGCCGGTGTCGGCGGCCTGACCGTGTTCAAGTGAGCGGACGGCAGGTGTCCGCGCCAGCGGATGCCTGAACGCCCGGCCCAAGGCGTCACCCGGATCCGGGTGACGCCTTTTTCATGGCCTCACCGGCGGCGCCCGCCGCGTGGGAAGATGGACGCGTGAACGTCGACAGAACGAATGTCCCTGCCCCTTCAGCCACCACCAGCCTGGTGTCGGCTGCGGGCTGGCTCGGGCCGCAGCCAAGACCCTGGGGCTGGCCACCGGACCCTTTTTTCGCAGCGGCCTTGCTGTTGGCGCTGCCTGTCTGGCTGGGGCTGGGCATGTGGGTCGGCCCCGCCATGCGAGCCCCCCACGGGCCGTGGGCCTGGCTGTCGCTCCTGCTGATCCAGCCACTGCTGGAGGAACTGGTGTTTCGCGGCCTGCTGCAGGGATTGGCCCTGGCGTGGCTGTCCCGGCGCGGTTCGGCCTGGCGGCTGGGCCCCCTGACGCTGGCCAACCTGCTGGTCAGCGCAGGTTTCGTGCTGCTGCACCTGCGCACCCAGCCGCTGGCCTGGGCACTGGCGGTGGCGGCACCGTCCCTGGTGCTCGGCCACCTGCGCGAGCGCTACGGCAGCGTCTGGCCGTCCGTGCTGGTGCACGCCTTCTACAACACGGGCTTTGGCCTGGTGGCCTGGCTCGCCCATGCCTGATCGCCTTGCTCAGCCCCCGCAACTCTCCTGTTCGCTGCCGGCGATCGCGTCCCACTGCGCCTGTGACAGGAACACCGGCGTGTAGCTGCCCCCCTGGTTGGTGAGCGTGCGGCTGAAGGCCCGCAGGTGGTTGCGCGAGCCACACAGCAGACGGTCATAGACCTGCACGATGTCGGGCTCGTCGGCCACCTGCGCTTTCTCCAGCTCGATGTCCTGGATGTCTTTTTCCTCGATCAGGCAACCCACTTTCAGCGCCTCGACCAGACTGGGCGTGCCCTGCGCCACCAGTTGGTCGTAGAGCGCCTGCAGGCTGGCATCGACAAAGACGCCGGGAAGGGTTGTCGCGGCCGGGTCCTCCAGACCATGCGCAAGGATGAGCTGGCGCACGGCCTCGGTGTGCTCGGTCTCGCTGTCGGCAATGTTGGTGAACACCTGTGCGCCCCAAAGGCCGAACAGCGCCACGTACACGTCGTGCGCCAGCTTTTCCTCCTCGCGCATGAACAGCAAGCCCGCCACTTCCTCCGCGGACAGGTCCGCCACCGGGTCGGGGGCGGCGGCCCCCGGCGCCGACGTGCCCCCGCCACCGCACGCACTCAGCAGCGGCCCCACCGATGCAGAGCCGAGCGCAACGCCCAGGCAACGCAGAAACTGTTTTCTTTGCATGTCAGACTCCTCACGCAGCGCGAAGGCACCGCCCATGGTTTCACCTTAGGCCGATGCCCAAGCCGCCGCGCTGAGGAATGTCAAGCGCTGCCGGCCACTGCCGTGGCTGGCGGTCCAAGGTACACACCCGCAGGCCTGCCGACCCGGTCCGTGCATACCTTCCGGTGTGGCGCAAAGGTCAGCCGCCGCAGGTTTCCGACACGCTGTCGGCAATCGCGTCCCATTCGGCCTGCGTGATCACCTGCGGGACGTAGGTCACCCCCTGCTCCAGGAGGGCGCTGTTGAAAGCTCGCAGGTGGTTGCGGGACCCGCAGAGCAGGTGGTCATAGACCTGCACGATGTCGGGCTCGTCGATCACCAGGCCCTTCTTGTCGTTGATGTCCTGGATGTCCTTCTCCTCGATCAGGCAGCCCACCTTCAGGGCCTCCACCAGGCTGGGTTCGCCCATGGCCACCAGCTGGTTGTAGAGCGCCTGCAGCTCGGTGTTCACAAACACCCCCGGCGGCGTGGTGGCGGCCGGGTCGTCCAGCCCATGGGCCAGCAGCAGCAGACGGACCGCCTCGGTGTGTTCGCTCTCGCTCCCGGCAACGTTCTCGAACACCTGGGCGCTGCCCTCGTCCTCCCAGCGCTCGTACAGGGCGATGTAGACGTCGTGCGCCAGCTTCTCTTCCTCGCGCATGAACAGCAGACCGGCAATCTCTTCGGCCGACAGGTCCTGCGCCACCACCGGCGCACTGCCGGCCGGGCTGTCGGTGCCGGTCAGCGACTCGTCGTCGCCACCACCGCAGGCGGTCAGCAGCGGGGCCAGCGCGACGGCGCCCATGCCAGCCCCCAGGAGTCTCAGGAAATGTTTGCGTTGCATCGGTGTCTCCGTGGATGCGGCACGACGGTACCGCCATGTACCAACGGTAGGGGCGGCCGGCCCGATCACAAGTGACGGAAATCAAGCCGTGCCGCGGGTTTTGTAAGCCGATGTCAGCGCGCCATCGCCCGGTGCACGTGGCGTTACACCAGACACCCGGCTGACACAGTCCGTCACACAGGCATGCGCGCCAGGCACCGGCCTTTGCGCCGGTATCATTCAGCGCTTCCCGGCTCCCGCCCGGCTCCGCGCCGGCGCCGCAGCCGACCCTCCTCCACGTTGCCCCCCATGTCCACCCCTGCAGGCCCCGGCCTGAACCTGGCCCAGCTCGAAGCCGTGAACCACCTGGCCGGTCCGAGCCTGGTGCTCGCCGGCGCCGGCTCGGGCAAGACGCGGGTGATCACGCACAAGATCGGGCGACTGATCCAGGCCGGTCTGGCAGCCGACCGCATCGCGGCCATCACCTTCACCAACAAGGCCGCCGCCGAAATGCGCGAGCGCGCCAGCCAGTTGGTGGGCCGCGATGCGCGCAAGGTGCTGATCTGCACCTTCCACGCGCTGGGCGTGCGCCTGCTGCGCGAGGATGGCCAGGTGCTGGGCCTCAAGCCGCAGTTCTCCATCCTGGACACCGACGACATCACCAGCCTGCTCAAGGACTGCGGCGGCACCACCGATGCCAACACCGCGCGCGGCTGGCAATGGACCATCAGCGCCTGGAAAAGCGCCGGCCTGACGTCGGCCGAAGCACTCAGGCAGGCCAGGGACGAAAACGAGCGCGTGGCCGCCACCATCATGGCGCGCTACGAAGAGCGCCTGACGGCTTACCAGAGCGTGGATTTCGATGACCTCATCAGCCTGCCGCTGAAACTGCTGGGCCAGCACGAGGACGTGCGCGCCAAGTGGCAGAAGAAGATGGGCCATGTGCTGGTGGACGAGTACCAGGACACCAATGCCACCCAGTATGAACTGCTCAAGCTGTTGGTGGGCGAGCGTGCGCGCTTCACCGCGGTGGGCGATGACGACCAGTCCATCTATGGCTGGCGTGGCGCCACGCTGGACAACCTCAAGCGCCTGCCGCAGGACTTTCCGCAGCTCAAGGTCATCAAGCTGGAGCAGAACTACCGCTCCACCAGCGCCATCCTGCGCGCAGCCAACAACGTCATCGGCCCCAACCCCAAGCTCTTTCCCAAGACGCTGTGGAGCGACCTGGGCGAGGGCGATCCGGTGCGCGTGGTCGACGCCGACAACGAGGAGCACGAGGCCGAACGGGCGGTGGCACGTATCCAGAGCCTGCGCGCGAACTCGCCGCACAAGGAGTGGCGCGACTTCGCCATCCTCTACCGCGCCAACCACATGGCCCGCTCCTTCGAGCAGGCGCTGCGCCGGGCGCAGATTCCGTACAAGGTCTCGGGCGGGCAGAGCTTTTTCGACAAGGCCGAAATCCGCGACCTGTGCGCCTGGCTGCGCCTGATGGTCAACAACAACGACGACCCGGCCTTCCTGCGCTCGGCCACCACGCCCAAACGCGGCATCGGCCACACCACCCTGCAGCAGCTGGGCAACTTCGCCACGCAGTACAAACTCAGCCTGTTCGAGGCCCTGTTCTCGCACTCGCTGCCCGGCGCCGTCTCGGGTCGCGCCATCACCGCGCTGCACGAGTTCGGCCGCAACGTCAACGACCTCGAATACCGCGCTCGCCACACCGTGGGCCACGAGGCGGCGCGCGCCTTCCTGACCGAGTGGCTCAAGGACATCGGCTACGAGCAGCACCTGTACGACAGCGACGACAACGAAAAGATTGCCGCCGCCCGCTGGACCAACGTCATGGACTTCTGCGACTGGGTGGCCGGGCGTTGCGGCGGCCAGGTCGAAGACGAGGCCGGGGTGCAGGTCGAGACGGAAAGGAAGTCGCTGCTGGAAGTGGTGCAGACCATTGCACTGATTTCGACGCTGAGCGAACGCGAACAGGACCAGAACGTGGTGACGCTGTCCACCCTGCACGCATCCAAGGGCCTGGAATGGCCGCACGTGATGCTGGTGGGTGTGAACGAGGGCCTGCTGCCCTTCAAGCTCGACGACGACGCCAGCGACCTGCCGGCCGAGGCCATCGCCCAGCGCCTGCAGGAAGAGCGCCGCCTGATGTACGTGGGCATCACCCGCGCGCAGCGCACCCTGGCGGTGAGCTGGCTCAAGCGGCGCAAGAAGGGCCGCGAGAGCGTGCCCGGCACCGCCAGCCGCTTCATCAAGGAAATGGCGCTGGACCAGGCCACC
>Ga0075012_10005126_pt1 | contig 12065 bp, 4 predicted proteins | sample All_14_2_FD_71474 | JGI IMG/M metagenome (GOLD analysis project Ga0075012, IMG submission 71474) | Freshwater microbial communities in response to fracking from Pennsylvania, USA - Allegheny Zone_MetaG_DW_15 | ecosystem: Environmental > Aquatic > Deep subsurface > Groundwater > Drilled...
GGGCTGCGGCTGGCCACCGCCTGCGCGCTGTACCCCGATCTGCTGGTGCTGGAGCGCCAGCCGCAGCGCGAAGCCGAGTTGCTGCAAAATCTGGCGACATTGGCGTACGACTTCACGCCCGCTGTCGCGCTGGCGGAGGGCGGTAGTCTGCTGCTGGAAATCGGCAGCTGTCGGCGCCTGTATGGCGGCATAAATCCTCTGTTAGAAAAATTACGCAGCGCCTTGCAGCAGCGCGAACACGACGCTGTATTTGGTATTGCGCATACGCCGAAGGCGGCGTGGCTGCTGGCGCGTTATCCGCAGATACCGGTTTTGCGCGACGACTGTCTCGACGCGGATCGTTTGCAGGCACAGCTGGATATGATGCCGATCGCGTTGCTGGAAATTGCTGGCGGCAGCATCGATGCGCTGCTGCAGATGGGGATCGAAACGCTGGGCCAATTGCGCGAATTGCCCGCCGCGGCGCTGAGCAAACGCTTCGGCCCGGTGCTGACCGATTATCTGCGCAAGCTGTGGGGCGAGATTGCCGATCCGCAGCCGTTTTTTACGCCGCCGTCGGTATTCCGGCAGGGTTTTGCGTTTGTCGATGGCATTCCACAGCGTCAGATGCTGTTGTTTCCAATGAAACGTCTGCTGCAGATGCTCTGCGATTATCTGCGCGTGCGGCAATTGCATTGTCATGTGCTGCACTGGCAGTTATTCGATGCGCATCAGTTGCAGGCGGAAATTTTCGTCGAGCTCTCTTGTACCGGGCTGTCGGGAGCGCAGAACGATTGGCAGAGTTTTCTGGAGCTGACACGGCTCAAACTCGAACAGGTGACGCTGCGTGAATCGGTGTTCAGCCTGAATCTGCTCAGTGAGGATTTTTTTGCAGCGGCGCCGGTCAGTACGCAATTGTTTCCCGATGCGAAAGATCATGCCGAAGCCGGCCATGCCCTCATCGATCGGCTGACGGCGCGGCTCGGCAAAGCGGCGTTGCAACGTGTCGAGGTGTGCGATGCACATTGGCCTGAGCACAGCTGGCGCAGCGTGAGTCATCGAAGCGTCAGTGATCGAGTAACCGCGCCCGCGATGCCGACGGAAATTCCTGCGCTGCCGGCACTGCGGCCGCTGTGGTTATTGCCGCAGCCCAAACCGCTGCGCCTGCGCGATGGTCAGCCGTTTCTGCAATCGGTGCTGACCTTGTTGCGCGGCCCGGAGCGCATCAGTAGTCACTGGTGGAGCGAGGTTGATTCTGTTGCTCGCGATGACTCTTTTACCAGGGATTGCTCTTTTACCAGGGATTGCTCTTTTATCAGGGATTACTACGTCGCCTCCACCGGTGATGGCCGGCTGTGCTGGATTTATTGCGAGCCGGAAAGCCTGCAGTGGTATTTGCACGGATGGTTTGCATGAATTTTTTAACGCGACCAGAAATTGCTGCAATTTTGAGCCGATCAGAGGGGTTGTTTGCAGCGACCGTAAGCGGCATGGATGCCGCGCTCGAGCCTACAGGGATGTATTTACGGCGTGTCGCAGCGAATAACCCCTCTGAGCGGCGAGGCCAAGCGCGCCAATGGCGAAACTGACATGTACGCCGAACTCCACTGTCTGACCAACTTCAGTTTTCTGCGCAGCGCCTCGCACCCGCAGGAGTTGGTGCAGCAGGCCGCTGCGCTGGGTTATACCGCGCTGGCGATTACCGACGAATGTTCGCTGGCGGGCGTGGTCAAGGCGTATGTGGCGGCAAAGGCATGCGGTCTGCATCTGATCATCGGCGCAGAATTTCGATTGATGGAAAATGTCACGGTGCTTGCCCTGGCGATGGATCGCACCGGCTACAGCGAATTGTCGGCATTGATCACGCTGGCGAGGCGACGTGCGCCGAAGGGCGAATATCAGCTAAATCTGCGCGAGCTGGAACACAACCTGCGCCACAATCTGCTGATCTGGAAACCTGAACCCGGGGCTGTCGATGTCGACAACAATGCCATTGCCGCCGCATTAAAAGACGGCTTTGACGATCGCCTGTGGATCGGCTTCAGCCATTTATTGCGCGGCGACGAACCCGAGCGTTACGACTGCGCCTATCAGCTGGCCAGCCGCTGGTCGATACCGCTGGTGGCCTGCGGCAATGTCGCCATGCATACGCATCGGCGCAAGATGCTGCTCGATACGGTGACGGCGATTCGCCATGTCACCAGCATCGAACAGCTCGGACATCGCCGCGACGGCAATGGTGAACGCTACCTGCGCACGCTGGAATTTTTGCAGACGCTGTATCCGCCCGCGTTATTGGCAGAGAGCGAACGCATCGCGCAGCGCTGCACATTTTCACTCGACGAACTGAAATACGAATATCCGCCCGAGGTGATTCCGGAGGGTTTCACCGCAGCGGCCTATCTGGCGTATCAGGTGCAGATCGGCGCGCAGCGGCGCTGGCCCAATAGCGTGCCGGCTGTCATTCAAACGCGCATCGACGAAGAACTCGCGCTCATTCACGAACTCGAATACGAATATTATTTTCTTACCGTCTACGACATCGTTAAATTCGCGCGCGATCGCGGCATCCTCTGTCAGGGGCGCGGCTCGGCGGCGAATTCAGTGGTGTGTTACTGTCTCGGCGTCACCGAAGTGTCGCCGGAAAATGCGCAGTTGCTGTTCGAACGATTTATCTCGCGCGAGCGTAAGGAGCCGCCGGATATCGATGTCGATTTCGAGCACGAGCGCCGCGAAGAAGTCATTCAGTACATCTATAAAAAATACACGCGCGAACGCGCCGCATTGGCGGCGTCCGTCATTACCTATCGCACCCGCAGCGCGATTCGCGATGTCGGCAGGGCACTCGGTTTTGATCCGGCCTCAGTCGATCATCTGGCGAAATCGCTGGCGTGGTGGGAAAGCCGCGACGATCTGCTGCAACGTTTTGGCGATCTGGGTTTTGTCGTCAACTCCCGCATCATCGCCCTGTTCTTTGAACTGGTGCAGACGCTGCGCGGATTTCCCCGGCATCTGTCGCAGCACGTCGGCGGCTTCGTCATCACCAAAAGCCCGCTCAGCACACTGGTGCCGGTCGAAAATGCGTCGATGGAAGATCGCACCGTCATCCAGTGGGATAAAGAAGATCTCGAAGCCGTCGGCCTGATGAAAATTGATGTGCTTGCACTCGGCATGCTGACAGCAATTCGCAAATGCCTGGCGTTGATCTCGACGCCGGCAAAAACCGTGACGATGACGGATATTCCACAGGGCGACGCGGCGACCTATGCGATGCTGCAGCAGGCCGACAGCGTCGGCGTGTTTCAGGTCGAATCGCGCGCGCAGATGTCGATGCTGCCGCGCCTGCGCCCGCAAGAATATTACGACCTCGTCGTGCAGGTGGCGATCGTCCGGCCCGGACCGATCCAGGGCAATATGGTGCATCCGTACCTGCGGCGGCGGCAGGGCATCGAGCCGGTGCCGGTGGTGGCGCCGGAAATTCATGCCGTCGTCAGCCGAACCTATGGCGTGCCGATTTTTCAGGAGCAGGTCATCAAACTCGCCATGGTCGCGGCCGGATTTTCCGGCGGCGAGGCCGATCGCCTGCGACGCGCGATGGCGAGCTGGGGCAGGAGCGGCGACCTGCTGCAGTTTCGCGAAAAATTGATTGCGGGTATGCAGGCGAAGGGCCACTCCACCGAATTTGCCGAAAGTCTGTTCGAGCAAATGAAAGGTTTCGGCGCCTATGGATTTCCCGAATCGCACGCCGCCAGTTTTGCGCTGCTGGTGTATATCTCGGCGTATCTGAAACGACATCATCCGGCCGCGTTTTGCTGTGCACTGTTGAACAGTCTGCCGATGGGATTTTATTCGGCGTCGCAATTGATTCAGGACGTGCGCCGGCATGGCGTCGACGTGCGGCCGGTCGATATCAATCGCAGTCAGTATGAACACGTGCTCGAATGCCAGCCCCATGAAGACGGCGCACAGCCGGCCTTACGGATTGGCCTGTCGCAAGTGAAGGGATTGTCGCGCGATGCGGCTAACGCGCTGATCGAGGCGCGCACGGCCGGCGAATTTGTCGATATCGGCGATCTGCAGCGGCGAGCCGGATTGAATACATTGCAGATGTCCTGCCTGATCGCCGCCGATGCCTTGCGTGCGTTGGCGGGGCATCGCCATCAGAGCCACTGGCAGGCGCGCGCGATTGCGCCGCTAACACCGCTGTTGAGCGGCGCTGATGGGACTTGTGGCGGCGATTACGATGACGCCGTGCAGCTGCCAGCGCCGACTGAAATTCAGGACATCCGCGCCGATTACAACAGCCTGCATCTGTCGTTGAAAAAACATCCGATGGTGTGGCTGCGCGAGCAGCATCCGGTTTTTCGTCAATGCAAAAAACAGAGCGAGCTGGCGGCACTGGCACAGAATCGTTTTGTGCGGGTCGCGGGCCTGGTAACCGGGCGGCAGCGGCCGGGCACGGCCAGCGGCATCGTCTTCATGACGCTGGAGGATGAGACCGGCAACATCAATGTCATCGTCCGCAACGAGGTGCAGCTGCGCCATCGCGAGGCGCTGTTAACGGCGCGGGTGCTGATCGTGAAAGGGGTGATCGAAACCAGCCAGGGCGTGGTGCATGTGGTGGCCGGCGAATTGGTTGATGCCAGCCATTATCTTGACGATATGGCGCTTCCCTCGCGTGATTTTCATTGACGCGGACAAAGCCTCGCGTTTGATTTGGCTGCGGAATCGGCTCGCGCCGGGCTGCTAGACTATTAACCTGCAATAAAGCCTGCCGTCCTGACAGGCTTTATTTTCGAGACTAAAGCCGCAGAAAACGCATCCTGCGTTGGTTATTAACCCGTCACGCTTGAGTGCCGGGTTAATAACAGCTGCGCACAGCGGGGTTTGGGGGCTTGCATGTATTCGGGAGAGCATTACCGTCTGTTTCTGGAGGACGCGCCCGACGCTTTTTTTGCCCACGATACGGCAGGGCATTTTATCGACGTCAATCGGAAGGCCTGCCTCAGTCTTGGCTATGCGCGCGAGGAGCTGCTGCGCCTGACGGTGCTCGACATTGATCCCGCGTTCGATCTGGCACAGGCGCAGGCGATTTGGGATGTGCTGGGGCCGGGCAAGACTGCGTTATTTGTCAGCCGGCACCGGCGCAAGGACGGTTCTGAGTTTCCGGTCGAAGTGCATGTCGGCATGCTCAACGTTGGCGGTCGCAAGATTCTGTTCGGACTGGCGCGCGATATTTCCGAACGCATTCGTTCCGAGCGCCGCCAGAAACGCTTGACGCAGTTGTACAGCGCACTCAGCGAAGTCAATCAGATGATCGTGCGGGGGCCGGAAATGGGCGCCATGTTTCAGCGCGTCTGCGAAATTGCCGTCGACTACGGCGGCATGAGCATGGCGTGGATGGGGCAGCTTCAGCCCGGCACGGACCAGATTGTGCCTGCCGCATCGCATGGCGAAGGTGTCGCTTATCTGGACAATATCGATATCTCCATCAGTCCCGACGTGCCGGCCGGACAGGGGCCGACGGGGCGGGCGTTCCGCGAGCGCATCCATGTTGTCGTCAACGATCTTGCGGCCGATGCCTCAACCGCATACTGGCGCGAGCAGCGAGATTTGTACGAGTGGCGATCCAGCGGGGCTTTTGCAATCGAACGCAATGGCGCCACCGCGGCGGTGCTGAATGTGTATCACAAGGATGCCAATGCCTTTGATGCCGAAATGATTAGTCTGCTCGATGAAATGGCGATCGACATCGGCTTTGCTCTGGAAAATTTCGAAAAGGAAAAGCAGCGCGAGCTGGGTGAAAAAACCATTCGCGAACAGAATAATTTTTTGCAGGCGATTTTCGACAGCGAACCCGAATGCGTAAAGATCTTGTCGCCGCAGGGCCGACTCATGCAGATGAATCGCGCCGGACTGGCAATGCTCGAAGTGGACAGCGCCGAACAAGCTGACAAAATAGGCTTGCTGGAGTTTGTCGCACCGGCATATCGCGACGGCTTTTTGGAATTTCACAAATATATCTGTGCCGGGCACAGCGGCCACTTCGAATTTCAGGTGAAGGGGTTGAAGGGCACTGAGCGCTGGCTCGAAACGCACGGCACGCCGCTGCGCGATGACGACAATCACATCATTGCGCATCTGGGGGTGACCCGCGATATCACCGACAAAAAACGCTTTGACCAGTTGATCTGGCAAAAGGCCAATTTTGATCAGCTGACCGGGTTGCCCAATCGCAACATGTTTCAGGATCGCCTGCGGCATGAACTGAAAATTGCAGCGCGCAGCGGCAAGCGTCTGGCCGTGCTGTTTATCGATCTCGATCATTTCAAGGAAGTGAATGACACGCTGGACCACCACGCCGGCGATTTACTGCTGGTGGAAGTGGCGCGGCGCATAACCGGCTGCGTGCGCGAATCGGACACGGTGGCGCGACTGGGCGGCGACGAATTCATGGTGATACTGCCGGGTTTTGCCGGCGATGAGGTGCTGAGCGGTATCGCCGACAAGATCATCCAGCAGTTGTCTGAGCCGTTTTTTCTCAGCGAAGCCTCTGCAGAGACATTTGTGACGGCCAGTATCGGTATTACGCTGTACCCGAATGATGGCGATAGTGCCGATCAGCTGATGCGCAATGTCGATCAGGCGATGTATGTCGCCAAGGCGCAGGGACGCAATTGTTTTGCGTGGTTTACACCGGTGTTGCGCGAGCAGACTGAATATCGTCTGGGTTTGTTGCAGGACCTGCGCCACGCGTTATCGGGCAAACAGTTCGCGCTGTGTTTTCAGCCGATTGTCGAGTTGAGCAGCGGCCGCATCGTCAAGGTGGAAGCGCTGCTGCGCTGGCAACATCCGCTGCGCGGTGCGGTCAGCCCCGCCGAATTTATTCCGCTGGCCGAAGAGAGCGGGCTGATCATCGAGATCGGGCAATGGGTCATGCTCGAATCCATCCGCTGGGCGCAGCGCTGGGTGCGAGCCGGCGCTTGTGATATGCAGATCGGCGTCAATGTCTCGCCCGTTCAATTGCAGAAATCCAGTGAACGCGTGGAGTTTTTGTTTCAGGCCTTGCACGAAGCCGGCCTGGAACCACGGCATCTGGCGCTGGAAATTACCGAGGGACTGCTGCTGCATGCCTCGCCCAGCATCCAGAGCGTGCTGGATCGGCTGCGTCAAAGCGGAATCAAACTGGCCATCGATGATTTTGGCACGGGTTACTCCGCGCTTTCGTATCTGAAAAAATTCGATATCGACTACCTGAAAATCGATCGCAGTTTTATTCGCGACATGGAAGATGATCCCAGCGATCGCGCGCTGTCCGAAGCCATCATCGTGATGGCGCACAAGCTGGGTCTGAAGGTGATCGCGGAAGGGGTGGAAACGCAGGGTCAACGCGATCTGCTGATCGCCGCCGGCTGCGACTACGCACAGGGATTTTTCTTCGCCAAACCGCTGCCGCCGGAACAGGTTGAAGTGCTGTTGCTGGCAGAAACTACCATTCCACTCCCTTCTGGGCTTTGACGCCGGCGCGGAAGGCGTGTCTTTCGTCGCGGATATCGCTAATGGTGTCGGCGATGGCTTCCAGTTCCGGTGTCGCGCCGCGACCGGTAATGATGACGTGCTGGTGGCGCGGCCGGTTGCGGATGGCGTCGATGACGTCGTCGGCCGGCAGATAACCGTATTTCAGCATGTAGGTCATTTCATCCAGTAACAGCAATTGCACACTGTCGTCCCGCAATAAACGCTGCGCCTGCGTCCACAGGGTTTTGGCCGCGGCGATATCGACGGATTTATCCTGCGTCTCCCAGGTGAAGCCGGTACCCATCACATGGAATTCCAGTTCGGGACAATATTTCTGCAAAAAGAAATGTTCGCCGCAGTCCATGGCGCCTTTGATGAACTGCACGACCGCGGCTTTGTAGCCGTGCCCGAGTGTGCGCATCACCATGCCAAAACCCGAGCTGCTTTTGCCCTTGCCGTTGCCGGTGATCAACACCACGACGCCGCGATCTTCCGTGGCCGCAGCGATATGCGCATCGACGATTTCCTTTTTGCGCTGCATGCGTTTTTGATGACGCTCTTCGGGTGTTTGTTCGTTCATTGCCCAGTCCTTAACAAGAGTCCTGAAGAAAAAAGGGGCGCCGTGGCGCCCCAAGCGAATTCGCTGTCGATGGTTCAGCGGAAGTGGAAACGTACGCCGGCGTAAACGGCTTCCTTGGGTATGTTGTAGGTGACGACTTCCTGGTAGTCATCGCGCAGCAGGTTTTCGCCGCGCACATACACATCGAACTGCGAATTGACGGCCCAGTTGACGCTGGCTTCCAGCGCCGAATAGTTATCCAGTTCGACGCGACCCACACCGAAGATCTGGTCTTCGTTGCCGCGCACCATGCGCAGATTCGTGAACACCGTCACCGTCGCGATCGGCGAGTAGTCAAAGCCGATGTTGGCGACGTGGCGCGGGCGACGCACACGTTGGTTGTCGTCGGGATCTTCCGTGTCGTTGTAGGTGTAATTACCCAGCAGGCGGAACTCCTTCGTCAACGGATACATGCCGCTGAGCTCGACACCGCGCGAATGAGTGACGCCGCTTTCCTGCAGGTAGCCGTAGAAGTTGATCAGGTCGAAGCGGATCTCGTCGGTGATGCTCTGATCGAAAAAGACGATCTCCGCAGATCCGCCTGCATGCCAGTGGTATTCCACGCCGGCGTCAAACCCCTTGCTGCCCTCTTCGGTCAGGTCGGTCGTTGTCGCGGGGCCCCACGCAAATGGGCCGGCGTTGTAGGCCAGCTCATACAGGCTGGGTGCGCGGAAACCGGTGCCGTAGCTGGTTTTCAGCTTTAGCGCATCGCCGCCCTGATAATCGAACACGTAGGCCATGCTGACGCGATAGCTGGTGTGGTCGCCGAAATCGTCGTTGTCGTCGTGGCGCGCGCCGGCGGTGTAATAAAAACTGTTGGCGACCTTGCCCTGCCATTCGAGGTAGTAGCCGAGCTGATCGCGCTCGACCTCCGCTTCACTGTAGGCGGCCAGTGTTTCTTCCTTGAGGTCGGCGCCGTAAACAAAATCGCCGAGCTGGTCGAAACGGAAAATGCCCTGGTATTGCAACTCATCAATGGTGCCATCGTTGGGGCCGCCGGCATTGCCGTTGGCAAAGTCTTCGCGGCGGCTTTCCGAACGCTGCAGTGCAATTTTTTGCAGCAGTGCTTCGGTGTCGTAGGTGAGTGATGCGCGATAGGCGCTCAGGTCGTAATCGTTGTGGCAGCGATTGGTGCTGGAAAACGTGGTCATATCAAAACAACCATCGTATTCGTTCTCTGCGCGCACATTGCGCGCAGTGACTTCGGCGCGCAATTCGTCGCTGATCTGCAGGCCGCCATTGAAATGCGCTGTCGTATTCAAATAGCCATCATCGTCGGACTGACTGGCATCGACCGTGCGGCTATTGAAACCGTCGGTGTCGAAATGCGTGGCCGACAGCGAGTAGTCGGCGCGATCGGATTTGCCGCGAATGTTGGCAAACAGATTGCGGCTGTCGTAGCTGCCGTATTCGACTGCGGCGTCAGCGGCGAATGGTTCGTGCGCGCGCCGCGTCGTAATGCTGACGATACCGCCGGCGTCGGCGCCGTACATCATGCCCTGCGGGCCGCGCAGCACTTCGATACGTTCGATGCCGCCGCTGAGCAGATCTTCGAAACGCGGCGAAACCTGCGGCGCGGAAGTGTCGGAGATATTCATGCCGTCGATCAGCACCAGCGTGCGGTAAGACTCTTCGCCGCGGATGCGCAGCCCGGTGGTTTTGCCGATGCCGCCGTTGCCGCTGACATTGATGCCGGGCTGGCTGCGCAACACATCGGAGACACTGCTCTGGCCGCGCTGCGCGATTTCTTCGGCGTTGAGCACGGAGATAGATGCAGCCACTTCCCGCAATGGCACGGGCTGACGATTGGCGGTGACGACCAGCGTTTCCAGCGTTGCCGATGCGGCGAGCGCGTCGAGATTGGTGGTTGCAGCGAGTGCTGGGTTGGTCGATAGCCAGGCAACGGCGCAGGCCAGCAGAGAAGGATTTAACAGACGGTTGTTCACGTGGAGATTCCTCAATTCGTTGGCACGAACGAGGGAGAGCAGCAAAGTGGGAGCACGAGAATTTAATTGAGGCAGTGCGACCACCGATGACGCCCTCCGCATCATCGTAGTTGCGGCCTGCAGGCAGGCCGTTCGCTGTATTGGCTGGTTCCGGGCTGTGCTGGGCGACACCAACGTGTCGAACAGTTTTACCGTTGCGGGGGCAGCGTTGGGATTGCGATGGAATCGCGCACCAAACTTCCCATTTATCCCATCCCGCTGGAAGGCTCAGTGCTGAGCGCTTCCATTGATGGACACCAATGACAGTCGGCGCGCACTTTACGGGGGTGGAGGGTGGACGTCAACGGCGGGAGGGAGGCTGGATGGCAGCGTTGAATCTCAAGGATGGCGATTCAGCAGCGCCGGCCGCTGCTGTTGCAGCGGGCGCAGTGCGCTGGCGAGTGCCGCCATCGAAATCGGTTTGCTCAGGTAATCGTCCATGCCGGCGTTGAGGCATTGCTCGCGCTGCTCCTCGAAGGCGTGGGCGGTCAGCGCGACAATCGGTGTGCGCGGCAGCTGTTGATCGCGCTCGATCGTGCGAATTTTGGCGCAGGCTTCGAGGCCGTCCATCAGCGGCATCTGCAAATCGAGAATGATGACGTCGAAGCGGTTTGAATTTTTGATGAAAGCCGTCACCGCGGCGGCGCCATCGCCACAGGTTTGCACGCGGTGGCCGAGTTTTTCGAGCATGCCCTTGAGCACGCTCAGATTCACCGCATTGTCTTCGGCGGCGAGAATGCGCAGCGGTCGCACAAATTCGGCGACGGCGGATTTATGCGGCTCGGACACATTATTTTCTGTCGAAGAATCGCGCAGCGCGTGCAGCAGGATAGATTCCAGTTGGTGCGCGGCAGCGGGTTTGGCGCCGCAATATTTCAGATTGGCGGGTCGCGATCCATTCAAGGCAAAGCCGCTGCTGGCGGTGAGCAGCACGACGGGAATGCTGCCGAAGCGATAGTCATCGGCCAGCCGCTGCGCAAAAACGCTGCCGGTTTCGCCGGGCATGTTGAGATCGGTAATGATCAGATCCGGCAGGGCATGCGATTCCAGATAATTCCACGCTTCGCGGCTGTTGGAAAAGGCGAGCGCGTTCAGGCCGAGGTGGCGCGATTGTTCGCACAGAATCGTGCGCGTGGCGAGGTAGTCGTCGACGATGATCGCAGTCTTGTCGCGCAGATCGGGTGGCGGTGCGCTTGCTTCATGCGGCACTTCCGGCAGCGGCAATTCCAGCCAGAAGGTACTGCCGTGGCCGGGTTTGCTGTCGACTCCGATATTGCCGTCCATCAGGTAGGTGAGGTCGCGACAGATTTTCAGCCCTAGGCCGGTGCCGCCGAACTGGCGATTGGTGGACGCGCTGGCCTGGGTGAACGCCTCGAAAATTTGCGCGTGGCGTTTCGGGTCGATGCCGATGCCGCTGTCCTGCACCGAAAAATGCAGGCGCAGCGGATTCGATGCTGGTATGCGCCTTACACGCAGCGAGATTTCCCCCCGTTTGGTGAATTTTTCGGCGTTGCCGAGCAGGTTCATCAGAATCTGCCGAATGCGGGTGGGGTCGCCCTCGACAAAGGCGGGCACGTCGTCGGCGATGGCGGCGGAAAAGGCGATGCCGCGATTGAATAGACCGATCCGATAAACGTCGGCAACTCCGGAGATCAGCTGCGCGATATCGAATTCGACACGCTCCAGATTCATTTGCCCCGCTTCAATTTTCGAGACATCGAGAATGTCGTTGATGATGGCAAGCAGGCTGCTGCCGGCGGATTGAATGGTGTCGGTGTAGTGGCGTTGCTCGACGTTCAACGGCGTCCGCGACAGCAGCTCGGCCATGCCCAGCACGCCATTCAACGGCGTGCGAATCTCGTGGCTCATCGTCGCCAGAAATTCACTTTTTGCCTTGTTCGCGCCTTCGCTCTGGCTCGCCAGAATTTGCGAACGCTGAATCAGATAGGTGCCCAGGCAGACAC
>Ga0075012_10005127_pt1 | contig 12065 bp, 12 predicted proteins | sample All_14_2_FD_71474 | JGI IMG/M metagenome (GOLD analysis project Ga0075012, IMG submission 71474) | Freshwater microbial communities in response to fracking from Pennsylvania, USA - Allegheny Zone_MetaG_DW_15 | ecosystem: Environmental > Aquatic > Deep subsurface > Groundwater > Drilled...
GTAAAGAGACCTACGCCCACAAAAACCGCGTGCTCGACGAACACTGCCAGGCCATCGGCCGCAACCCCAAGGAAATCCGCCGCAGCGTCTGCATGTTTGCCGACATCGAAATGGATGACGCCAAGGCCAAAGCCAAACGCGACTTCATGGGCTCGCACGTGGACGAAGCCGGCCGCGAAGACCTCCTCTTCGGCACCCCCCAACTCATTATCGACGGAATCTACCGCGCCACCGAAGGCCTCGACGTCGACGAAGTAATCCTCTGCGGCCTCACCCCCCAGCCCGAGAACTTCCACCGCTTCAACGAAGAAGTCCTCAAAGCATTCGCCCCCGTCCCCACCCGCTAGACCCAGTTCACCCCTGCGGGCCGGAAGGACGACACCTGGCGCCCAAACCGCCCGCAGCTAGACCTGGTTCACGCCTGCGGTCCGGAAGGACGACACCTGGCGCCCAAACCGCCCGCAGCTAGACCTGGTTCACGCCTGCGGCCCGGAAGGACGACACCTGGCGCCCAAACCGCCCGCAGGTAGACCTGGTTCACGCCTGCGGCCCGGATGGACGACAGCTGGCGACCAAACCGCCCGCAGGGTAGAGCTGGTTCACGCCTGCCGGCCGGAAGGACGCCACCTGGCGGCCAAACCGCCCGCAGGGTAGACTTCGTTCACGCCTGCGGACCGCTAGGTAGCGGAAATCTCCCTACAAACTCGCTCGACGCGATACTAAGCGCGCGACTGAGTCGCTTTCTCGATTGCCCAGGCGGTGGCCGCGCCCAGCACGCCACCGACAATTCCTCCGCCCACTCCGTGCAGCACGGCGCCGCCGATGCCGCCGGCGGTGGCCCCCAGGAAGCGTAGCGGGGTTACCGTGACCAGAGCCCGGTCGCGAATCAATGTGCCTTTCAGGTGGTCGATCTCGTGCTGGTAGCAGCGTGCTTCCAGGCCGGCGCATTCCTTGCGAATTTTACTCCCATTTTGGTCCAGGCCTTCCACCGTCACCTTACTGGAACGCCACACCAAGGACATGGAATGGGGCAGACTCAGGCAGCCCTCCAAGCTAGGAGTGCCGCCGCTGCGGGCCACGATCTGGGGATTGGCCATCGCTACCGGGCCCTGGCCGCCATCCACCACGATCAATTGATGGGGCACGCCCACCTGGGGGCCGGCCAGTCCGCAGCCACCCGCCTCCCGCATCAGCGCCTTCATGTCCTGCAGCGTCTCTCGAACGGAAAGATCCACCTGATCCACCGGGGCCGCCGGTTGGTGAAGCATCGGATGGTTGCTGGGCAGCAGCCCCAAGGTTGCCGGCCGCTGGAGATTCTGAATTTGCATGCCTCCAGCATAGGGACCGGTCCTGAAAAAGCTAAGAAACGGACAGACGCACCGAGGCGCGGTGGCGGGCTTCGGAAGAGACTTCGGAGGCGATGTCGATCTGCAGCTGGCCCCCAGAGACGCGCTCGAAGGCCAGGCTACCACCTGCGCCCAGCTCGGAGAGCAGCTTGCCGTCGCGCAGCACCCGGCCGCCTTCCACCGAAAGCACTCGCGGCGCCCCCTCCCGGGCCTGGCGGTAAACCAGCCGGTCGCTGGCCAACTCCACGATCTCGGCGCCGTAGAGTTCACTCTTCAACAAAGTCATACAATGCGAGACAAAATGGCGAGCGCGGCTGGGGGGATCGGCAGGAACATCCGGGCCATTGCCTCCGAACGAGCCGAAAACGGCCATGAAGGCCATCCACAGACAGGCGCCGAGTAGCTCAATCACCTTCGCAGCTTACCCACCGCAAGAGAGCCCGGCCAATCGGGGGAAACCCTTACGGCTTGGCGGGAACGCGCACCAGCATCTTGACGCGCGCCTTCACCGAACTATTCTGCGTCCAACTGGCCTTGACCTGAGTTACGGAAGTTTTCATCGTCTTGTGCTCCTCATCGTGAACCTGTGCCCCCACTCTGCCCTACGCCCGTTACCAAGCCGCAAATCCTGAGGGGCAAATATAGACAAAATGTAAACTTTCCGCCGCTATCTTTCGGAGACCCCCCCCGCTGTGCCCACCTACAGGCGAACAATGTCACCTCCAAACGACACCACCGAGTACGAATACAGCCTGTGCCCACCCACAGGCGACAATGTCACCGCTCAGCGACACCACCGAGCAGGAACACCGCCTGTGCCCACCTACAGGCGACATTGTCACCTCTCAGCGACACCACCGAGCAGGAACACCGCCTGTGCCCACCCACAGGCGACATTGTCACCTCCAAGCGACACCACTCCTAACTGGCCCGGGCGGCAGCCTTGGCAATCGCCGCCTCGGCCCGCTCCAACAGTAGAGGCAGCGTGCGACGCTGTCGGATCTCGTCGCCGTTGATGCGCACTTCCAGCATCACCAACTTGCCCGCGCGCTTCTCATCGCCGCGCGGATCGTGCCCTCTGCCATCGAACTCGGACGCCAGCCAGTGCCGTCCCGCCGGCCCACGGTGGAACATCAAACCGTCGAGGCGAAAGGTCCCCAGCGATGTGCGCAAACTCACCTGGGGCCAGAAAACAAAAGTCCTCTGCTTGTCTCGGTAGATCAACCCGGGCAACATTCGCTCCCCCAGCAGCCGACCCAGCCGGTCCACCACCACATGAGCGTCAAATCCCCACTGATTGGGGTTGCCCAGGAATGAACGCGCTCCCTCGGCCGCCAATTGCCCCAACGCGTAGCATTCCAGCGAGGAGTCGACGGCCAGAAAGGCGGACATCCAGTCCCACAGCTCCCGATCAATACCCATTCTGACCAAATGCTCCCCCCAGAACTCCCAACCCGCCTTCCAAAGCGCCGGGCTGAGTGCCTCCAAATCGTAGGGCGCCGCCCCCGAAAGGTCGCGCATCTCCCGCTCGCCCACCAAGTCGTCCGCGCACAAGACCGGCACACCCAGCAAATCCCGCAGCAACCGAGCCTGCTCCCGGCTGGCCAGCGCCCGCCCCGCCTCCAGGCGGTTCAAGTGCTGACGGGACATACCGCAGCGGAGCGCCACCTCCGTCTGGGTCCATTGAAGTTCTTCTCGTCGTTTTTTCAGGTATCTCATACCGCCAGGATAAGCTGGCGATTTCTACCAAAGTACTACCGATGCACCGAATTACTACCACAATATGTCTAACTCCTGACGAGCTTGACTACCTGGCCGACCGCGTGCGTCCAAAAAACGACGCAAATCACGCAACCAAAACTCTCGTCCGCAGCATCAACGACGCCGCACGCATGGGCCTGGCTAGGATGCGCTCAGATATCCGTTGGGTGAACCGAGGTCCCAACGACGAGGCCATCTATGACGTCCTCTCCAACACCTGGATTCGCAGCAGCGAAACCGGCGAATTTCGCATGGCCCAGCTCCACGGGCGCAAAGGCTTCCTGGTCCACATCATCCGCAATCCCCAACTCGCCCGAATTCTGCACAGCGGGGACTTTGTGTGCGAAGTCAACGAGCACACGGAACTCAATGTCGAACGAATGGTGGAAGCGCTGGAAAACTACCTGGCCACCGGGAAACTGCGCGCCGGGCTCTATCGAGACCAGAGCTATCAGGTCGTCTCGGCCTGATCCAGCAACGCCTCAAAATTATCTAAGGCACCCTCGTGCCAGTGCCGCAGCAACTCCCACTCCCGAGGATGCTCACCCCACCACTGCAGACCTATCCCACCAATCGAGCGATAGGTCTGCAACCCGTAGCTGGTCCCATCCAGGCCAACAATCCGATTATCCGGCGCCACGACCACCTGCAAGCGGCTTAGCTCCACCAGCATCCCCTCAATAAAGTCCGTGGGCACGACCACCGAGCGCCGCCGCAGAGTGGGTGCCCGATGCGTGCCCCAGCGCAAACCCGCCATAGGGTCCGTGAAGCGCGAGCAATCCAAGGTGGAATCCCAGACCACCTCGTCCAGTCGAGCCGACTCGTCTGCCAGGCCGGAAGGCGAGCGAAAGTCTCCCACCAGGGTCCAACTCTTCCAATTCTCAAACGACGGGTAGCGCCACAGACGCAAAATAGCCCTGGAGGGAACCTCCGCCAGAGCCGCCGCGGCCTCCTCGTAGTTCACACCACCAGCGCTCGTAACCCCTCCAGCAGCTTCTCCTCAGCCCGCACCATCACGAAGGTGCCCTCGTCGCTGTGGCGCTCGCCCAGCACGTTGGCCTGGGCACGAATGCGCGCAATGGCCCGCTGAGAGGCGTAAGGAACGAAGATCTCCTCCTCGGTCATATCCGACTCGAAGAAGGCCACCAACTTCCCGTGCAAATCCGCCACCTGCACAGGGTCCCTGGCCGAGAGCAGCCAGCCGTCGGGGAATTCCTCGCGCAGGGCGTCCAGCGACTCCACCATGTCGCACTTGTTCAAAACCAGCTGCGAGGCGATCTCCTGGGCCCCAATCTCGTTCAGCACCTCGCGGGTGACCTGCAACTGCTGGCGGAAATTGGCGTCCGAAGCATCCACCACAAACAGCAGCAACGAAGCGTTGCGCGCCTCCTCCAGCGTCGAGCGGAACGAAGCCACCAGATCGTGCGGCAGCTTCCGGATAAAACCCACCGTATCCGAAATCAAAATCTTAGGCACCGTCTCGGGCTGGAGCGTGCGCACGGTAGTGTCCAAAGTGGCGAACAACTTGTCCTCCACCAGCACCTGACTGCCCGTCAAAGCCCGCATCAAGGAAGACTTACCGGCATTGGTATAACCCACCAGCGCCACACAGCGCTGATCGGAACGCCGCTCTCGCCCCTGCTGCTGCTCCTCCCCAATCGTCTCCATCTCCCGCTTCAACTCGGCGATGCGGTCGCGAATTCGGCGGCGATCCAGTTCCAGCGAAGTCTCACCGGCCTTGTTCATGCGATCGGTGGGCCCACGCCCGGCCTTGCGCAAACGCGGCGCCAGGTACTTCAACCGGGCGATCTCCACCTGCAGACGGGCCTCGCGAGTGCGCGCGTGGCGACTGAAAATCTCCACGATCACACTGGTGCGGTCGAGCACGTCCACACCCAACTCCGACTGCAAATTGGACACCTGCGAGGGGGTCAACTCGCAATCGAAAATCACCGCCTCAATCTCCGACTCACAGCGAGCCTTCAGCTCCTCCACCTTGCCCTCGCCCAACACCATGGGTGCCGACAAAGAGTGACGCCGCTGCGACATCCGCTCCACCACCTCAAAACCCATGGTCTTGGCCAACCGGCCCAACTCGGTCAGAGAATCCTCATTCTCCTGGTCACTGACCCCCTGCATGGGAATGCCTATCAGCAGGGCGCGCGGTTGCGGTTTCTCAGTTTCAAAAGTCATAGCTTCTCCTTAAATGAACCAGCCCACTAGAGGCGAACTTCCCCACAATGAAACGCCGCGGAATCGGTCTGGGTGTAACCCTGGTGATCGTTGCTCTTCTGGCCACGGTCGGCTTCACCCTGGCCGCGCTCACCGTCAGTCGTCTGCAACTGTTATCCAATCTGCAGCAAAAGCGCAAGGCGCACAGTCTGGCCCTGTCGGCCATCGAAGCCGCCCTCAACAAACTACAGAACCAGCCCAACTACGGCATCGGTGGCGGCGACCCCCTCCTGACCGTGACCGGCGACAATCCCGGCAACCAGGGCCGCATTCTCTTCGACCTCACCCGTGCCCAACAACTGGGCCTGCAGGCCTCGCAAAACAACCTCCAGGGACTGACCGCCCTGACCACCCCTCACAACGTGCCCGCCGCCAGCGCCCGCCTGATCGGGGACGGCCGCTACGGCTCCGCCCACGAGGTTGTGGAGGCGCTCATCACCCAGCCTGTCTACCCCTTCGCCCTGGCCAGCACCGGCCCGCTCCACAGCAACCAGGGCCTGATCGTGGCCAGCCTGGACGACAATACCCCCCAGGGACGCCTGAACCTGCTGGCCGACCCGGCCCGCTACGGCAAACCCGCCAACTTACTCAGCAACGCCGCCACCCTGGATTCGGTGCAAATTCTGGGCCCATCCACGATTTGCGGAGACCTGCAAAGCTCCGGCAAGATCGACCTGAGCGGCAATCCCATCACCGTTCTGGGAGAACTGCGCGAAGACCAGGATAGCGGATCCATCCCGGATATTCCCCTGACGGCCGTCGATCCGACCTTGCTGGGAATGAACCCACAAATCATCGCCGCGGCCCCCTCCAATAGCCCCACCATCAACGGCGCCGTGGTCTGCAACGGGCCCTTCCGCGTCAACGGCGATTTGAACCTGAACGGAGGGCTTCTCTATGTAAAGGGGGATCTGGAGGTGGGCGGCACGGTCATGGGCAGCGGCAGCCTGGTTTGCGAAGGCTCCATGCACCTGCACGGTTCGGCCGACCTCTCTTCAACCGAGCGCATCGCCGTGGTCTCCAAGGGTGACCTCACTTTGGACGGCAATGGTCCGACCCAATCCTATTTTCGAGGAATCCTGTATACCCGGGGCAAGCTAACGGCCCACGGAATCATGGTATTCGGCTGCCTGCTGGGGGCCGCCCCGGGGCCACCCTCCGGCCCTCAAATCGACCTGCAAGATTGCGTTCTCCTGCAAGATACGCAGCCCCAGGGGATCGGGGCATCGTCGGTAGTAAACACCCGTGGAGAAGTGACCGATTCCGGCATGTCCAGCTCTTACCCATTACGCGAGTCGGTGCAGGTGGTGGGGCCTGGCCGTTTGCGGCTGGTAGCCAATCTCGAGCTATCCATGCAACCCGGTATCGATGTCACCGTGGATATCTACGACCCCAACAGTCGGGCTCAGTTTGTGGCCAAAGTCCTGCAGCGCTTTCCCCAGGCCGCCCGGATCTCCATCGGCACCAAACCGATGGTCGGCACCGGACAGCAGCCTCCCAACACGGGTCCTTTCGCCAACCTGGTGGACCTGCCACTGGCACCCCAGTTCGGAAATCTAACCGGCCAACTGGAAGAAGTGGTGAGAAGAATGGAAGTCACCGGCAACACCCCCAGCTCCGGACTCAATCTCAACCAGTTCCTGCGCCCCTCGGAACGACTGCGCGTGGCCAGTTGCCGCACGATCCACTAGTGGAGATTGCGCACGCCCGGAAGCGCTGACTGCTGCAAAGTGAAAGAACTATTGTTGCGATGTAGCTCGATGCTGAGCACCAACGGCGGTTTCAGCCCGTGGGTTGAGAGGCCGCTCACCTCAAACTTCACCACGTCACTGGCCAGCATTTGGCGGGGACTGCCCAGCGCGGCCGCCAGTTCGGGCAGCAGGAAGCGATAGGGCTTGGCCTGAGTGGGCGCCGTAACCCCGGGCCCAACCGGGGGAAAAACATGGCGATCGACCCTTCGGGCGGGCTGGTCCCAGGCGTAGAGACGAACGGTCCGCTCCCAAAGAGCGCTACCATCCGCATTCAGCCCCAGCACCTGATGAACCGAGAGAGCCTGCGGAATCCCGGGCGTGGAGTAGACGGCCATGCCCGCTGCGCCGCTCTGTTCCACATCTTCGGCCACGGTTTCCAGACAGAGCGCGGCCATCTGGCGCAAATCGCTCAGCTCATTGCCCTTCTCACTGGCCCGCAGCATGGGAATGAGAATGCTCACCAAAGTGCCCAGCAGCAACAACAACAGCGTGCTGGCCAACACCACTTCGATCAGAGAAAAAGCCCGCCTAATGCGCACGACTCACCCAGGCCGCAGCCGTCTGCGTGCGCGGCGTGCCGTGATCATCCCAGCCCACCGTCACGCGCAGCTCCTTGAGCAAATTGCCATCATAGCCCGGCACGGCCCGAGCCTGCAAAACCGGCTTATAGGTCACCCCGTTGAGAACGCGCGCATCGGCCGGCGTGCTGCTGTCCAGCGCATAGGTATCAAAGCGAGCCTGGCGCGACAGGTCCAACACCAACTCCGCCTGACGCTGCGCCTCTAACCTCATCTCGCTCTGGCGCTGGGCCACCAGAGCCCCCGGAAACAGATTGAGCACAAAAATCACCAACAACAACACCACCGAAAAGCACACAATCAGCTCCAGCAGCGTGACCCCCCGGCGCTTCACAGGTTCTCCAAAGCCTTAGCCATGGGAAGCAAGGTGGCGATCATCAGCACCCCGGCCACAATCCCCAACACCATCATCACCAGCGGCTCGATCAAGCGCGTCATCCCCTCCAGACGCACCTGAAAATCTTCCTCGAAATGCCGCGAAAGCCAGCCCAGCATGTCCGGCAAACGCCCGGTCTCCTCGCCGCAACGCACGATTTCGCTGATCACGCGGGGATATTCCGGGCCCCGCAAGCAGCGCCAGAATTCCTCGCCCTCGAGCAACTGCTGGCGGGCCGCCGAATCTTCCGGCAGACTATCCAACACCGTCAGACCGCTATGCAGTTGCAACGACAGAATGGAGGTGAAGTGAGACATCTCGTAGCTGCGGAAGACCCCTTGCAGAGGCCCCCAACGCCGCGCCACAGCCGTAACCAACGAGGCCGCCCGCTGCCTGCGCGCAGGCGAACGAAAGAAGTAGACCAATCCCAGCACCGCCGGCAACCAGAACCAGACTTGGGAAACCAGCCCATAGACATTCAGCAAAACCCGACTGACCAGTGGTAACGCGATATGCAGCTGCTCCAACAGCTTGACCTGGGCCGAAAGCATGGCCGCCGGCGCCAAAATCAGAAAGAGCAGGCATCCGGCCATCACGAAGGCCGGGTAAACCATGGCCGCCCGCAACTGCGAGCGCCGCCGGTGGGCGCTGTCCTCCAAATCCGCCAGACGCTCCAGACAAAAATGCAGCCGGCCGCTACGCTCCCCCGCCCGCAAAGTCGTCACCACCAGATCGGGAAAGACGCTCAAATCGGCGGCCGCGGCCGATAGACTATGGCCCCGCTCCAAGCGCCGGGCCAATTCCTCAGAAATCGGACTCATCCGCCCAGGGTTCTTGCTCAGCGTAAAGAGGCTGGAAACCAGCGGCAATCCAGCACCGAACATAGTCGAGAGAGAGCGAAAGAAAATCGAGCGTTCGCGCGCGTCCGGAGCGGGAAATGTGCGCTTGCGCCGGCTCATGGGCGGAGCGGCCGGGGCCGGCCGCGGGGCGGCGGCCGGCCTTTGGGCAGGGGCAGTCTCGAAGGGGTCGCGCACGTTGCTTTCCCCCGCCTCCACCCGGCGTAAGAACGCTTCCAGCTGGCGAGCAATTTCCTGAATCTTCGGAAGGATCCGCTGGCGCGCCGAACTGGCCCGGCCCACCCAGTCCACATAAATCAGGCCGGCCACGTTGCCGCGCGTGCTCCAAATGGGAGCACAAACCAGCGAACGCACGTTGGCCAGCGCCAGACTCAGTTCGGCCTGCAGACCGGGATTGTCGGCCACATCGGTGACCTCGACGGGTTCCCCGGTTTTACACACGTTGCGTAGAATCGTCAGACTCAGCGGCGCGGTCAGCCAGAAGTTCTCGGGCGGAAATCCGGTGCTGGCGCGTAGCTTGGGCTCTTCCGTCCCTTCGCCAAAAAGGATCACCGAACGCTCCGCCTCGGTCATCTCCACCACCTGGCGCAACGCATTGCGAAAGGCGCTGGTGACCTGGGGCAGACTACCCAGACTGGGCCCATCGGCCAGCTTCATGAAGGCCGCCCTCCGGCTTTCAATAAGGCCTCCCAGGCAGCCGCCACGCTCTCGTAGCGAGCAGCCGGCTCGCGGGCCAGCATGCGCATCACCACACCTTCGAGAACGGGAGAAAGGTCGCGTCGATGCGTGCGCAAGGCCACCGGCTCGGCCGAGAGGACCTTCGTCAAAAGTTGCATCACATCATCCGCATCATGCGGCAATTGGCCCGAAAGGACCCGATAGGTTACCACACCCAGAGCATACTGGTCGACGGGTGGCTCCGACGAACCCTGCGACAACTGCTCAGGCGCCATGTAGGCCGGCGTGCCCAAAATCGTGCCGGTGGCGGTGAGATTGGAAGCATCATGGTTGCGCGCCAGTCCAAAATCCATCACCTTCACCTTGTTGCCGTCCACCATGATGTTGTCCGGCTTGAGATCGCGGTGCACCACACCCTGTCCGTGGGCGTACGAAACGGCCGCGAACACCTGCTCCAACAGCGGCCGCGCCTGGTGCCAGCTCATTCCCTGGGGAGGAATGCGTCGCGACAGCGTTTCCCCACCCACCAACTCCAGCACGATGTAAGGCGCCTCGCCCGAGTTGTCCAATTCGCGCCAGGAAATCACGCGCACAATATTCGGATGGGAAAGCTTTTGATAAGCTGCCACTTCGCGCTGAAAACGCCGCCGAAAACTCACGTCGGCAAACAAATCCAAGGCCAGCACCTTGACCGCCACCGCCTGCGACTCGTCCATACTCTCGGCGGGCACCCCGCGATAGACCGTGGCCATCCCTCCGCGACCTAAGGCGCCCACCAACAAGTAACCGTCCAATTTGGTCATCAACATCGAGTCGCCGCGGTCGCGAGACGCGTCATACTGCTGCAGCCGCTCCTGCAACTGACGATGCTGGCGCCGGGCCGTCAAACCACGATAGAGCACAGCCGGTAAAGCCAGCCCCAGCAGGGCGGCTGCCCCCAGACTTTGGTACGGATGCTCCTGTCCCCAGATCAGCCCTCCGAACAAGGGATTCTTGGCGTGCAAGGCCAGGGGAGCCTGATCGGGCGGGGGGAAGACCCCCGCCGCGGCCTGCTGGCCGGTCACGTCCACGGGCAAGTCTTCGAAGCCGTCGCGCTTGACCAGCACCTGGACGGGGTCAAGCAAGCTAAAATCCAATGGTACCGCTTGATCGCCGGGATAGTGCTCGATGCCCACCCAGATCTCGACCTTGCTCCGCGGAGCGGTGCGAAAGCGCACCGAATGCAAGATGCGCTCGCGCTCCTGGGCCAGGCAGGGAAAACTGAGGAGCGCTGCCAGTCCCCATGCGCCAACGCTCTTCAGCGGAGAGCTTGACCGGCCCATTGTACCGTAGCGGGCGAGGTGCCTACCACCACCGTCAGGTCGCCGGCCGGGCTCACCTGCACGGAATCGAAGCGGGCGCCACCCCAACTGGAAGGATCGACCGTTTGGCCAAGCGCCTGGCCTCCGATCATTCCCGTCAAAACTTTGGCGGGCACCAGCTTGCTCAGGTCCATGCCGCCCGCCTGCAGCCGCTGCAACTGGGCTCCGCCCAGATCGGGATTGATGGCCAGCTTGCCCTGATCGGTACTGAATTGAAGCGGAATGTCCAGAGCGGTGTTGACGTTGTCCAGAAGCCCCGCTTGCTGTCCGGGCACCGGCGTCTTTTGGGCCACCATCTCCACATGGAGGAAAAGCTTGCCGTCGTGGCTGCGCAGTTCGGGATGAATCGCCTGTCCCTGGGGGTCCTGAGCCCAACTCAACTGGTAACCGCTGCCGCCCGCCTTCTCCAGCATTTGGTCCCAGTTGACCTGCTGCTTCAGCTGCTGGTTGAGGCTGGCGCGATCCACCCCCACCGCCACCTGGCCAGGTTTTAAAGGGGTCTGCGGATTTAGGTGCACGCCCTCAGCGCCGGGCTGGGCGGGAAGCTCGATGAGCAACCCACCGGTCACGACTTTGATTTGACTCACTGAGCCCAGTCCGGGCACCGTAAGGTCTTGTGCACCGAGTTGCCGATTGGCCTGGGCCTGAATCTGGCCGGCCTGCGAGCGCAACTGGGCCGTTACCTGATCCAGGGCGGTTTGCTGAATCTGCTGGTTCAAGCCGGGCAACTGGCCTTGCAAATTGGAAATCAACGACTTGCGAGCCTGCTCGTGGACAAAACGATCGATGGTCCCCGAGGGAGCCTGATCACCACCGATCTCATCCACCTGCACGCGCAAATTCTTGAGGTTGTCCAACGAATTCTGCTGGGTGACCTGAAGGTCGGCCTTGCCGTCGCCATTGTGATCGGGCACTGCCCAGACGTTGAGGGTGGTTTTGACCAGCGGATCTGTGCCGGTCACCACCTGGCCTTGAAAGGCCAAATTCTGATTGAGGCCAGCTTCCAGGATGTGGTCCAAACCCTGGTCGTGAACGACTTTCTGTAGATGCTCACCTTGCTCCAGGCGAGCTTCCAACTGAGCAATCAGCCGCTCCTGGCCGGGCATGGTGCGCAGACGGTCGATC
>Ga0075012_10005131_pt1 | contig 12056 bp, 12 predicted proteins | sample All_14_2_FD_71474 | JGI IMG/M metagenome (GOLD analysis project Ga0075012, IMG submission 71474) | Freshwater microbial communities in response to fracking from Pennsylvania, USA - Allegheny Zone_MetaG_DW_15 | ecosystem: Environmental > Aquatic > Deep subsurface > Groundwater > Drilled...
GACACCATGGCGATGTCGCTGGCCCGGGTGCTGGGGCCGGAGATCCGCATCATCGGCATCTCGCCCGCCGGGGTGGACACCGACTTCGTCCCCGGGCGCAGCCGGGAGGCCGTTCTGAAGCAGGCTTCGCTGTCGCCGCTCAAGACAGTCTGCCAGGCCGATGACGTCGCGATCGCGGTGGCGGCGGCGGTGACGCATCTGCGCCTGACGACGGGAACCACGCTGATGGTGGATGGCGGCCGCCATCTGTGATCCCCGCCGCGCCGGCCGTCCTCAGCCCGAGGTCGGCCGGCTGCCCTTGAACAGCGGCTTGGTGGTGCGGGAGGCATAGCGCCACTTGCCATCCGCGCCACGCACGCATTCGTCGGTCACCGCGCCGATCAGGATCGGCGGCTCGGACATCAGCGGCGGCTTCCCGTCCTCGGCATAGAGGCACATGGTCCATTCCGCCGTCGCGTGGTTCTCGTCATGCACGATGACGTGGAAATTGTGGATCAGGTGCCGTGCGACGCGGTCGCCACGGGATTCGCGCTCGGAATAGAAGCCCTTGATCGCCTCGTGGCCTTGCCGCGCCTTGTGGCTGGTGGTGTAGACGCCGTCCTCGGTGAAGAACTCATGGGCGCTGCGGCCCCAATCGGAATCGACATCGCGCCAGAAGGCGATGTTCAGCATTTCCAGCTCCTGCCGGATGCGCAGCTCGTCGATGGCCATTGGCGTGGGTCCCTTGCCTCAGAGGTAGTCGGAGAATTGCGCCGGATCCACCAGCGTTCCTTCGTCCAGTCCGCGCAGCGCGGCCTGGACCATGGCGATGCGTGCCTCCTTCGTGCTGGCCCCGGCATGCGGGGTGGACAGCAGGTTCGGCTGGCGCAGCAGGCGGTCATTCCCCGCCGGTTCATGGGCGAAGACGTCGATGCAGGCGGCGACCAGCGCGCCGCTCTCCAGCCGCTCGAGCAGCGCATCCTCATTGACGATGCCGCCGCGGCAGGTGTTGACCAGCACGCAATCGGGCCGCAGGCGGGCGAGCGTCGCGGCGTCGTAGAGGTTCTCCGTCGCCCGGCCGCGCGGGATGTGCAGCGACAGCACCTCCGAGCGCTCCAGCAATTCGTCGAAGCCGACGGGGGTGACGCCGTGCGCGGCGTAGAACGCCGGATAGTCGCGGATGTCGTGGGTGATGATGGTGCAGCCGAAGGGCTGGAGCAGGCGCACCACCTCCTTGCCGATATGGCCGCAGCCATGCAGGCCCACGGTGCGCCCGGTCAGGCTGCGGCCGACGCGGGTACGCGGCCTTTCGCCGTTGCGCATCGCCAGGCTGAGCGGCGCAATCCAGCGCAGCCCGGCGATCATGAAGCACAGCGCGAGTTCCGCCACCGCCAGGCGGTTGACGCCGGGCGTGAAGCCCAGCCGCACGCCGTGGCGCTGGCAGGCGACCAGATCCACGGTGTTCAGCCCGACGCCGAAGATGCCGATGCTGCGGATATGCGGCAGCGCCAAGAGCACCCGGTCGTTGACCACGTCGCCACCCATGATCGCGCAGTCGCAATCGGCCAGGAAGGCGATGATCTCGTCCTCCGTCATCCGGTGGCGGATATCCGCGTTGAACTTCGCCTCCGGATACGCGGCGCGGATCAGATCGCGCATATAGGGCACGCTGCCGATGGCGCCGTTGGTGACGCCGGGACGACGGAACACGATGGCAGGCCCCCGTCAGTCGATCGAGATGCCGGCGGCCTGGATGATCGGCCGCCACAGCGCGACCTCGGCCGCCATGCGCCGCGTCAGGTCGGTCGGCGTACCGCCGAGCGGCGTGAGGCCGAGTGGTGGCAGCATGGCCTTGGTCGCGTCTAGCGCGAGATAGCGGTTGGCGGCCTCGTTCAGCGCACCGATCATGGCCTCCGGCATATGTGCCGGGCCGAGCAAGGAGATGAAGCCGGTCGCCTGGAAATCCGGGACACCTTGCGCCTGCACCGGCGGCGTCTGCGGCAGTTGCGGGATCGGCGCGGCCGAGGTGACGCCCAGCGCCTTCAGCGTGCCGTTCTCGATATGCGGCAGGTAGGTGGTGACGAGGTCGATGCCCATGTCCACCGCGCCGGCCAGAAGGTCGTTCGTGAGCGGGGCGGACCCGCGATAGGGCACGATGTTGAGGCGGATGCCGGTGCGGTACATCAGCAGCTCGACCGCAAGATGCGCCGCCGAGCCGAGCGGCGGCGTGCCGCAATTCACCTTGTCCGGATTGGCCTTGGCATAGTCGATGAGCTCCCGAACATTGCTGTAGGGCATCTGGCTGCGCGCGGCGAGCACGATCGGCAATTCGGCGAGCGCGGCGATGGGCGTCAGGTCCGTCGTCGGGTTGTACGGCATCGACTTGAACAGCAGCGTGTTGTTGGTGATCGGGCCGTTCGTCGTGACTATCAGCGTGTAGCCATCCGGGGCCGCGCGGGCCACGGCGGCCGTACCGATATTGCCGTTCGCGCCCGAGCGGTTGTCGATCACGAAGGACTGGCCGAACTTCTCGGTGAAGTAGTTGGCGACGGAGCGCGCCAGCACATCCGTCGAGCCGCCCGCCGGCCAGGGCACGATGATGGTGACGGGGCGCGTCGGCCAGGCTTGCGCCGCGACGTCGCGCGCCGCCGCCGCGATGCCCGCGCCCAGCGCGAGCCCGCCGATCTGCCGCCGTGTGATCATGGACATTGTCTGCTCCTCCCCGGTTCGTTGCGAATGGTCAGGCGCCGAAATACAGCCGCATGGGCGTGTCGCCGCCGATCAGCCGGCGCGTCGCGGCATCCGGCACCCAGTCGTGCAGGTCCGCGACGGCCTGGGCGTAGGTCGCCTTGTCCTCGAAGGCAGCGAAGGGCCAGTCGCTGCCCCACAGCAGCCGCTCCCCGCCCGAGACGCGCAGCAGCGCCTGCGCATAGCTGCGCGCGGCCTCGCGCGAAGGCGCGCGGAAGCCGGCGGACATCTTCACCCAGGTGCGGCCGCGCTCGACCGCCGCGAGCAGCGCCTTGAAGCCCGGGCAATTGACGCCGAGCCGTTCGTCCGGCTTGCCGAAATGGTCGATCACCAGCTTCACGCCGGCATCCTCGACGGCCTTGATGACGCCCGGCAGCGCATCGCCGCTGACCAGCGTGTGCACATGCCAGTCGAGGTCCCGCACGCGGCGTAGCAGCAGCCGGTATTCATAGGAGGTGAGATCCGGCGGATCCGGCACGCGGCGGAAGAACAGGCGGATGCCGACGATACCCTCGGCCTTCATCCGCTCCAGCGTGTACATGTCGGTGTCAGGCCGCACATAGGCCGTCGCGCGCAGCCGCGGATACCGGCGCAGGGACCGGATGACGTAGTCGTTGTACTGCCCGTGCAGGCTCGCCGCCGCGACGACGCCGAAGCCGATGCCGTGACGATCCATGATGTCCATGAACTGCTCGGCCGAGGCGTCCTCGGGCGGGTGGTGCCAGGCCCAGGAGGTGAGCGGCATGTCCGTGGTGTAGAGATGAAAGTGCGTGTCCACGAGCGGCGTGTCTGTCGGCCCGGCGGTCTCGGTCATTCGCGTGGTATTCCTGCGGCTTCGACGATGGTCTTCCAGAGCGGCACCTCGGTTCGCATGCGCACCGCCAGCGGACCTGGGCCATCCAGGAGGGTCTCGGCACCGACCTCGGCCATGCGTTCGATCAGCACCGAGCCCTGGCGCAGCGGCGCGAGCTCGCGCATCAACACGGAAGCCGCGCCGGGCGGCAGGTCGCGCCCGCCGAAGAGTGCAAACCACAGTTGCACGCCGTCATAGTCCGGGATGGTTTCCGCGATGGTCTGGACATCCGGCAGCAGGGTGCGCGTCAGCGCGCAATTCGCCAGGGCGCGCATGCGGCCGGCGCGGATATGCGGCAGCACCTCGATCGGGCTGAGAAAGCCGGAATTGACCTCCCCCGCCAGCACTGCCGTCGCTGAGGGCGCCGAGCCGCGATAGGGGATGTGCAGCAGGTCGACATGCCCGCGAGCGCGCAGCACTTCGGCCGCCAGGTGCACCGTGGTGCCGATGCCCGACGAGCTGAAGCTGACCTTGCCCGGTTCGGCCCGCGCCTTGGCGAGATAGGCGGGGAAATCGCGGAATGGCGAATCCTCGCGCACCACCAGCAGGATGGGCGAGGCTGCCGTCATGGTGACTGGCACCAGGTCGGTTAGCGGATCGAAGCCCGGGTCGCGCTGCAGCGCCGGCACCACGGCGACCGCCGAGGTGGTGTGCAGCAGCGTGTGCCCATCGGTCGACTGCACCGCGGCGCGGATGCCGACAGCACCGCCGGCGCCGGAGCGGTTCTCCACCACGAAGGGCTTGCCGAGCTTGCGCTGCAGCACCTCGGCGATGATCCGGGCAGGGATGTCGGTGGTGCCGCCGGGCGCGAAGGGCACGATGATACGCGTGGGCCGGCTGGGCCAGGCATCCTGCGCGACGGAAGGCCGCGCCAGGGCACAGGCGGCTCCGGCCATCAGCATCCTGCGGCGCAGCGTAGGGCGGGCATCCCGATCGAGGCCAGGCGGCATGGTGTTCCTCCGCGGCGCGTGAGCCCGTGCCGTTGCGCTGCAGCCTATGCAGGCGGGGCAGGGCCATCCACGATGCTGTGCCCGAATTCCGGCATGCGGAATGGCGGGCGAGAGCGCCCGCGTGCCGGCCAGAGGTCGTGATAGGTGACGCGCGGATCTGGGGGGGGGATGCGCCGATGCGGGCAATCGAGATCAGGGGCAAGGGTGGCCCCGAGGTGCTGGCGCTGGCCGATCGGCCGGTGCCCGCCTGCGGACCGGGAGAGGTGCTGGTGCGCGTCGCCGCCGCCGGCGTGAACCGGCCGGATGTGCAGCAGCGCAAGGGGCTCTATCCGCCGCCGCCGGGGGTCACCGACATCCCCGGCCTTGATGTCGCGGGCATCGTCGAGGCGGTGGCACCCGGCGTCGACTGGCCGCGCCCGGGCGATGCGGTTTGTGCCCTGGTCTCGGGCGGCGGCTATGCCGAATACTGCGCGGTCCCGGCGCCGCAATGCATGCCGCTCCCTCGCGGCTACAGCTTCGCCCAGGCGGCGACGCTGCCCGAGGTCTTCTTCACCGCTTGGAACAATGTCTTCTGGCTGGGCCGCATCGCCGAAGGCGAGACGCTGCTGGTGCAGGGCGGCACCAGCGGCGTGGGCATGGCGGCAATGCAGATGGCCCGCCAGCTCCGGGGTGCGACTGTCATCGCCACCGGCAGCTCCGCCGACAAGCGCGCCGTCTGCCTCGACTACGGCGCCCAGCACACGGTCGACTACCGTGAGGCCGACTGGCCCGATCAGGTGCGCGCGCTGACTGGCGGCCGCGGCGTTGACGTGATCCTGGATGGGCAGGGGGGCGACTACACGCCGATCGAAATGGGGCTGCTGGCGACGGATGGCCGGCTGGTACTGATCGCCAGCCACCGCGCCCCCACGGCCGAGATCAGCACGCGCGAGGTCTATATCCGCCGGCTCACGTTGACGGGCTCCACGTTGCGTGCGCGCCCGCCGGCCTATAAGGGCCGCATCGCGCGGGAGCTGGTGGAGCAGGTCTGGCCGTTGCTGGAGGATGGCCGCATCCGGACCCATATCTGCGGCGTCCACCGGCTGGAGGACGCGGCGGCCGCGCAGGCGGTGCTGGACGCCAACGCGCAGATCGGCAAGCTGGTGCTGACGGTCGCCGACGACGCGATGGCCGTCCCGGAGCCCGCACACTGAACGACCCGCCTGTCCAGTCCGTCCTGCGTGCCCTGTCGATCCTGCGAGAGCTGAATCGGCAGCAGCACACCACGGTGGACCAGCTTCACCGCGTTACGCTGTTGCCCAAGCCGACCATCATGCGCCTGCTCGGCACGCTGATGACCGCGGGGCTGGTCGCGAAGGGGGAGCGCGGCATCGGCTATCGGGTGACCTCGGATGTCCAGGCACTCAGTTCGGGCTTCCATGGCGGGCCACTGGTGGCGCAGGCCGGCCGGCCCTGGGTCGCGGACCTCACACGCCGGCTGCGCTGGCCGGCGGCGATCGCCGTGCTGGACGGCGCGCGCATCGCGATCAGCGTCAGCACGGCGGCGAGCAGCACCATGTCGCCCTTTCACGCGACCATCGGCGTGCGGCACAGCCTGGTGACGCGCGCGCTCGGGCGCGCCTATCTCGCCTGGTGCCCAGAGGAGGAGTTGCGCATCCTGCTGCACATGCTCGAGGCCTCGAGCGACCCCGAGGATCGCCCGCCCAACCTCGAACGCGTGGTGCGCACGGTGATCGCCACCACGCGGCGCCAGGGCTATGCGCTGCGCGACCCCAAGGTGGAGCCGCGCTCCTCCAACACCGTCGCCGTGCCGATCATGCTGGATGCGGCGGTGGTCGGCACCATCGGCATGAGCTTCTTCCGCTCGGCGGTCTCGCAGCGCGCCTTGCTGGAGGATCTGGTTCCTGCGCTGCGGCAGGCGAGCCTTGAGATCACGGCTTCGATGAAGCGGCTTCAAGGCAGCACGCCGGAGCCCGCCCAGCCGGCCTGACGCGGCATTCCAGGATGCGGAATACGAGCAGATCGCCCTTCTGGGTGGCGGCGGGGCGGCACTAGCCTTCCGCCAACATCCGAGGAAACGCCATGCAGTCCGACGGGCGGCACGCCACGCCGCGCTATGCTGTGCCAGAGCTGGCCTGCGATGCGCATTGCCACGTCTTCGGCCCAGCCGACCGCTTCCCCTATGCGGCCACCCGCACCTATACGCCCGAGGACAAGCCCAAGGAGGTGCTGGCCACGCTGCATCGCCGCCTTGGCCTGGGCCGCGCGGTGATCGTGCAGGCGAGCTGCCACGGCACCGACAACCGTGCCATGGTCGATGCGCTGCGATCGGACCCGTCGCGTTATCGCGGTGTCGCGATGATCGACGACGCTACGCCCGATGCCGAGCTGCAGGACATGCACGCGGCCGGCGTGCGCGGCATCCGCTTCAACTTCATCAAGGCGCTGGGCGGCGGGCCGGACATGGCGCTGGTACGCCGCGCCGCCGACCGCGTGCGCCCGCTCGGCTGGCATCTGGTGCTGCATCTGCAGGGCGATGGCGCGCGCGAGATGGAGGACTTCATCCGCGGCGCCGACATGCCGGTGGTGATCGACCATATGGGCCGCGTCGATCCCGCGCTCGGTGTCGAGGGGCCGGCCTTCCGGACGCTGCTCGCGCTGATGGAGGACACCCGGATCTGGGTGAAGCTGAGCGGTGCGGAACGCATGGCGCGCTCCCCCTTCACCGAGGCGCTGCCCTTCGCGCGTGCGCTGCAGCGCGCAGCGCCCGATCGCGTGCTGTGGGGGACGGACTTTCCACATCCGAACCTCGCCACGCCGGTGGACGAGATGGAGATGCTGAACCTGATCCCGGACTTCGCGCCGACGCCCAGGGATCGGCAGCGCCTGCTCGTCGACAATCCCGCCGCGCTCTACGGCTTCTGAGAGGACCTCCATGCCCGCCGTCGACTCCCACGCCCATTCCTTCGATCTGACGCGCCAGGGCTGGGGCGGCGATCGCGGCTTCGACATCCAGCCCAATGAGCTCGGCACCGCGCGGCAGTTCCTGCACATGCTGTCCTGTCACGGCTTCACCCATGGCGTGCTGATCAATCCGCTCGGCGGCTATGGTGCGAACAACACCTATATGCTGGAGGCAATCGCCGAGGCGGGCGGCCGGCTCAAGGGCGTCGCGCTGCTGCCCGACGGCACGCCGGAGGCCGAGATCCGCCGCATGGTCGAAGGCGGCATCGTCGGCATCCGCTTCAACCTCGATTTCCCGACCAGCCCGCCGCTGCAGGGCCCTGCCGGCGAACGTGCCCTGGCCCGGGCGCGCGAGGTCGGCTGGTTCGCGCAGATTCACTACCACCACGGGGAGTCGATCATCGAGGCGCTGCCCGTGCTGCGCAGCGCAGGGCTGCCGGTCATTGTCGACCATAGCGGCCGGCCGGAGCTCGATGGCGGTGTGGGCCAGACGGGATTCCAGGCGCTGCTGGAACTCGGCCGCAGCAGCGACGCAGTGATCAAGCTGTCGGGTGTGTTCCGCTTCAGCCGGACCGGATCGCCCTATGCCGACACCGACCCCTATATCGCCGCGCTGATCGAAGCCTTCGGCATCGACCGCTGCATCTGGGGATCGGACTGGCCCTTTCTGCGCGCACGCGAGCGCGTCGATTTCGGCCCGCTGCTCGCGGCGCTGCACCGCGTGATCCCGGATGAGGCGGCGCGCGAGAAGGTGCTGTGGACCAATCCGGCGCGGCTGTTCCGCATGAGCGCGTGACCAACAAGGCAAGGGAGACGACCATGAGCATGACGCGACGCGGCGCCCTGGCGGCTGGCGCAACCCTGGCGCTGGGGGCGCGCCGCGCCCGGGCGCAGGCCTATCCGGACCGCGCCATCCGTGTGATCGTCCCCTATGCGGCGGGCGGCGCGGACCAGTTCATCCGTCCGCTGCAGAACCGGATCAGCCAGGCGCTCGGCCAGCCAATGGTGATCGATTCCGTCACCGGTGCCGGCGGCGCGGTTGGGGCGACCCGCGTGAAGACCGCCGCGGCGGACGGCTATACGCTGCTCTTCGCCGGTACCGGCGCGCTGACGGCGGTGCCACGGCTGCAGCACCTGCCCTATTCGATCGCCGACTTCGCGCCGATCGCGAACCTGATCGCCATCCCCTATGTGCTGGCGGGCCGGCGCGGTGCCCGCTTCACCGATTTCGCAGCCTTCCTGCGCGAGGCCAAGGCGCGGCCCGAAGGTCTCAGCTACGGCACGCCCGGTGTCGGCAGCACGCCGCATCTGGTGATGGAATCGCTCTGCCGCGCGGCCGGGATCACGCTGCTGCACGTGCCCTATTCCGGCGTGTCGACCGCAGTCGTCGCGCTGCTGGCCGGGGATATCGACCTGGTGATGGGCGCGCCGAGCGCCATCATGCCGCTGGTCGAGCGCGGCGTGCTGCCGCTGGTGCAGACCGGCGCGCAGCGCAGCGTCGTGCTGCCGGACCTGCCGACGCTGCGCGAGTCCGGCCTTGATGTGGAACTGGTCACGCGCTTCGGCTTCTTCGCGCCCAAGGGCACGGACACGGCGGTGCTGGACCGCTGGGCCGGACTCATTCTGGAATTCGGCGCCGAGCCCGCCTTCATCGAGGCAATGCACCGCGCCTACAACGATGTGGAGTTGCTCGACCGCGAGCAGTTCCAGGCGTTCCTCGCCGCGGAGGACGCCGCGACGGCGCGGCTGCTTGGCGAATTGAACCTGCGCTGACGCGGCGATGCGCCAGCGCAGGCTCCCTTCAGCGCTCCTGATGACTGGTTGGTTTCAGCCACAGCAGATCGGAGGGGCTCTGCCCCTCCGAACCACCCCGCCAGGTACTTGGAGTACCTGGACCGCAATCTATTGGCGCCGGGCCGGCCAGTCACGCTGTTCCCTGCCAAGCGCGCTTCATGCGCAAGAGCGGGTTTCGGCGCGCCATTCTGCCAGCGGCCCCCGGCGCCGAGTGATGGTTTCCAAAGGCCTCGGGCCTTTGGCAGGGTGGTTTGGAGGGGCGGCGCCCCTCCAACGCCACAGCGCAAGCATCAGGGCAATCAGGTCAGCCCTTGGGCATCGGGTAGTCCGCGTCGTTCAGCACCCAGCCCGGCTTCATCGAGAAATCCACCCGCGGCGGGCAGAAGATGTCGACCATCTGGCCCGCTTCCTCGGCACGCGAGGTGTGGAGCGACGGCGGCGGGATCACGGTGACGGACGGCGCCTTGCAGTACTCGTGCTGGTCTTCCTGCCAATGCGTGCTGTTGGTGGTCCAGGGCCAGCGGATGTGGTGCGTGTAGGCGCCGTTGAGCACCAGGGAGCATTGCTCGAAATCGTCATGGTGATGCGGCGACAGCTTGGTCAGGTCGCGCGGCCCGGCGGCGGGATCGAGGTAGTTCACCATAAAGGTGGTGCAGCGCCAGATCTTGCCGAAGCGGCCCGGTTCCTTCGGCACGTCCAGCGTGTAGCTGCGGATGCGGAAACCGTCCGGCGGGGTCGGCCAGTCCTGCAGCGGCGGGATGCGCGCATCGGGCTCAGTGAAGCCGGCGGCGTTGCTGCACTTGGCCGCGAGATCCTCGGAGCGCGGCGTGAACAGCCGCACGATGCGCCCGGCGGCCGTGACGGTGATGCTGCTGTCGCCCGGCGGGATGAAGGTGACCGAATAGCCGTCGATCGTCTTGGTCTCCCCGCCGGCGGTGACCTCGGCCGCGATGCCGCGGTCGGGCAGCAGCAGCACGTACTCGTCGGGCTGGCCGCTGCGCGTGAAGGTGGCGCCGGCCGGCACCTCGGAATAGGCGACGATGAAGTTGCGGCCGCGCGCATACCAGGTGCGGAGGCCATCGGCGTCTTCCTGCGGCGGTGTCTCATAGAATTTCGCGTAGTGCGCCGCTGTGAAGGGGCCGGTCACGGCCGCGGTGGCGGCGGCGGGGGCCAGCGCCGCGCGGGGATCGGACGCATCATAGGCCATGGGACGTCTCCTGGGCAGCATTGGCCGCCGGCTTGTCTCGAACAACAGAACAATGTTCCGATAACAGCTTCCACTCTGTTGTCAGCGCGGCGGGCTGTCAACGCCATCGCGGGGCACGTCGCCAAGCTGCGCCGAGATCCGCGCAGCTGCCTGCCGCAGATGACGGATCTGCAGGGCCGAGGGCTCGGCCTCGATGAACTGGATCGAACCGAGGATGGCGATGGCGCCCACCATGCCGCCGCCGCCTTCGAAGATCGGAGCCGCCAGAGCGTTGACGCCCAGCAGGCTCTCGCTGGGCGCGGTCGCCCAGCCGCGTTCGAGGATGCGGGCGAGTTCCTCGCGCAGCGCGGTCGGGCTGGTGATGGTGTGCGGCGTGCGCATGTCGAGCCGCGACAGCAGCACGCGTTCGCGCACCGCGGGCTCGGCATGCGCCAGGCCGAGCTTGCCCTGTGCCGTGCAGTGCGGCGGCAGGATCGATCCCGGCTTGACCGCGATCTCAATCGCCTCCCGCCCTGGCAGCGTCGCCAGCACGACCGCGCCGGTGACTTCGACGCGGCTGATCACCACGGATTGGCCCAGCGTGTCGCGCAGCGCGCGCATCTCCTCGCGCGCCAGGGCCGAGAGATCGAAGTTCTCCGCCACTGTGCGACCCAGCGTCACCAGGCGGCTGCCGACGCGGTACTTCTCCGATTCCGGCGACTGCACGATGTAGCCGGTCTCCACCAGCGTGCGGAGGTGGCGATGCACGCGGCTCTTCGTCGTCCCCAGCGCGCGGGCCAGCGCGGTGACGCCGATGCCGCCCCGCTGTTCCGCCAGGAATTCCAGGATGCGGATGGCCATGGCCACCGCCTGCAGCCCGTCGCCCGCGGGTGCGCCACCGATCTTCGGCATTCTGGGAGCTCTCCTTCGCGGCCACCACGCTTGACTCCGCCGGGTTAGGGCGAGATGGTCTAATAATAGTTCGTCTGTTCCGATTAACAGAACATCGCTGGCCCGGTCAAATCGCCGGGCACCATCGAGGGAAACCGCGTCCATGGTCTCGTCCCCTGTCGCCGACAGCTTCCGCGCGCGCCTGCTGCGCGGCGACATCCTCGCCGGCAGCTTTCTCAAGACGCCGACCCTGCACGGATCGGAGATCCTGGGCGGCCTCGGCTTCGACTTCCTGGTGGTGGATGAGGGGCATTCGCCCTTCGATCGCCAATCCACGGATGCCGCGCTGTTCGCCGCACGCGCCATGGGCGCGGCGGGGCTGGTGCGGGTGCAGAGTCCGGCAGCGCATCACCTGCTCTCCGTGCTCGATTGCGGGGCGACGGGCGTGCTGGTGCCGCATGTCGCCTCGGCCGCGCTCGCGCAGCAGGTGGCGGCCGCCTGCCGCTATCGCGGCGGCAAGCGTGGCTATTCCGGTTCGGTCCGCGCCGCAGGCTATGGCGGGGGCAAGATGTGGGACTACATCGCCGCGGCCGATGCCGGCGCGACCGTCGTCGCGCAGATCGAGGACCCAGAGGCGCTGGACGAGATCGACGCCATCGCTGCGACGGAAGGGATCGACGCGCTGTTTATC
>Ga0075012_10005136_pt1 | contig 12048 bp, 6 predicted proteins | sample All_14_2_FD_71474 | JGI IMG/M metagenome (GOLD analysis project Ga0075012, IMG submission 71474) | Freshwater microbial communities in response to fracking from Pennsylvania, USA - Allegheny Zone_MetaG_DW_15 | ecosystem: Environmental > Aquatic > Deep subsurface > Groundwater > Drilled...
CGTCTGGCCTCGACTTACCCTTGGATGTCGAACCACAAGGCTCTGCTGGCAACCGCTCACGCGAGGATGGGATCGGCGCAGACGGATGCCGGCCGCCTAGATGAGGCCGAAAACAGCTACCGTGCCGCTGTAGAGGAATTCAAGGCGCTGACGGGGCGAGCGGATTCGACGGAGGCGTATGAAATGGCCTATGCCAAAGCTCTGCACGGCTTGGGAGATGTCCTGCGCGAGCAGGGCAAACGCACGGAATCGCGAGAGACTCTACTGCGCGCTGTGGCATTGATCGAATCTCATGGGCGGTCGCGCCAGCCCGCTTATCGAGGGCTGCTGGGGCGACTGGAGCGAAGCCTCTCGCAGACTCGCTCGGAGTGATGCATCGCGCACAGGCGAGACGCCGGTGCCCCAGTGGCCTTCCCGGCCGGCGCCTCCACTTGCGGATTATCTCGCGGCCCCGTTCGCTTGCTACTTGCTGGCACCGGCTGCGCCGGGCGCGACGTCGCCGTACGTGGCGCGCTCGTTGCCGATCGAAACGTCCGTCACGTAGACGACCTTGTTCGTCGCCGCTGGCGACTCGTTCTCAAAGGCTTTGCGCCTCCCTTCTTGGGTGAGGTTCCACTCGGGGTGGTAGAGGCCGGTCTTGAGATAAGGCGTGTAGTCGACGCCGATCGTGCCGTAGACGTTGGGGCCGTTGCGGTCGACAACAAGGCGGCCATCCTTCCAAATCTGTAGCCGCCCGTCGTCGCCCGGCGACCACTTGGCGTGGACAACCCACGACACCCAGGCACCGCGGCGCACGGGCTCGTCGAGCCGCAGGCTTGTGCGCGTGGGCCTCTCTTGCGCGTTGCCGAAGCTCTGGCGGACGAACCAGTTGGTGTTGCCGATGGAAATCTCCAGGTTCGGGTACGTGGCGCGCCAGTTGCCGGGAATGGCGTGCCACTGCATGACGATATCGACGGCGCGGTCAGGGTCGAACACCCACTCCTCAGGCACATAGATCCGCTCGCCGTACCACCGCTCCTGAAACCCCGGCTCGTGGGGCAGGCTGATTTCCGAGCGGAACGAGTTCGGCCCGCGCGCCACGGCGAAGCGGACGGCCTTCGCGCCCGCTGGCATGGCCGGCGCGTCCACGATCCGGATGCGTGCGGGATTCTCGTGCTGGATCTCGTAGTTGCCGTTCTCCGAGAAGCGCCACTTGCCCGTGTCAAAGTTCATCGAGCCGAAGTCGTCCCGGAAGATGAGGGGTTTCTTGTAATCGAACACCTCCTTGTTGCTGAAATGCCGGAAGCGCGGGGCATCGGGCTTGCCGGCGTTAACTGGCGGCTCCGTACGCGCGCCGGCGGCGGGCTTCGCGGGTTCAGCGTGTAGCGCAAACAGCGGCGCGAGCAGGAGGGCGGCGCGAAGGAGCAAGCGGGGTGTGGTAACCATGCCGTCGATGATAGTCGCCGGTGCGGTGCCAACTCAAGCGAGAAACATGCAAAAGCCCTCTTCCCCCCCCCCTCGGTCATGCGCGTGCGATTCCACACTTTGCAAAGTGTGGAATCCAGGGCCGGGCAAAAAGGCGGCGCCGCGCCCAACGCGGGAGCACGTTGACCTTGATGTTGCGGCACCAGACCGGCGCCTGGGCCTTGCCGTGAAGGCCTTGCAGGCCGGCCGGGCTTTGCGCGCGAAATCCTTCTGCGCGTGCGCGAGCTTGTTCGGCGCGCCGTCGGGGTTCTTGTGCGCTTCCTTCCAGGTGTTGAGGTCGGCACTCCAGACCTCTTAACGGCTCAGCACAGCTGCGCCCTCCATTCTCAACGCAAATCCGCAGGGTGGGGGGCGAGGCTGCGCCGAGCCGCCATTCATCTCAGAACAATATCAGCTTGAAGGCCGCAACAACAGCCAGGACGAGCGCAATCCGTTCAAAGCTGGCGGGTTGGTGGCAGGGGACGCGAGTTGAAGCGCCTAGCGTGTGCGGAGCGCCTGGGAGCGTGGACGCCCCCGCCCACGTTGTGACCGGTCATGCAAGGCCTGCGCGCGGCTGAAAGAAGCCCGGCCAGCTGCCATCGAGAGCGGCAGGAGCAGTGTGCATCAAGTTTGCGTCGAGGAAATACGTCATGCAGCGAGTAGTTGGCCCACACTGCGAGCGGTCGGAGCCTCGCATCTTGCAAGGAGAGGATCGTGATGTCCGGGTCGGTTGGGCCGTCGGGGCCGCTGCACATCAGCCACTGTTCGGAGCTTCGAGCGCGGGTCATTGGCCGAGCGCGGCTGCGGCGGCGTCCTGGAAGGCGCGGCGCACGTCCGAGGCGTCGGAGTTGGGAAAGTCGGCGCGCTGCACCATCAGGATGTAGGCGCGCTGGCGGACAGGGTCGAGCCACGCCTGCGTGCCGAACGCGCCGCCGTGGCCGTACGAGCCGGGAGACAGCGCGGCGGTCACGCCCTGGGGCTCGCGCACGACACACACGCCGAGGCCCCAGCCGTTGCCTTCCGTGAAGCCCGTCTTGAGCGCGCCGCTGTGCACCTGGCTCATGAGGGCGACGGACTCCGGCTTCAGGAAGCGCCGGCCGTCAAGCGTGCCGCGGTTGAGCAGCATCTGGCAGAAGCGCGCGTAGTCTGGCGCCGTCGAAAACAGTCCGCCATTGGCGGCAGGGTAGCGGTTGGTCTGCGCAGGGTCGATCCCGTGCCTGAACGCCGTCTCCTTGAGCGCGCCGCCCTCGCGCTTGTAAGGCTTGGCGATGCGCGCGAGCTGCTCGGCGCTCGGATAGAAGGTGGTGTCCTTCATGCCGAGCGGATCGAAGAGCCTCGCCTGGAAGAAGTCGGGGAGCGGCTGGCCGGAGACGATTTCCACGATGCGGCCCAGCGTGTTGATGCCCGACTGGCAGTACTGCCACTTCGTACGCGGCTCGAACTGCAGCGGCTTGGAGGTGAAGGCCGGGATGAGGTCCGCGAGCGTGCGCGCGGCGGCGGCCTCTTGCGGCGTGGCCTCGGCCAAGCCCGAGGTGTGCGTCAGCAGGTCCTTGAGCGTGAGGTTCGCGGGCGTGCCGTCGCGGGTCTTGATGGAGGCGAACTCGGGGATATACTTAGCGACGGGGTCGTCGACGGCGAGCTTGCCTTCGTCCTGAAGCATGAGAACGGCGGTGGCCGTCACGGGCTTGGTCATGGAGGCGATCCAGTAGATCGTGTCCGGCCGGGCCTCGCGGCCGGCCGCGACGTCCGCGTGGCCGACGGCGCCGAGGTGGAGCAGACGGTCAGGCGCCGCGACAATCGTGACGGCGCCCGCGACCTCCTGCCGGGCCACGCACTGTCGCATGGCGTCCGTCACGGCGGCGATCTCGGGGAGGCCGGCGGCGTGCAAGTTCAGGCAGAGCGGGGCGGCGAGGGCGGCGATGTGCGGCAGTCGCACGTTGGCTGAGCGGTTTCTCTCGTTCTTCATAGGTGTTCTCCAGTTCTGGTGCTGCTAGGGCTGCGCTGCTAAGAGTATATCATTCTTGTGGGGCTGTCCGCATCGCTTCACTCTTCGAGAACGACTCGGAAGCCGACATCGTACACGCCTTGCCATGAGGCGTAGGCCAAGCGCACCGTTGCGCCTGCCTCGCGCGGCCGGCTGGCGAACGAGCCGCCACGCGCGACTTTCGGCGCGTCCGGGTCGCCGCTGTTGCGTCCGTCGTCGTCGCTGTAGGGATAGGGCCGATAGCTGCTGCGCGTCCACTCGCTGGCGTTGCCTGCCATGTCGTAGAGGCCCCACGCGTTGGGCTTGCGCTGCGCCACGAAGTCCATGCTGAACCAGCGGTCTTTGAAGCGCTCCTCGTGCAGCGGATAGTTCATTTTCACATCATACGGATTGCGCTTCTGGATCGCGCTGCCGCCCTGCCACGTCACATACGACCAGCGCACGTCCTGATCCGCCAAATTCGACCACGGGCTGAAGTCGTCCTCGCGTCCGCCCCAGTGGAAGCGCGTGTCGGTGCCGCCGCGCGCGGCCCACTCCCACTGCGCCTCGGTCGGCAGAGCGGCCTTGACGTTCGCCGTTTGCGCGAGCCACTGGCAGAACGCCGCCGCGCGCAGCCAGCTCAGGCGGATCGCGGGCTGGTTGCGGTGGTTTGAGATGTAACCGGGAAAGGTGTGGTCTTTGCCGTGCTGGTCCTGGTAGCGCGAGTCGTGTGCGGGATCGAACGCCCGATACTGGCTGTTCTTGACCTCGGTCTCCGACAGCCAGAACGGCCGCGCGATCCGCACCGCCGCGCGCGGCCGCTCATCCGCAGCCCCGTCGAGCGCACCCATCACGAACGCGCCCGCGGGGATGCGAACGAAGGCCATGACCTCGCCGTTGGGCAGCGTCACCTCCCTGCGTACAGGCCCCAGCGCGGCTTGCGCGGCCCTGGCCTGCTCGGCGCTCAGCGGAAAGCCGGGTACGGCGAGCGTGTCTGGTTTCTCTTCCGGCGCAGGGTGCGGCGGAACAGGGGCGGGCGCGCCGCGCGCCTTCACCGCCTGCGTCCACGCGTCGTATTCCGATTCCGGGTCTGCCTCCACAGCGGCGTACCGCCGGTTCAGCTCCAGCCGCCGCTCGCTCTGGTTGTGGCCGCGCACCTCCGGCGGGCCCCACTTGCCGCGCCACGGCGCGTTCAGGTCAATCCAGCAGTAGAGCGTCTCCCAAGCCGTCGCGTCGAGGGCCACGCCATGGTGGCCTTTCTTGAGCATCTGCACCAGCACGCTGGTGGAGCCGTGCCACTCCAGCGGGTTGTGCATGGGCAGCTCGCTCTCCGGGCCGGGGCGCCGCACGTACGGGTGGAGCATGCGGTAGCTCTCCGCCGCGTCGCGCATCACCAGCCGGAAGTCTTTCCCGGGTACGCCGCCCTGATCGGAGGCGCGGACAGGCGCCTTGGCCTCGTCGCCGTGGCAGCCGAGGCAGTATTTCTGAGCGACAGGCCACACCTCAGTCTCGAAGCCGAACGGGCGGGCCGGGCCGTTGAAGGGCGTGATTATCTGTGGAGGTTTGGTGTCAGCCAGCGCGCGCCCGGTGACGACCGACGAGCGGTTGTCCTCGTGACAGCCCAGGCAGGAGACCCGTTCGCCCGGCATGCCGACGAGCCACGAGCGCATGAGCTGGAGCGCCGCGCCCTCGGCGTCGAGCGGCTGGATCGAGACCGTCGTGTTCGCCGGGATCTCGAAGCACGCCGAGCCGTCCACCTCGACGTTGACCGTGCCGAGCAGCCGTTTGACATCCCAGCTCGACTCCACGCGGTCGAGTCCGACGGACTCATGGCCGCCGGTCTTCTCGTACGCGAAGTGGTAGGAGAACAGGCGGAGCCGCTTGACGGTGCCGCGCGGCACGCCGCGCAGCCCGGGGCCGCTGTAAATGTCGGCGATGTGCACGCTGGCGGTTTTCGCGTCCAGGTTGACGCGGTCGGGCAGGACCGGCGGACGCGCGCGCGCGGTCAGCGGCACCGGCTCCAGCAGGGCGCCGTCGCTGATTTCAGCCAAGCGGACGATGTTGTCGAAGGCGTCCACGAGGTAGAGGCCCCAAAGCCCGTCGCTGCGGGTTTTGGCCGAGACGAGCACAACCTTGTCGCTGAGCGGGAACGGATAAACGAAAAAGGGCTTGCCGCGCTGGAACTGGTTCTGCACTTGGCCGTCGCAGACGTCGCCCTGCACAGGCTGGCCGAAGCCGGGGAACTCGTGAACCATTCCTGTTTGTTCTTTCGGCAACACCTCGGTGAGGATGCGCAGCGGCGAGAAGCCTTCCGGCCCCCAGACCTTGTCCGGCGGGTCGTACTTGAAGGGATAGGCGCGGGCCAGCGTGGGGTCGATCAGCACCAGCCGTCCGATCTCCGAGTGGTCGTGGTGTCCACTGACGATGCCGACCACTTTGTGCGGGTCTCCGGGCACGGGGCGGCACCCGGTCAGGCAGGTGGGGAAATAGGAGCCGGAGCCGTAGAGCGCGAGCTGGCCCGTGCCGTCGGGATTCATGGTCATCAGGATGCGCGACCAGTAGTGCGGGACATCGGAGTACTCCCAGCGCGTGTAGAGGATCCGGCCGTCGTTCATGACCGCAGGCGTGTAGTCGCTGTCCTGTTCGTAGGTGAGCTGGCGGAGCGTACCGGACGTGCGGTCCAGCAGGTAGAGCTGGGCCATCGGCTTGGAGCCGTTCTCGCAGGGCAGCCCCTGATAGGCGGCCGTGCCGAGAAGGACGATCCGGCCGTCGGGCGTATAGCAGCCGTCGAACCACTCCACGTCCGGCGCGTCCGTAGGCGTCACTTCGTTGACGCCCGTCCCGTCAGCCCGACACTCGAACAGGGCGAGGCATTTGTTGGTGTTGATGCCGGTGAAGAGCAGCCGTTGCGCGTCGAAATCGAGGTCGATGTCGCGGATCAGGCCGTCGCCGTCGCCGCGGTAGAGGCTCTCGATCTTCGGCGTGCCGCGCAGCTCCGAGATGCGCACGATGTCGTTCTTCCACCCGGCCTTGCGGATCGTGACGTGGTTGTGCGAATTCAAGGCGATGAGGCCGAGTTCGCCGCGCATGTCCTGCCGCGCCCGCTTCGGGTCCATCACGCGCCGCACGGCCAGCAGCTGGCCGAAATCGAGCAGGGGGTTCGCGAGCAGGGCCTGGCGCGCGGCCTCGACGAGCGCTTCGGCCTCGCGCTGGCGGCTGGCATCGGCGCCCGAGAGCGCCTGCCGCACCTCATTGGTGCGCGCGGCCAGAGCCGCGATGGCCGCGCGGTGTCGCGCGCCGGCGTAAGAGGTGCCATGTGCCTTGGACAGGTCGTCCACGGCGCGCGCGGCCGCTTCGGGATTGAAAAGGCTCAGGTCGTCCTGCAGCTGAGACAGCCGCTCGGCAGAGAGACCTTGGGCCTGCACGGGAGCGCTGCTCCAGCCTACCGCGAGCGCCAGGGCTGCTGTCAGATAGAGCGACGCAAGCGACGAAGGTGTCGGCCGGAATGGCGCTAAGATAAGCGACGGCTCGGCACAGCCTCGCCCTCCACCGCTGCGGATTTGTTTAGAAAATGGAGGGCGAAGCTGTGCTGAGCCGTCAAAGAACGATGCGAATACGCTTATCTTAGCGCCATTTGGTGTCGACCGTCCGTTATGATGTAAGAAGTTCAAGTCTGCCTTCCCTTGTTCGTCAGCGTCCGCTCTTTTGCAAGCTCACCACTAGCGGTATGCCCGGATCTCGCAGACGCCGATCAAAGAGTCGTTTTCGGCGACCAGTCGGAGCGCGTCTGCTTCGACGGACTTGAGCTTGAGCACATGCCGCCGCCCGGACTGAGCCTGGACATCGGCAATCGTTTGCCACGCGCCGTTGCGTCTAATCTCAAGCTTGCAGTCGGAGCTCTGCTTCTCGAAGGTCAGATGGATCTCTCCGAGGGCAGCTGGATCCCGCAAGGAAAGCTGGACCCAGTGCGGCGGCGGCTGCTGCGGAGCGGGCGCCCAAGCGTTGCGGCTCTTGCCTACGACGCGGTTCCAGCCGTTCACGACATTCGCCGGAACAGCGCCTTCGGCGAAGCTGGAGGCGGTAACGGTTGCCGTCTGGGCGAGATCGAGAGGGTCTTTGCCTTGCACGCCGGGAATATAGCAGCCGTCCTTGAGCAGTTGCTGCTGCAACTCGGCGAGGTGCTCCTCATAGACGCAGCGGGGAGTGGTTTTGTGCCTGTGCGCGAGGGCCGCCGCTGTGCCGGCGGCCTGGCCGGTGGCGCACATCGGCCGCATGACCCGCGTTCCGGAAAAGGCGAGCTGCGTGGCCGAGTGGCAGCGGCCCGCCATGAACAGGTTGCGGATGTTTTTCGAATAGAGCGTGCGGTAGGGGATGCAGACCCGAAGGCCCTGGTAAACATGGATGCCGTCGATTCCGCGAACCCAGAACCCTTCGGGATGGTGGAGGTCGATGCCCCAATCGGTAAACGCGACGGCATCTGCGGTGGGCGTGGGGTCGTCGAAGTTGTTCTGGGTCATCACGTAATCGCCGACGAGCCTCCGGCTTTCGCGCACGCCGGGCACGTAGTTGAGCCAGACCATTTCGCGGCACCGGTTCTGCTCTCGGGTCTCGGGGTTGTGGTTCTTGGCGTAATTCCATAAACCCAGGCAGACCCTGAACAGTTCGTCGCGAATCCGCTCGGCGTCATCAATGGTGTTGGCGATGCCGCCGTACTCGACCCACCAGACGCCCGCCGCGCTGCCATTGCCATGATTGCCGGGGTTGCGGCCTTTGCCGCGGGAAGGAATGTCGAAGTTAGGCGGACGCACAGGGCTCTTCAGCCGCGCGTGCGAACCCAGCGCCTCGAAATCGGACGCTTGGGTCCACGTGTGCACCCAGGGTGGGCAGTTGAAATCAACGGGCTGCTTGTGGGTCTGAAACTCGGCGTTGTTGAGGGAGTTGCCCTGGGTCAGCTTCTGGGCGGTCGCCGGTGCCATGGATTCGTTGAACTGGCTTCTGGCTTCCTGCCCCATCATGTATTCGGCGCCGGCGTAGCAGCCGATCCAGCCGTGACCGGTGCAGTCCATGAACAGCGGCGCTTTGAAGCGAACCCGCTGGCCGGTCTTGACGTGCAGCGCCAACACCGACTCAATCGTCTCCTTGTCTTTCATCTCCACGCCGGTGGCGCGGGTGTTCAGAAAGAGGCGCAGATTCTTCTCGGCCTGAACGACCCGGTCCATGCGGGACTGGTCCGCGGCGCCGCCCTGTTCACCGAACAGCTCTTCTGCAATGCCGGTCACATTGAGCTTATCCGGCGGGGAGCCGATGTAGCCCACCGGCGGCACCTTGATCTCGGAGGAAGCGTTGCCGCCGACGACCGGCCGATCCTGAATCAGCGCGACCTTGAGTCCGAGCCGAGCCGCCGCAAGGGAGGCGCCCAGCCCGGCCGGGCCGGCGCCGACCACAACGAGATCGACGTCGTCCAGCAACTCCGGCACCGCGCTGAGGCCGCCAAACAGCAGCCGCTGCCGGCCCAGTTCCTGCAAATCGTCGGACGGTTTGAAACCCCCCTGCGCCAGCACAACCGCATCACACCGCCCCCACCAGCCGGTCAGGTCGTGCAGCCGCACGTCGGCCTCCCCCGCGTGCAGCTCAAACGCGCCGCCGTCGATCCATTGCCAGCGATCGTCTTTTGCCTTGCCAAAGGTGGTCGCCGACGCCTGGCCATTGACTGCGACCTGAAACCGCCCGGGGGAGTGTTCGGGGAGCCAGTCGCGGCAACGGACCCACAGGCGATACGTACCGGAGACTGGAACAGCCGCTTGCGCAACCGCATCGTCGACCGGTCTCCCGCATCCGGTCGCCAGGAGCTGAACCGAGCCCATCGTGTCGACAAACTGGGCATCGACGGACCAGGTTCCCGTTTGGGCGAACTGTTCCGCCTCAAGCCAAATGACAGGCGGCTTTTCGCTGGCCGCGTGACAGTGACTCAGCGCCACGGTGAGCGCAGAAACGCAGAGAAGTCGGAATGGAATGTTCATAATCGTTAGAGCTCTTCGTCGAAACAGACGGCGACTTTGCCGCAGTTCCCGCCGGCCATCAGCGCGTAGGCGTCGGGCGCCCGCTCCAGCGGGAAACGGTGCGTGACGAGCTTGTCAGGATGGATGCCCCAGCGCACGAGGCGCTCGACCAGCTCCTCCATCAGCCAGATGCTGGTGACCCACGAGCCGAAGATCGTCTTCTGGTCGTGGATGATGTCGGGGCTGGGATTGAAGTTCACCGTCCCGCCTTCGCCGATGAAGACGACCTTGCCCCACTTGCGCGTAGCTTGGATCGCTGTCAGCCGACCTTTGTCGTTCGCCGAGCACTCGACCGCACGCTCGACGCCCAGGCCGCCGGTCAGCGCCCTGATCTGCGCGACCGCTTCGGGGCCGGCGGGGATCACGTGGTCGGCCAGCTTGAGCCGCCGGGCAATCTTCATGCGCGCCTCGCTCACGTCCGTGCCGATGGTGAGCGGCGCGCCCATGGCCTTGCAGAGCTGGAGCGCGGCCAGTCCCACGGGGCCGAGGCCGGTCACCAGCACCGCGTCGCTGCCGCTGATGCCGATCTTGGTGAGGCCTTCATAGACGGTGCCGAACCCACAGGCGACCTGCGCGCCGTCGGCGTAGCTGAGCGAGTCCGGCAGCAGCACGAGATCCTTCTCCTCAGCCAGCAGATAAGGGGCCATGCCGCCGTTGCGCTGCCAGCCGTAAGCCTTGCGGAATTTATCGCTGGTACAGGAGATCATGTAGCCGCGCCGGCAGTCGTTGCAGACGCCGCAGCCGGAGATGTGGTAGACGACCACGCGGTCGCCCGCTTTGAAGCGCCGCAGGCCCGGGCCGCACCGTACGATCTGACCGGCGGGCTCGTGTCCCGCGACCATCTGCTTCTGGTAGCCCTCGGGGCCTTTGCCCAGATGCTCGTGATAGATGCAGCGGATGTCCGAGCCGCAGATCGTGCACGCCTTCGTCCGGATCAGCACCTCGCCGTGCCCCGGCTCAGGGATCGGATACTTCTTAAATTTCACCGTGCTGTCGCCTGGCAGATACGCGCCCGTCATGGTCTTCGGAATCTTGCTCATGGAAACTCCTTTCGAAATCGTCGTGCTCTTCGAGCTCATCGGGATCGTCGTGCTTGTTCCTAACTCCTAATTCCTAAATTCTAACTGCTCATTGAACAATCACGCCGTCCTCGTCCCACAGCGCTGGCCACGTCAGGCCCTCGCGCCAGAGGAACACCTGCCCCTTGATCAGGCGGCAGCCCTTCTCGATCCCCGCGATGGCGCGCATGTCCTCCTCCGTCAGAGGATTCTCGACAGCCGCCCTCAGGTTGCTCAGAAGCTGGGGACGCTTCACCGCAAAGGGGATCGTGACCTCGCCGCGCTTGACAGCCCACATAATGCACACGGCCGCGGGATGCACGCCGAGACGCTGCGCGATGCGCACGATGACGGGGTCCTCCAGCTCGCAGGTGTCCTCCGGCGTACGGTCGCGCTCGGGCCGCGACGGCGAACCAAGCGGACAGAAGCCGACGGGCTGGATGCCGTTCAGGGTCATGAAGTCGTAGAGCTCCTTTTGCTGGAAGTGCGGGTGGAGTTCCATCTCGTTCACGGCCGGCCGGACGGTGCAGTCGCGGAGCAGGAGCTTCATCTTGGCGGCGGTCATGTTAGAGGTCCCGATGTTGCGGACCAGGCCCATGCGCACCAGCTCTTCCATCTGGGCCCAGACCTTCATGTAGGCCTCGTGGATATAAGGCTTGGCCTTGGGGTTGTGGTAATCCCCGCGGCACCCTTTGGGGTGAAAATTCGGGAACGGCCAGTGCACCAGATAGAGGTCGAGATAGTCCAGCCCGAGATCCTTGAGCGACCGCCGGCAGGAGGCGATGACCGCGCCGTCGCCGTGACTGTTGTTCCAGACCTTGGAGGTGATCCACAGTTCCTCGCGCGGAATGCCGCCGTGCCGGAGCAGCTCCAAGGCCTTGCCGATCTGCGCCTCGTTGCCGTAGACCGAGGCGCAGTCGAAGTGGCGGTAGCCGAGCGTCGCCGCCTCGATCACCGCGGCTGCCACCTGCTCGCCGTCGTATCTGTCGGACCCGAAGGTGCCCATGCCCACGACGGGAATCCGCGCACCGCTCGAAAGCGTGCGAGCCGGAACCTGCTTGGGGTTGACTCCATCCGCAGAAAGAGACAGGACTTGGTTCATTTGATTTCCCCTCGTTAACGCGCAGCTCGCGCCCAGGCTGTTGTGGAGTGGAGGGCGAGCGTCCGCACGAGCCTACAACCGCTGCCATGTTACGCTTTTCCGCTTTCGTTTGAAATGGACAGAATTGACCATATGATGGATATTATTGACTTATGAAGAAGGCGCCTTTCATCTCCCGGCAAGTCCTTGCCGGCGAGTACTACTACCTCGATCTGACTCCGGCCCGGGACACGCCGGGCACGGTGGTCTGCGGCGGACTTGAGCATTGCGACCCGCACTACCGCATCGCGCGCTGCCGCTTCAAATACCACTCCATCGAGTATGTGGTTGCGGGGCAAGGGGAGCTTGTGACGGACGGGCGGCGCTACCCGCTTCGCCCTGGCGCGGTCTACTACTACAGCCCCGCGACGCCGCACGAGATCG
>Ga0075012_10005137_pt1 | contig 12047 bp, 8 predicted proteins | sample All_14_2_FD_71474 | JGI IMG/M metagenome (GOLD analysis project Ga0075012, IMG submission 71474) | Freshwater microbial communities in response to fracking from Pennsylvania, USA - Allegheny Zone_MetaG_DW_15 | ecosystem: Environmental > Aquatic > Deep subsurface > Groundwater > Drilled...
CCCCCACCCCAGACTTCAGGCGAGACCACCGCTCCCTCCGCCGGCCTTCCCATGTTGAGTGGTATGTGGCATGACACCCAGGGCGGGCGGTTCGAGCTGGTGCAGCAAGGTAACCAGCTGTACTTTCAGGGCGCAGGGCCAGAGGGCTACGTAGTGGGGTCTGCGCGCCTCGAGGGTTATCACGGTCAGGGCAGTCATACGCTCAACGGCTATCTGCTGCAGTCGGCTTTCGTGGTGTCGACCGACGGTTCGCGCATCGATGTCACCGTCGTCGACCCGGCCAACGGGCAGCGCCACGCAGCGGTGTTGCTGCGTCAGTAGGATGGCGGTCCAGCGCATCGCTCCACCCCCGGCTCGACACATGATCGGGCGCTTCATTCGACGCGGATTTGCTACCAGCAAGCGCGCCTGCGACAATTGCGGTCTTGTCTACCCAGCCGAAGAACCATGTCCGACCAGAACGCTCCGACTCCCGCCCAGGACGAAAACCACCTGATCGCCGAACGCCGCGAAAAACTCGCGCAGTGGCGCCAGTCCGGCCGTGCCTTTCCGAACGATTTCTCGCGTGAGAACACCGCGGGCAAACTCGATGAGCTGTATGGCGAGAAAGACAGCGAAGCGCTGGAAGCTACCCCGGTCGAGGTCAAGGTCGCCGGTCGCATCATGCTCAAGCGCGTGATGGGCAAGGCCAGCTTCGTCACCATTCAGGATCTGTCCGGTCGCATCCAGCTCTACGTCCAGCGCGACGCAGTGGGCGAGGATGTCTATGCCGAATTCAAGCACTGGGACATCGGCGACATCGTCGGCTGCGTCGGCACCGTGTTCAAGACCAAGACCGGCGAGCTCAGCGTCAAGGCCGCGGAGATCCGCCTGCTGACCAAGAGCCTGCGCCCCTTGCCGGACAAGTTCCACGGCCTCACCGACACCGAAACCAAGTACCGCCAGCGCTATGTCGACCTGATCATGAGCGAGGAGTCGCGCTTCACCTTTGTTGCGCGCAGCCGCCTGGTTCAGTCGATCCGCAACTATATGGTTGGCCACGGCTTCCTCGAAGTCGAAACGCCGATGATGCACCCCATCCCCGGTGGCGCCGCAGCCAAGCCTTTCGTCACCCACCACAACGCGCTCGACATGGAGCTGTTTCTGCGCATTGCGCCGGAGCTTTACCTGAAGCGCCTGGTGGTTGGCGGTTTCGAGAAGGTGTTCGAGGTCAATCGCAACTTCCGTAACGAAGGCCTGTCCCCGCGCCATAATCCCGAATTCACCATGATGGAGTTCTATGAAGCGTACGCGAACTACCGCACGCTGATGGACTTCACCGAAGGCCTGATCCGCCACGCTGCACGCGAAGCGCTGGGCACCGAGTCCTTCACCTACCAGGGCCGCGAGCTGGATCTGTCCAAGCCCTTTGCCCGCCTGACCATCGTCGAGGCCATCCGCAAATACCACCCCGGTTTCAGCGAAGCCCAGCTCGCCGATGCCGAGTGGGTCAAGCAGAAGATCAAGGACTTTGGCGAGAAGGTCAAGCCCGGTGGCCTGGGTAGCCTGCAACTGCAGCTGTTCGAAGCCTGCGCGGAAGCCGAACTGTGGGAGCCGACCTTCATCATCGACTACCCGGTGGAAGTCTCCCCACTCGCCCGCGCCTCGGATACCGACCCGGAGATTACCGAACGCTTCGAGCTGTTCATCGTCGGTCGCGAAATCGCCAACGGCTTCTCCGAGCTCAACGACCCCGAAGACCAGGCCGCCCGCTTCCGTGCCCAGGCCGAGGCCAAGGATGCCGGCGACGAAGAAGCCATGTACTACGACGCCGACTACATCCGCGCACTCGAGTTCGGCCTGCCGCCGACCGGTGGCTGCGGCATCGGCATCGACCGTCTGGTGATGCTGCTGACCGACAGTCCGGCCATTCGCGACGTGATCCTGTTTCCGCAGATGCGTCCGGAGTAAGCGGCGGGTTTCATCCATGCAGCCCGCAGTGCGCAAGCCCTGCGGGTTTTGTTTTTCGGGAAGACGGCATGCTCGCAGTATTGCAACGCGTATCGGAAGCAAATGTCCGCATCGACGGCGAAAGTGCCGGCCGGATCGGCCATGGGCTGCTGATTCTGCTGTGCGCCGAACGGGGCGACACCCCTGCCGAGGCGGATCGATTGCTGGGCAAGATCCTGAAACTGCGCATCTTTTCGGATGAGGTGGGCAAGATGAACCGCTCGGTTCAGGACGTGGCCGGCGGCTTGCTGATTGTCAGCCAATTTACCCTGGCGGCGGACACCAGTGGTGGCAACCGCCCCAGCTTCACCGCTGCTGCGCCACCCGCCGAGGGTGAAGCGCTATACGACTACTTTGTGAATCAGGCGCGGCAACGCCACCCCCAGGTCGAAACCGGTCGCTTTGGAGCCGACATGAAGATTCAGCTGATCAACGACGGTCCGGTGACGATTCCGCTGCGTATCACGGCCACCTGATACCGCAACGACCGGCACCCGGTCTCGCTCAAGCGACGTTGGAAACGATAGCCGTCGGCGCACCCGACAGGAACGCCGCTTCAAAGGATGCGGCCGGCAGAGGTTTGCTGAAGTAATAGCCCTGGCAGACCTCGCAGCCGGCGGCCTTCAGCCAGTTGAACTGCTCCACATTCTCCACACCTTCGGCCACCACCTCGTAGCCCAGCCGGTGCCCGAGCACGATCATCGCGGTCACGATTGCCGCTGCATTGCGTCCGGCTCGCAGATTGTGGGCGCCCCCCAGGCTGGAGATGAAGGTCTTGTCGATCTTCAGCGTATCCAGCTCAAGCAACTGTAGGTAGGACAATGACGAGTAGCCCGTGCCAAAGTCATCCAGCGCAATCCGGCAGCCCGCCTCGCGCAGCGCATGCAGCGCACGCAAGGCCGTCCCCTCGGGATTGAGCAGCACCGACTCGGTCACTTCAAGCTCGATCGACGCCGAACCCACACCATGACGCGAGATGGCGGTCAGAACCTCCAGATCGACCGCGTTACGCAGAAACTGCCGGGTGGACAGGTTGATCGACATGCGCAAGCCATGGTGTCCCAGCTTGCCCCACGCGGCCAGCTGGGCAACGGCACTGTCGATGACCCAGCGCCCCAGCGGCATGATCAAGCCGGTTTCTTCAGCCAGATGGATGAACTGGTCTGGCGGGATCATCTGCTCGCCATCCTGCCAGCGCACCAGCGCCTCGGCACCGACCAGCCGCCGGTCGGCGAAATGACACTGCGGCTGAAAATGCAGCAGCAGCTCGCCGTTCTCAATCGCCCGACGCAAACGCCCCTCCATGGTCACCCGGGCGCTGACCCGCTCGCGCATGCTGGATTCGAACAGCCGGACTTCGTTGCCGCCGCTGGACTTGGCCGCATACATTGCAATATCGGCACAGCGCAACAGGCCGTCGGCGTCCTGTGCATCCTGCGGATACAACGCAATGCCAATGCTTGCGGTGATCTGGATCTCGGACCCCTCCACCGTCACCGGCTGGGCAATCATCTCCAGCAAGCGACGCGCTACCGTCACCGCCTCGGCCTGACCATAAAGCCCGGGCAAGACCACGATCAGCTCGTCGCCGCCCTGGCGCACCAGCAAATCGTAAGCCCGGAGTGCGGCCGGCAGCCGTTCGGTCATGGCAACCAGCAAGGTGTCGCCAAACACATGGCCGCGCGTGTCATTGACGTTCTTGAACCGATCCAGATCGATGAACAGCACCGCCAGTTGCTGCGATCCGCGATCGGCCGCCGCGATCGCCGCAGGCAGGCGCTCCATCAGGCTGCGGCGATTCGGCAGACCGGTCAGCTGATCATTGAGCGCGAGGTCGCGGATCTGCTGCTCACGCACCATGCGCTCGGTGATGTCCGACACCGATCCGGCCATCTGTACCGCCACGCCACGCCGGTTGCGCAGTGCCATGCCACGGGCCGCCAGCCAGCGGTACTCGCCGTTGGATGCCAGTACCCGGTACTCGCAATAGAAATGGTCGGTCAGCCCCTTGAGGTGCGCCGCCACGCTGCGGTTGTAGCGCGCGCGATCTTCCGGATGCACGATATTGAGCCAGGCATGGGTATCGGCCAGGAAGTTGTCTTCGTAGCCCAGGATGCCGAGCAGCCGCTTGCCGACCTTGAGCCGCTTGCTGACCGGATCCCACTCGAACACGCCATCATTGGCGCCCTCCATCAGCAGCATCTGGGCACGTTGCGAACGACGCATCGACAACAGTGCAGTCAGCGTCAGCGCCAGGGCGAGCACCAGCAGGCCGATAATGCCCAGGGTGACGCCTGCCGGCGCATGTCCGCCGCGCGCCAGCAGCACCCCCAGCGCCCCAGCTGCGGCCAGAGACAATACCGCCGCGATGATGCAGCGGGATTGGGCGATGCGTTGTGCCAACCAGACCTTACGCATGCGCTAGCACCGTGCGAGGTCGGCAATCCTGCCCGGATATCGTGCAAAGGGGAGTCTCAAAGCCCTTCTCTCTTATACTTTAGTTATAGTGAAGTATTCCACAGACCAGACTTGGGGCAAACCGGAATCGAACGCCACAGCCCGAGTTTTTGGGATTCTTCGCAAACGCTATAACATAGCGCACTGCCTGTCTCCACCGCAGCACACTTGATCACACCTTCGCCACAAAGGCCACCACAGCGGTGTGCTTCCAACGCGCCATGCCCATCGAACCCGCCCGCTTCCGCCTGACCGAAGACGGTACGCCCTACTCCGACAGTTTTGGCGATGTTTACCACTCCAGCGACGGCGGCGTGGGCCAGGCGCATCATGTCTTTCTTGCGGGCAATGGTCTACCCGAAAGGTGGCGGGGCCGAGCACGATTTGTCCTGCTGGAGACCGGTTTCGGCCTGGGGCTGAATTTTCTCGCCACCTGGGCCGCCTGGAGAGCCGATCCGGACCGGTCGGCAAGCCTGCATTTCGTGTCCTGCGAACTGCACCCCTTCTGCCTGGAAGACCTTCGCACCCTGCATGCACGCTGGCCGGAGTTTGCCGGACTTGCGGCCGAACTGCAGGCAGCGTGGCCCGGCCCGGTGCCCGGGGTGCATCGCATTCACCTCGACCAGGAACGCGTCTGCCTGACCCTGTACCTTGGCGATGCACGCGACGGCCTGGCCAAGCTGTCGGTCAGCGCTGACGCGCTGCTGCTGGATGGCTTTTCGCCGGCCTGCAATCCGGACCTATGGTCACCCAAGATCTTTCACCTGCTTGCCGCCCGCGCTGCACCGGGTGCCACACTGGCCACCTGGTCGGTTGCCGGCGACGTGCGCGAGGGCTTGCGCCGCGCCGGGTTCGAGGTCGAAAAGGCCCCCGGTTTCGGTGGCAAGCGCCAGATGTTGCGCGGCCGCCTGTTGCGTCAGACCCATGCTTCCGATCAGGCAGGGGCATTGGCAGCACCTTCGTCTGCGCCCGTGGCAACCCCTCACGCCCTGGTGATCGGTGCGGGCATTGCCGGCACCTCGGTTGCCGAACGGCTTGCCGTTCGTGGCTGGCGACTTGAGCTCGTCGACGCTGCCGCCGGCCCCGGCCAGGGCGCCTCCGGCAACCATGCGGGGGTATTGCGCCCACTGCCCAGCCTGGACGACAACCGCATGAGCCGCCTGAGCCGGGCCGGCACGCTTTACGGCTGGCGGCATATCCGCAAGCTCATCGCCCAAGGACATGCCATCCGGGCCGACGCAGGAGGCGTGCTGCACCTGGCACGCGACGTCGCGCAGCAGGACAAGATGCGTGCAGTGGTCGAACGGCTGCAACTGCCACCGGAGTTGCTGCGGTTTGTTGACGCCGACGAAGCCAGTCGCATCGGCGGCTGGCCAGTCGCTACCGGCGGCTGGTATTTCGCCAACAGCGGCTGGGTGCAACCCCCCAGCCTGTGCGCCGCCAACCTTGCGGCACACCCCGGGCAGATCACACGGCATTTTGCACACAAGGTTGCCGATCTGGTCCGTGAGGGGACGCACTGGGTTGCGCGCGACGCGACCGGCAAGCCCCTGGCTGCCGCACCGGTTGCCATCCTCGCCGCCGGGACAGGCCTGACCGGATTTCCGCTGGCTTCGGCCATTCCGCTGGTCAGCGCGCGCGGTCAGGTCAGTCTGCTGCGGGCCAGCGACGCCAGTCCACCCAGGGTGGTGATGTGCCGGATGGGGTATGTCACCCCGGCCATTGACGGCCTGCGTTGCGCCGGCGCCACCTTTTCGGTCGATGACGACGCCACCGGCTTGCGCGCGCTGGATCATCAGGAAAATCTCGACAAGCTGGAGGCCATGCTGCCCGGCTATACCCACAACGTCGAACCGGATCAGCTCGATGGCCGGGTCGGGTTCCGCCCTGCCTCGCCCGACCGCCTGCCAATGATCGGTGCCGTCCCGGTGCCCGGCACGGTGGCGGCAGGAACCCCGCTGGCGGATGTTCCACGCCATCCCGGGCTGCATGTCCTGTCCGGCTTCGGTGCCCGCGGTCTGGTGTGGGCCGCGCTCGCAGGAGAACTGCTTGCCGCGCAGCTCAATGCGGAACCTTTGCCACTGGAAACAGACCTAGTCGCGGCTGTCGATCCGGCGCGCTACCTGCTGAGGCCGGCGCGGGTGATGGCCACCGACGACTGAACAACTTCAACAATAAATAACGGACTCGCTCATGGACGCCATCGCCCTTTTCTTCGTGCTGGGATTCCTGGCACGGCTCGCCCGCTCGGACCTCAAGCTGCCCGCACAACTCTACGAGGCCCTGTCGATCTACCTGTTGCTTGCCATCGGACTGAAGGGCGGCATGGAGCTTGCCCGCCAGGATCCGCTGGCGGTGCTGCCCCAGGCTTCGGCAGTGATCGTGCTCGGCATCCTGATCCCCTTGATCGCGTTCCCGATCCTGTACAAGCTGGGCCGATTCGACCGCTTCAATGCGGCCGCCATTGCCGGCCACTATGGCTCGGTCAGTGTGGTCACCTTTGCCGTGGCGGTGGATTACCTGATCGCACGCGATATTCCTTACGAAGCCTATCTGCCCCTGTTCCTGGTATTGCTGGAGATGCCGGGTATCGCCGTTGGCGTGCTGCTGGCCCGACTGGGCGGCAACATGCGTGAAGTACGCTGGGGCTCGCTGCTGCACGAGATCTTTCTTGGCAAGAGCATGGTACTGCTTGCCGGTGGCCTGCTGATCGGCTGGGCCGCCGGACCAGACGGCCTGAAGCCGCTGCAGCCTTTCTTCTTTGATCTGTTCAAGGGAGCGCTCTGTCTGTTCCTGCTGGAAATGGGGCTGGTGGCCGCAGGCCAGGCCGGCGCCCTGCGTAGCAGTGGACTGTTCCTGGCGGGCTTTGCACTGGGCATGCCGGTCGTGTCCGCGCTGCTGGGCATCGTGCTTGGCGCGGCAATCGGATTGTCTGCTGGCGGCACCCTGCTGCTGGCGACCCTGGCTGCGAGCGCTTCCTATATCGCAGCGCCCGCTGCCATGCGGATCGCGGTACCGGAGGCCAACCCCGGGCTGTCGATCACTGCAGCACTGGTGATCACCTTTCCCTTCAACCTGCTGCTGGGCATACCGCTATACCACCGCCTGGTCAGCCTGATCCATGGAGGCTGAAACATGCCCAACACCCATCCTTGCAAACTGGTCGTACTGATTACCGAACGCGCCCTGGAAGAAAAGCTGTCGCGGGATGTTATGCGCCTGGGCGCGCACGGCTACACCGTGGCCGACGTTCGCGGCCGTGGCAGCCACGGCGACCGCAGCGGCACCTGGGACGCCGACCGCAGCATCCGCATGGAAATCCTGTGCGATGTTTCCACTGCCGTCACCATCACCACCCATGTCGAGGCCACGTACTTTCGCCACTATGCCATGGTCGCCTTCGTGGCTGATGTGGGCGTCCTCAGGCCTGAAAAATTTGCGGGATAAGCTGACAAATATCACTTTTGGCGTAAATGACAGTTCGCATGATGCATGGAGAGGCCTAGAATGGTGGCCAGTCAAACGGACATTTGAACCGTGAGCTACCGATCGGTCGTGCTGATTGCAAGCCTGCTGGTTGCAGCGATATTCGCCGCAGTAGGTGCCTTGTCGCTGAAGCAACTGGACGACCAACTGGACCTTCAGTTCGAACAGGAGGCTGTCCGGCTGGAGAGCGTCTATCGGGCCGCGCTCGGCGAACTCGAGCAACAAGCGATATCACTGGCATTTGGCCTCGCATCCGATGCCGAACTCCGCCGACTGACCGCACAAGGCACGCAAGCCAGACAAGCGGGCGACCTTCAGGTGGCGGAGGCTGCACACACCCAGCTCCTGCGCAAGATGCAGTCGCAGTGGATCGAGCTTTACCGCCACAACGACCTGCGCCAGCTGCAAGTGCTGACCACCCCGGATCTGCGCTCCTTGCTGCGCATGCACGCACCTGACGACCAAGGCGACAGCCTGATGGAGCTGCGGCCGCTGCTTCGCGCCGTCCAGGCCGACCGTATACCCCGCAGCGGCTTCGAAATCGGCCGCGCATACGCTGGCGTGCGCGGCGCAGTACCCGTCACCCACCCGGATGCGGAGGGCAATCCATTGCATGTCGGCACGCTTGAGGTTGGCATCGGCATGAACGACCTGATCGACCGCCTCAGCCATCGGCTGGATATCGGCATTGCCGTGCTGCTGCGTGCCGAGGCCGTCACCGATGCCATGTGGGAGAGCTATCGCCCCAACAGCGCGCCAAGCAAGCGCAACCAGTGCTGCTATCTATTGACCGCAACGGGACCGCAGGCTGCCGAATGGCTGGAGGCCGGTGAATTGAAACCCACCGCGGGCAAGCAGGCTACCCCCTTGCTGGAATGGAGGGGGCGGACGTACCACCTGATCCGTTTCGGCTTTCACGACTATCTTGGCAGCCTCGACAGCAACCGGCCCCCGATCGGTTCCGTGGTCATCTGGAAGGATGTCACCCACTTGCTGCTTGCCCACGAAAACGAGCGGTGGGAGCTGATCCGCACCGCCCTGTCCGGCCTGGCGTTTGTGCTGGCCCTGGTGCTGATCCTGTCCAAGCTCAGCCGCCGGGAGTGGCGTCGCCAGCTGGACGCTCAGACCGAAGCACTGCAAAAGCTGTCGCGGCACAACAAACTGTTGCTGGAAACCGCTGGCGACGGCATCTATGGTGTCGACCGCAACGGCCACGCCACCTTCATCAATCGGTCTGCACTGCAGATGCTGGGCTACCGCGCTGAAGAGGTCGTCGGCCACGATCAGCACCAGCTCTTCCATCACAGCCACAGGGACGGCTCACCCTACCCCAACGCACTCTGCCCGGTTCAACAGACGCTGGCGGACGGCAAGCGCAGAGTCTGTGAGGACTGGTTCATCCGCGACACCGGCGAGCATTTTCCGGTCTCGATGACTGTTGCGCCGATCAACGAGCACGATCATCGCGAGGGCGCAGTGGTGGTGTTCCGCGACATCACCGATTACCGGCGGCGCCAGGACGAACTCATCCGTCTTGCCACCACAGACCCGCTGACCGGTGCCGGTAATCGCCGGCATTTCCTGTCGGCACTGGAATCCGAACTCGCCCGCCTGCGCCGCAACGGGCACCCCGCTTCGCTGCTGATGGCGGATCTGGATCATTTCAAGAACGTCAACGACCGCTACGGCCACGCAGCGGGCGATGCGGTACTCAAGCACTTTGTCGCCATTGCCCGCAACACCCTGCGTCAGACCGACCTGATCGGGCGCCTTGGCGGCGAGGAGTTCGCGATGCTGTTGCCGGGAGATGACATCAAGGGGGCGACAGAAACTGCCGAGCGTCTGCGCGGCGCGCTGGAAAACAGCGCGGCAGAGTTCGGCACGCTACGGATTTCGGTAACCGTCAGCATTGGCATCACCGAACTGCAGCACGCCGATGAAAACACCGATGCGCCGCTACAGCGTGCCGACGAAGCGCTCTACGCCGCGAAGACAGGCGGGCGCAACCGTGTTTCGACACGGCTACCCAGGCTGGATGACGCGGCTGCAGCCACCCCCGGTCAGAGGTAGCGGTTCAAGCGTGCCAGCACACGCGCCTGACCCAGCACCTCGAGCACCGCATCGATCGACGGCGTCTGTGGCACACCGAGCACCGCCACCCGTAGCGGAATGGCGACCTGCGGCATCTTCAGGCCGTGCTCGGCCATGGTGTCCTTGATCGCCTGATTGAGCGCCGGCTTCTCCCACACCACGCCTGCCAGACGGGCAGCAAGGCTGCGCAAGGCAGCGCGCGCTGCCTCGGTCAGATGCTGGGCCACCACCTCTTCGGCCGGATGAACGTCAACACAGAACAGCTCGGCGGCATCGGCCAGCTCGTTCAGGTTGGATGCACGGTCCTTGTACAGCGCAACCACGGATTCCAGCGCCGGCCCTGCTTCGGGGTCCACTCCGCGCCGTGCCAGACGGCTGGCCACCTCACCCGCCAGGCGGGTGTTGTCCGCCTGCTTGATGTAGTGCGCATTGAGCCAGTTGAGCTTCTCGGTGTTGAACTGTGCCGCCGACGGGGTGATGTGGTCGAGATCGAACCACTCGACAAACTGCTCACGGCTGAACACCTCGTCGTCACCATGGCTCCAGCCCAGGCGCGCCAGGTAGTTGATCACCGCCTCCGGCAGGTAGCCGTCGTCGTCATACTGCATCACGCTGACCGCGCCATGCCGCTTGGAGAGCTTGGTGCCATCGCTGCCGAGAATCATCGACAGATGCGCATACTGCGGCACGGTGGCCCCCAGCGCCTTCAGTACATTGATCTGACGCGGCGTGTTGTTGACGTGGTCGTCTCCGCGGATCACCTGGGTGATGCCCATGTCCCAGTCGTCCACCACCACACAGAAGTTGTAGGTGGGCGTCCCGTCGGCCCGGGCAATGATGAAGTCGTCGAGTTCGGCGTTGGAGATCTCGATCCGCCCTTTCACCAGATCGTCCCAGGCAACGCTGCCCTCGGTGGGGTTACAGAAGCGCACCACCGGCTGCACACCCTCCGGCGGGGTTGGCAGCGTCTTGCCGGGGGCCGGACGCCAGCGACCGTCGTAGCGGGGTTTTTCCTTGCGCGCTTCCTGCTCGGCACGCAGGGCGTCCAGTTCTTCCTTCGAGGTATAGCAGTAATAGGCGGTGCCCGCCGCCAGCATCTGCTGGATCACGTCCTTGTAACGATCCATGCGCTGCATCTGGTAGAACGGACCTTCGTCGTGGTTCAGCCCCAGCCATTGCATGCCATCCAGGATCGCCTGTACCGCCTCGGGGGTGGAGCGCGCGACGTCGGTATCTTCGATCCGCAGGATGAACACGCCCTGATGACGGCGGGCATAGGCCCATGAAAACAGCGCAGTACGCGCGCCGCCGATGTGAAGATAGCCAGTGGGGCTGGGGGCAAAACGGGTACGGACGGTGGCGGTCATCAGATGCAATCCATGAACAGTCCGGGGTGGCGCGACACCGCGAACGACAGCAAAAAATAAAAAACCCCGCCGTCGAAACGACGTCGGGGTTGGATTCTGGTGGGCGGTACTGGGATCGAACCAGTGACCCCTGCCGTGTGAAGGCAGTGCTCTACCGCTGAGCTAACCGCCCGGTCAGCAGGGTTGTACCCTCTGCCGGAACATTTCGCAGAACACCCACCGGTGGTGGGCGGTACTGGGATCGAACCAGTGACCCCTGCCGTGTGAAGGCAGTGCTCTACCGCTGAGCTAACCGCCCATCTGCGAAAGAGCGCGGATTGTAGAAGGCCAACCCGCTGCCGTCAATAGCCGGGATGCACTCAGCCATGGACGCACCACCGCCAACCCTCGGCGGGATTTCATCCCGCCCTACCAAACCCCACGCAGCCAAAACCCGGGGGATTCCATCCCGCACCATCAATCCCACTCACCCAAAACCCGACGTAGGGCGGGGTGACAACCCCGCCGGAACAGGCACCACATCCAACCTCGCCAGACCAGGCATCACACCCGCCGAAACCAGTACCGCGCCCCAAAATTCAACACACGGCGCCCCATGGACGCACCACCGCCAACCCTCGGCGGGATTTCATCCCGCCCTACCAAACCCCACGCAGC
>Ga0075012_10005140_pt1 | contig 12044 bp, 12 predicted proteins | sample All_14_2_FD_71474 | JGI IMG/M metagenome (GOLD analysis project Ga0075012, IMG submission 71474) | Freshwater microbial communities in response to fracking from Pennsylvania, USA - Allegheny Zone_MetaG_DW_15 | ecosystem: Environmental > Aquatic > Deep subsurface > Groundwater > Drilled...
AAGGCTGCTTGCTGCCGCTGACCAGGCTCGCCTGAATGTCAGCCGCCGCGGTCATCTGTCATTCGAGGATGGAGGGGTCGATCGACAGCTGTGCCTCCGTCACCGGCCACTCGACACAGGCCAGCCAGATCGCGCTTTGAGAACGTCTGTTGACGCCCGAGGTGAGCGGCAGTGCTCGACCCAAACGCACCAGTGAAAATTCCCCGGTGCAACGACAGGCCCACTTTCGACGCAGTCGTTCGCCAACCACATCGAAAAGTTAGGGCCCCACGCAAGCAGCCGTTTGCTCCTGGCAATGACCGACCGAGACAAAATCGCGATCGAACGGTTGCATCAGAATATTGCGAACTGGCGACCAAAGCGGTAATCCAACTCACCCCCAAGGGTCAATTTTTCCTCCGTCGGCGCCAACAATCTTGGCAAGCGTCTCATCAATGCGATGCATCCAACGCCGCCTGTACTTGCGCAAAGGTCATCACATCGGCGTATTTTGCTTGTAAATCAAAAAGACTGGCGTCGTGCGGTGCAGAATGACGATCCCCACAGGCGTCAGACACGACGATGGGAATGAAGCCATTTTGAATGGTGTCGAGCGCTGAGGCGCGCACGCACCCGCTGGTGCTCATTCCGGCAATCAACACACAATCTACTCCCAAGGTGCGCAACGTGCTGGCTAGTGAAGTGCCGAAAAACGCGCTGGCATATTGCTTGGTCACGACAGGCTCGTCTGGAAGTGGTCGCACCGCGGGTTCAAAATCGCCGAGCGGGTTCCCGGCGCAGAACGCCTGTAGCGCAGGCACCTTACGGAAAAAATAGCCGCCATCGATACCTTGTGCGTTGTATTCCACACGGGTATGCAATACAGGTATTGCGCGGCTACGTGCCCAAATCAGAAGGGAGCTGGCGCACTCCAGAGCAAGAGGCGCCTCTGCGTACAGTGGGGACTCCCTCACGAAGTAAGCCTGGGCAAAATCGATCATCAACAGCGCTTGGCGAGTTCCCATGCCTAGGCTCGCCCCAAAGGCTCCTTGCGCCGCATAGTTGGCAATCAGATCGTCTCGGTTCATGGCAAGGATCCGGCAGCGGCCGGTACTTCAGGGTGGAGGACGGCGTTCTTTGCCGCGTGAATGTGGCATCGCATGATGGCCACTGCCCAGTCGGGGTCGTGGGCCCGAAATGCGTCGATCAGCTCGCGGTGTTGAGAAAAGCTGCGCTGCATTTGCTGCGGGCTGTAACTGCGGAAGGTGCGGTGCACCACAGGCACTTCGATGGCCTTGGCCAGAACCGACACCATCCGCACTTGGAGGCTGGCAAGGCCTATGAGGTCGTGGAACTCCCTATTCAGACGGCTCACCCGTGTGGTGTTGGCCTCACTGTTGTCGGTTCCCCCGAGCTCGATGGCATCCTGTATCACGCACAACCGATCGATTTGCTCTGCGGTAATGTGCCGCGCCGCGCTGCCGCAGATGTCTGCTTCAAGGCGCGCACGAAGGCGGAATATTTCCAGCAATTCTGTCTCGCTCCAAGAGCGCACTACCGCGCCGCTGTTGGGCCGGAAGACCACGTAGCCTTCGGACGCTAGCTGGCGGATGGCTTCTCGAGCGGGAGTGCGCGAGGCATCAAACTCGTCGGCAAAGCTCTGCTCGGTTAGGCGCTGGCCAGGATGGTATGTGCCATCAATGATCCGCTCCTTGATCACCGCGTAGATGCGGTGCGGCGCTGTCGGCTTGGAATTCGACGAGGCGATGTCGGTTGCTTTCATGGGGCGTGAACTCTTGGTATCAGTACTTTTCAAGCAAGGAACCAAAACCCGCCATCTTGTCCTCAATGCCCGACGTGCGCAATGCATCCCAGTAGATAGCCGTGTTGATCGCCACCACCGGTTTGTCGAGCCAGAGTTCGGCCTGCGCTGCCAAACGCGCCATGGCGAGGTTGGTACCGACCTGGATGATGCCGTCGATGTCGTCGCCATCGATCTCGCGCAGGGCGCGGGCCAGTTCCACTTCGCTAACGTGGGCGATCTTCACAGGATTTTCGCACTTCAGCCCCTTGATGCGCTTGACGTGAAAACCCGCTTCTTCAAAAAAACGCGTTACGTTCTCATCACCCACCGGCTGGTAGGGCGTGATCACAGCAATGGTTTTGACACCGAGTCGCTCGAATGCACGGCCGCAGGCCTCTGAACCCATGGATACCGGGAGCTGGGTGCGCTCTTCAAGTTCTGCCTTCAGGCGGATGCTGGCTTGCAATCCGTCCCAGAAGGTTTCCGCCGAAATGCCCAGCACCAGGCGAGTGGGTTCGCAGGACATGACAGCGTCCACAGCCTCGTTCTGCGCCGCCGCGATGAGCTCGATCAGGCGGTTGAAGTCTTCATTCGTGTGCAAAGGAATGTTGGGAATGCGGATGCGGCTGATGTGGTTTGTCACGCCCACCGGACGCATCGCGTCGAACTCGGGTTGAACCGAGGTGTTGGTGGACGGAATCAAAACCGCGAATTTTTGGCGCCAGCCCAGTGAATCGGTCATATGCATGTTCCTTCGGGATGCTGTCCCGGTTGTTTCTTGTCACTTGAGAATTGCGTTACTGAGGGACGCACGCTGTGCTTGCCTCCCTCGTGAATGGCGTCGCCAACGTCGGCAGATTCTGCCGAATCCAGCGCAGGCTGCGCCCCCCCACGGGGTAACCAACCAGGGTTTCGGCCACGTCGATGGCTCGCACCAGCCCATCCATGTTGAGCTGCGTATCCAGGCCCACTTGCGCGCACAAAAGCGCCAGATCTTCGGTGGCCAAGTTGCCTGCAGCGCCTGGCGCAAACGGACAGCCGCCCAGCCCGCCAATGCTCGAGTCAAAGCGGCGCACGCCCATTTGCAGGCCCTGCCAAGCATTCGCCAGGGCCATGCCGCGGGTGTCGTGCAGGTGCAGGCCCAGCTTCTGCTCCGGCAGCGACTGGAGCAGGGCCTGCACCACGCGTTGCACGTCAGAAGGAGCCGCCGCGCCAATGGTGTCTGCAATCACGATTTCACCGGCTCCGGCTTCGGCCATGGCCACGCTGAGTGCGTGGACCCGTTCCGTAGGCGTATTGCCTTCGAAGGGACAGGTGAAAGCTACGGCGATGTAGGCGCGCGTGGCAAGGCCTTGAGCCTGGGCGTCTCTCAATGTGTCGCGCGCCGTGGCGATAGCCTCATCCAGCCCCATGCGGATATTGCGCTGGTTCATGGTTTCGGTCGCCGAAAGGACGACGGCAATTTCGCGGCAGCCCGCCCGCACCGCGCGCTCGAGGCCGCGCTGGTTGGGCACCAGAGCCGAAAGTCTGCGGCCCGTCGGCACGGCGACAGCGGGCATCAGCTCGTCGGCATCGGCCATTTGGGGCACGGACTTTGCCGAGACAAAGCTCGTCGCTTCGATGGCAGGCATTCCTGCATCCCAGAGCGCATTGATGAGGGCCAGCTTGCCGGCCACGGGTACCAGGGTTTTCTGACTTTGCAAACCGTCGCGTGGGCCCACGTCGGTGATGTGAACCTGCTCAGAAGCGCTGCTCATGACAGCATCCCGAGGGCACCGCTGCCCGCCAGTTCGCCGATTTTGGTGTCGCTGTAGCCCAGCAGGTCGCGCAACACGGCCTGCGAGTCTTCGCCCACACGCGGCGGCGCGGTGAAGTACTGTGCATTGGTGGAAGAGAATTTCATAGGCACCCCCGTGGTGGGGATCTCATCTCCACCGACCAGACGCACTTTTTTGACCATATCGCGAGCAACCACTTGGGGATCGGCGAGGGCCTGGGCGAAGTTGTTCACCGGGCCGCAGGGAATGCGGTGGCTGCGCAGCATTTCTAGCAAATGAGCCGTGGACTCGCGTTGGAAAGCCACACCAATCGCCGCGTCGATCTTTTCCTTGTCGCGCAGGCGCGCCGGCTGCTTTTCGTACTCCGGATTCTGCAGTTCCGGCAGCGGCAGCATTTCGCGGAAGCGAGCGAAAAATGCGTCGCCGATACAGGCCACCACGACGTGGCCATCCACGGTGGGATAAACGTTGTAGGGCACATGCACGAAGTGGCTGTTGCCTATGCGGTCCGGTACGTCGCCTGACATCAGATACATGGTTGCCATGTAGTTGAGTAGCGAGATCTGCACGTCCAGCATCGAGACGTCCACATGTTGGCCTTCCCCCGTGCGTTCACGGGAGATCACGGCCGCGAGCACGCCCATGGCGCCAAAAATGCCACCACCCAAGTCACCGATCGGAATGCCAGAACGGGTGGGCAGGCCCGCCCCATCGCCTGTGATCGACATGCCGCCGCCCATGGCCTGCACGACCTGGTCAAAGGCTGGACGCTGAGTGTCGGGACCGGTTTCACCAAACCCGGTGACCGTGCACGTGATGATGCGCGGGTTGATGCTCGCGAGCGTTTCGTGGTCGATGCGTAGACGTTTTGTGACGCCTGCGCTGAAGTTGTCGAACACGATGTCAGCATGGCGCACCAGGTCGTAGAAGACCTGCAAGCCTTCTTCACTCTTCAGGTCGAGCGCCACGCTCTCCTTTCCTCGGTTGAGAGTCAAAAAGTACGCGCCCATGCCATCGCGTGAATATGCCGGCGTGTCCGCCAACAGCTGGCGCGTTCCCTCGCCTTTGCCTGGTGGCTCCACCTTGATCGTGCGCGCGCCTAAATCTGACAGAGTCATGGTGCCATAGGGGCCCGACAGCATGTGCGTCAGGTCCAGTACCACGAGCCCGGACAGGGGGGAGTTGTTTTTTTTGATCGTCATCTTTCTCACTACATTCACAAAAGTTGGACAGCTCAGAGGGGCTGCTCACTGCGGCGAAAATGACGCCGGGTTGAGCAACTCGTTGTGCATTTCCTGGATCAGCGGCAGCACCTTTGGAACGAATGCGGCCCATTCGGGCGATGCGGCCAGTTGCGCGCGGCGCTGCTGGCGGTCTTCAAAGGACGCATAGCGCCATAGGTGGATGACTTTGTTGATGGACCCAACTTCTGTGCTGTAGAAGCCCAGCATGTCGCCCAGGAAAGGACGCTCGATGTCAATGCCTTCGCTGCCCATCAGGCGCATGAACTCGGGCAGGGTGCCGGGGCGCAGCACGTAAGAACGCATCTCCACAATCACGGCATTTGCTCCCTCATGCCCACAGCACGAGGCTGTTGTCGGGCATGCGCCCGACGAAAGAGCCAATCGACACTCGGCTGCCATCCGGTTTGGCGGTGCCGGGCGCGATCTCGTGCGGATTGCGGGTGTTGAAGATCACCACGTCGCCCGTGGTGGCGCGGTAGACGAAGTTGGGCGCGCCCTCGATGAGGGCACGATCCAGGCCATAACTTTTCGGGATTTCGCCTGGCACGACTTCGGGGTCCCATGGGTTGTTGTGTACCGTGGTGTGGCCGCCAGATTCGAGTTCTTCGGCAAAGAAGTTCCAGCCCAGCTGTGCGTCGATAGCGCCGATTGCGTAATCTGGCGAGTTGACGGGAGCCCAGTCGACATGCAGATCGATCTTGTCGCTGGTGGAGCGGATGATTCCAGCGAAATACTCGCGGCCACCTTCGTTGGCCAGCTCCACCGGATGGGGCCAGACAGAGCGCAGGCGCTCCATCAAACGCGACAGGGCATCAAAGGATTCGTTGAATACGGCTTGTACGTCAGCTTGTGCCTTGACGGTGTCATCCAGAAACTCCTGCTTGGTCTTGGTCCACCTGTACTGGTATTGCGCCAGCCCGATAAAGCCAATCCGGTCGCTCACGTTGTAGTACTGCATGTTTCCCTGTTTGGCAGCTGCGGCGAAGCGGATGCACTCCTCGGACGTGGCAAACCCACGAATGCGGATGGCAGGGATCTTGTTGTCGAGCAACAGGCGCAGATTTTCTTCAGTGAGTTCGTACTCCTGGGCACTGGTCCACGTGGACATGGGGGACTCCTTGGTGGTCATTGCAGGACGCATTTATTTGCTGGCGACGGCCTTGAGATCGACGACCTTGCCGACGCTGTCGTTCCAGTTCTTCACGCAGTCTTCACCGCAGCGTGCGGCCCAGCGAGGCAAAACGCGCTCCAGCAAGGCCTTGCGGCGCAGTTCGAGGTCGACGGGTTTGACATCGACCAGCACCATCGAGGCAGCGGGGCCTTCAGTACAGTTGCCCTTGCCGGTGTTGCAGGCGATCCCGATTTCGTTCTCGCGAACGTTCTGGGCGTAGATATCTTTTTCCAGTTTCTGATACTGGTCGGTGATGACTTTCTGTGCGGCAGGGCTGAGCTTGTTCCAGGATTTCATATTCGCGGCGGAAAAACTCGCGGCGAAATTGATCGGGAGGCGATACAGGTAGGTCGCGCCCTCGTACCACTTGGCTTTGTAGCCGCCCAAGATGCCAGTGATAGCGCAGTCGAGCACACCATTTTGCAGGGCTTGCTGCACATCACCGAAGGGCATATTGATACCCGAACCCCCAAAGTACTCCACAAAATCCGCCTGAGAGGAGCCCGAAACGCGCACCTTGCGCCCCTTCAAATCGGCTAAGCCGTTGAACTCTTTGCGGCAGAAAAAGACCTGGTCTCCGTAGCTCGTGACGGCCAGGACTTTTACTTGCTGGTTCTTGGCGTAGTACGCATCAAGATGAGGACGGAAAGCCTTTATGGCGTCTTGCGACATGCTGATAGATGTGGACACCCCGGCCAGGTCGAGGGCGTCGTTGATAGCCGCCTCACCGGCCAAAAAACCCAACACAGTGGTTCCAACATCAAAAAGTCCCTGCCTCAACAGTTTGATCACTTCACCGCCCTTGAGACCCATTTCGTTCCAAGGCTTGAAGGTGACGGTGATGGCTCCGCTCGAAGCAGCGGGAATAGCCTGCGTCCACATGGGCGCTTCCAGTTCTTTTGATTGGGTTGTGATACCGAGGTTGCCCACCACATTCAATGTGGCTTTGGGCATGGCTTGGGCCAGCGCCGCTCCGCCGAAGGCGAGGCAACTGGCAGCGAGCAGGGAGCGGATCGGGAAGGTGGTCATGGTTGTCTCCTCTGGAGGGTTGGGGAAATCCGAAAGCAAAAGTGCAGTGCGCCGCCGCCTGTGCCTGCGACACGGGTTACGACTATTTGAAGGCGTTGTAGGTTGTCGGCAGCCAGGTGGCGACCTCGGGGAACGCCAACAGCAGGAAGATGACGCACAGCATCACAGCGGCGAAAGGCAGTGAGCCAAGCGCCACGTCGCGAAACGCGCCGCTGGTGCGCACGGACTGCACCACGAACAGGTTCATACCGATGGGCGGAGTGATGAGGGCCAGTTCGATCAGAATCACGAAGACCACACCAAACCAGACCGGGTCGTAGCCCAATGCGACAACGATGGGAACGATGATGGGAGTCGTGGCGACCATCAAGGTGAGCGTCTCAACAAAGCAGCCCAGCAGCAGATAGACCGCGATGATGGCCAGCATGACGTAGACGGGGTCCCAGGTCAGCGAGCCCACTGCCTCGACGGCGATGTCGGTCAGCCCGATGGTGGACATCACGAAGTTCAGGAAGTACGCGCTGATCACGATGAGCATGACCATGGAGGTGGTGCGCACCGTGCCCTCCAGCGCCGTCCACAGTCGGTCCCAGCTGAACTTGCCAGTGGTCACCACATACAGAAACGTACCGACTACGCCGAGCGCGGATGCCTCCGTGGGTGTGGCCCATCCCAGATAGATAGAACCCACCACCAGCATGAACAGGTAGAGCGGTGGGCCGAGCGACCACAGTGCGCGGAACCGCTCACCCCAGGACGCGCGCGGCTTGCGCGGGGCAAGTTTGTCGTTGACCAAGCAGGCCACCAAGACGAGTGCAGAAAACAGCACTGCCATCAACAACCCAGGAATGAAGCCGGCCAAGTACAAGTCCGACACCGACGTTTCGGACAGAGCGCCATACAGCACCATGTTGATGCTGGGCGGAATCAGGATGCCGAGCGTGCCGCCAGCGGCGATGGATCCCAGGAACAAGGCGGGACGGTAGCCGTGCTTGTGCATGTTGGGAATCGACACCGTTCCCACGGTGGCGGCCGTGGCCACACTGGAGCCTGAGGTTGCAGCAAACAGCGTCGAAGCAGCGATGTTGGTGTGCATGAGTCCGCCAGGGATGTGGCCCACCCACTTGTCCAGCGCGTCAAACATCTTTTCCGCCAGGCCTGAACGCAGCAGCATCTCGCCCATCAGAATGAACATTGGAACGGCGACCAGCGTGAAATCGGACGAGGTGCCCCAAGTCATTTCACCCACCCCACGCAGAAGCGGCAGGGAGGAGTAGAGACTTGAAAGCGAAGCACCCAGCACGCCAATTGCCGCACCGACATAGAGGCTGCTGGCAATGAAAAGTAGCAGCAGAATCGTAGAAACAAGCAGCATGTCAGGCTCCTGTCCGGACAGCGGATGCGTGGCCGGCTATGTGTGGACCGTGCGTTACCTTCACGCCAGTCCCGTCCATGGAAGCTTCGACCTCTTCCGATACGGTCGCAATTCCGAACATTCCCTGTACCTCTAAGTGCCGACCGCGCACCACGGCGTTCAACGCAACAATCAGGAGCATGGCAGTGCACACAGCGAACCATGCCAAGCCCAGTAGCCACAGGCCTTGTGGAATGACCAGCGGCACATGCAGAGTGGAGTTGGAGTGCGCGTCCAGTTCCCAGTTGTCCAACACGACGAGGGCGCCGTAGTAAACAAGCGCAGCAGCGATGACCGACAGCGCAGCCAGGGCGCAGATGTCAAGGTAGGCGCGTGGCTTGACTCCCAGCATGTTGTAGAGCACCTCGATGCGGATGTGTGCCTTGGTGACCAGCGCCCAAGATAGACCGAACGCGGTAGCCAACGCGATGCCGTACCCGGTCAGCTCGTAGCTCTCGAAGATGGCCAATTTGAAGAGGTTGCGGAAGACAACGTCCAGCGACACCAGGAAGGCGCAGACGAGGATCAACGCACCCCCCAGGCGAGCCAGAAATCGCGATACCGCGGTGACGAATAGCATGCTCATGTTCATGTGGCGCTCCGTTCGAGCAGTTACTCGCTGACCCAGGTCTTGGTGGGCGGCGACTTGATCTCCAGCTGTTCACAGTCCTCCAGCGCTTCGCTGAAATGCTCCACGCCCACCGGGTGAATCCACGAAGTGCCAGGCCCTGCGATGAACTCTTTGCCGTCGATCACCAAGCGCAGCTTGCCGCGGATTAGATAGGCCACGGTTTCGTGATCCATATGCTTGTGCACGGGATCTATCAGGCCTTTTTCACGGAATACATGGAGCATCAGGATTTCCTTGCCCACCATGGCGCGACGCACTTCCACAACCCCCTTGGGTTTGACACCCTCCACGGCAGCAAGTCGCTCCACGGGAAGATCGTCCTTGACGGTGATGAAGCCTTCGGTCAGAGGGAGGGTACGGGTTGGATCGATCATCAAAAGCTCCTGTAAGAATTTATGTCGCCCGTGTATGAGCGGGTTTTCGTCAGCGGTGAACATCAGGTTCTGCAAAACACAAAAAGACTTCCGACGGCTTGATTGTGTGCAATCACCAAATTCTCTGGCAAAAGTGTAGCAAAAATAACAGGGTTAACCCTACTTATTGCTACTTTTATTGATTTTTCTACTTTATTTGTACACAATCCGAGTTTTGACGCGTTGGCAGAACACGGACCATGGGGTGTCTGACATAGAGATTCATAGGGGGCAGGGTGCACTCAAACAGTCGATTGCACTGCATGCCGCCAGCGCCCAAGCTATCTTGCGCGTCCAGCAAAAACGGAGTGCCCCAGCAAGCTCCAAAAGCACCCGCCAGACAACGGCTGCGAGTTCACATCTCCGCTCCGGTGCCCATATGACCTGCTGCACACCCTCCTGAAAAAAAGCAAAGTGCAAAGAGGTATGAATGACGATCAACAAGCGACCCAATGCTCCGATGCACGCAGTGAAAGATTCAGAAAAGCCGCGGACATCGCAAGGGGCCCGAAGGGTGGCTGAAGAAGCCCCCGGACTGGCCGTATCGAATGCACACTCTGGTCACGACTCAGAAGTAGCGTCGCGCGCCCGACGTCGTCAGCACACCAATGCCGACGAGCGCCGCATTCTCCAAGCTGCCGAACGCTGCACCAAGGCCGGCGGGATCAATGCGCTGATGCGCCACGAGGAAGCCAACACACCCTCCTTGATCACTTGGCGACGTCAGGGGGAGGTGGCCGATCTGGCGGCCGTGGCCCCAGTTGAGCGTGCCCCCAACGCTGATCCGAAACGCGCGGCGACCTCGCACATGGCGCAACTCACCCGGGAGCGGAATGGCTTCAAAAGCCGCCTTGCAAGGGCATCTGACCGAGTGCGCCAGGCCGCTGTGATGGCCGTCGCCCTCAACCCACATCGCTGGCCAACGCTGCATGGATCAACTCACCGCCATCGGAGGAAGCCGCACAGAAAACACACTGATCCTGGAAGGCCGTTTCATGACATCAGGTGCAGCAAGGTCATTGACACGTTCCGCCTTGTCGACCTGCGACATGTCGCTCGCTGCCGGGTCGATGTTCTGACAGGGGAGATGCGGTGCAAGGACCAGGTGATGCTGTGTGACGGCGATGAAACCGATGTCGCTGTCATGTGGCCAAACTGCACATCGTTTGAGGGAGCGGACAAGAGCGGTTCGCCATTCATACGACGGATTTAAAAGGAAAATCAATATGACACTAGCTAGAAGCCTGTTTGACAAGATTTGGGAGAGCCATACCGCAAGCATCCTGCGAAACGGTCAGGCCCAACTTTTCATTGACAGTCACCTTATCCACGAGGTCACCACCCCGCAAGCGTTTGGCATGCTGCGTGACTTCGACCTGCCCGTACTGATGCCCGAGCGCACCTTCGCCACGGTCGACCATATCGTGCCAACCGACACGCGCGTTGGGCCTTTCTCCGACCCCTTGGCTGAGCAGATGATTCAGGAGTTACGCGCCAATTGTTCGTCAAGCAACATTGTCTTTTTCGATCTTGATAGCGGTCGCCAAGGCATTGTTCATATGATCGGGCCGGAACAGGGCATCACCCAGCCAGGCACCACGATCGCTTGCGGAGATAGCCACACCTCAACACATGGCGCATTTGGGGCCATTGCCTTCGGCATCGGTACGAGCCAAGTCCGTGACGTCCTTGCAACCCAGACGCTGGCCATGACCAAGCCCAAGCTTCGGCGTATCGAGGTCAACGGCCGGCTCGGGCCTGGTGTTTACGCCAAGGACGTCATCTTGCACATCATCCGCAAGCTTGGCGTCAAGGGCGGCGTCGGCTATGCCTATGAGTACGCTGGTGACCTCTTCGAGCACATGTCGATGGAGGAGCGCATGACGGTCTGCAACATGACCATCGAGGGAGGAGCACGCTGCGGCTACGTCAATCCTGACGAAACCACTTTTGCGTATCTCCACGGGCGGCCGTTCGCTCCGGCAGGGGCCGATTGGGATGCAGCGGTGCAGCGGTGGAAAGCGGTCGCTTCGGAGCCCGGCTGCCACTACGACGACGTGGTCGTCATGGATGCTGCGGACGTGCCACCGACGGTGACTTGGGGCATCAATCCGGGGCAAGCGATCGCAGTCACCGAAGAAATCCCGACTATTGAAAGCTGTGCCGAACTTGATCGTGCCAGTGTGGCGGAGGCACTTGCACACATGAAGCTGAAGCCCGGCGCGCCGATCGCGGGCACTCCGGTGAATGTCGCATTCTTTGGCTCTTGCACCAATGCACGCGTGTCCGATTTTGCGGAGGTCGCAAAATACCTCGTGGGACATAAGGTTCACCCCAGCGTGCATGCAATTGCAGTTCCCGGCTCTCAGCTTGTAAAACTCGAGTGCGAAAAGCTGGGTATTGACCGCATCTTCAAAGAGGCGGGATTCGAGTGGCGGCACCCTGGCTGCTCCATGTGTCTGGGAATGAATCCCGATAAGCTGGTCGGTGATCAGCTCTGCGCAAGCACCAGCAATCGCAACTTCATTGGCCGGCAAGGTAGCCAGAGTGGTCGAACGGTACTGATGAGCCCTGTGATGGT
>Ga0075012_10005141_pt1 | contig 12043 bp, 11 predicted proteins | sample All_14_2_FD_71474 | JGI IMG/M metagenome (GOLD analysis project Ga0075012, IMG submission 71474) | Freshwater microbial communities in response to fracking from Pennsylvania, USA - Allegheny Zone_MetaG_DW_15 | ecosystem: Environmental > Aquatic > Deep subsurface > Groundwater > Drilled...
GCAGCCGGGGATGTACATGTCCACGGGGATGTCGGCGGGGATGCCGACGCACTGCTCGTGCCCGGCGTAAGGGCCGCCCGAAATAGCGCACGAGCCGCAGGCCAGCACCACCTTGGGCGATGGCATGGCCGCGTAAGTCTTGCGCAGCGCCAGCTCCATATTGCGCGTTACCGGCCCCGTCACCAGCAGCCCGTCCGCGTGGCGCGGCGAAGCCACAAATTGTATCCCGAACCGGCCCAGGTCCCACGCCAGCGTCTGCAGCACATTGCAGTCCGCCTCGCAGGCCCCGCAGCCGCCCGCGCTGACCTGCCGCAGCTTGAAGGAGCGCCCGAAGAGCCCGGTCAGTTCAGCGCCCAGCGCCCGGGCCCGCGCGTAGTCGTGCCCGCTGCGCGCCACCAGGCCTTCCCGGCCGGAAGCGCAGAGCCGGTAGTCCCTGGTAAATTCCACCGCTTCAGGGGCCGCCTTGGCGCAGGCCCCGCAGAACACGCAGCGCCCCAGGTCCAGCCCGGGCTCGGCGCCGGACGTGATCGCCCCGTAGGGGCAGGCCGCCGCGGCCTTGTCCAGGGCGCGCGACTTCACCCGCGGCACGCCCAGGCCGCGCGGGGGCAGGCGCTGCCCCTCCGCAGGGAATTTCATGGTCCGGTGGCCCTGTTTGATCCTGGCGAAAATTTCTTTGAACATAGATCGGCCCCGTCCTTACAGGTCCCTCCCGCAGTAGGACAGGTTGAAACTCTTGTTGCACAGGGGGAAATCGGAGATCTCGCCGTTGCGCAGCGCCAGCGCCAGCCCCTGCCAGTTATGGAAAGAGGGGTCCACCACCTTGTAGTGGCGGAATTTGCCGTCGGGGCCGGTCAGCGCGAAATGGCAGATCTGCCCGCGCCAGCCCTCCACCAGCGACAGGGCCGCGCGCCCCGGCTCCAGCGGGCCGCATTCGGCCTCTATGGGCCCCTCCGGCAGCGCGTCCAGCCAGGCGCCGGCCAGCTCGGCCGATTTCTGTATCTCCAGCCAGCGCACATACGCCCGGGAGTAAACATCGCCGCGGCCCGAGACCGCCATGGTGAAATCCTCGTAGGGACCGTAGGGGAAATTGCGGCGGGTATCCAGGCCTACGCCGGAGGCGCGCGCCGCGGGGCCGACCAGGCCTACGCCTTCGGCCGCTTCCTTGGGCACGGTGCCGGTCCCCTCGAAACGGTCCATCACCGAGCCTGTCTCCCACAGCAGGGAAACGGCGCTTTCAGTGTCGCGGTAGGCGTCGGCGAGGCGCAGCTTAAGTTCTTTTACGAGGGCGAAATCCAGGTCGAAGTTCACGCCGCCGGGCTTGAGCATGCCCCGGCCGAAGCGGTTGCCGCAGACCAGCGCGGTCATGTTCAGGAAATCCCCGCGCAGCCTCCCGCAGAAAGAGGCCGTCGGCAGGTAGGCCACGTCGCCGGCCAGCGCGCCCAGGTCCCCTGTGTGGCAGGCCAGCCGCTCCAGTTCCAGCATTAGCCCCCGCAGCACCTGCGCCCGACGCGGCACGTTAACACCGCAGAGGGCCTCCACGGCGCCGCAGTAGGCCCAGGCGTGGCCGATTGTAGTATCGCCGGCCAGCGTCTCGGCGTAATGCAGCGACCGGCCGTCCGGCCCCGCGCTGAGCCGGGCCTCTACGCCGCGGTGCTGGTAGCCCAGCATGATCTCCAGGTGGAAGACCCGCTCGCCGTGGCACTGGAAGCGGAAATGCCCCGGCTCTATTACCCCGGCATGCACCGGGCCCACGGCCACCTCGTGCACCTGGCTGCCGTGCACGCTGAAGAAATCGGCCACTCCTGGCCTGGCCTCCGGCGTATTGAATCGCACCGGCTTCAGCCAGGGGTGCCCTTCGGGCTTCATGCCCGACTGCTCGAATATCTCTCGCTCGAAAAGGTGCAGTTCCGGGAAAGAAGGGGTCAGCGCCCGGAAAGGCCCGGCGAAGACGGTGGAATAGACCTCCACGCGGCCGTCGCGGTCGAAGCCCACGGCCATGATGAACCGGTGCGCGTCCCCTTCAGGGACCGCGAAGTAGGCCAGGGCCCTGCCGCCGGCCGCCAGGCGCGAGGCGGCCGTGTCGAAGAACAGTACCGGGTCCAGTTCTGTCTCGGCCAGGCCGAAGCCGGTGAGATGGTCTATTTTCATGGCCTGCCGCCTATGTTCTGCGCCGCCAGGGCGAGCAGCGAATTGAACCACTCGGGGATGAACAGCCCCGCCAGCACCACGCAGCCGAAGAAAACCGCCGCCGGTACCAGCATGGAGGCTTCCTCAGCATAAGGTTTTTCGCCCGGCTTCGCCTCGCGCTCGCCGAAGACCATACCTATGAACACCCTGGCCATCCCGGCGAAGAGGATGGCCAGGAAGACCAGGAAGGCCGCGGCCAGCCAGTAATGCTTCAGGGCCAGGGCTTCCTTTAGGATGATGAACTTGGCGAGGAAGATGCCGGAGGGGGGCGTGCCCGTTATCAGGAAGAACCCGGCCAGCCACAGCGCGGCAGTGCGCGGCGCGCGGCGCCAGAGGCCTTTTACGTCGGAGATGCGCTTGGTCTTTTCGGCGGCCAGCACCAGGCCCGAAGTGAAGAAGAGGCCGGCCTTGGTGAGCGAATGGCTGACGGCGCCCAGCAGCGCGCCGTAGACGGCCCCGCCGCCCAGCCCGGCGCCCAGCGCGATTATCCCCATGTGCTCGATGCTCGAGTAGGCCAGCAGGCGCTTGTAGTCGCGCTGGCCCAGCATGAACAGCGCCGCGGTGATCACGGAGAACAGCCCGAAGAGGACCATGATGCCTCCGGTAAAATCCGCCAGCCCGGCGGCCGCGCAGACAGAGCTCACCCGCAGCACCCCAAGGAAGGCGCAGTTGAGCAGCGCGCCCGAAAGCAGGGCGGAGACCACGGCCGGGGCCTCGCTGTGGGCGTCTGGCAGCCAGGTGTGGAAGGGGGCCAGGCCCATCTTGGTGCCGTACCCGACGAAGAGAAAGAGGAAGGCGGCCTTCAGCAGCGGGGCGTCCAGCGCGCCGGCGCGCAGCAGCAGCGCCTGCAGGTCCAGGCCCGCCCCGGTCTTGAGGCCGGCCGCGCCCAGGAACAGGTTGCCCATCAGCGCCAGGGCGATGCCCACCGAGCAGATCAGCAGGTATTTCCACGTGGCTTCCAGCGAACGCTTGTGGCGGTGGAAATAGATGAGCGGCGCAGAGAGCAGCGTGGTGGCTTCCACGCAGGCCCAGAGCAGGCCCATGTGGCGGCTGGCAGCCACCGCCGTCATGGCCGAGAGGAACAGCAGCAGGCAGCCGGTGAAGACGGCCTCCGGCGCGTTGTTGAAGATGAACCCCTCGTCGGAATCTTCGCCGGGGTCGCGCTTTTCCGAGGCCAGGTAGCCCGCGGCGTAATTGGCCGCCCCCAGGAAGAGCAGCGAGGTGATCCCCAGGAAGACCAGCCCCAGCGCGTCGAAAGCGAACCAGACAGGGGCTATAGTGCTGCCGCCGTCGGCGTAGGGGCCCCGGTAGTTGTAGTCCCAGATGGTGATGGCGGCTAGCGTGAAATGCAGCCAGGCGGTCCACAGCAGCAGCTTGCGGCGGGGGGCGTCGCCCCGCACCAGGAAGGCCGTCAGGCCGGCGGCCAGGGGCAGCAGCAACAGGGCGTAAGTAAGCAGCGGCCGCAGCCCGTCCTCGCCGGGCACGAAGCCGAGGAAAGTGAAGATCCCGGCGGCGACGGGCAATACCAGCAGGGCTTGCCTCATTTGCCGTACTCCCCGCGGCGCCAGTCCGAAAGCTCCGACAGCTCCGCCGTGTCGATGTGGTCGAACTCGCGGCTGATATGGAAGATGGCTATGCCCATCACGAACACCGCCACGAAGACGTCGAGCAGGATCGCGAGCTCCACCATCATCGGCTGCTCCACGAAGAGCGCCAGCCCGAAGATGTAGATGCCGTTCTCTATGACCAGGTAGCCCAGCACCTGCGTGATAGCCTTGCGGCGGGTAGTGATGAGCAGGAAGCCGGTAAAGATGGTGGCCAGCGAAGCCGGCACGATCCACGCCACGCCGGCTTCTGGCAGCGGCAGCCGCGTGCCCATCCACGACGAGGCGATGAAGGCCCCGAGGCAGAGCATGATGGAGGCGGGATAGCTGATGAGGGGCTCCACGTCCTTGCTGGCGCCGCTGCTGTCGCGGGCGCGCATCATGAGCCAGGGGAAGACCGCGCCCTTGAGCAGGATGATGACCGCAGCGAAGGCTACCGCCCTGCCCTGGGGGCCGCCGTGCCCCGCCATCAGCGGCAGCACGCCGGCCACCACGCCCTGCAGCGCCACCAGCTTTATGCACGCCGACAGGGAGCCCGTCACCGACAGGGCCAGGTTTATCAGGATGATGAAGACTATTATAAATTCGGCGAATGTATGCATTATCTTGCCATCTGGAAGATCAGGCCCAGCGCCGAGAAGGCGAAGGCGGTTATCAGCAGGTACGGCACCTTGGTCAGCCGCAGCCGGGCCAGTACCGATTCCACCACGCCCACGCCGGCGGCCACGCCGAACATCACCAGCAGGAACATGCCCGAGTCGCTGGCCCACGAGCCGCTGTGGCGCGGCAGCACCATGCTGCCTATGACGGCGCCGAAGAGCCAGAGCTTCAGCGAGGCCCCGTAGAGGATGTAGGCCAGCTCGGGCCCGCTGTGGTCGAGCACCATGGCCTCGTGTATCATCGTGAGTTCCAGGTGGGTGTTCGGGTCGTCGGCGGGCACGCGGGAATTCTCGGCCAGCAGCACTATGAAGAAAGAGGCCGTCAGCAGGGCCAGCACGGGCGCGGCGGTGCGCCAGGTCTCGCCGGTGAGCGCGCCGAACATGCCCGCCAGCGAACCCTCGCCGGTGATGCGCGCGAGCGCCGCCAGGCCCAGGAAGAAGGCCGGCTCGGCGAACACCGCGAACTGCATCTCGCGGCTGGCGCCCATGCCCTCGAAGGCCGAGCCGGTGTCCAGGGCCGCGAGCACCGTGCCGAACCGCGCCAGGCCGAGCAGGTACACCAGGAAGATGAAGTCGCCCTCGAAGGCCAGGGCGGCGGGGCGCCCGGCGAAAGGCAGCATGGCCAGCGCGGTCATGAGCGCCGCGAAGCCGGCTATCGGCCCGGCCTTGAACACCCAGGTAGAGGTGCGGCTGTAGACCGGGGCTTTGCGCAGCAGCTTGATGAGGTCGTAGTAGAGCTGTTCCAGCGGCGGGCCCTTGCGGCCGGCGAAAACGGCCTTCACCCTGTTGACCACGCCGGGCAGCAGCGGCGCCAGCAGGGCCGCGGCCAGGATCTGGAAGAGGGGCTTTACAATTTCCATAGCAAAAGCCCCATGAGCGTTACCACGATGTAGAGGATGTAGATCTGCAGCCGGCCGTGCTGCAGCCAGCTGAACCGGTAAGCCAGGTCGCGGATCTTTACCGCCGCCGGGATATAGACGGAGTTGTAGAAAACGGCCTGGGCTTCCGTAGAGAACGACGCCTTGGCGGGGAAATATTCGGTGAGGACCGGGTACTGGCCCAGCTTGCGCAGGATAGGCTGGAAGAAGTCGGTGAGCGGCTGGGCGAAAGAGGAGGCGCCGTACTGCATGCGGGGCGAGGGAGCGGCGTAGCCGCAGTCCCAGGTGGGCCCCTCGGCAGTGGCCTTGGTCCCGAGGAAGGCCTTGCGCCGGGCCATGGCGATGGCGGCTATCAGCAGCAGTATCAGCGCGGAGGCGCTTATGTAAACCAGCGGCACCGCCGCGGCTTCGGCGGCGGCTACGGCCAGGGGCAGCCCGAAAGCCGCGGCTACCGCCGAGCCCAGCGGCAGCAGCAGGAAGGGGCCGGCCAGGCCGGCCAGCAGGCAGAGCAGCGCCAGCGCGCCCATGGCGAAGAGCATCAGCGGGCCGGCCTCATGCGCCTTGGCGGCCTTCTCGGTGCGGGGCTCTCCCAGGAAGGCGGTGCCCGCGGCGCGGGTGAAGGCGGCCGCGGCCAGCGCCCCGGCTACCGCCAGCGCCAGGGCGGCGATAACTCCGGCCAGGGCGAGCGGCCCGGTGTAGGTCACGGATTTAAAAGCGCCCAGGTAGATCAGGAATTCCCCGGCGAAGCCGTTGAAAGGCGGCAGGGCGCAGGCGGCCGCCGAGCCGGCCAGGAAGAAGGCCGCCGTGCTCGGCATCCGTTTTGAAAGGCCGCCCAGCGCTTCCAGCTCGGCCGTGCCGGCCCCGTGCAGCACCGCTCCCGCCCCCATGAAGAGCAGGCCTTTGAACAGCGAGTGGTTGAAAACGTGCAGCAGCGCCCCGGCGAAGGCCAGCCCCGCCATGACGGGCGAGCCGTGCACGGCGGAGACCACCCCCAGGCCCAGGGCCATCAAAATGATCCCTATATTCTCTATGCTCGAATAGGCCAGCACCCGCTTGAGGTCGTGCTGGGCCAGCGCGAACAGCGCGCCGAGCACGCAGGAGGCGGCCCCGATGACGAGCAGGGTCCAGCCATACCAGTCCGGCCAGGGCGAAAGAAAGCCGAGGAAGCGCATGAGGCCGTAGATGCCCGTTTTTATCATCACGCCGCTCATCACGGCCGAGACCTGGCTGGGGGCCGCCGGGTGCGCCTCCGGCAGCCAGACATGGAGGGGGATAAAACCGGCCTTCAGCCCGAACCCGAACAAGGCCAGCAGGAAGACAGCGGTGGCGGTCTGCCCCTGGGGGTGCGGGAAAGCGGCGAAGTCGAGCGACGGGGAGGCCTGTCCCAGCAGGCTGAAAGCGGCCAGCAGCAGCAGCGCGCCCGCGCCGCCGGCGGTCAGGTAGATGTAAGACGCCCGGCGGGCCTGCTCTTTCTCATGCTCGAAAAGCACCAGCAGGAAAGAGGCCGCGGCCATCAGTTCCCAGCCCAGCATGAACAGCACGCCGTTGGCCGAGGTGAAGACCAGCACCATGGCCGCCGTCAGGACGTTGAAGGCCGCCCAGGCCAGGCCCAGCGGCTTCCTGCCGGCGTAGGCTTTCAGGTAATCCGCGCCGTAAACCGCGGCCAGCCCGGTCAGCAGGTACACCGGCAGCAGGAAAAAAGCGGCCAGGGGGTCCAGGTTGAAAGAGAGGGAACCGAGGGGCACGGCCCAGGGCAGCGAGACCGTTTCCGGCGCGCCCGTGATCAGCACTTTGACGGCGGGCAGCAGGCCGGCCAGCGAAGCGGCCACCGCGCCGTAGGCGCCGGCGTCCTGCGAGCGGGCTGGATTTTTGCGGAATAAAAGCGCGAGGGCCGAGCTGCCGAGCAGCAGTACCAGGGAAATTAGGACCAGTAACATTTTAGAGCCTGAAAGTCAGCGCCGTGAGGTGGTCCTGTCAGCTGCGGCCATCGAATACGAAATGCGGCGGTACTAATAATCTAAAAAATATAGACCCGACTGTCAAATAAGGGTGTTATTTCTTCACCTGCGGGATATACCTGCCGTAGCCTTCTTTCTCCATGTCCTCCAGCGGCACGAAGCGCAAGGCGGCGGAATTGATGCAGTAGCGCAGCCCCGCGGGCCCGGGCCCGTCGGGAAAGACGTGGCCCAGGTGGGAATCGCTGGAGGCCGAGCGCACCTCGGTGCGCTCCATCCCGTGGGAGGCGTCCTTTTTTTCCTCTATCTTGGAGCCGGGCAGCGGGGCGGTGAAGCTGGGCCAGCCCGAGCCGGAGTCGAACTTATCGGAGGAGAGGAACAGCGGCTCCCCGTCGATGACGTCCACGTAGATGCCGGGGCGGTGGTTGTCCCAATACTCGTTCTTAAAAGGCGGCTCGGTGCCGCAGTTCTTTGTGACTTCCAGCTGCAGCGGCGTCAGTTTTTTTACTTTCTCGTCCATGGCGGGAACCTCCGGCTGTGATTTCGGCGAGCAGGCGAAAAGAAAGAGAAGGGCGAGGGGGAGCAGGCGTTTCATGATTTGCCCAGCGGGCGGCAGGCCAGCAGGTCCGCGCCCAGGCCCAGGAAGTTCTCCGCCACCACCGCCCCGGCTTTTACGGGGGAGGTCACGGTCAGGCGCTTTACCGCTTCCATGGCCTCCATCAGCTTCTCCTTGGGAATAGGTTTGGAGGTGCGCACCGGCAGCATCTTCAGCTCCAGGCCCCGGGTCATTACCGACGTGGTCAGCGTGCGCAGGGGCGCTTCTGTCTCCTGCCTGGCGTAGGCCTCGCCCCGCTTGCACTTGTTGCCGGTCACGCTGATGACGCGGCGCCCGTCGGCCTCCAGCTCCAGGCGGCAGCCCTGCGGGCAGGCTATGCAGGTCATGGCGCGCTTCATGGTTTATACCCCAGGTAGGCCGCGGCCGTACGGCCGGCCAGCTCGCTGTCCCTTGTGACCCAGTCCACCAGGTCGTATACCCGGGCCGCGTTGCCGCAGGCGAACACGCCGGGCACCGAGGTCAGGTTCACTTCGGGGGCCACCGGGGTGTTGGTGCGGCGGTCTATCTCGGCGCCCGCCATTTCCAGCAGTTCGTTCTCGGGTATCAGCCCCACCGACACCAGCACCGTGTCGCAGGCCAGCTCGAAGCCGGAGCCGGGGATATCTTTAAGTTCTTCATCCACCTGCACCACGTCCACCCGCTCCACGCGGTCCCGGCCATGGATGGCGGCTATGCGGTGGCGGAAATAAAGCGGTATGCCGAAATCCTCCAGGCATTGCACCACGTTGCGCACCAGGCCGCGGCTGGTGGCCTGGATCTCTATGACGGCCTTCACCTTGACGCCTTCCAGCGCCATGCGGCGCGCCATGATGAGGCCGATATCGCCGGAGCCCACTATGACGGCCTCTTTGCCGGGGATCCAGCCCTCCATGTTGACCATCTTCTGGGCCAGGCCGGCCGGGTAGATGCCGGCGGGGCGCGAGCCGGGAATGGGGATCATCTCGCGGGTGCGCTCGCGGCAGCCGGTGGCGAGTATCACGGCGCGCGCCTTGATCTCTTCCAGCGCGCCCGGCCTCAGCCATGAGATCTCTTTATCGCCGGTGAGTTTGACCACGAAAGAGCGCAGGCTGACCTCTATGCCGGGGTCCTCTTTCACCAGCCTGGCGAAGCGGTCGGCGTATTCGGGGCCGGTCAGCTCGGCCTTGAACTGGTGCAGGCCGAAGCCGGGGTGGATGCACTGGTTGAGGATGCCGCCCAGGTGCTGGTCGCGCTCCAGCAGCAGCACGTCGGGCACGCCGGCGGCGCGCGCGGCCAGGGCCGCCGCCATGCCGGCGGGGCCGCCGCCCACCACCACCAGGTCGCGCTGTTTCATCAGTTCTGGTTCAGCTCCGTCCACTGCCCGCTCCGGCAGATGAAGTTCATCATCTCCGGGGACATATCGTTGAGGAAAGTGAACAGGTAATCCTGCCCGGCCGGGTCGGCGGGGGGCAGGCAGCAGTCGGACGCCTCGATATCGTAGATAGAGCGGTCCGAACCGCCGCGCAGCTTCTTCTTGATGAACTTTTTGGCTTTGGGGGTATGGTTCCTGAGGTAGATGAGGTTCATTTGCGTTCTTCCTTTATAAGTTCGGAGCCCGGGCCGCGCTTGGTGACCGCCGTCACGGGCAGGCCCAGCTCTTCCTGCATGATCTTTATTATCCGCGTGGTGCAGAAGCCGCCGTGGCAGCGGCCGGCCTGCGCGCGCGTGCGGAACTTTATCCCGTCGAGGGTGGAGGCGCCGTGCTTTATGGCGTCGCGCACCTCCTGCGCCGACACCAGCTCGCAGCGGCAGACTATGTCGCCGTAGGCCGGGTCTTTGGCTATCAGCCTGCGCGTCTCCTCCGGGGTCACCTGGAAGAGGTGGACGGGGCGGGGGCGCAGGCGGTGGAACTCCTCTTTGGGGGTCAGCTCCAGGCCGCGCTTTTTGAGGATATCGGCTATCATGACGGCTATGGCGGGCGCGGCCGTCAGCCCCGGGGACTGGATGCCGGCGGCGTTGACCAGCCCGGGGGCGGCGTCCTCGTGGCGGATGATGAAATCCTTGCCGCACACGGGGCGCAGGCCGGAGAAATAGGCGATGATGTCGCGCTTCTCTATGGAGGGCATCATGCGGCGCGCGCCGGCCAGCACCTCGGCCAGGCCCTCGTCGGTGGTGGCGAGGTCGTCCTTGCCGGCGGCGTCATGGGCGGTGGGCCCTATCATCGGGTTGCCGTCGGAGGTCTTGATGATCAGGATCCCCTTGGAAGTCCCCGAGGGGAGGGGGAAGATGATATGGTTGGCGATGTGCTCGCGTTTCTTGTCGAGGAGGTATTCCTCGCCCTTGCGCGGGGTGATCTTGAACGTGGGCGCCCCGGCCAGGGCCGAGATATCGTCCGCGTACAGCCCCGCCGCGTTGACCAGGAAGCGGGTGGTGTAAACCTGGCCGTCCGTCTCCACGTAAAACCCGCCTTTTTCGATGCGCCTGACGCCCACCACCTTGCGCGAGCATTTGAGCTCCGCGCCGTTGCGCACCGCGTTCTCGAGCAGCGCGTAGACGAAGCGGTAAGGGCTGATGATGCCGGCCGTGGGCACGAGCAGGGCGGCCTTCACGCCAGGGCCCAGGTTGGGCTCGTTGGCGTCCAGCCAGGCGCGGTCCACCAGCTCCATTCCCTTTACGCCCAGGGCTTCGCCCTCTTTCTTTATTTTCTCCAGCTCGGGCAGGTCGCCCTCGTCGAAGATCGTGATGAGCTGGCCGCACTGCACGAAGTGCAGCCCCAGGTCCTCCGCCAGCTCCTCGCGGATGAGGCGGTTGCCCTCCACGCACAGCCAGCCCTTCAGGGAGGAGGGGGGGTTCTGGGTGCCGGCGTGCACTATGCCGCTGTTGGACTTGGAAACGCCGAAGGCCGGCTCGGCCTCCTTCTCCAGCACCAGGACTTTAAGCTTGTAGCGGGAGAGCTCCCGCGCCGCGGCGGCGCCCGTGACCCCCGCGCCCACTATGATGACGTCATAAACCATCGTCCCTATTCTACTAAAAAGCCGCCCGCCCCGGCCGCCGCCGGGCCAGATTTCCTGTTGCATTAGGGAGTAGTCTTATATAAAATCATTATTAATGAAAAGGCTCTACCGTAGTAACGAAAATAAAGTTTTCGCCGGCGTCTTCGGCGGGCTCGGGGAATATTTCAACGTGGACCCGGTCATGCTGCGCCTGGCCTTCGTCTTCCTGGTGATAGTAACCGCTTTTATTCCCGGAGTGCTCGCTTACCTGGCGGCCATTTTTATAGTGCCGGCCAGGCCCGGCAGCGGACAGTTCTGACTACGGCCCGGGGGGGCCGGCGGGGGTTCATAATGCGCTACTTCCACCTATCCTTGCTGTTATTGCTTTGCGCTGGCGCGGCGGCCGCCCGCACGGTCCCCACGGACGAAGACATCTTCTTCTCCCAGGAGCGCGCCTCCCTGGAAGAGCTGCTCAACATTAAAACCTCCGTCGCTTCCCGGATCCCGAGGGGGCTGCGCGAAACCCCGGGCCTGGTAACCGTTATTACGGGCAAGGATATTAAACTTTCGGGAGCCAGGGACCTGGTGGACGTGCTGCGCCTGGTGCCGGATTTTGAATTCGTGGTGGACGTGCAGGGCAACCTGGGCCTGGGGGTCAAGGGCAACTCCGCCATAGAGGGCAAGGTGCTGCTGCTCTGGGACGGGCACATCTACAACGAGCAGGCCTACTACACCATACAGTTCGACAGGTTCCCGGTTGACCAGATAGAGCGCATAGAGATCATCAAGGGCCCCGGGTCGGTCATTTACGGCGGCGTGGGGGAAGTGGCGGTCATCAACATCCTCACCAGGACCCCCGCCTCCCTGGACGGCGGCCGGGTTTACGGCGGGTACGGCCAGATGCGCGGGGCCCCGGGCGCGAAGTTCGGCGGGCTGCAGTTCGGCCGTGACTACGGCGACGTGAAATTCTCCGGCCTCGCCCATTTTTCCGACTCCCAGCGCAGCGACCGCAGCTACCGCGATTTCTCCGGCGCTTCTTATAACATGAACGGGGATTCGGACCTGGACGGCAGCAACCTGAACCTCTTCGTGCAGAAGAAAGGCCTCAGCCTGCGCTTCATCGCCGACGAATATTCCCAGGTGGAGCGCGACCATTTCGGCGATGTCCTCTCCACCGGGGCTACCAGGATAAA